>Ga0247840_10012241_pt1 | contig 10235 bp, 7 predicted proteins | sample LaCruzMarch2015__FD_192404 | JGI IMG/M metagenome (GOLD analysis project Ga0247840, IMG submission 192404) | Freshwater microbial communities from meromictic Lake La Cruz, Castile-La Mancha, Spain - LaCruzMarch2015_17m | ecosystem: Environmental > Aquatic > Freshwater > Lake | place: Spain...
CGGTTCAGCCGGGTGAGGGTGTCTGCGGGGCTGAGGTTCCGGTCGCTGATGGCATCGCCGCGCAGCAGGGTCCGCGCCATCATCATAAAGAGGCCGGCTGACACGCCTTTTCCCGAGACATCGGCCACCACCAGGCCCATGTGGTGGTCGTCAATCAGGAAGAAGTCGTAAAAATCGCCGCCCACTTCCCGGGCCGGTTCCATGACCGCGAAAATGTCGATGTGTTCGGCGTCGGGAAAGGGCGGAAAGGTCTTGGGAATAATGGATTGCTGGACATCGCGGGCCAGCTTCAGCTCGCTTTCGATTCGTTCCCGGGCTGCGGTGGCGCGCGCCAATTCTTCTGTATAATGCTTCAAGTTGACAATCATCTGGTTGAAGGCGGCCGCCAGTTTACTCAGCTCATCCCGGGATCGCACATGGATGGTGTGGGTAAAATCGCCCCGGCTCACGAGTTCTGTGGCTTTCATGAGGTCGCGCAGGGGCCGGGTGAAAATGTGTGAGAAGACGAGGCCGATGACGATGGCGATGAGCAGGGTGACGGCCACGATGTTCAGCACCTTGGTGTAGACCTGGTCATCGGCCCGGTCCAGCGCTTCGGTGGGGCGGTAGAGCTCCAGCACGTAAATCACCTCGCTCTGGGCATTCAGAATCGGCGCCAGGTAGCTGAACCATTGGCCCTGGTCGTCCGTAAAGCGGCCGTGGACGTTGCGCTTGTCTTTTAACACGGCCTGGAACATGGGCCGATCCTGCGGGACCACGAATGGTTCGAAAATGGGGCCGCGCCAGATGTTGATCCCGTAATAGTAGCGGCCGTCGCGGATTTTATGAAGAATCCACTTGGGCGTATACGCCACCTGGGCGCCATCCACAATGCGGTTGATGGAGCGGTAGATCCGTTCGTAGACCGGGCTTTCGCGGTCCTGTGGCATTTGAATGGATTCCAGGTCTGCCAGGTTGACGCTGTTGAGGACCGCCTGCGCCAGGTTCGCGGAGCGGCGGACGCTTTCCTGTTCCAGCTCCTTCATCATCATGTCGCCCACCCAGTCGCCCACGACCAGTGCGCTGAGCGCCAGCAGGGGGATGAAGAGGGTCAGGAGTTTGACGACAAACGGCAGGCGGAGCCGGGCGAGCAGCCGCCGGGCCAGGCGGGGCGCCAGAGCAAGGCCCAACAATATCAGGACGGCCACCAGCAGCAATTCGAGCGCCGGGTGAGTCTGGGTCTGATACTGGGCGATGACGGCGAAGCGATCCGAAACCACGATCAGCACCCGGTTCGCCAGGTCAAAGGCCAAGCGGGCCCCGCTGGCGGTGTGTTCATAAATCTCGGACACCGGGATGTCTTTGAACGGGTAGCCAGCCTGGAGCGGCTGTAGCGTTCGCACCGCGCGTCCGGCCTCGTCGTACTGGAGCCACGACCGGGTTCCGGCGCTGGCCACCGTCAGGCGGGCCGGTTCATTCGTAGCCAGCGCCACGATCATGACTCGATGGGGAGCCACAAGCTGGGCGGGGTCAAAACCGCTGACTCCGATTGTTCGGATCCGGTGTCCGGCTTCGTTATATTCCACCACGCAATCCTGAGCGCCGGAGCAGGCATAAATATGTCCATTGGACGCCACGGTTACTGAGGGCCAATGCGCCAGGGGAGTGTTGATGTCACCCAGGGTCTGGATGCCTGGCGGCAGGGCGTGGCCGCGAACGACGAGCCCGCCTGAGGGCGTCACTTTCCAGAGGTTCGAGCAGCCCGGGCAATCGTTGATGAAATAATGATCGCCTGCCGGACCGCAGGCATATTTCATTTCCGGATAGTCCTTGGGGTTCTCCAGGAAGACGGTCAGCAGATCCCGGATCGGCTGGGCATTCGCATTATATTCCCTGAACCGGTATCCCTGGAACTCGCCCTGGGTCCGGGTATAGATGTAGCTCTGAACCACCAGACCCTTGGGGCCGGGAAAGAGTTTGCGCACCATGTAATAATAGAGGGCGTCGTCCGGTTCGATGGCGCGCCGATCCAGCAGGGTCAGCGGGGCTCCGACGGATTGATATGTCAGGCGGAGCAGGGTGTTGTTTTTTTTTTCCAGAACCCAGAGCGAGTCGTTGGCCACGGCAAACGCAATGGGATGCCGAAAGGGGGTTGTCCCGTGAAGGGGCCGGCTGCAATAGGCCAGGCCCAGGAGTCCGAGAACGGCCAGCCCGCCCACGATCCACTGCGCCCACGCTATGTTTCGTTTTTTCATGCCGCGTGGAGGATCATAGCGCTGCGCCTGGTTGCTGCCAAGGAAAAGACTTTGATAGAAAAAGGGGTTGCATGTTGGCTTGGACTTGATAACGTACCCCGAAACTTTTTGAAAGGAAAAGAGGTGTTTATGGCGAAACAATACAACATTGCAGTGCTTGGTGGCGACGGAACGGGTCCGGAAGTGGTCCGCGAAGGGCTCAAGGTCTTGAATGCGGCCGCCAAGCGGTTCGGGTTCTCATTGAATTGCACGGATTATGACCTGGGCGGCGAGCGGTATAAACGCACGGGCGAGACCTGTCCGGACTCAGTGGTCACTGAGCTTCGGAAATTCAACGCGATCTTCCTGGGCGCCATTGGGCACCCGGATGTGAAGCCCGGCATTCTCGAGAAGGGCATCCTCCTGAAGCTCCGCTTCGAGCTGGATCAGTATATCAACCTGCGCCCGGTGAAGCTGTATCCCGGCGTGGATTGCCCCCTGAAAAACAAGGGCCCCAACGAGATCGATTATGTGGTGGTGCGCGAGAACAGCGGCGGCGCCTACACGGGCGTGGGCGGCGCCACCATGCGCGGTACGCCGCATGAGGTCGCCGAACAGGCCATGATCTATACCCGGTTCCAGGTGGACCGGTGTCTGAAATTCGCCTTCGAGTATGCCCGCAAACGGAATAAAAAGAAGACCCTGGCTCTGTCCGGAAAAACGAATGTGCTGACGTATGTGTTCGATCTCTGGGAGCGCGCCTTCCACGAGATGGGCCAGAAACAGTATGCCGATATCAAGCGTGACTACTATCATGTGGATGCGACTTGCATGTGGATGGTGAAAAATCCCGAGTGGTTCGATGTCATCGTCACGGAAAACCTGTTCGGCGATATCATCACCGACCTGGGCGCCATGACTCAGGGCGGCATGGGCATTGCCGCAGGCGGCAATATCAACCCGGAAGGCGTCAGCATGTTCGAGCCGATCGGCGGCTCGGCGCCCAAGTATACCGGCCAGAATGTCATCAACCCGTTGGCCGCCATTTGTGCGGGCGGCATGATGCTCCATACGCTGGGCGAGACGCAGGCCGCCGACGCGATCGAGAACGCGGTCGCTTATGTGACGGCCAACAAGGTGAAAAACCTGGGCGCCGGTAAAATGGGTTATTCCACGACCCAGGTCGGCGATCTGGTGGCGGAAAAAGTGGCGGGGTAGGCGCTTAAAATCTCCTTCGTCGGGTCTGCAAGCGTCTCAGTATAGTAATTTCGATGGGTTGCGGGCGTCAGTCCGCGTTAGAGGAGAACGGAACGTGAAGAAATATCGAGTCGGAGTGGTGGGGATCGGCGCCGTGGGGTCGGAAATGGTCCGTGTGCTGCGGCAGCTGGATTTCCCCGTGGAGGAGCTGCGTATCCTGGCCCGGACCGAGCGGGACGAGGTGATCGACGGTCAGTCGTACCATGTGACGCCCGCCACGCCGGAAGGCTTCAAGGGGTTGGATTTTGCCTTTTTTGCCGGCACGGAAGGCTCCAAGGGCGCCTCACAACAGCTGGGCTGGCAGGCCGTGGAGCAGGGCGTGATCGTGATCGATAATGGCGACGATTTCCGGATGGATCCCCGGGTGCCGCTGGTCATTCCCGAGGTCAATGGACATGCCATTGAGAAACACCATGGGTTCATTTCTAACCCGAACTGCAGCAGCATCATTGCGCTGATGGCCTTGGCGCCCCTGCACCGTGCCGCCCGTATCCGCCGGTTCGTGGCCAGCACTTACCAGGCTGTGTCCGGGACCGGGAGCAAGGCCATCCAGGAGCTGGATCAGCAGGTCCGCGACTATGTCGCCGGCAAGCCGCTGCAACATGCCGCCTATCCGCACCCGATCGCGTTCAATGTGCTGCCCAAAATCGGGGGTCAGAAAGGCGATACCCCGGGGTATACCAGCGAAGAATGTAAGATGCTCAACGAGACGCGTAAAATTTTGGAAGACAATAAAATCCGTGTGTGCGCAACCTGCGTGCGCGTGCCCGTGTTCAACGGACATAGCGAGTCGCTGAATATCGAATTCGATCGGCCCATGGACGTTCAGGAAGCTCGGGATCTCCTGGCCCAGGCGCCTGGCGTCAAGGTCGTGGATATGATCGATGCCGATGAATATCCCATGCCCATCAGTGTCTCGGGCAAAGATGCCGTCTACGTCGGCCGGATCCGCGCCGACGAGAGCGTCAAGAACGGCCTGGCCCTGTTCGTCGCCGGCGATAATATCCGAAAAGGCGCCGCTTCCAATGCCGTTCAGATCGCCCAGTGGATGATCGAACATAAGCTGAAATAATCGGCAGGCACCGGTTGACAGTTTTGCATCATCAGCCGGCTCCGTGATCAACGGGCTTGCCCTCCTATTTGTGCCCACTCCTGTTCCACGATTTATCCCGGTTTACCCGTGGGGGGCAGCGCGTCTGTCGCTAAATCCGGGGCCGCATTTATCCTTCTGTGCGGCTGGGCCTTTCAATACCACACCCGCCACAGGAACAAGCCTTCCGGCGGCGCCGTGGGCACCCGGGCCGTGCGCTCCTTGGACTGGAGGATGCGCGCCGCCTCCTGGGGCGGCACGGCGCCGGATCCGACCCGGATCAGGAATCCGGCCAGGCTGCGTACCATTTTGTAGAGAAAGCCCTCGCTCATGGCGGCAATCACCCAGTCGTGCCCTTTTTGTGTGACCGTCAGCTTCATCAGGTTCCGCGTGGTACTGTCCACCTCGCGATTGGGGTTGGCCGTGAAGGCGGCGAAATCGTGAACGCCTGCCAGGCATGCAGCGGCCGCGCACATGGCGCCGAGATTCAGGGGTTCCCGGATGTGCGCACGATACTGGCGGAGATGCGGCAGAAGCACCGGGGCGTTCCAGATACAATAGCGATACTCCTTGCGCACGGCGCTTCGTCGGGCGTGAAAGGTTTCTGCCGCGCGCGTGGCTTTGAGAATCCGGATGTCCCGGGGCAGGGACGCATTCAGCGCGTTTAACAGCCGGTCGCCGGTCCAGGCCGTGGGTAAATCGCAATGCGCCACTTGTCCGAGCGCATGCACGCCCTGGTCGGTGCGGCCGCTGCCATGCACCTTGACCTCGACATTTGTCAGCGTTCGGAATACGGATTCAAGCTCGCCCTGGACCGTTCGGCTGTTCGGCTGGATCTGCCAGCCGCCATAGGCCGAACCATCATAGGCGATGACGAGCTTGTGGCGGTAGGCGCTCAATCTGTTTGTCCCATTCCCATCCATTGGCGCTTAAAAAGGGCCTGACAATATTGACCGGTTAAATATTTCAAGGCTGACCCGCCGGGAACGGCGCCAGGGAGAGGGCTTCGGGCATTACGTAATAGGTTGGACGGGTGACTCCCTCTGCCGCCAACGCAGCCAGGGTCGTTCGGATGGCCGCAGGCATGTCCGGCGCCGTGCGAAGTCTGAGATCCTGGCAGTCGGCCTTTGACAGGGTCGTGATCAGCAGGGCGCGTTCCCCGCGCGCGCGCGTGGATAGCGCGGTCTGGCCATTGACTTCAGGGTGTTGTCGGAGTCCGTCATAAATGTCTTTTAGGGTGGGCCGCGTCACCCAATGGCGGAAGCGGTCGTTGCCCAAACCTTCCGGACACGGAGCCCAGAGGATGATGCGGCCGCCGGGGCGAATGGCCCGATGCGCATTGAAAAGGGCCTTGTGGCTTTGAATCCAGTTGGCCGCCTGGCCCGCCGAGGCAATGACAAAATCCGCTGCTTGAGGGATCGGCAGGCGGTCGATGATTTCCACGAGCCGACAGGCTGCCTGATGGGCCAGCTCCAGATCGCCGGCAAAAACGCCGGCCAGCTTTCCGTCCGGCGTCAACACGGTATTGACGATGAAATCAGGATCGCAAAATCGGGCGCTTTCGAGCATTTCTTCGGCTACCGGGTTGCCGATCATGCGGCCGATATCGACGCCGGGCCGGATGCGATCTGCCTGGGGGTCCAGGGTCAGGCTGTGGTTGTAGGCAATGGTGGCGCGCGCCGCCAAGCCGGGCACAATCGATTTTCGGCCGCCGCCAAAGCCCGCATGATAATGGTAGGTAGCGGCGCCAAGCAGGATCAGGCGGTCGGCCTTTACGGCCAGGGAATTGATTCGCACGGGGTGTCCGCTTCGGGTGGTCCCGACCTCGCTTAGCTGGTCTTCTCGATCCGGCTCGTGACTGAAAATCCGGCCTTCGAACTGCGAGGCGGCTTCCAGACCCAGAATGGATCGGATCTCCTCCGTCGTCGGCGGGCGATGGATCCCTGTGGCCACAAGGATGAAGCAGTCTTTGAGGTCAAAGCCCCTGCGTTTCAGCGTGGAGATCAGCAGCGGCAGAATGCGGTGGACGCAGGTCTTGCGGGTCTGATCCGAGACCACGAGGCAGGTGCGTTCGCCGGGCATCATGCCGTCAAACAGAGATCCGGTGCGACCGTCTGGCCACAGGGGGTGCGTCAGGGCGTGGGCTATGTCGGCATCCGTTTGTTCCAGGCCTTGCCAGGCGGACCGTAAGGCGCCCAGACATTCTGCCTGCTGGGCCGGGATGTTGATGTCGGGAAAGGATGGGAGCATGGGGTGAATTTTATAATGGTGATGACACGCCAGTCGCAATAATTCGAACAGGACCATCGGTACATGATCGGTGTGACAAAATCGTGAGTATCCGAGGCGCTTGCAAAACCTCCTTCGTCGGTTCTGCAATCGGCTCATCCTTATCAAATCGGTCGGGGAGTGTCAATGTCAGGCCAGTTTCCGAAGCCATTCTCGTGCTGATAATGAACCATCGGAAGGCGGAATACCGAACCCGGAAGAATCGTTGCAAATCAATTTGGGTGGTCCACTTGTAAATCCAATTCAAGGTGTTTGCAATCGGGTGTCCCCTGTTTCGACAGATTTAAGCGGATAAGGTGCTTGCCGGTATTGAGTCATAAAGTCTCTTTTGCGAAAATACAACTATTAAAAAAAAGTCAAATTGTCGCTATTTTTCGTTTAGCATTTTTAGCACAATATTTGTAAGTTGTTTTTTTACAATATAATACAAAATTCATTGTTTTTTGGCATAATGTTTGCTTTGTATATTTTAGTAATTAATTAACAGAAAGGAGTTTCGTATGATCGGTTTAAACTCATATCCAATGGGAGCAGGAAACCTGATGGATGGAATGCAGCGGTTTCAACATGAGATCAACCGTTTGTTTGAGGGTCGAATGGGTAATTCCCATGCTGGCTTTCCACCTGTCAATCTGTGGGTCCAGGATCAGAATTTAATCTTGGAGGCGGAATTGCCGGGGATTGATCCAGCCAAGGTTGAGATCATGGTGAACGGCGATACGTTTACGCTCAAAGGAGATCGGCCCTCCGATATGGTTAAGAATGGCGAGGCCTATCATCGCCAGGAGAGGGCTTATGGGCCTTTTGCCCGTGTGCTCCAGCTTCCCTATCGGGTGCAGGCCGACAAGGTGGCCGCGACGTATAAACGAGGCGTGTTGCAGGTGGTGTTGCCGCGCGCTGAGGATGAAAGGTCGCGGACGATAGCAGTGAAATCAGAGTAAACGTTGAAAGGGCTTCAGGTTGAGAGGTGGCGCTTGACACGATAAACGGAGCGAATACCTCACAGCTTGAAGTCCCCAACCTCATCAGTAAAGGAGATGGTGTCATGACGGAAATGCATAAAGAAGCGGTGGAAGCGACTGCGGCCAGTGCGGTGGAAAAGACCCGGAACCTTCCGGTCTATATGCCCAACGTGGATATTTTCGAAGCGCAGGATTCAGTCGTTGTCGTGGCTGACATGCCCGGGGTCGATGAGTCGACCGTGAATATCACGCTGGAGAATGAGGTGTTGAAGATCGAAGGCCGGGTCGAGGACTCTCACACAAAAAGTCAACGCCTGGTATATCGCGAGTATGGCGAAGGTCATTATGAACGGTCCTTTGCGCTCTCCGATCAGGTAGATCGCAAGGCCATTAAAGCGACGGTTAAGAACGGCGTGCTGCGGATTGTTCTGCCCAAGGCGGAAGAACTCAAGCCGCGCAAAATTGCCGTCACAGCCGCCTAAACGGTAGGAACCTGAAAGGAGGACTGTGTCATGTCACTCAAAAAATTGCTGCCGATTAAACATCGGGCGACCGAATCGCTCCCCGCACGACGGGAGGACGATGAGTTCCTCTCCTTGCGTCGGGAAATGAACCGGCTGTTTGACGATTTTCTTGGCGGGTTCTCTCTGGCACCGAGCCGGCTGTTTGAAAGCGCCGAGTTCATGCCTAGGGTGAATGTGACCGAATCCGACAAGGACGTCGTTGTGTCAGCGGAACTTCCAGGGTTGGATGAAAAGGACCTGGACATTTCCCTGGCTCGCGGTGTTCTGACCCTCAAAGGCGAGAAAAAAGAGGAAAAGGAGGAGAAAAATCAGCAGTACTACCACCTGGAGCGCTCCTATGGCAGTTTCCTTCGCGAAATTGCCATCCCAGATAGCGTGGACACGGACAAGGCCAAAGCGGCGTTTGCAAAAGGGGTTCTGACCGTCAGCATGCCCAAACGGCCGGAGGCCATGCAGGAGCGAAAACGGATTTCGATCAAGGCCGAATAGGCATTGGTCTACGCGAATCCTGTAGGCTGCGATGCGACCATTCTCATGATGGCACCTCCTTCGGAGGCCATCATGAGAATGGTTTTTTTCGGCTTTGACGTTTGGGTGCAGCCTGATACATTGCCAGCATGAAAATCGCCGTGGTTTCCGATATCCATGCCAATCTCCAGGCTTGGAAGGCCGTGTTGCTCGATATCCGCAGTTTGGGGGCCGATTTGATCGTCTGCCTGGGGGATGTGATCGGCTATGGGCCCGATCCGGCGGCTGTGGTGGAATCCGTGTGCGCACATGTCAACCAGTGCGTAATGGGCAATCATGACGCAGCGGTCTGCGGAAAAATCGGGTTAACTCAATTTTCTGCCGCCGCGGCGGAATCGATCGAGTGGACCCGTGACCGGCTCGGACGCTCGGCACTGGCCTATTTCCGCGCGCTGCCCCTGACCCTGTCTTCGGATCAATTCCGGTGCGCGCACGGCGATTTTTCCGCGCCCGCGCATTTCCGTTACGTCTCGAATCCCGAAGACGCGCTGCTGTCCTGGAAAACGGTGGCCGACCGTTTGTTATTTGTCGGACACACCCATCAACCTCGTATTGCGGTCCTGGGTACGAGCCAAACGTCGCATTTTATCGATCCCGTCGATTTCACCCTCGAAGACCACAAGCGATACATCGTCAACGTCGGGTCCGTGGGACATCCCCGGGATGGCGACGTGCGGGCCTCGTACTGCCTGTATGACCTGGAGCAAAGCACCGTCTATTGGCGTCGGATCCCTTTCGATATTGATGCCTATCGGGCTGCCCTGTCGCGTTCAGGCGCTTCGGAATCCTGGAATCCGTTTCTGGCCAGCGATCCGCTCGGGGGACCGGGTCGCCAAAAACTGTTGGGCGGTTTTACGCCGTCAATCCGGGCTGAGGATCGGGCGCAGGATGTGGAGGAAGTACATGCGCTGAAGCTGCTCCGGGCGCGGGTCCGGCACTGGCGTCTGGCTGCCTGCGTGCTGGCTGCGCTCTGTGCGGGTGCGGTCGGATGGGCGCTCTGGCTGTGGGCGGGCCGGACTCCGGAGACGGTGGCCCGAAAGTGGGACGTCCGGACAGTGGCGATTCATGCGTTTTCACGTCCGGCTGAAACCAATTTGCTGTCAGTCCCGGTCAGACCCCAGGGAACGAACACGCCGGTGGAGGGGTGGAGCGTCCGGGTGGCTGACGACCGGCGCCAGTCGGTCCGGGTTACGCAGGAGTCGGAAGGCCAGGCGGTGTTTGAATTGCGCTCTGAGGCGGCAGAGTCCGAAATGCTGTTGACGTCCCATGCCGTGATGGCAGAGCCGGGAACCAAGTTCATGGCGCGCGCGATGTTTCGGAAGAGCCCTGATTTTTCAGGTAATGTCACGCTTCGAGTTCGCGGATTACCCCG
>Ga0247840_10012248_pt1 | contig 10231 bp, 11 predicted proteins | sample LaCruzMarch2015__FD_192404 | JGI IMG/M metagenome (GOLD analysis project Ga0247840, IMG submission 192404) | Freshwater microbial communities from meromictic Lake La Cruz, Castile-La Mancha, Spain - LaCruzMarch2015_17m | ecosystem: Environmental > Aquatic > Freshwater > Lake | place: Spain...
GATTCTTACCTTCACCACCACCATGTGGGTGATCAACTGGATTCATAACGGCTCCACGGACGGTTGGTCTAACACCCATCCAACGAGTACGTCCAGCTTTACCGACATTGATTAAATTGTGATCTTCATTGCCGACAACCCCAATGGTTGCACGACAGTTGCTTAATATTTTACGAACTTCACCAGATGCTAGACGAATGATAACGTGTCTACCTTCTTGGCCAAGAATTTGAGCACTAACACCCGCACTACGGGCCAACTGTCCACCCTTACCAGGTTTGAGTTCGACGTTATGAACGACGGTTCCATCTGGCATCTTACCAAGTTCCATCGCATTACCGACTTTAATGTCGACTTGCTGACCGGATACGATTGTCATTCCAACGGTTAAGCCTTTAGGGGCTAAGATATAACGTTTTTCGCCATCCGCGTAATGGAGTAAGGCAATATTGGCTGAACGGTTAGGATCGTATTCGATCGTAGCAACTTTCGCTAATATGACATCCTTATCTCTCTTAAAGTCGATGACTCTGTATTGTTGTTTGTGTCCGCCACCTTGATGACGGGTAGTGATACGGCCGTTGTTATTACGACCACCATGTTTCATTTTGCTTTCGACTAGACTATTTTCAGGTTTACTTGTGGTAATTTCCTCAAAGGTCAAGCCTGACATGCCACGACGCCCTGGGGTCGTCGGTTTATACTTTTTGATTGGCATTCAACCAGTTCCTCCTTACGCATTTTGTCCGGATATCGCGTAACTCATCCGATATGTTCAATTCTTTTATACGAGGTTGATCTTATGACCAGCCGCAAGTTTAACGATGGCTTTTCTGACAGCACTTGTTTCACCTGTGTATTTGCCAACTCTTTTTTGTTTAGGGCGGCAATTCATAATATTTACTTTTTCGACTTTGACATTGAAGATTTCTTCAATCGCAATCTTGACTGCTGTTTTGTTTACGCCTTTTTTAACTTCGAAGGTTATTTTATTATCAGCATCCTGTAATCTCATCGTCTTCTCGGTAACCAATGGACGAATGATGATATCTCTTGGATTAGACATTAAGCAAAGACCTCCCCAGCTTCTTTAACAGCTGCTTCTGTGAAGACAATCTTATGCGCCTTCATAATATCGAATAGATTGACTTCTTCAACTAAAGCGAATTTAGCATTAGCTAGATTACGCATGGATAGAAAACTGTTTTCGAAGTCTTCTTGACCATTGAATACATATAGTGTGTTTTCTAAACATTGTAGAGCAACCTGAACTTGAGTAAATTCCTTAGTTTTAGGTCCACTGAATTTGAAGGCATCAACTACGATCAAACTATTGTCTAGAACTTTCTGACTTAAAGCTGATCTAACCGCTAAACGACGAACTTTACGATTTAAGCGATAAGCGTAGGAACGTGGGGTAGGACCAAAAGCTTGTCCGCCACCTCTCCATTGAGGATTACGGATAGAACCAGTTCTAGCTCTACCTGTACCCTTTTGACGCCAAGGCTTTTTGCCTCCACCAGAAACTTCACGTTTGTTTTTAACATCATGAGTTCCTTGGCGCATTGAAGCTCTTTGCATCAAGACGGTATCAAACATAGCTTGTTGCTTAGGTTCGATGCCAAATACTTCTTCAGCGATTTCAATCTTATGAAGGGCTTTGCCTTCTTGATTTATGACTGTAATTTTTGGCATGATTATTCCTCCTTCGCTGCTTCGACTGTTTCGACTGCTTCAGCTACTACTGCTACAACCGGTGTCCGATTAACTAATGTTTTAGCTGGAACTGATGTAACTCTTTTAACTGTAGAGTAGATGGTAACGAAGCCTTTTCTTGGACCAGGAACGTTTCCTTTGATCAAGATGGCATTGCGTTCCATATCGACACTGATGACTTCTAAATTCTGATTGGTCGTTGAGATGTGGCCTTCATGACCAGCCATCGTACGGCCTTTATTGATGATTCCATTATTACGACCAATGGTCGCTAATGAACCAGTTGTCCGATGAAAACCTGAGCCGTGGGTATTTGGTCCCATGCGTTGGTTATTACGAACGATAACACCTTTATATCCTTTACCTTTTGAGGTACCGCTAACATCAACCATATCGCCTGCTTTGAATATATCTGCAGAGACCAAGGCCCCAACTTCATAATCCATTTCGGTTGTCCGAATTTCTTGGATAAATTTCTTGGGAGTGGTATTGGCTTTGGTTACATGTCCGACTAAGGCTTTCGTACTGCGTTGAACTTTTTTATCTTCATAGCCCAACTGCAATGCTTCATAGCCATCATTCTGTTTCGTCTTCTTTTGAAGTACGACGTTCGGTGAGACTTCAACAACCGTCACAGGGATTAGTAATCCATCCGTTGTGAAGACCTGAGTCATCCCGAGCTTTCTTCCTAGTAGTCCTTTCATGATTTCGCTCCTTACAATTTGATTTCGATGTCAACGCCACTGGCAAGATCCATTCTAGTCAAGGCATCAATCGTAGATTGTGTAGGCCCAATGATTTCGATATATCTCTTATGTGTTCTAACTTCGAATTGTTCACGTGCATCCTTGTATTTGTGAACAGCACGTAATACAGTAATAATCTGCTTTTCCGTCGGTAGTGGGACGGGTCCGATAACTTTCTTAGCACCGGTGTCGTTTGCAGTTTGGACGATTTTCTTGGTCGCTGCATCTAAGACCTTGTGTTCATAAGCTTTTAGACGAATGATGATACTATTCTTTGCCATGACTTCTCCTCCTGTGGTGCGCTATAGATTCTATGATCTCGCTCCTTACGAATTCCCTGGCTTCTCACTGACCATGACAACGCTTATCAGTGTGCCAGCAACCTCGTAACTCTTCGCGTGCGCTCTAATATTATAAACAAAAGCCCATGCAAACGCAAGGGCTTTTTAATATTAATTCGGATATGCCTAAATACGAAATAAAGCCGGAGTTTCCGGCTTTATGATCTTAAACTACTTAATGATTGAAGCGACGTTTCCAGCGCCTACAGTACGGCCACCTTCGCGAATTGAGAAGGTTGTTCCTTGTTCAACAGCGATTGGTGAAATCAAATCAACTTCCATTTCAACGTTGTCGCCAGGCATAACCATTTCAACACCGGCAGGTAGTTTAATAACGCCAGTAACATCGGTTGTTCTGAAATAGAATTGAGGACGATAGTTGGATACGAATGGTGTATGACGTCCGCCTTCTTCTTTACTCAATACATATACTTGAGCTTTGAAGGTGGTATGTGGTTTAACACTACCAGGTTTAGCCAATACTTGACCACGTTCAACTTCTTCGCGGTTGATTCCACGTAGCAATGCGCCACAATTATCACCAGCGGTTGCTTCGGATAAAACTTTACGGAACATTTCAAGACCAGTAACAACGGTCTTTCTGGTATCGCGTAAACCGACGATTTCAACTTCTTCGCCTACTTTAATAACGCCACGTTCTACACGTCCGGTTGCAACAGTGCCACGACCAGTGATTGTGAAGACATCTTCTACTGACATTAAGAAAGGTTTATCAACTTCACGTTTAGGTGTAGGGATATAAGCATCAACAGCATCCATTAATTCTTGTAGGCAAGGTTCCCACTTAGCATCGCCTTCACCAGCTTTTAGAGCTGATCCACGAATGACAGGTGCATTATCGCCATCATAATGATTGGCATTTAATAATTCTCTAACTTCCATTTCAACTAGATCGATGAGTTCTTCGTCATCAACCATGTCACATTTGTTTAAGAATACAACGATGTATGGGACACCTACTTGGTGGGCTAACAGGATGTGTTCGCGTGTTTGTGGCATTGGTCCATCAGTTGCAGCTACGACTAAGATTGCACCGTCCATTTGAGCAGCACCAGTGATCATGTTCTTGACATAGTCAGCGTGGCCTGGGCAGTCTACGTGAGCGTAGTGACGTGCTGGGGTTGAATACTCTACGTGAGCCGTATTGATTGTAATACCACGAGCTTTTTCCTCTGGTGCACCATCAATCTGGTCATACTTCATTTCTTTTGCTCCGCCTGTCTTTGCTAGAAAGCGGGTGATCGCTGCCGTTAAGGTAGTTTTACCATGGTCTACGTGTCCAATGGTACCTATATTTACGTGCGGTTTTGATCTGTCAAACGCTACTTTTGCCATAATGAATTTTCCTCCTATAGGTTAATTTTTTAGATACGATACTATTTTATGCTAATCTCTCTTCAAAATCAAGAATTACTTATCTTCAGCATACTTTTTGGCTATCTTTTCAGCGATTGATTTAGGTACTTCTGAGTAGTGGGAGAACTGCATTGAGTAACTTCCTCTACCCTGTGTGAAGGATCTTAAATCGGTCGCATAACCAAACATTTCTGATAGCGGTATGTCGGATTGAACAACAATCGCATTCGCACGCTCATCTTGATTCTTAATTGTACCTCTACGACTAGAGACATCACCCATAACACTGCCCAAGTATTCGCTTGGTGCGGTTACTTCAACCGCCATGATGGGTTCAAGAACAACTGGATTACATTTCTTAGCGGCTTCTTTTAGAGCTAAGGATCCCGCAATCTTAAAGGCTATTTCAGATGAATCCACTTCATGGTAGGAACCTTCAAACAAGGTAGCCTTGATATCGATGATTGGATAACCAGCGACTAAGCCATTGGCTAGAGCTGCTTCAATCCCTTCCATGGTTGGCTTAATGTATTCTTTAGGGATCGATCCACCCACAACTTTATCGACGAAGGTAAAGCCTTTACCAGTCTCATTGGGTTCAAATCTAACCCATACATGACCGTATTGACCCTTACCACCGGATTGTTTAATGAATCTGCCTTCACACTCAGCTGATTTACGAATGGTTTCACGATACGCAACTTGAGGTGCACCCACATTGGCTTCAACTTTGAATTCACGACGCATCCGATCGACGATGATATCTAAGTGAAGTTCACCCATTCCAGCGATAATCGTTTGGCCTGTTTCAGGATCTGTGAAGGTTCTGAAGGTTGGGTCTTCTTCGGCTAGTTTATTTAAGGCAATACCCATCTTATCTTGGTCTTGTTTGGATTTAGGTTCAATCGCAACGTTGATAACGGGTTCTGGGAAGACCATCTCTTCTAGAATGATCGAGTGTTTTTCATCACAGAGGGTATCTCCCGTGGTTGTGCCTTTGAGCCCAACCGCTGCAGCGATATCTCCTGAATAAACTTCAGTGATTTCTTCGCGATGATTGGCATGCATTTGAACGATCCGACTGAAACGTTCACGCACATCCTTGGTTGAATTATAGACATAGGAACCTGAACTGATTGTTCCTGAGTAAACTCTGAAATAAGTTAATTTACCAACGAAAGGATCGGTCATAATTTTGAAAGCAAGAGCCGCAAACGGTTGTTTATCATCCGCTTCACGGGTATCGGCACTTCCATCATCTTTAATTCCTTTAATTGGAGGCACTTCTAATGGGGATGGTAGATAATCTACGACGGCATCAAGTACCGCGGTGACTCCTTTATTCTTATAAGCAGCACCACATAAGACTGGGAAGAATTCTCCGGTACATACAGCCTTACGGATCGTTGCTTTAATTTCTTCAATACTTGGTTCTTCTCCTTCGAGAAACTTAACGAGAAATTCTTCATCATAATCGGCAATCATTTCAAGTAATTGTAAACGATATTTTTCAACATCAGCCTTCATTTCTTCTGGTACTTCAGTGAAGGTATCTTCATCTGATTTATCGGAAGAGAAGATGCGTGCTTTTCTTTCAATGATATCGACTAAGCCATCAAAGTAACTTTCTACACCAATCGGTAATTGGATTGGGGTGGCTTTCGCTCCTAAACGAGTTTGTAGGGAACGATAAGACATATAGAAGTCCGCTCCGGTAGCATCCATCTTATTGACGAAGACAATCCGAGGAACCACATATTTGGTTGCTTGACGCCAGACGGTTTCAGTTTGAGGTTCAACCCCATTCTTACCATCTAGTAAGGTAACTGCACCATCCAATACTCTCAGTGATCTTTCAACTTCAACTGTGAAGTCGACGTGACCTGGAGTATCAATGATATTAATACGATTGCCCTTCCATTCAGCGGTGGTGGCAGCGGAAGTGATGGTAATCCCACGTTCCTGTTCTTGAGCCATCCAGTCCATTGTTGCAGCACCATCATGTACTTCTCCGATTTTATGCGTTTTACCTGTATAAAACAGGATACGCTCGGTTGTGGTGGTTTTCCCTGCATCAATATGCGCCATGATTCCGATGTTTCTCGTGTTTGCTAGAGAATATTCACGTCCCATTAGTGGGTCACCTCCTTTACACGCATGTCACTCATTTCTACCAACGGTAATGAGCAAATGCTTTATTAGCTTCAGCCATTCTATGAATATCATCTCTCTTTTTAACGGAAGCACCTGTTCCGTTCGCTGCGTCTACGATTTCATTAGATAAACGCAATTCCATTGTTTTTTCATTTCTTAAACGAGCATAATTAACAATCCAACGTAAACCTAAAGTTAAGCGTCTTTCAGGTGTTACTTCAACTGGTACTTGGTAATTGCTTCCTCCAACCCGTCTTGCCTTAAGTTCTAACATCGGCATGACGTTGTTTAGAGCCGCTTCAAAGACTTCCATTGGTTGACGACCAGTCTTTTCTTCGATCTTATCAAACGCATCATATAGGATGGTTTGGGCTACGCCTCTTTTACCATCGATCATAATCTTATTAATTAAACGGGTAACTAATTTAGAGTTGTAGATAGGATCAACTAATACATCTCTTTTAGCTATATAACCTTTTCTTGGCATGGTTCATATCTCCTTTATTATTTCGCAGCTTTAGGACGCTTAGCGCCATATAAAGAACGACTTTGACGACGTTCATCGACACCAGAACAGTCTAATGTTCCACGAATGATATGGTATCTAACTCCAGGTAAATCCTTAACACGTCCACCTCTGATCAGGACAACGCTATGTTCCTGTAAGTTATGGCCGATACCTGGAATATAAGCTGTGACTTCCATCCCGTTACTGAGACGTACACGTGCGTATTTACGCAGTGCTGAGTTTGGTTTCTTTGGGGTCATTGTGCCAACACGGGTACAAACACCTCTTTTTTGTGGTGATGAAATTTCGGTTGGACGTCTTTCTAAAGTGTTCAATCCCTTGTTTAACGCGGGAGACTTTGATTTGTACGTTTTGTTACTACGGCCCTGACTGATTAGTTGATTAATTGTAGGCATGTCTTCTCCTTTCACTTATGACACACAGTTCCTGGTGTGCCATCTCTTTCTACTTAATAGAATTTCCTCTAAGGGAAACCTCTACTCCATAAGCCTTATCATTTTATAGCTTTTAGATTAGAGTGTCAAGTCTGGATTGAAATTATCCATCTTTATTGGATGAAAAGACAAGATAAATCTCCGTTCATCCAAGCCAAGAGATACTATCTATCGTCATTTGAACGATCTGAGCCTTATCAGCTGATTGGATAACATTAACATTGAGTGATACATCCCGTGTGATATGAGTCTGGCCACGGGTTTTATTATTTGATACATCAACACAAACGTTTTCAATCCCTGATGTAAACCACTCTGGATGACATACATAAGCTACGGCACTGGAATCATGCAGCGGAGTAGACTTTAAACCTGTCCTAGCGTGATAACTTTTTAGATAGTATTCAAGAATATGAATATAGAAAGCTTGAGTTGGATTCGACCCTTTTTGGATTAGAGTTAAATCAGATGCCTTATAAGTAGTAACTCTAGTCACATCGAGTGGTATCATAGCCAATGGAACCTTCGATTCAAGTACAATTTTACACGCCTCTGGATCACAGTAAACATTGAATTCAGCATAGGGACTGATATTCCCTTTACTGAAGCTTCCACCCATAAAACAGATTTGTTTAATCTTAGGCTTCAGTTCAGGATGATTCAATAATAAGGTGGCTAGATTGGTCAATGGACCTGTAGCGATGATCGTGATGGCTTGAGTCGCTTCACTTAACAATTTAACATATAGGTTTATCGCATCTAGTACTGGTTGATTTTGAATATCCTTATTGCTTAGTTCTATATCCCCTAAACCACTTGATCCATGGGCATCAAAGGCGTGAACGGAGGATTGATATAGAGCATTGGCACAACCCTTCCCAATAGGAATCTGCAATTTGAGATATGAAGCAATGGCACAGGTATTACGATAAGTATTCTCGATTGAGGCATTCCCATTGACCGCCATAATCGCAATAAGATTTAGTTTCTTACTATAGCTGGCTAAAAGGATGGCTAATGCATCATCTAATCCAGTATCGACATCTAATATAACAGGTATCTTTTTCATGGTTTAAGGGTTCCAACTGGATCTTCATAATAATCAGATTTGGTTAGTATAATCATCATAACTTAATTCATGATTAAAGTCATACATCTTCTAAGGTTTCAGTAAGATATTCTATATTTGATGGTTTAGGTTTATACTTATGAGAGTAAATAACCATGGAAAAGACCAATGCCCTTAGAATTCTAGATAAAGCCAAACTAAGCTATCAGCTCCATTCTTATCCAACAGATGGACATGCCTTAGATGCTGTTTCGGTTGCGAATGCCATAAATCAATCATTTGATAAGATTTATAAGACCTTGGTAGTATTAGGCTCATCACACACGAATTATGTCTTGGTCATCAACGGTCAAGATGAACTCGATTTAAAGAAAGCAGCCAGTGTACTTCACGAGAAAAGTATTGAGCTTATTCCTGTTAAGGATATCCTAAATTTAACTGGATATGTTAGAGGTGGTTGTAGTCCTATTGGGATGAAGAAAGCCTTCAAAACAGTCTTTGATCAAAGAGCTCTACAAAACGAAACATTGATTGTATCAGCTGGACGCATAGGCTTACAATTAGAAATGAATACACATGTTTTAATAGACTTTATAAAAGCTGAAGTGAATGGATTATGTCGATAGCTTATTGGAAACGGAGATAGAGTCATGCAATATCGTAAGAACACTAAGAATCAAGAGAGTTTATCTATTCTAGGATATGGGTGTATGCGTCTACCTAAAAATGGAAAAGTCATCGATGAAGAGGCTTCTGAGAAACTGATTATTTCAGCCATCGAAAATGGCGTTAACTATTTCGATACTGCCTATATTTATCAAAGTGGTAAAAGTGAACAAGTCTTAGGTAAAATACTGGCTAAGGGTTATCGCGATAAAGTTAAAATCGCAACCAAACTACCTCCTTTTATGTGTAAAAGAGAGAGTGACTTCGAAAAGATTTTTAATATTCAACTCGAGCGTCTACAAACCGATCGTATCGATTACTATTTGATTCATATGTTGATGGATAAGGCTATGTGGACTCGCTTGGTAAAGCTAGGCATCCTTGAGTGGATTGCCAAACAGAAACGTGATGGTAAGATCATCAATATTGGTTTCTCTTTTCATGGAACCAAACAAGCCTTTATCGATATCATTGATGAATTTAACTGGGATTTCTGTCAAATCCAATATAACTTTATTGATGAATTCAATCAAGCTGGTAAAAGTGGTTTAGTCTACGCAGCCAGTAAAGGAATTCCTGTGATGGTAATGGAACCTTTAAGAGGCGGTAAGATTGTCTTTGGTTTACCAAAGGAAGTCGATCAGATTTGGAAACAGATGACACCCAAAAGAACGGTGGTTGATTGGGCTCTACGATGGGTTTGGAATCATCCTGAAGTATTACTCTTACTATCAGGCATGTCTGATCAGGCTCAGTTGGATGAGAATATATTGATTGCCAATGAGGCAACAGCCAACGCATTAACTCAAGAAGAACTGGCTCTATTTAACAAAGCTAGAGAAATAATTAGAACTCAAACCAAGGTACCATGTACCGCATGTGGTTATTGTATGCCTTGTCCATATGGGGTAGATATCCCAGCGGTATTTGCGGCTTATAATGATAAGTATCTCAATCATAAAGGCTTCAGTGCACGCTTTGCTTATATTCAAAACACGGGAGCTCTCAGTAAGCATCCTGCTTATGCTTCACAATGCCAATCCTGTCATGCTTGTGAACCTCATTGCCCTCAAAGTATCATAATTAGCGATCGAATGAAAGACGCTGCTTCAGCAATGGAAGGACCTTTCTTTAAGCCGATGATATTCATCGCTAAAAAGGGTATGAGAATGAAATAGGAGTTGCATAATAATCCAATC
>Ga0247840_10012251_pt1 | contig 10228 bp, 5 predicted proteins | sample LaCruzMarch2015__FD_192404 | JGI IMG/M metagenome (GOLD analysis project Ga0247840, IMG submission 192404) | Freshwater microbial communities from meromictic Lake La Cruz, Castile-La Mancha, Spain - LaCruzMarch2015_17m | ecosystem: Environmental > Aquatic > Freshwater > Lake | place: Spain...
AAAATGAATTTCCGGTACAGTTGATCGAGTCGATACCAAGATTGAATGTAACGTTCCACTCCGTCCGTCAGGGAGGCGATTTCGAGGCTGGTTTCCTCCAAGGTGGCCATGAAGTGGACGGCAAAATCCATTGCTTCATAAATATGGCGGAATTCGTTGTACCAGTGCCCCGTTCGCCGCTGCCTCACCAAGGCCGAGCAATCACCGGTGGTAATCGTCCTATTGGCTATGCATTTTACCAAATCGCTCAGGATTTTCCGGTCAATCAGGCTGAAGTAATCCAGTTCGATCAAAGTCCGGTAATCACGCGACGCGAGATCCTGCTCCACATTCAGGGCTTCGGCGCATTCCGCGGAAAGTTCCTCAAAAGATGCCTCATACTGACGGCTGTCTTTCCATCGCTTCAGAAAAACCAGGGCATCCCCCGTCAGGCGCATGGCGCCATCTGTGCCGCTGGCATAGCAGGATTTGAAGAGAGCGATGACAAAGTCCTTGATACCCGGCGATTCGGATTCATAAGCATAAGAGCGCCGTAGTTGTTCCCAAAGATGCCCTTCAAGTTCGCAGCGCCGGATCAGTTTGCTCTTTTCATCCCGTTTATCCGCCAGTTCCGCCAGGAGGTTTTCCAGGATATTCTCCAGGCGGGGCTCGGAAACAGCACAAACTGCGAGCATCTTCAGGCGGATCACTCCCGGTGTATCATCTTTGTTTAACAGCCGTTTAAGGCCGTCGCGCCGTTTGGCCGCATTGAAGAATTCCCCGTGGGACTGTACGATATCGGCAAACTCCGGGCCAAGGTCCAGATCATTCAGCCAGAGGGAGGCCTGGTCGGTTCTGAATTCATCATGGGCCAGGCGCACATCCAGCAGCCAATCGTCCATATCGCCCGGTTGTGGACCTTCATGATAGAGGAGAAATTTCTGGTTGGGCTGCTCCCGGAGGATGCGGTATTTGACGGCAAATTCATTGTTGCGAAGTTCAATCTTCTCAATGTCGGGCAGTTCCAGTGACTCATAATCCTGACGCAACTCTCTCTTGGCGTCGTACCAGAAGATAATGCGATGGCGATCAAAAAGTTTGGATAGGGCTTGCCTGATTTTACCCATGATAGTTCATCCCTGGCTCTTCACAAGTTTCTCGACAAGGCGATAAACCGTTGTTCCCGCAGACTTTGGCCAGTTAATGCAGGGCGGCTGATCCTTCTGCCTGGCCCGTTCGATGGCAGCGGAGATGCCGGGCTTCAGCTTCCCTATAGCAATGCGGCCCTTATCGTAGCCGGGCAGATGCCGGTTTAATCTTTCCGAACATTGCCGTGGTGTGGCGACATCTGTGGCATCTTCAAAGTGCATCAGCAGCCAAAGTTCAAATTTCGGATTGCTGACGGCCAGCCCGTAATTAGTTGCCTGCCTTGACCATTCATGTAACTGGAGCAACTGGTCGTCCCACCATTGATCCTTGTCAACGACTAGCCAGGCCTCGTCGGTGCATTTCAGCCCCTTGTCCCGGATATAGTCCTTCATCCGTTTAAGAACCTGGGGCGGGGAGCTTTCATTCCGGCTCCGCAGGCACCGTACCAGGACCGTCGTCGTCTGACTGGAAAACAGGGCAAAATACTGGGGCTCCGTTTTGTCCCCTTCTGTCGCAATCACGAAAAGCTTTCGATAGTTTCGTGTGGCCGGAGGGCGCTGGAAGTTCCGCCTCTTGCTCATGGCGTTTCCTCAGCAGAAGAGCCATGAGGCGCTGTATTACACAACGAACCCATCAGGATTCGGGGCACTCCTCCCAGGCGGCCCTGGAGGTAGCTTTTCCGCACATCCTTGTCATTACGGACGTCTTTATACTCACTAAAGGAGAAGAGTGTTGAATTCCCCTCCTGATCCCGTTCCGTCACCCACATTTCTTCCCGCCGCAGAAGGTTCTGGTCCATCAGGAGGACATCGTGCGTGGTGAAAAGAAGCTGTGACCGGCAATCCTTGTCGCAAGCCGCTAGAAAACCTTCCAGGAGCCGACGGGTCAAGAGGGTATGGAGGCTTCGATCCAGTTCATCAATGATGTAGACCTTGGCATTCTGCGGTCTTGCCATCTCCAGGAACGCGGGCAGCAGGTCAATGCTCCGCTGTGTGCCGTCTGATTCAATCTGGATATCAAACTTGATTTCCTTCCCGTTGATGTCTCGGTGGAAGCAGACCAGTTTCTTGGCTTTCAGCTCACCACCTTGCCGGGTAATCAGATAACGCTCATTCATTGGTTCGGCTGACAGACGCACGGTAGTGCCTTCCAGCAACTCTGCCTGGACCTTCGCTTTCAAAACGTCTGGGAAAGGGATATTCTCGAAGGGCATATCCTCGCCGCCCAGATGCTCTATACCCGTATCGAGAAGAGACAGCATGGTGTTCATGGTTCCGTACAGAGGGTGATCCTCCTGAATAAACCGTTCAAAAGGTTCAAAGCGCGAATCGGGGGCGATGAGTACCAACTGGTTTTTGAACCAGTCGTAAATCGGTCGGAAGGTATCAACCTTCTGGTTGACCGCATTGGTCAGAAAGAGCTGATTCTCCCGCGTTCCCTGGAAAGCGAACTGGAGGAACATATTATCTTTCAGGGCCGGCGAAAATTCGATCTTATCGCCCTTGCGGTCATAGAGCATCTTTTCCGTTGTCTTCAGGATTTCAACCAGTCTTTCCTCTACAACACGCTTGCGCGTCACGGCAAAGCTGAAATCGTAGCATTTGTCCCCAATCAGAAGTTCAAACCTGAACAGGGAGGGTTGTGCTGCACAAGACGGGTCCAGACGGAAAGGCTCCACGGGGATCAGGGCTTCCGGTTGCGTACCGGTGATGATCAGATGACGGGCAAAACTTATAGCCATGAACAGATTGGTTTTACCCGAGGCGTTGCCGCCATAGATAGTGGCAACGGGCAGGAGCTTCATCCCATAACCGGGCATAACGGGCAGACGTTCGCTATGCTGCTTTTCCCTTCCTGCGACCATGGACAGGGTGGCCTGCTCCCGAAATGACCGCCAGTTTTCAACGGAAAATGATATAATCATGATGACCTCCAGAGATAAATTCTCTTAATGTGGATACATGATAAGGTTTACCCTATTTGCATTGTCGATTCAAGAGAAATTATCTCTCAAGTCTAACATTGATTTTGCTAATATTCTGCACTATCCAGTCCAGGGATCTTCTTCAGGGCGTCGCAAAATTTCTGGTAATTGACCTTCACGCCATCATTGAGATCGATGCTGACCTGCCTGGTGGCCAAGGGATAGAGAGTGTCTCGCTCGTATTCATCCAGCTCCATGATAATTTTTCGGAGCTTTTCCAAATCCTTCAGGGCCTGTGTTTTCTCGCGGGGGCTGGCGGCAGCGCTGATGCTGATCTGGCCCAGGTGGTCCTTGTGGGCGGAGAGCTTGGTGCGGAACTCACGCAGGTAGTCGTTGAGAACCACACTGACCGTATCGGGCCTGTAACGGTGCATGTAGATGAGGGCGTTGAAGCTGCCCTTGGGGCTGGAGAAGAGCCAGTAGATGGGGCGCTTCTTGTAACGCTTCACATGGTCGTTATAAAAATCTTTGAGGAAATACTTGCGGAGATCCTTGCCGATGGCCCCTTCGATGAAGGTCAGATTTGCGTCGTAATGCTCCTCGCCAAAGGTCACGCGCAAGAATTTGCAGAAGCGTTCCGTCATGTCGTCCGCAAACCATCCTTCATCGAGGATCGGGATCACGTTGTCAGCATCTGGTTCAAAGGTGGAATTTGGTACCTGGGCGAGGTAGTCGAACAACGTTTCTCCCTTATTCGCCAGGATCAGCCCCGGCTTGTCAAGGGAATACCTACCGAACATGCAGCCCACAGCGTAGGAGATGAACTCCTTCATGGTGTCGGCTAATAGCAAGGCTTCCAGCGCTGCCTCGCTCTTGTTATCACTGTAACGGTAATGGGGGTTGCAGGTCAGGGTGATTTCGCTCAGAGAAACATCGGGGGTTAGTGCCTCCCGCAGGCCGTAGGCTTCGATGAAGATGCGGTTGTTTTCCTCTTCGAGGCGCTGCGTTTCCAGAGTCATTTCTTGCCATGATGACCTGAGTTTTTCGTAAGCGGATGAAATATGTGTGAACGGTATATTTCCCTTCTTACTCTGGAGTAAAGGCAGCTCTGTAAAGGCCCAGGATGTCTCGTAAGAGTCCCAGTCAAATCGAGAAAAGAGAATCAGCTGGGAAGGGCCACTGTTATCATCATTGAATGTATTGATGTTCTTAGGATAAAGAACCGGTATTGATGAAATATCACCAACCTGAAAAGCCATAGTAGGATTCAGCACCCTAAGGATTTCATTTGATATCGTAGAATTAAGCAACGCAACAATAAACTTTATATCAGAATCCTTGCTCGGAAATAGCGACATACCATTAATATCAAACACAAAACCTTTGGGACGATATCTACATCCAAATGCATTCGATGATGTTAGACTCCAAGTTATTGCATGCTGAAAATAGTATTGAGCAGCCCTGAATCGAGATCGCTCATTTCCTCCATCATCCTTAAAATTTCTAATGTCATCTCCACCATTATTCCAATCTACAACGTATTCATTATTGCCATACCATTTCCTATATGCCCCTCCTTTACTATAAGGTACCCATCGGCTGTTTAAATGTCGAGCAGATTCAAATGAATCATGGGTAAAACACGTTGCATCGACTTCAACCTCATACCAGTAACGCATAAATCTATCGTTATCTCCCGTTGCTAGGCCTTGCTTTGCGGCACCTAACATTCCCAATTTCTGATGCTCAAAACTATTTCTTAGCTTATCGCTCACCCAATATGCAATCGGGCTGCCGGGAATTTTTTTGAAGTCGACGGCAGAGGCAAGGAAAAAAACAGCAGGAAATGGACAGTTATTAGAGGGCAACGAAGATTTCAGGGAGACTTGTTTTTCAGCTTCTGAGTTACCATCAACAAGTCGTAAATATCCGCCTTTGTATTTAGGCCGGTTCACATGTTCCAAGACGAATGCCGTTGTTGAAACCACTTCTCCACTGATGCTGTCGAATGCCCTTGCCCCCAGATGTGCCATAGATAGAATCGTTTCTTGTCCAAGAAGAAGGGCTCGGAGCTTTTCAAACGACGAGAGGAACATCCAACTTTGCATGGTGATCATGGCAACCATACCCTGCTGCAAAGCCAGGTCAAGATTACGCTCAATAAACATGGCAAACAGGTCGGACTTGCTGTCCGGGTGATTGTCCTTCGCCCACGTCCCCAGACGTCCGGTCATCCCCTTACCACCCATATACGGAGGGTTGGCAATCACCACATGGTATTTCGGACTGAGATAATCGGCCTGTTTCAAGGCCAGAAGCACGCGCTCATGGGTGCTGTGCATGAACAGGTCATCTGCCACCTTTTTTTCTTCGAGAATCCGCAAAACCTCAGTCACATCGGTAACGGCCGGGCGTATGAGGGAACCGAAGTTATCCGCCTCTTCAAACTGATGGAGGAGGGTCTGGAGGTTCATGGTGAAGAGATCCCGACCGACCTTGTCCATGTAAGCCTTCAATTCACCTTCTGCAAAGGAGATGTTCTGCAGGACGCAGATGTTGGGTTCGACGGGCTTGCCGTTGGCGGCTTTCCGGGTGAAAAAGCGTTTGTCGTATTGCCGGGCCTTCATGGTGAGGGCAAAGGCGGCCAGCTCGCCCGCCCGCTCGTCAATCTCGATACCGTAAAGATTGTTTTCCAGGATCAGGCGGGGGATCTCCGTCGCCTCGTAGCCTTCCTCTTCGTAAATGAAATAGAGGATATCAAAACCATAGACCAGCATGTGGCCGCTTCCCGATGCCGGATCGCAAAGCTTGATATCTTCCGGTTTGCTGATTTTCAGGAAGCCTGTTTCCGGTGATTCCGGCTTGATATAGTACTCCATCTTTTCCGCCAGCCGGGAGTGGGGTCGGTTCAGCATCCAGAGCCGCCCCAGGGAGTTCTCGACCAGATACTTCACAATCCAGTGAGGTGTGAAGAGCTGGGTAGCCGCCGGTATATTCTCCGGGGTGATCTTCCTGTTTTTCTTCAGGCCCTCAAAGACCTCGTCCTTCTTCTCGGAGATGTAAAACTGATAGAGCCAGCCAATCACCTCCACATCCTGGCAGACGTCAGGCGTCATCGCCTCACGAGTGTAAGCCAGAATGGAGTTGCCTGAGAGCAGATCATCGGGCATCAGCAATTCCGTATAGTCGGCAATTCTTTCAAACAGGAAAGGCATCATGCGATGGTAATAGTTACAGACTGCCACCAAGAGCAGGGCATAGGCCTCTTGCTGCGGATCGCGACTGGGGGCGCCACCGTCCAGGAGGGAAAATACCTGTTGCCGGATCTTTTCCGGAACCATCTCTGTGTCGATATGCCCCATCTTGGCGTCGGCCAGGATCTCCGGTTGAAACTGCCCTGCGGCAGACGATACGATGCCGATACTTGTGTAGCGGTTTACGTCCATGAAACGCAGGCCACAGAACCGGTTGAACCAGATATAGGCTATCTTTTCGATTACGCGATCCAGTGATGTCTCGCGAATCTGCTTTTCCAGATCCGCTACCGCTTTTGGATTTTCGCGCCGCGCCGCACTGCCAGCTTCCAGAACAACCTTCAGTTTCACTGATACCTGTTCAATCAGGCTGCGTCGCGCGTACTGGGCGAATTTTTTCAGTTTGGATGTTTCCATTCTCTTATATTCCAGCCAGCATGTTGTATTGAATGTCTTTTGGCCAATCAATTCTCATCGCTTCAGCGGGAGTGTCATGTGTCTCAGAGGATCTTGTTATTCGCGTCTTCTTTTTAGAGACACTCGTATGAGCAATGCTGATAAATCTATGTCTGTAGCCACTCAGAAAATTTGGTGATCCCCAGTAATCTCGGCCGATTTCCTGGCAATATTTGACGAAGCAATGCGAACCAATAAGCTGATTAACTATTTGATTCCAAGTACCTTTTTCCCTCTTAAGCTCAATATGAACTACACACTTCTTTTTTTCACTGATGATTACATAGTCTGAGCGTTTGCACTCTCCCTTTGTTCCACAAAAAACATCGTCAGGTGAACGAAATGCGTCAACTTTTATTACTACTGCATCAGAGGGGAGAAGGCTTATCGACGCGGAAGAATCATTTGCTTGAGCCTCTCTTAATAGAACGCGGGGCTGTCCGGTAGATCCATCAAGAGCAACCAATGCGGTTATTTTAATCATTTGGGTAAGTATTTCCATGTCCTGCATTACTTATCTCCTCCCCAAATAATTTCCTCCTGAATCCGGTTCATATCTTCGATAGTTTTGTCAAAACTTCGTACTTCTATGCCAGATTTCTTGTCAATATCCGCAGGAACAAGCGTATGACAGCGAGTTTTACGCTTTGCACCATCTAACATGATAAGTGATTCTTCTGCGATATAAACCCGCACCTTTTCTGGATCTAGAAATTCAGATTGCCTGTAACCTTCTCGCCTTGCCAGCGCTTCTAACCTTTCACTACCTTGATTAAGTATTATAAGGGTGTTTAACTCTTTTATGATGTAGTCGCTGTGTGTTGTTATGAACACTTTAATGCCAATATTCGCAAGTCTTGAGAACAGGCGGGCGATTCGCCTTTGATTCTCTGGGTGCAAGTTTAGCTCTGGCTCATCGACCATGAGCAGGTCACCAGGTATAGCAACATGCCGTAGATAGAATCCTATATCCAGTAGCGAACGAACCGCACTTGAACTTTCAACAAGCGATAACTTTATGCGTTTATTCAATGATGGAACATACTGGATCTCTCCGTCTTTGGTGGCCTTATATTCTCCGCCAATAATATCCTGGAATGATTCAAGTAAATCCGGGTGATGTTTAAGCACAAAACTTTCACGATGAGTTATGTTGGGGAGCTCTCGAATAAAGTCTACATTTTTGCGGACAGCAATTGGATATTCTCCGCTAAACTTTCCCAAGAATTGGATTGGATTTAACTTTGTAGACTTGTCGCCAAGCATTTCTACAAGACGGTTTCTTGTGAAATCCAGTTCTTTTTGAAAAATCGCAGCACCCGTTCTTTCTGCGCTAGCCAAGAACGGTCTAGGTATCATGCTTTCCAGTATTGCCTTACCGATAGCATCGCTGATCATGTCTTCAATAATATGCCTTGGAGGAACGTCATCTTTTGTTTTGTCGACGATTAGACTCGCCTCAAGTGAGGTTTTATTTTCCGAGGACTTAATTTGCAGCACACTTTTCTTTGCCGACCCGAATCTAATTTGTACATCTGCGGGAGATAGTTCACTCGCCTTTTCAAATGTAAAATTAAGAGAGGATTCTTCAAAGTGTTTTTCATTACCAGCAAATACGCGGTAAAGGACTTTTGAGAATTTTTTAGCAGCATTATTCAGATACTTTGGCAAATCATTGATATAGGGGGTGAGGGGGATGTTTACAGATCCCTCATTGTACAATTTTGTGACTAAATCCTTGTCAATAGGAAACTCAGGGTTTGAACGAAGATAGTCAAAAAATCCATACGTTGCGTGTGTTGCATAGGTCTTCCCAGTGTTATTACTGCCGCATATGATAGTAAATTCAGCAAGCGTAAACTCGGCTTGCTTTATCGCACCTAGGTTCTTAATGGATATCTTCATGTTCTTTGCAGCTCCTTAAATCTGGATTCTTTTCCCATTGCGTATTTCCGCCAGCAGCGCTTCCCGCATGGCTTTGAGGTAGCGGTCCACATCCGACTCGTCCGCCAGCCAGAGCTTGTCATAGGCAGTCCGGATGGATTTGCCCGACACGTATTCTATCACCTTCTCTTCTACTTTCACCGTGTTTTCATCAGGCCGAGGATGATCCGCGCCCTTTTTAGGTCCAGGCTGCGACCAGACGCTCAACTGCGTCAGCATCCTGGGATAATCATCATCTTCAAAGCGGCGGCGTGTGTCGCGAATTACCGCGATAATGGTTTGGCGCTCCATGTTCCGCAAAAGGTTATCAAACGGTAGTAACAATTGAGATTGCAGTGCCGATGACATTTTTACAAATTCATCCCTGATGGAAAGGCCTGCTTGTAGCCCTTTAATGGCATTCCTGGCGATTCCCTTCTCCTCGGCAAGCTTGGCTTCGAGGTCAGCTTTCAGGGTATCCACCAGGGATTTAACCTGCTGCATGTGATCTCCCTTGAAGCACTGGGGGTCATCCATGGCCTCCTGAACCCGTATCGCGCGTTCATTATCCACATAGGAAAAGTTCGGCTCCTGAGACTGGAGAAACAGCCGGGCCTCGTCATAAAGAGCTTTGGGAGCGCCGGTCATAAAACTACGGATGGGGTCAAGAATTGCTTCCTTAATGTCGAGCATTGTCTTTGTCTGATGGGAAAATTCGGTGAGATAGAACGTGTATGGTTTACCCGCAATCTCCCGGATTTCCGCCAAGGGGACATCGAGGGCAGATAGGAAAGGGTAATGGGACTTCTGGGCGACGAGAGAAGCGAGGGAATGGATCAACTCCTGAAAGGCCGCTGCGGTCTCTTTCCCCAGCGCCTTGGCTTCGCTGCTACCGGGCGGATTATCGAAGAAGTCCTCGTAAAATTCCTTGAGCTGGCGGACCTGGGAGGCGGTGAAGTCAAGCTGCGGCTCCAGGATGATATTCCCGTGCAGGTGCGTGTTGCGGATTGCCCGCTCCAGCTCAGCATCTTCCAGGATGTTGGCGTCGGCACGGACTTCAATCTTCCCGCGGGCGCAGAGCTTGGCCAGTATGCAGAGGATGGCGGCAAAGTACCAGCCGTAGGGTTTACGCTCGAAGTTCTCCACCAGACCCTTCACGGTCGTGCGGATGTTTTTGCGGCTGTTGCCGAGGATAAATGCCAGCATCTCCTGTTCCGATTCCGCCACCATTGTCGCATCGTTCCCGAACAAACCGTCTTCTGACTGCTTGAGGCAACGCTGAATATCGTTTTCCGTGTAGGTAATCCCCCGCAGCATCCGTAGATTCCGGTAGGTGCGCTGGATCAGCTCATAAAATCCCTTGAATAACCTGGTCTGCGGGTCTTCCCCGGCAATCTCGACATCGCCTCCCTGGATGATCAGCTTTGCCGTACCGAGTAATCTGCCGACGTGCAGTTGCAGTGTTCGATGGCGTTCCTGGTTCTGGAAAGTTTTATCGTTCAGGATGCGTTTTACCCCTTCCTGCTGGGTAATCAAGATG
>Ga0247840_10012252_pt1 | contig 10226 bp, 7 predicted proteins | sample LaCruzMarch2015__FD_192404 | JGI IMG/M metagenome (GOLD analysis project Ga0247840, IMG submission 192404) | Freshwater microbial communities from meromictic Lake La Cruz, Castile-La Mancha, Spain - LaCruzMarch2015_17m | ecosystem: Environmental > Aquatic > Freshwater > Lake | place: Spain...
AATCAAGTGTTTGAAAATAGTGATATTAATGGAAATGTGATAGACAGCATTCCAAAAAGTACACTGGTAGGCAGCACAGTAGCACAACAAATGAGAGTCTATGATCCTTATGGAGCAGAAACAACATTTAATGTGAGCAATCCAACACTTTCGAATCTTGAAGTACCAGGAATGTTGGGAGAGACGCAAGATAGCGCTACAGGCTATACATATCTTGGAGATGGATTTAGAGCATATGACTCAAATACAGGAAGATTCTTAAATGAAGATCCAAACTCACCACTAGGAGCAGGAGGGATTAATGGATTTGCGTATTGTGGAGGAGATCCAATTAACAATTCAGATCCAACAGGGGCGTCATTTTTAAGTTTTCTTGGAGACGCTATAAGTGATACATGTGATGCTATTCAATTAACCCAAGATGCGGTAAGTGGAAATGTGTATGGTGCATCACAACAATCAGCCAATGGAGATTACAATAACAATAACTTTTTAAATCAAAGTTCAAACACTCAAAGTAATGAGTTGTGTACTACTGCGACAGATGCAGGAGACCTCTATCTTGCAGTAGGAGTATATCCAGTAGGAGCACCTGAGTGTGCAGCAGAAGTAGTGGCAGAAGATAGAACGCCACCAAGTGATAATAATAACTGGATGACCAGTAATAATCCAGATAGAAGCGATGGAATTGAAATGCAACCAATGGGTAATTCAGCGTCACAACCATCAGCAGCGTCAGCAGCGTCACCAGCGCCAGCATCATCAGCGCCAGCAGCACAATCTGACCCATTTGATAACCAAGCATTGCGAGATAGTGAGGATCAAGCAAGGTTAGCGATGGAGCACTATGGAACACTGAGTGATGGAACTAAAAGAGTAGTAGGTCCAGGAGGAAAAGCAGCAATAGGAGCACTCGGTGGAGCAAAAATGGGAGTAGCAGACTCAAGTGGATGTTGTGGATGCTTTGGTCGTTCATCAGCTGTTGAAGAAGTTGATGAAGCGGTCGCTCCAAGAGGACCTTTACCTGTCGAAAATGAATATTCAAAAATAAGCATGAGCCCAGATTCGTGGATGTCAGGAATATCAAGAAGTGAACAAGTAGACCTATTAAGTAGAACATATACTGATACTGGTATGGATCCAGTTGAAGCAGGAGATATTAGAGAAGCAGGAGATGAAAATCAGTGGCGTACAAGAGCGAGATCTGGATTTAAGGAAGATAAATCTATTAAGGGATTGAGTGAATCTGGTGCAATAAGACGTTATTTTGGCGGAAGTGAAAGAACAGGTGATGTTGCTTCACTGCGTGCGGAGGTACCAGAATTTAGTGAGTATGAATTCGATGAGGGTGAAGAAGAAGCAGACGCTATTATGCAACAGAATACACAATTTAATCGAACAGCTTTTAAACCACAGCCATAGAAACAGTAGATACAATAGGTAGAAAAAAGCAGTGTACAGAATGATGTGCACTGCTTTTTAACGTTCTAATTGAAATGATACAGTTGCAAAGATAAGGTTGATATGTTAGACTAAATAAAAGGAATCTGTAACATAAGGAGAGGTATATGTGTAGAATAAACCCCAGAGTAGATTTTGCATTTAAGAAGTTATTTGGAACAGAAGAGAATAAAGAGTTACTGATAGATTTTATCAATTCGATTGTGAGTGAAAAAGATCAAGTGATGGATTTAGAGCTAAAAAATCCCTATAGCATTCAAAGTTTTAAAGCAGAAAAGCAGAGTATCTTAGATATAAAGGCACAGGATAGTGAAGGGAAATGGTTCAATATCGAGATGCAAATAATAGACCAAGACTATTTTGATAAGCGAGCCCTCTATTATTGGTCAAAACTCTATACAGAGCAGTTGACAAGTGGCATGCGTTATGATAAATTAACGAAAACAATAGGGATTAACATCTTGAATTTCAATTGTTTAGAAGAAGCAGCGTATCATAATTGCTACCGCCTACAAAATGTAGAAAGTGGCAAAGAGTATTTAGACCATATAGAACTCCATTTTATCGAGTTGGGGAAGTATGATGAGAGCTTAGTAACAATGTTAGATAGATGGACCAATTTTTTGAAAAAAGCAGAGATGTATGAAAAGAAGAATCTGCCGCAAGAACTAAAAGAGGTTGCAAGTATTCGCAAAGCCATTGATATATTAGAAACGATGGGACTAGACCCAGAAGAACGGAACAGTTATGATGCAAGTGTAAAATTACTTATGGATGAAGAATCGAGACTTGCAACAGCCGAACGTAAAGGACTAGAACAGGGCTTAGAACAAGGAATAGAAATAGGAGCAAGACAAGCGAAATTAGAGTTAGCTAAAGGACTTTTAGAGATACTAGACGTGGAGACAGTAGCTTTGAAAACAGGGTTAAGTCAAGCAGATGTAGAGTTGTTAAGCAAAGAGAAGTAAGATAGGTTTTATAAAAGAGAAATGGGATGTATAGAAATGTACAATAGCATTTCTCTTTTTTATAGTTTGCTTAAATGAGTGAACTGATAAGTCATGCTGCATGAAATTGCAGAATCTAGCATTTAAGCATAGAATGAATGGATCCTGTGATTTTTCGTGGGATGATCCCAGTACAAACTAATTGGAAAACCACTATAAGGAGACGCGATGAATCTCAATTATGCAGAAGCCTTTTATTACAGTATTAAGTTGCACGGGATTTCAAATGCCGCTAAATTTCTCTACACGTCCCATAGTACACTATCGATGAAAATTAAAAAATTAGAAAATGAACTTCGTACCACATTGGTGATTCGTGAAAAAAATAGGATAGATATGACATCAGATGGAGAGAAACTTTATCAATTGCTTGAAGAGATGATAAAGGATTTTGAAGATTTTGAAATGTACCAAGATAAGACATTTGCTCTTCTAGTGGGAACAAGTGTTGTAAACACTACATTTATCACACAACTTCTTTATAATCAGCTGGTATCACACTTTTGGGAGATAAGAATGGAGTACGCAGACCATTTTGATTTAGTTAAACGATTGGAAAATTCCCAGTTAGATGTGATTGTTTCTCGAAATTATATCGAGGATAAAAGATTTTTTCGTGTGCAACTGAGCGAAGTAGGGGTTTACTTGGTTCTGCCACAAGGGTTGAATTTAGAGAAAAATGTGGAAGTTGTTTTGATATTATCACAGTTAGAGGAGCATACAGAGGCACGGATTAAAGAATTTTTGAATTCCCATAATATTCAATGGAGTGGAGATTTTCGAAGGGTTGTAGACTTTCATAAGTATTTTACTTGTTTACAAATTGAGAATGCCATCTATGTAATTGGGGATATTTATCTAGAACTGATTTCAGAGTATATTAAAATAGAAGAGAGACATAGAATCAGTACCATTAATGCTTATATTTATGGATTAGAAACGAGTAAAGAGCTAAAAAATATGCTTCAAAATTCTATTAAAACGAGGTATGAAGATGAATCTAAATAATGTTTACTCATTTTATATCGCAGTGAAACTCACAGAATTGAAAAGGGCTAGTGCAGAGTTAGAAATCACCACAAAAGCACTTCAAATAAGACTGAAAAAATTAGAAGAGGATTTTGGAGAGAGACTTATTTTTGAGGAAAATGGTAAAGTTCAGTTGACGAAAAGAGGGGGAGAGTTTTACACGTTAGTGCAGAAAAAGATGAAAATTTTAGACCATTTTGAAGAGTCACTTCGTGGAGAGAGTATTATTAGAATAGGCTCATCCATGGCATTTTCAACGTATATTTCTACAAAACTTCTTAATGAGTTTGAAACACGTTTTTGGAATGTGAGATTTTATTATGGACCAAACCAAGAGATGATGGAAAAATTGAAAAAACACGAACTTGACATGGTGATTTCAGTGGTGAATCATGAGGCGAAAAATGGTTTAGAGAAGTGTGAGTATAAGAGGTTTAAATGGGGACTTTTTTCCCCGTTACAATTTGATAGAGAAAAAGAGTACTCTATATATTTTGCGCGAAAATCTATTTGGAATGAAGGAGAAAAAGAGGTAGAGGCGTTACTTTCAAAGTTGAATTTATCGCCTAAGAAGGTTCTTTCACTTGATAGCAATTTCAGTGTGATGAAAAGTAAATTTTTAGAGTCTAATGATTTATTAGTGGTTGCGAAAGCATTTTTTGAAGGTGAGTTAAGAGATGAAAAAGTGAGTTATCTTGGAGATGTTGGAGAGCTTTGCGTTTATATGTATTATTCGAATAGGGTAACGCTAGATGCTAAGCAATTGATTGAAAAAGTGAGTGAAGAGAGAGAGTGATGTGTAAGATGTTAATGGACACTATTAGAAATATGTGGTAGAATTAAATGATTATAAAAAAATAGGAGGAAAGATGAAAAAATTAGGTTTAATTGGAGCAATATATCTTATTGTTTCCAGTTTAGCAGGGAGTGGAGTTATCGCGCTTCCACAACAGTTGGCCAGTATTGGTTCAATTACATTATTATCGTTTATATTTGTTACAATTGGGGCGCTTTTCTTGACGCTAGTCTACGTAAAAGCAGGACAAAAATTTAACGATCCCAGCCCGACAGCGTTAGCTGCGTATGTAGATCCGGTTATGGGGGCAAAATCGGGATTTTTCTATTGTTATGGAAATTTGATTTCCAATGTTTCTATCTTAATTGCAGGGCTTGGTTATGTGCAAATGTTTGTGCCATCTCTAGCTAATCCCATAGTGCTTGGAATTACTGTTATTATATTAATTTGGGTCTTTGTACTGATGAGTATGAGAGGCGTTGGGATTATCTCAAAAGTGGTTTCCATTACGGTAACTCTACTTCTAATCTCGGTAATTATTACAGCGATTGCAGGATGGTTTCATTTCGATTTATTGACATTCCACTCTAACTGGAATGTATCTGGAAAACCTATGGGTGGAGCGATAATGTCTGGATTTGCGGTACTTTTATTCTCATATGTTGGTGTAGAAAGTGTTGCTAATAATAGTGAGCAAATTGAAAATCCAGCTAAAATTGTACCTATTGCAACCATTATTGGATTTCTAATTGTAGCTGTTATTTATATTGCTTCTACAACAGTTATTGAAGGCATGTTTAAAGCAGGACAAATTCAATCAGCACCAGCGTCATTTGCCCTTTCAATGGCAACCATTACTCATTCTCAATTGGTAGGACAAATAGTGGCACTTGTGATGGCCATTGCGTGTATTGCAAGTTTTCTTGTATGGGGTCTCTCTTCTGCGAGTGCAGCTAAAACAAGTGCAGATAGAGGATATCTTCCAAAGGCGTACTCATATACCAATAAATTTGGCATCAATAGTAAAGGCCTTGTAATTAATGGTATTGTAATGACTGTGGTTGAAATTATTCTTATGATGCTTGGCAGTAATGTGGCGGTAGCGTTTAACTTAACGGTAACAATTTCAGTTCTTTTACTACTGTTCCCATATTTTTGGTCTGGAATTGCTCTTCTTAAAAAGGGAAATGAAGATGGAAAACACCATTACGGGACACTGTTTATCGTAATTTGTTCGACGATTTTTATCATTTCAGCATTTACAGCAGCGAATTTCATGGAGCTTTTCCTTGTGTTAATATTAGCACTGGTAGTAATGGGATTCTATGCAGTATTCCTAGATAAAAAAGCTCATGAGCAGATGGTTATTGATAGTAAAATTGTAAAAAGTAAAGAAGAGATAGAGGCATTAAAAAAATAGGAGGCTATACATGAAAAAAGAGTTTGAAAAACTACCGGTTTTTACAAGAGAGTTATTTAATTTCGCTCATCATAAAAAAGAGACATTTTGTACACCTGTTCATGATTCAGGAACCCTATTTGATCACTATGAAGTAGGAAAAGAGTTCAAAAAGTTTCTAGGAGAGAATATTTTTAAATGCGATACTTCTATTTCTGCAGAGGAGTTAGGATCACTTTTAGATAACTCAGGTCCTTTTGGAGAGTCTGCTGCGTATATGGCAAAAGTACTGAAAGTAGATAGAGTTTTCCCTATACTTAATGGAACCTCAACGTCAAATAAATTTGTTGCAGATTGTACGGTTGTAGAAGGGGATACGATTATTGTTGATAGAAACTGTCATAAATCTCTAGCGCACTTTTTGATGGCGACAGATGTTAAACCAATTTATTTTACCCCAGCGAGAAATAGTTATGGAATTTTAGGGACAATTCCTTATTATGAGTTTGAAAATATTGAAGAGATTATGAAACGCTACGATACGACAAACTATCCAACTTATGCTGTGGTTACCAATTCGACCTATGATGGAATTTTCTATAATACTCAGCGTATTGTGGATGATTTGAAAAAAGTTAAAACCATTCATTTTGATGAAGCATGGGTAACGTATGCCTCTATTTATGATATGTATACCACTCAAAGTGGTGTAAAAGCAGTTCCGAGTGATGGGCAAAGAATTGTTCAGACAACATCGGTGCATAAATTAGCTGGAGCCTTCTCTATGGCCTCAATTGCAACATTTAAAGGACCATACAATGAGCACCTAGCTTCAGAAATGTTTATGAAATATACATCGACTTCTCCATTTTATCCAATGATGGCCTCAATTGAGATGGCTATTGCAATGCTTGATGAGGATAGAAAAAATGATTCTAAAGTATTCAAAGCGACACAAGCGAATGCTCTTTACTTTAGAAGAAAAATTCGTGAGAAATTCTTAGAGTACAAAGCAAAAAATAAATGGTATTTTGATGTATGGCAACCAGAACACCTTGAAGAGGGAACATTGTGGGAGCTTAAGCCAGATGAAAAATGGCACGGGTACGATTCTATTAAGTCTGGGTCTGCATATTTAGATCCTCTAAAGGTCTCAATTGTACTGCCAAATCAAAAAGAGTTTGGAATTCCTTCACGTATTGTAGCTGATTATTTAGAGCTTCATGGTATTATTGTTGAAAAGACCAATCCTTATACAATACTGATTCTAATTTCGGCAAGTAGTGACCGTTTTAAACTCGATATTTTACTTAAAACTTTAGATAAATTCTATTCGGATTTTGAAAAAAATCTTTTGATAAAAGATATGATGCGTGATATATATGATCACTCACCAAAGTTTTATGAGAATAAAACGATTCAAGATGTAACCAAAATGCTTAATGATATCTACATTGAGGGAAAAATTGAGTATCAAACGCAACATGCTCTTGATACGCTTCCTGAGCAAGTTTATACCCCATACAAAGCATTTCAATTTTTCAAACGTGAGCAAGTAAAAACCATCAAGTTAAAAGATGTAACAGATGAGATTTGCGCAACCATTATTCTTGTTTATCCACCAGGAATCTGTACTTACTACCCTGGGGAGAGAATAAAATCATCTGATCCAGGATATCTTCAACTAAGAGATTTAGAAGAGGCTGGAAAACAGATGCCAGGATTTGAATTTGAAATTCATGGAACGTTTAAAGATAGTGATGGAGATTTATGTATCACTGTGATTCAACAGTAATAAAAAAGAGACTTGCGTCATGCAAGTCTCTTTTTTTATTAGTAGCTGTTTAATATCTGTAAAATTTATATATTATTTTCTTCTCGCTGGCGAGATGGTGCAGGAAGAGTGGTGCCTTGGCTTGAAATAAATAGATATTCAAACACACCTCATTCCTCTCTTCAAAAGAGAGGAAAAATTAAAATCCTAAACAGGTTCTTACAACTAATTTAAAAAAATTAAAAACTACCCTTTGAAATCACGCATCTCTTTTTTGATAAAAATAGATATTTAAGAAGTTGAGGGTGGTCTTACTTTTTGTAAGTCTAAGAACATGTTTGAAATCATAACTGCTCCTCTCTTTGAAGAGAGGAACGAGGAGAGTTGTGTTTATAGTTTTATCTATTTTCTGAGAAAACACCGTTCCGAGTCTCTTGTCACAAGCGAGAAGGAAATGATATATACTTCTAATAATCAATTCCCCAGATATTAAACAGGTTCTAAATGATTAAAAAACAGCTATCGTCAAATTGAACAGGTGTGTTCTAATATACGATTGGACGGAAGAAGTTAATAATGATACAATAACATTATAGATAAATAAAATAATGAAACTTAAGGAGACTTAAAAATGAAAATCAATTCAAAACTTATGTTAATCACAGCAACACTAGGGCTTATGGCAGCAGCGTCAGCGACTGCTTTTGCAAGTAATGAAACTTATATTCACTTTACCAACAACTCTCCAAAACAAGTTACAATCACAAGTAATTGGAAAGATACTCCTTCTGAAATGGGGCGTCATGTTAGTCGTTTAACTTTAGGGCAAGGTCAAGCTGGCAGTTTCGTTATCTATGCAACGCCGAGCGTAACAAATGCTAACACTACTGGCGAATATGGCAAGTTACATGTGAAATTTAATGGAAATAGTGCTGATATGGTCGTTGTTAATTTCAAAGCTGAATATAGCAACTTTTCCTTACTCTACTTTCACGAAGAGAATGCTTATATCGGCAATAGTGCTCAATCTGCTCTTCAAAAAATGGGGCTTACTGAATACATTACTGGAGCTAACCAATCAAGTGGTAATACTTATAACGCTTTTCGTTACCCTAATCAGCCTGATTCAAGTATCTATGCAGTCGGATTCAATCAAATTAATGTAGTTATTTCTGGTGCAACCAGCTCAACTTCATCCCCAATGGGAAAAATTTCAAGCCTATTTAATTCAATAAAATTATAAAAAGAGAAGACCATCCGCTGAGGGTGGTTTTGCTTTTTGTAAGTCTAAATGATTAAAAAACTGCTATCGTCAAATTGAACATATGTGTTCAAATATACGATTGGACAGATAATTTTAATCATGATAAACTAACATTATAGATAAGTAAAATTACGAAACTTAAGGAGACTTTTAAAATGAAAATCAATTCAAAACTTATGTTAATCACAGCAACACTAGGATTATTAGCAGCTAGTTCAGCGACAGCTTTTGCAAGTGGTAGTTATGTGTATATTGAAAATAATACCAATCAAACCTTTCATATAAAAACATCATGGGCTACTGTACTTAATGATGGAGATCGAATGGAAACTAGTCTTACTGTTCCTCCAAATACAGTTGGTAGCAATTATGATATTCACACTTGCGTATCCGATCATCATGAAGAGACTAATTTTGGCTATATGAATTATCAATTTTATATAGGAAATAACTCTCAAGGACAAGAAATTGCCGAATATGTTGTGTTACATTACGAAGTGGCTATTGATCAAACAACTAATTATTGCCATGTTGAAACAGGTCATATTTATGGGTTATCCAATCCAGATAATTATCAATTTGCAAGCTATCAAGTTGGACTGGGAAATACAGGTACATCATTTGAAACGAATCAGGGATCAGAATTTACGCCTAATGATCCTTGTAAAATGTATATAAATATCACACCGAAAAGTACATCAATCACGAAATCCCCAATGGGCAAAATTTCAAGTCTGCTTAACACAATAAAACTATAAAAAGAGAAGACCATCCGCTGAGGGTGGTCTTACTTTTTGTAAGTCTAAGAACATGTTTGAAATCTTAACTTCTCCTCTCTTTGAAGAGAGGAACGAGGAGAGTTGTGTTTATAGTTTTATCTATTTTCTGAGAAAACACCCTTCCGAGTCTCTTGTCACTAGCGAGAAGGAAATAATATATACTTCTAATAATCAATTTCCCAGATATTAAATAGGTTCTAAATGATTAAAAAACAGCTATCGTCAAATTGAACATATGTGTTCAAATATACGATTGGACAGATGAAATTAATAATGATAGAATAACATTATAGATAAATAAAATTATGAAACTTAAGGAGACTTAAAAATGAAAATTAATTCAAAACTTATGTTAATCACAGCAACACTAGGGCTTATGGCAGCAGCCTCAGCGACCACAATGGCAGGAAACTATATATATTTTCAAAATAATACGAATCAGCTGATTAAAGTTAGCACCAATTTTCAAGAAGATAATCATGATATCTTTCATAGAGCGAATGATAGTTGTTCTCTTGCCCCAGGTGGTGTCGGGCAAATAGAAGTATTTGCTAATGATTCAGATAATGCTCAGGGTAACAATTACGCTGATTTGCATGTCAAATATAGTGGACATAATGAAGATATGGCAGTAGTAGCATTTAATGCTTCGTATGATGATAATAATAATAGAGATTTCGACCATCTTCAACATGCCTACATGGGAACGAGTGCACC
>Ga0247840_10012257_pt1 | contig 10222 bp, 7 predicted proteins | sample LaCruzMarch2015__FD_192404 | JGI IMG/M metagenome (GOLD analysis project Ga0247840, IMG submission 192404) | Freshwater microbial communities from meromictic Lake La Cruz, Castile-La Mancha, Spain - LaCruzMarch2015_17m | ecosystem: Environmental > Aquatic > Freshwater > Lake | place: Spain...
CATCGCTAAATGGTAAACATCTCTGGGACGTACGCCATCGGGGGGATGCCTGCGCACCCCGTTCTTAATTGGGGAGGTTCCTTTATGCAAGTAGAACCTTTAAGGGTATACTCAAAGATTGGCTCCGTCTCAAGACAATCCCCCGGTGACGTACGGCTCGCAGCCAGCATCTCCGTCCTCGGCGCGCCGGATCGGTTCTATCCACGCTCCGATACCTCTTGAATAGCGGCGAATCCACGAGAATTGTCGGAGGCGATGTCCGATTCCTCAGTGTCTCGGTGACGGTTCTGCAGGTCTGAACTTCAGAAAAGGCTCTTAATGAGGAGTGCGGCAAACACCAAGAAGACTACCGAGCCGAAGAGCCACATGAACCATGAACCGCTCTGCTTTGGCTTCTGTAGTTCCAGCATAATGCGCAGCGCTTTTTCCGACTGTCTCTTACGTTTTCGGAGTTTCTCTATCGGAATCGGCGGCAAAATTCACCCCACAAGCTCTGAAGTCGGTGGTCCTGGCAATCGATAGGCGCTGTCACAAGGACGACACATATCAGGGTTGTCCGGTGGGCGCCAGTGAAATCCCAGCCAGTGCATTGTAGCGTGATATTAACAAGTTGCCTGCTTTCAACGCAGTCTGCCGGCTACTGTTGTGGCGCCACAACAGTTCCACCTAAGGTTCCAGTGACCGCCTTTTTCTATTGGGTGGAGTCGATTGTACGAGTAGGCGCTTAAAGGGTCTACCTTAACGTCTGCGCTTACCCAAGATGATTACCGCCGGAGAAGCGCGTTCTCGGCAATTCGGAACGCCAGAGAACACACATCCCCTCACTCCGAACGAACATCGCGTAGAATGGTTCTCGGGTGCCTTATAATCGATTTCCCGGAGGTCTCCCGTCCTGCTCTTGGCTCCTAATTCGAGCCGCTGCGCTCGACTCCCGGTGAGTTGATGGGCTCGTTTGGACGGGCGGAGACTCGGGCAATTTCCAAGGTTACACGCCCTCCTAGTTTTTCCAGTACAGGACATGGAGAAGCCGAAATCGGTACCACCCTTATAGTGTTCCTTTCCCCCCTGGGAGCCCTCCCTTGTTTCTTCAGAAGAACATTATAATTATAGCTGTATTATCATTTACCATCGTCAATCGGATCAGTGTACCCGACGTTGGATGCTGAACACATGAAAGTCTTTACCAACGTACTGGAAATTCAGAGTACCCGTGACTTCTACCAGGGAGACACTCCTGTAGCGCTAACAGCGCCGCTTATAGCCCACGGGAGAGCGCTGACAGGGTCTTATAGCGGTTCACTCGTACGAGACTGGATCGCTCCCAAAAGGAAACACCGTAGAATAGCTCTGGCCCGCCTCATGAACCGAATCGCGCGGGGAGCCTCCCGTATGGTAAACTGCCCGTAAGGACGCCCCCACCATGACCATACCCCAAGACCTCGATGAGCAGCGCAATTGGATGGTGGACACGTGGCATCGTTACGGCGAGACGTTCGGCGTCTTCACTCCAGAGGAACAGCCCGCGCCCGATATATGGGAACCAGACCTTCCCGGATACGACGCCAAAGGAAAGCTCCACCCGAATGCGCTGAAGCACTGGCAATATCTCTTCCCCACAAAGGATTTTCTGCGGCGGAGGTACGCCAAACACAAAATCCTCCAGGGACCGTCCCTCCTGTTTGATTGCCTCGTACCCCGTTTCCAGGACAGGATACAGCGCAAGTGGGCGCAAGACCAATATGGACAGCCCGTAGCGCACGAAGTCAAGGACGATTATACGTGGTACGACAACGCTATCCGCATGGGGGTCTTCCAGTGGCAGGTGGGCTTTTCTTGCCGGTCTTTGCTCTGTGAGCGTGGCTGGTGCAAGCTCCACCGACGTAATCCCCAGCGCATCAGCCCCTGTGATGTGTACAGCCTCATCCAAATGTTTGAGGAATGCCTTCCGGGAAAAGCGCTTGCAGCCGTGGGCAAATGGTTCGGGGTGAAGCTGTCCCCATTTGAGTCCAAGGGCGTTACCGAAACGAAGCGACCGCTGCGGTACGCGGTTCCCAAGCAATCCGTGTACGACCTCATGGCACGCTACAGGAACATGCGGCGCCAGCACATGGAAGCGTTCTTACGGGAGGTCCGTGAGCTTATAAGAGCGTCTCCCCTGACGCCTTGGCATCAACGGCTGTTTGACGAACACAGAGCGTTTTTCAGCAAGAAGGTCATCGGCAATCTTTATCGGATCAACAGCCCTGCGGTGAAGGCGTACCTGTGGCTGCTCATCCGACAGGAGGAGACAGCGCGGAATACAAGGGCTCAGTTCCGCGTGTCCGATGCGGATATGGTTCGGGGTCTCGGGATTACTCGCGCCACAGCCCGAGCGTACCGTGAGCAACTGGAAGCGCTGGGGCTGGTCTCGGTGGAGAGGGAAACGACCGGCATAGCTGTCAAAACCGTGAAATACTAGGCGGGTACTTCAACTATACATGATCAGGTCATTAGTGGTGTTATTCCAGTTGGTTGGCAATATTGATACCCATTAGTAGTTATGCTAATAATAGTGTTTCGCCGCGGGCTCACTTTGCCCCTGCTCCCGCTCCCATCGCTGGTTGAATAACATACTCTTGTGATTATTGGAAGAACAGTACTGGTTCATAGACCCTTACTGTTTATCCCCCGGAAAATAATACTCTCCCTGAGTTGTTCACATGGATACGAGACACACTGTTATTACCGCTATAGACCCTTTACTGGATATTCTCCATAGCAGGGCTATAGTTGCTATTAGCGCTCCTCTGTTCACGGATGAGGAGTCGTTCATCGGTTATTACAGCGCTGCCTCTGAGAATTCCACCTGCGCCGTAATGCCCGTCCGGGACGCTCACACGCTTGCCGAAACGCTTTACCAGCCCAAGACCAGCGTTTTAAGGGTACACGGTCTGAAGCGCATATGGGAAGCGCTGGATATCGGTACGCGTGACGTAAATCCGGATTTGATAAGCGACACGGAGCTCATGGCGTACCTGCTCCATCCTGACGCTCGCGACAAAGGTCTCACACTGTCAGCCCTGTGCGCTGAATACCTGGGAGAAGAGTACCCGCATCGCATCCTGGATATTCGTGACCAGGGGTATCCGGCGGCTTTCGCTGCGGCTCTGGCTTACGACGCTGAGCTGATTGGGAACTTGGCGGAGCGGCTGGCGTTCGTTATGACGGATGATTTGCGGAGGCTGTACCGGCAAATAGAGCTGCCGCTCATGCTCATATTGGACGAGATGCGCCGCGTGGGGATAGGTGTGGACGGCGGTAAATGTGTTAAGGAACGTGCGAGGGCGCAGGCGGAACTTGTGGCTCTTGCCGATGAGATTACCCAGGGCAAGACTGTCAATCTCGCTTCCGAGGAACAGGTCTTCCAGTTTCTTATTGAACAAGGAGTGCGCTTCGCCTCTCCGTGGTTGTACAGCACACGAAAAGTCTCTATACAGGCTCTGGAAGAGGTAGCCCATCTTTATCCGGTTGTACGGAAGGTCCTTGAGTGGCGGGACTTGGCGCAGGATATGGGCTTCTTGAATTTGGCGGCCGGTAAAACCCGTGTCCATCCTATTTAAGGTCAGACTCGCGCCGGCACTTCCCGTATTTACGCGAGACAGCCCGCAGTACAGACCGTAAGCCGTGAGCGGCGGCGTCTATTCATTCCAGCTCCGGGTTGTGTGTTTGTCAAAGCGGACTATTCTCAGGCCCAGTTGCGGATATTGGCTCATCTGTCGGAAGACGAAAATCTCGTTTCTCTATTCAACGCCGGTCGCGATCCGCATACAGAGACAGCGTTGTGGCTCGGTATAGACCGCGACCCAGCCAAGCAGGTGAACTTCGGGATATGCTTTGGGATGTCAGCGGCGGGATTAGCAGCCCGTATAAGCCGGGTACGCAAGAGCTCTGTGGACATTGAGACCGCCCAGACGCACATAGACGCCTTTTACGGTCGGTATCCGCGAGTGAAGGCATTCTTTGAGGAAGCGTGGCGGGAATTGAAGGATAAGCCACAGACCGAGCGAATGACCACAGCGCCCTCGGGACGCATACGGCGATTTGGCACGAGAGCCAACAGAGCGGTGGAAAGAAAATTCCGTGTTACCTTGCCCCAGCAGATGGAAGCGGACTTGATGAAGACTTCTATGGTGCGGCTGGACAGAATTTTTCGGCGGCGCAATATGAAAGCCCGTATCGTGATGATGATCCACGACGCCTTATGGGTAGAGGCTCCTCACGAAGAAGTTGACCAGGCAAAGCATTTGATGCGAAGGATGATGACCACCGCGGCAAAGCTCAGGGTTCCGTTGGAAGTGGATTTCTCCTGACGTGTTATTGCGTCGATTTAGGTATATCCCTTGGGAGATACCTGCCGAGACAGTCTCCCCATGAGGATACAGCCAGAACGCAAGGGATCGTCACGTTGACGACCCCCAGTGGCAGCCGCCCCGTGAGCATACAGCCAGAAAGTAACCTACATCAAAATGATGCAAGTTGAAAATTAGCCCCCCATGAGGATACAGCCAGAACTGGCTCGCTTGCCACACTGTCAGTTGTTTTCATGTAGCAAGAACTGACGGACTCAAAAAAGGAACAACACCGGCAGGCAATCCGCTACTCAGAAAACTCCCGGCTGAACCACAAGGTTATCCTTGCAGTTGAACCCCCCTGAATACCGATCTTTCAGGCAACCACGGTCTTATCACCGTAGTTGGTCTCCTTGGCGCTTGGTTTTGCTGGTCAGAAGCTTGAGTTTCCAACAGTCCTCCTTATGAGGACCGTTGAATGAGAACCTTTGACCACGAGAGATCAGAATTTCAAGGGAAAACAACTACCGTCAACTTGACGGCAGTTGAAGGTGGCACTGCTCCTTTCTGAGCTCGCCGGCGCAGCGAGCCCGCAATCGCCTCAGGAGACTGCTTCAGCCTGCCCACGCTGGCAGACGGATGGCCATATGACCGCACACACATCGGTCAGCTGGTGTTGACCGTGGGAGAGCCATCCCCGGCTCGGGGTGGCTATTTGATAGGATTGCCGCCGGATAAGCTTTGTCTGCTCCTGCTCTTAATTTTCCAGTACCCAACCGGACTGCCAGTACTTCGCCCCGATTCAGAACATGTCCGCCTCCCGAAAGTGAACCGACAGAGCGCAATCCCGTTCCGGAAACAAGACGTGTTCTCGCGCAACCAGAACGACGTAGACGCGCGGATGGAGTTATTGAAGGTGGGTATACCGTAAGAGGGAAAATCGCTGAGAAGTGTTCGCATGGCTCAAGACGCGAAATGCGAGGGGGGCCGACGGCACCGACCCCCTGGTGCGGGGCTCTCTACAAAGCAACAACGTTCGTCCATCTTGGCCTAGGCCGCTCAGCGGATAGCTTGGGGCGGGTGTTCGGGTAAGCTGCCACGGCCGCATTACGCTTGACCGGAAGACCTGTGCTGAGCTACGCTGTACAAACAGTCCGTCTTGGCAACGTGACTGGGGTTTGGCCTCGCTCGGGTCTTATGGGGAAGCACTTGGCTTTTTCGGGTAGGACAAACCAACCCATGACCGTTCAGCGACCCCCAAAACCGCAGGGATGGCAAGTTCGTCCGATAATCCCAGGCCGTGACCGGTCACTTTGGTAATGACCTTCGCAACGTCAGGAATGCTAAGTAATTCCTATACATAGTATAGAAAGAGATCCGATGAAAATATGTCCTTTATGTCAAGAATCAAGTGCTGCTCAAGAGCGTGTACTGAACAGCTTCCATTTGTTACGTTGTACCCAATGCCGCTTTGTCTACGCGGATATAGACGATCATGTGATAGAGAGGCTGTACACTAACTTAGGTGACGGTGTTGCTCAAGTGTACGAGTCAATCCAGACACTGCTCGATGATCTATGGTTCAGGCGAATAGCGGTTAGGTTTACAGGACTAATGGGCCCGGGCAAGGTATTGGACATAGGTTGCGGTAATGGCTTACTGCTCAAACAGTTCAAGCAATTAGGGTGGCAATGCTACGGAGCAGACCCCTGTCCTTGGAGCAAATCATATGCTGAACGCTATGGTTTCGTTTTATGTCAACAAGAAGTCCAATATCTACCATCCGATTTTGGAAGGTTCGATCTAATAACCAGTAGTTCAACCCTGGAACATGTGGCTCAGCCATTATCACATATTAGGGCGATCCTTAAACTCCTTAAAACGACTGGAATGGGTTACTTCTGTGGCATACCAAACTATGGTTCGTTGTCGATCAGACTTAATCTGTCCGATTTTTATATGAATACCCCTCCTGGACATGTAAATTACTTTACTTCCGCGACCTTGGTAAGGCTGTTTCACTCCGCCGGCATTCCTCGCCAGAACATGAAAATACGAACTTATGGCATACCTGGAGCGCATGCCTTCTACAACAAAATGACAGGGTTATTGGGTGCAGGGCGACGTGCTGTTGCAGGGGAAACGCAGCGTATTGCAGGCGAGAAGGAACTCATGATGTCAAGCTTAAAGGAAAACATACTGAAAAGGAAACTTGGGGAATTGCTTCTCAGCATTTACTTCAACGCTGGTAGAGCGGGCGGTCTTGGAGACAAGCTCGAAGCGGTCATCTTGAACCTTCATGGTGACAAACACCATGAAGTTGATGCCTGACGTTTCTCGGTCTTGATTTGGCTGACGCGGACGAAAAGAACTGATCACAATACCCGGCGGGGATTTCGGCGGAACAACAGGAGAGTTTTCGAGCGGGTTTCCATATAATGTACCCCGAAAACTGGACAGGAGGTTAAGGTGGAGAGGCCTACCTTGATGGTGTAGAAATCGGTGGGGGGACACAAGGAGGCTTTTGAGGGCATGCGAAAGAGGTATGATGCAAGCTTCAAGGCTCGTGTAGCGCTTGAGGCTCTAAGGGGGGAGCGGACGGTAGCAGAGATAGCGGCTGCATACGGGGTGCACCCGAACCAGATCAGCAAGTGGAAGAAACAGGCGCTCGATGAGCTGCCCAAGATTTTCTCGGGACGATACGAGAAGAAAGAAGCCCAAGGAAAGGAGCTTGTAGACCAGCTCTATCAGCAGATCGGCCAGCTCAAGGTGGAGCTGGATTGGCTGAAAAAAAAAGCTGGATTTCTCTCTTGATCAGCGCCGTCAGTTGATCGATTTCGGCCATGAACAGGTCTCCGTGTGCAGGCAGTGCGAGCTGCTCGGTCTGCCGAGATCCAGCCTCTATTACCGGCACGCGGGGAGTAGGGCTGACTATGATAGTCATCTGATGCGTCTGATCGACGAGCAGTATATCAGGACTCCGTTTTACGGCATCAGACGGATGACGGTTTGGCTGCGCAGCCAAGGGCAAAGTGTGAATCACAATAGAGTATCCAGACTGATGCGACAGATGGGCATCGAGGCGATCTACCCGAAGAAGCGGTTGAGTCTGGGTGACTCACGACATAAGAAGTACCCATACCTGCTGAAGGGACTGGCCATTGTTCGACCGGACCAGGTGTGGGGGACCGATATCACCTATATTCGGATGAGGCATGGCTTCATCTACCTCGTGGCGATACTTGACTGGTACAGCCGGTACGTCGTGAGCTGGGCGGTCTCAATCACGTTGGACGTGGAGTTTTGTATCGAGGCGCTCCACGAGGCCCTGAACCTTTCTCGGCCTGAGATATTCAACTCTGACCAAGGTTCACAGTTCACGTCAAAGAGTTTCAGCGGCGTGCTGGAGGACCAGGGCATTGCGATCAGTATGGATGGCAGGGGAAGGGCCTTTGACAACATCTTCGTCGAGCGCCTCTGGCGTTCGGTCAAATACGAGGAGGTATATCTCAAAGAATATGAGAGCGTAAGAGCGGCCGTACGGAGCCTCGGGGCCTACTTCCGGTATTACAACCAGGACCGCCCCCATCAATCCCTCGGGTACAAGACCCCTTATCAGGTCTACACATCCAAGGACGTCTCCGGTACGGAACATGTCCACATTCTCCCAGCAAGAAGGAGCAGTTTTCCACCTTAAAAAAGGTCATTTTTTGTCTTGACAGAGGGGTACACCTCACCAAGCTCTCTTCCTGGTGGGGTTTTTTCCAGTACTGGCTATAAAGAGGCTGAAATCGGTACCACCCTTATGATGTTATTTTTCCTCCCCCCTGGATACTGGAAGACGGTACTTACAGCCTGGCGCGTTCATCTCAGCGGGCGGTCAAGTCTGCTCTTGGCTTATGTCTCCTTAAGTCCCGAGTCCAGCTTGACTCCGACCACTCCAAACCGACAGCATCCACCATACAGCCACTAGTCAAAGAGGAAAGGGAGCGGCGAGCACAGCCACGAGAGCCATCCCGGGGAACCCCGGTATCCCGTCATGAAACTCGCGATGATGAGGATAAGGCCTTTTGCAACGGGGACGGAAGCACCGTCGATGGATGGGCAATGGCAAAGCAACCCGGTTCTTTTGCATGCTTTCCTTGCAGTGATCGGTTATATATTTTGTCCGAGCCTGTCAAGTTGCAGGGGCCGCGAGTCCAAAGGGCTAAGCTTTGCACTGAGCGGACCTCACAACACGCGCGGGAGGCGAGGTAACCGGGCCATGAATTCAGGAAAGGATTGCGTTACGCAACGGCCGCCGAGGCGTTCACATCATATTGTCTTGTATGGTTTAGCGACAATAGGTGCTATGGCCGCGGCTTTCGCGAACTCCGTTCACGAGCGGACGACTGTACTCATTGACGTGCTGCTCTGCAGTGTTTCGCTCATATTTCTGCTTCTGCTGGTCGGGGAAGTGGTTAAACTCATTGCGTCTGCACTGCGATCGCATGTTTCCGCCGATCTTCTTAAGGGCCTTGCCCTTAGCGTAGCCGCGCTGTGCCTGTGCTTCTTCATCGTCGAGGGAACATTGGGACTACTGGCCAAAAGGCCGCAAAACGCCTCCTTGGCCCAGACGGCTTCCGTGTACCAGCCCACCATGCCGGATGAATGGAAGAGACGGGACGTCGAGATACCGGGCGCTACCAAAGCCTACTACTGGCACGGCGTATTGCATGTGTACAATGCCGACCGGATGCGGCGAACAGAGCCGTGGCCTGTCCGCCAACCATCTATGTTCCGGATCATGGTGGTCGGGGATTCGCTGACATACGGCCAGGGTGTGGCAGAGGAATTGACGTACCCTCGAGTTGTGGAGAGGGCATTGCAGTCCACATATCGCTGTGAAGTCTTGAACTTGGGTGTGTGCGGCCAGAATAGTGTTAAGGTCAAAGAGACACTGGAAAAATTCGCCCCTCTCTTGAAACCCAATCTCATCGTCTATGGAATTTGTCTTAATGACTTCTTGCCTACCGAAAAACAGCATGAAGACGGCTATCCATTTCCCCTGCCCGAAGCTGTAAAACGAGCAATGGTTCAACATACGAGATTCGGGGCATTTCTTGAACGTGAGTATACCGATTTGCTTAGGCGACTCGGCCTCATGGACTCCATGGAGGACAAGATCCTCCGATTTGTTTCATGGCAAGAGCGATTCGTGTCCGATCTGAAAGACATGAGTTCCTTCGCCAAAGACCACGGTTTTGGGCAAATCATTGCGATAGCCTTGGATCAGTGGCCAACGGAAAAGCGGATGGAGATTGCCAAACTCGTGGAACGATATGCGGCCCAAGCCGATATGATTGTTCTTCCCACAGAAGAATTTCAATTAGAGTATCGAGACCGCGGGCCTGCCGAGTTGGTGGTGAGTAGATGGGAGCTTCACCCGAACGCAAAAGCTCATGCAATATACGCCGGGCTCTTGACCTCGAAGATAAAGGAACTTCCGGTACTAGGAGCCTGTCGGACTGAGCATTGAGTCCGACAGGCTCCTAGGAACTGATGTGGTCCTCCCCGGAAACGGCATCATGAATAGTCATCACTAAGCTGCTATCTCTCTAATCGAACCTGAAGGAATGCCGCAACGTTGCGGCTTTGATCCGCGGCCTTCATATCATACTGGATTCACAAGGCTTCAACTCTGTACACGTGTACAGACTTCTGCCTGCGGGCAAAGGTCCCGTGCTCAGTCGATGTCAATCTCCAGCGGCACCAACGGCATTTCCACGGCTGCTTCCATTTCTGTCCTCAAAACATTTCCCGCAGCCTGAGCCTCTTCCTCGGGAGCCTCAACGTACACGGCATCGTGAATCGTCATCACGACCCGGCTCTTCATGCCCAAGTCCCTGAAGCGA
>Ga0247840_10012258_pt1 | contig 10220 bp, 21 predicted proteins | sample LaCruzMarch2015__FD_192404 | JGI IMG/M metagenome (GOLD analysis project Ga0247840, IMG submission 192404) | Freshwater microbial communities from meromictic Lake La Cruz, Castile-La Mancha, Spain - LaCruzMarch2015_17m | ecosystem: Environmental > Aquatic > Freshwater > Lake | place: Spain...
CAAATTTTAATTCATATTCATTAATAATTTTTTTGACCATTCTTTCAAGATCAGATTCTGTAAGTTTAATTGTTTTTTTCATAGTGTAATTATTTTAATATATAAATATGTCAATAAAGGGGTTTGGGGTTAAAAAAGAAAAAAGTTGATACCTTTAAATCCCCTATATTATATTAGGTGAATAATAGATACAAAGGTATTAAAATAATAACCTAATATCAATAGCGTTAAAATTAAATTGGGGGTACGTGTCATTTAACCAGGTTACCAATAGGGGAGTCAAATTATCACCCAAACTAAAATCTTTTAAACTAGTAATCATATCGTTACTAATATATAGAACATTTCTCTTATCACCATTAACGGTCTCCACCAATTTCATCATAAGATCCATATCATCATTTAGGAAAACATATCCCTTCTCAATGAATCTACTACCAAATGTTTTTGCGGTATATTCCTCAACAGTGAATTCACCATATTCAGTATTTAAAAATTCAGTAACATCTTTTTCAATTGAATCAAATTTATTATCTCCGGAAGATAATGATCCCAATATAGATTTTTCATACTTGGTTAAATTATCATACCCAACCAGATTAATCTTATCCAATAGATCATCAATTAACCTTTGGTTATTTTCAACCAATATCCTTTTGATTAGGTTTTTCATAATTATAAATCATCCATTACGTTTTGGATACTTTTAGTTTTATTTGGTTCTTGAACTTGTGTTACTTGTTGTGATGGTTTAACATCAGATTTCTTAACCTTAAATTCAACATATTGGATATAACCACCCTTATTGTCAGAAAACAATTGACCACCAACCTCATTTAAATTGGTGATGATAACGGTACTACCAACTTTCTGTGCGATTTTATTTTTCGCGTCACCAATGGATATTTTTTTAACTGTTGATTCATCTGGGGACATCCCCTTACCAATAACATTATATTCGTCACCAACCTCGGTCACACCCTTCTTATATAAGACCTCCCATTGATCAGAAGTTTTATTAACTTGTTCATTAATAACAACCCCAACTTGGTAATCAGATAATCTATTAATTCTTTCTATTTGTTCATTTAAATTTTTCATATAATTAAATTTACATATAAATATGTCAATAAAGGGGTTTGGGGTTAAAAAAGAAAAAAAGTTGGTACATTTCTAATGAACAATAAAAAACCCCCTACACAATAAAGGATAGGGGGGGTGTAATACTATCTAAAAACAAATATGAATCCCTCATCCCCATCATCCGTTTCAGGTATTAAAAATCCCTTACTTGAATCTATAACCTTAACATCAAAATCATGAGGGTTACCATCATAAATTTCTTTCGCGTTATCCCAATCCCCACTCTTCATTTGATATCGCGCCGCGATATGTGGTTCTAAGGCCACCCATATGATATTGTCATTTGATTTAATATCATATTTTTCAATCCACTCATTAACATCATCAAGATCATAATTTTCCCTTTCCTCAACCTCAATATCAATAAAATCATCCATTGACATTGGACCTGATGTTGTGTAATAATTAATGGGGTTTAATTCTTCCTTTAATATCTTCTTAATTAAATCTTTCATATTAATAATTTATCTATAGGGTTAATTATTTTAACTTTAGTAATCCCTTAACTTCGGGATGAGATAAAAATCTTTCAATATCTTTTTTTACGATACCCACATTACAAAAATTATTATTAAAAAAATACTTTGGAATTGTTTTAACTTCCTTGTGATACATTTCCAGTCTGTAATCATCTGGTAATTTACTCACATTTTCATCGTACCACTCATTCATCCTTTTTTCCACATCCTCCAAAGTTGAGATACCGTTTGAGTCAAGGTAGATATCATCAATTTTAATGTAGGCGTGAACCAAGGTTGTGTTTTCCAATTCACCCTCATCAAAATCATAGATCTCATCACCCAGTATTAAATAATAGTTAATGTTTTTTTGGGGGTATAGTTTTCTAAGTTTACCAATTATGTTATACGCGAAGTAATGACAATACCCATGTTGATAATCATACTTATTACCCAATTCATTACCCAAATTCCATTTAGATTCCAAACTTTCCTTTAATATCTTCTTAATTAAATCTTTCATATGGAATAAATATATCTGGGGTGAATAAAGATGGGGGTTAATTATTTTAACCTGGGGATGGCCACAAAAGCCCAAGTTTCGGTAGTACCATTATTTAATAATGATGACGCCCTTGAATACCCATCCAACAATTCACCATCAACCACCACCAATTCATAATTCAAATTTTCAGTATCCACCTCATCATAATCATAACGTTCCTCACCAGATTCGTAATATTCTTTAAATGATGAGTCTGAATTCACTAAATCTAATAAAGAAATCTTTTTTAATTCAAATTTCCTAGCCTTTATTAAATTATCCATAAAGTAACGAGGTAAATCTTCCTCATTGGGGGTTATGTCAATAATGTGATTAATAACATCTTTCCCTGTGTACAAGTTATCTCTAACCCCTTCTTTTAATATTTTTTTAATCAGTGATTTCATATAGAATAAATAGTCCAAACTTTTTAAACTTACCACATTTATAAATAGGGGTGTGAAAGTCTCCTCCAACAATCACACAAAATGTGACACACAAAATGTGTGATAATTACTAGGGGGGGTTTAAATGTGAGAGGGGGTTAATATTTTAACTGGTATGTTATAGGAGGGGGGTATACTAATACTCCCAAAACTATATTTGTTAGTTCGTCTGAAGTTAACTCACCATTTGTTTATTAAAAATATTAGAATGATACTACAAGTATATTTTTTTGTGTAATTCCAAACTTTTTAAACTTAAAATTTCCCAAAAAATTTTTTAAAAAATCCCCTTTGATTTTAAAACAAGGTCGGCTTTATAATTTGTAAAATGAAAAATTCCCGGAAAATTTTCTCGCACCATCACCCCCATCATACCACCCCTAAAAACCCGCCCGCCAGGAGAGGGGATACTGGGGGGACCCCCATAGGAGGAGAGGCGCTTAGGGGGGGGGGAGGGGTTTAAGCCCTTTCCCTTCCCACAAGTGTCCCTACTACTTCTTTGTGGTATCTACCGCCGCTGTTGTGGTTGTTGATACCGCTGTGGTGTCTACTGTAAGAGTATCAACTACTACCACTGTAGAATCTACAGCTGTAACAGTTCCTTCCGGTCCAGAACCACATGATGTCAAACCTACTAAGGAGGCGATTGACAAGATCATGATCATTTTTTTCATATAGTTATATTGTTTTAAGTTACAAATATATATATATAATTAAATTAAAAAACAACTTTTATTTGTTAAATTTTTAATTATTTTTTATAGGGGTAGATATATTTCATCAGCGAATCCCAATGAGATAGTTTCTTCCGGTGAGAGTATGGTATCAAAGTTTAACATTTCTTTTAGTATGGATCTGTATTCTTCTTTCCTTAAATCATTCTTCCTAGAGAATGTATACTTAACTCCCCCAAACTTATTGGTGGGGTAATCAAACTCCTTTAGTTTATTAATTATGGTTTCAAATGTATTAACCATATAAGGTATACCTTGTTCCAGTTCCTTCTTCATTAGTTTATCCAGGTATATGTTTTCCATATCGTGGTTAATTCTTTTACTCTCATTCATCCACTTCTCCACGATCTTGGTGTGACCATACTTCCCATCATAACCATAGTGGATCATGAACCTTGAACTGGGTAACATTATTCTTTTATCCGCGGCCTGTAATATTATTGATCCCATTGACATCGCGTGACCATATACCTTAATGGTACAATGACACTTGGATGTATTGATTGAATCATAGATGGCCATTCCGTGATACCAGTCACCCCCAGGATTATTCATAATGATGGTGATGGGTTTATCATTCTTTGATTCCAATACGTGAATACCCTTGATGAAGTATTCGGCCATAAAGTTATCCACTCCGGTTTCAGAACCCTCATAATCAGAACCTACTGATCCCATAAACAATGTTCTATTGTCTATATCTAAATTAAGGTCGTACCACCTGTCAATGTTTTCTCTTACTATTCCCGCCATGATAAACTATTTTAATCTTTAATTATTTTACCCTATTGTTTTAACTTTTAAATCAAACCTTTCTTCAAACCACTTCTTAAATGGTTCTTCCCATTTAGAACCAAATATTGATCTTAATAACATTAGGTAATCACTATCAATATCCAAATAGGGGGCTTTAGTATTATTCATAATACGTCCCTGATCAGTATCACCCCAATAACCAACATCATACCAATTCATTAATTGATAATCATCACCATATTCATCTTCATCATATACAACTTCAAACTGAGGTTTAATTTTATCTATTTTAAATATCTTATCAAAAACCTGGTAGTATGTCTCCGATGATGGTCTATTGGTGAATACACCCTTAAAGTAGTGTTGGAATATTTTCCCCACCTCTTTATCATCAAACCCCAATTCTTTTAAATAATCAATACCCCCTTTAAGATCTTCCATTGGGTTGGGGTATTTTCTAAGTAATATTGTTACCACTTTCTCTAACTTGGGATTGGTAACCTCAGTTAATATTCTTTTAATTATCTGTCTCATTTAAATATATTTCTACCATTACTTCGGTCATTCCGTTATTTATATCAATTTCAATATGTTTATAATCTGTGGGGTAATCAAAATCTAAGTGGTGTTTAATATATGAATCAATTATAATTTCTCTTATACTGAAAAAACAATCTTCAATCTTACCATAATCTTTTACGTTGACAACACTGGGTACAGCCCAATCTAATGTTAATAAATTAAATACCCCATCCTCTATCTGGATTGGTAAATTCATAACACTCTTATCATCCTTAATCACTACTAATCTTAATCCCTTCATTATTTCATATCTATATCGTATTCTATTATTCCATTGGTGGGGTCAATATCAAGATCCACCAAAGACCATTCCTTCCTTTCAATACCATAGGTTTCTTCAATCCATATTTCCATAATGGTATCACTAACTTGGAACATTGGATCATGAAGTCTTACCACATTACTTTCACTTACATCATCCATTTCAGGACCCCATTCTTGTAGGGGTAATGTAACAAGGTAAAACATCTTATCAGAGATGTTATGTGTACGTTCATGTAACTTATTAGAGTTCTTTGGTTTTATTGTAATCTTAAGTTTTTTCATAATTTAATATAAATATACAATAAATATTAGGATAATCCAATTATTTTCCGTAATTTCGTACTGTCGGTAATGTAAATTGAGACGGGCTGGAAACCAAGGAGGTTCTTGGAGTGTGGACTCCACCCTACCTTTTTTTTAAAAATAAGGGGTAAAACTCTATTTTGATGTTGTACCAAAACTCTATTATGATGTATTACCCCCCACCTAAAAATTAACATAAATAATTTGTTTATATGAAATATAATCCATATCTTAGTGGAAAATTATTACATATGACACAGGAAGAAAGATATCAACAATTTATGATGGATCGATTACATAAAGATCTATCATCTTATGAACTTTACTATAGTGAACTTTTAGAATCTTGGTGGTGGATTGACCCCACGACAAAGGAATGGAGATTGGAGTTTGAGGAGTCCGGAACATTGTGGTGGTCTCATAACTGGGGGACTTCATTTATGAGTTTCACTGGGGCGGATGAACCAGAGTTCGTAGACCTGATCAAAGATTATGTTACTAATATCATTACCAATGTTAAACCAACCCAAACAGTGAAACTAGATACTCAACCGGAGGGGGATGTAGAAAAAATATTAGAAAGTAGGGTGTGTGGATAATGAATTGGTTAAAGAGGTAAGATCGACCACACTAGTCATTTCGTTTAAAATAAAGTTTAAATCCAATCATACAACAATAGGCCAAAGTATTGAAGGTATAATATTAAATGGGAAGAGGTATGATAAAAAGGGTAAGGGGGACAAATAGGGGTAAAGAACAATGTATAATTGTACCCACCACAGGTGTAATAAAATGTCAAACCACGGAACAAGTAATAAAAAATGGAAAGAGATATGATAAAGAATATAAAATCGATAGTATCCTCAGACAGAATGATACCAGGGGTAAATGAAACTCATGTTATAACCCAGATATCAAAAGTAAAGAAACTATTACCAGAGTTCAATACCAGTCCATTCCAGAACTACAAACTATTAGAAGTATTAAGAAGTGGAAAAAGAATTTATTAAAAAAGTACGTTATAGTAAATGTAATCAGATATTCACCATTGAACAAGGGGTTTTATATAGGGGTTTAAAAATAGATAGGGTAACCCCATTACCACTTTATCAGAGTTATAAAATAACTGAAGTCTTAACCAATGGAAAAAGAATTTATTAAATTGATATTACCTTCAAATAAACTTACAGAACCCAATGATGTGTTTGTAAATGTTAACCCCTCAACCGGAATTATAATAACTTATACTGTAGACCAAATAATAAGGGTTGGTATAAAAATTAACGAAGTTAGGGGGAGATCCAACTTCAATAATCCATTTCGTGAACTTTTGGTAGAAAAAATGATAGAAACCTCAATCCATATAGAAAATGATAACTACAACATTAACCCATAGTCTGGAACAAACATCAAAGGTTGATATGATCTTAGAAACCGGAACAATAGTTAAAAAAGTTAAGGTGGGGTATAAAAAAGATGATGAGTACCTGGTAACAATGTTAATTAAAAATTCAATCCATATAGAAAAAGTATTACCCCAGTTTTCTGAATTAATAAAGATTATAGAAGTAGTTAACCCAAGATCCGGTACATATAGATTCACTAAGAATAAAAAACCATTTCATATTATAGATATAAATAGTTACCGAGACTTTCAAAGTGTTTATATCCCCACAATAATTGATGAACTAGTAAAATCCCCCCCAATTAAGAATGGTAACAGAAGTTAAGTCAACAAGAATAGTAACGTGGGAAGTAAAACCCCAATACAAATTGTCTGTATATCCGGATTCAATTACCTGGAAAATTAATGTGGTATTAAAATCTCCCCCGATCAGGGGATGTAAGATTAAAGGGGGATAGCCGGAATAGTTCCGATTAAAGTATAAAAATTTAACAAATAAAATTAATTTAGTACATTTACAGTATGATAAAATAGCGAATAGTACATAGACGAAATAGAGGGAAAGGGGTAACTCATCTTCAAAAAGGGGGATTTGTTAATAACTTTTTGAAACTTTCCGGAGGGAAAATTATCGTGAGTTTGTGGAAGGGGTGATATGATTTGATGGTTTATACCCCACTGTAAACTATAAAATCCCCCCTAGTATAACCCTTTTTCAATTTACCCCTCTATTGTACCATCAATTACCCCTATTTTTATCGGTAATCTTTATCATTTTATGATATTCTCACCATACCCCCATTTTAGGGGTAGAGGCGGTTATCACACGATTAAGTACATTTAAATGACATTTAACATATCAGATTCTTTCTTAGTGACATTATCTTTTTATACACATTATACCCCCTCATATTTCTTTTACCTCTCTTAGATTTGATATATGGATACACGAATATTTGATATACTAATTAAAATGAAATTTAATCTATCTGATGTTAAATTAATTTTTACCTTCTTATCTGATTGTGGTTATTCTGAATCTGAAATTACTTCCATATGGTTTGGGTATTTTAAATTTATTACCGGTATAGATTTTACTCCTGTTACCTGGTTAAATTATGTTTATGATTCTCCCTCCGTTTCTTCTGAGAGTGATTTTGATATGACGATTAGAAAAGATGATTTAACTATTATTACATATGACCTTGGGTTAAATTCTAATCATACATGGATTCATACCATATGGTTTAATAATTCTATTGTTTCCTCATTGGAGTATTTTGTTAAGGATGTTAAATTTGTTTTACATATATGGATAAAGGATAATTCTTTTTTTGATGATTCTATATTAGATAATTACTCTATGGGTTATTTTTAATTATACTGTTTCTGTATAGTATTATCTCTTTCTTTATTATTTATACTATATTGGTATAGTATTAGTATTATCTCCCCCGGTTATGTCATTTTTATTTATACCCCCCTTAATTAATATAGAATCCAACATATTTATAATATAGATGAAAAAACTTATTAGAACCATATTAAAAGAAACCGTTGATAATAGAATCGTTGATGTGTTAATTAAATTGAATTTAACCAACCATAAGGGAATTATGGACTTCTTATTGGACGCCGGATATAATGAGATTGAGTGTAAAGAAATCTATTCTAATTACTTTGAAACCATCAGTGGGATGGTTTTGACCCCTAAGAACTGGATGAATTATTATTTTAACCCTAATCAATTAAAAGTTGTTAAAGATGATGATTCTATTTTTTTTAAAAAGAATGGGAAAGTTGTTATGAAACAGGATAAAGAAAATAAAGAGTTTGGGTTTGACAATGAAGATATTTGGTCATTTTTTGAATTATATTATGGTATGGAGTACCACCAAATAAAAGAGGTTTTACTGTATTGGTTGGAAGATACTCTTAAATTAAATGATTATACACCTTTTTTTAGTGAAACACTCAATTTATTGTGGTAATAGACTCTCAAATTAAAAAAGATATTTATACTATATGAAAAAACTAATTAAGAAAATATTAAAGGAATCTGTTGATAATAGAATTATTAATCTCATAAATAAATTGAAATTAACTAATATTAATGACATTATGAAGTTTTTGGAAGAAGCTGGATATAGTAATGATGAAATGATTGAAATCTATTCTAATTACTTTGAATCCATCAGTGGGTTAGAAGTCTCACCTAAGAACTGGATGGACTTTTACTTTAGTCCAGATAAACTTGAAGTTGTTAAAGATGAATATGATGAAGAATATAAAGATTCTATTTTCTTTAGAAAAAATGGTAAAGTTGTGATGGAACAAGATGATCAGGAAAAACAATTTTGGTTTGATTATGATGAAATTTGGTCATTTTTTGAATTATATTATGGTATGGAATATGATCATATATATAATATTTTGGGTTCTTGGTTGAAAGATACTTTAAAATTAAATAGATATAACCCTATTCGTAAGGCTCAAATCCCTCCAATATGGAAAAGACTTTCAAATTAAAAAAAGAAATTATTAATCCCCCTTTCCGGTGGATGGTATTAACTAACCACAAACATTTATATTAAGCCATAACCACAACTTTTTTTAACTTTACGACCAATTATAAAAAATAGTTTAAATTTTAACATATTTTATTTTGTTTTATAAAATATTATCCTTACATTTGTCACATTGTTTGTTGTCTCTGGATGTAAAACGTTATTGAGGTTTATTTGATAGTTTTCCACATTAACACATCCACACTTAATAAATTTGTTTATTTAAAATATTTTTCTTATCTTCGTAAAAAAATAAAAATATGTCTAAACTTATCATCGCTGGAAGTAGAACATTTAATGACTACGACCTCTTAAAAACTAATCTGAGTAATCTTAACTCCATCACCGAAATTGTTAGTGGTACAGCTAAGGGAGCTGATTTATTGGGTGAACGTTTCGCTGTTGAGAATAATATCCCCATCAAAAAGTTTCCAGCTAACTGGTCTAAGTTTGGTAAATCCGCTGGATTCCTTAGAAACAAGGAGATGGCCGAATACGCTGATACTTTAATCGTATTCTGGGATGGGAAATCTAAGGGTACTAAACATATGATCGATTTAGGTCATACTAATAAACTCCACGTTACTGTGGTATTATTTTAATAATGGTAAAAGATAAATTAACTATCTTCATTGATAGAATGAAAAATTTGGGTATCAATATTGAATTGATTGGTAATTATCCCTGGATATATATTCACACTATTAATGGTGTTCGTGTCACTGAACGGTTTATGGCTAATCACGGATTCACCATCGCGTTCACACCGGTTAAACTTGGTGAAGAATTAAGTTTTACTGACATTGGAGAGATCTTTAAATTAATTAGAAAATATAGATAATGATGAAAGAAGAAATTAAAAAACGAAAAGAGTTGATCAGGATAATATCCTTTATCCCAACAGCCGCAATAATTCCAATATTCCCAATCAATATAGTTTTATTTGGGATACAATTAACTTGTCTTTGTTTAATGTTTTGGGTTGGTTGGGAATATAACGATTAAAAAATAAAACATA
>Ga0247840_10012260_pt1 | contig 10218 bp, 18 predicted proteins | sample LaCruzMarch2015__FD_192404 | JGI IMG/M metagenome (GOLD analysis project Ga0247840, IMG submission 192404) | Freshwater microbial communities from meromictic Lake La Cruz, Castile-La Mancha, Spain - LaCruzMarch2015_17m | ecosystem: Environmental > Aquatic > Freshwater > Lake | place: Spain...
AGGTAAGGGAGTTTTTGAAATAATTTAAAGAATGTTTAGGAAGGGGTTGGTTTTTACTAACCCTTTTCTTATCTTTAGTAAACAATTAAAAACAACAACTGTTATGGCAAATATGAGTTACTGTCGATTTGAAAACACCTTTCATGACCTTCTGGATTGTCTGGAGAATATTCAGCAGGAGGCAGAGAATATGCGAGATGAGAGATACAGAATCCGATTGATTGAGCTGCTAAAAGAGAATGCAGATCTTATAGAAGATTTGAGTGAGGAGTTGGCTCGATAGAGCCTTCTTCGTATCTTTAGTAAACAATTAAAAACAACGGTTATGAAAAAAGAAAAGTTTGTAGTTACTCAGGAGCTAGTTGGCAAGTACATCAACCAGTACCTCTGGTCGGATGTTAACCCGGTCGGAAAGATCGTCGGTATCAAAGGTAAGACTAAGGTCCTAGTTCAACCGGTGGTTGCCGGACCAAACAAGGCTAAGATGGAATTTATTCCAGGAGGGTTTGCCGGTCACTGTACCAACATGTATGATCAGAAGTACGACTTCTTTGAAGAGGGTGAAGTATTCGAGATGACTCTCAGTAACTTCAAGATGAAGCGGACCAACCTAGGGATTGCAGATCATCCTTCCAAGCACTACGATTTCAACTTCTAGCAAGGGGGGCTTATGCCCCCTTATTTTTTTTTATTAGCAGTTGCTTATTTAAAATTTATTGCTTATCTTTAAGCATTAATAAAAACAGCAACAGTTATGAAAATTAAAGCATATGCATTTACAGATGAGGGATCTTCAGCAGAAGCATTATTAGCTGCAGAAGGGTTTTTAATTTCTGTAGATGATGAAGCAAATGGGGTTAATTATGCAGAAGCAGAAGCAAATGATGTTTTGGATGCATTAGGGTTATGCGAAAGATTCAGAGAAGCAAATGTGGTTGGGGGTATAATTTATAAGGGGAAGGATTATACTTCTGAAGAATTTTTCGAAATGGATTTCTCAGATGCAGAATTGGGGTTGGTTTAACCAGCCCTTCTTCTTATCTTTAGGTATTAATCAAAACAACATCAGTATGCAATTTTATGCTCCTACCTACCTTCAATCAGCTCATCCTAATTCCATTCAGATAGAGGAGAAGATAATTGAGAATTTGGGAATGAATGGATGGGATCTGTATACCTCTCTGCAAACTCCTGTGGAGGTTGAGGAATTTATTAGGGAACTTATTTAGGGGAGGGGTTGGTTTATCCAACCTTTCTTTGTATATTCACACAAATGAAATGGTTATGATTAAGGCAGGATTGAAAGAATTGGGTATTATGGTTGGTGGTGGTGTGATCACGTTTGTGGTTGTATTTACTTTTTTACATGTACTGGAGGCATTGGGTATCTAAAATCCAGTTCGTATATTTAATTAAATAAAAGGTTATGAAAATAAGGGAATTTGAAAAGTGGTGTCAAGAAATGGATAATCGATTAGAGGAAGCAAATAAGAAAGGTATACCTCTTATTATTGAAGATCTAAATAGAAAAGGAATAGATTTATCAAAGAATAGATCGTATATTTAATCAAATAAGAAACGGTTATGACAAGGAAAGAAAGAGAGTTGTTGGTGAAGGAATTGAAGCAAGGATTGACAATTGCAGAAGTAAAATATAATGAAACGCCTGACAATGTTGCTTGGTGTTATGGATATTTGATTGGAACTATTAATCAAGCAATAAGGGAATTGGAATAACCCAGTTCTATTCGTATATTTAATCAAAAATAAAATGGAGCATATCAAAACTTTTAACGAAAATTGGAAGGACGTATTCCGTCCACAAAAATCTTTCAACAATAAAGCTAAAAATTATTTAGATAATTTTAAGAAGTCTTATGAAGAAAGAAACAAATCTGAAAACATATTAGTTGAATGTTTGTATAAACTGGAATTTTTAGCTTCACAAGATTCAAGATTTTTGGGTGCCGCGGAAGGTGTTCTACTTATGGAAGATTACATAAAACAAGGAGAAAGTTTTGATTACAAGGAAAAGGAAGAAAAGTTTTTATTTATACCTTATAAGACAAAAGAAACTTATAGAGAACATATTATTAGGTTAATAAAAGAGTATCTATCTGAAAAGGGTGTTCTCTAAGTCAAAATTTATTACACATAACTACTATATATAAACAAGTCACCTTAAACCATTAATTATCAAGCACTTACAAACCTAAATTACATAATTACATCCAGGAATCTGTATTATAATTAAAAACCCTTTTTAAAAGGGTTTTTTTATGCCACATGAAATAATTTCCTTATATTTACAATATGATAACCACACTACTAGTAACATCAATCATAATGAACGTTGTAACAACAACAGTGGCATATTCTTTATACAAGGAAAAACCTTCCAAAACCTTAAAAACGGTTTATAAAGATAAAATTGTTTATATAGAAAAACCAATAGAGAAAATTATCTACAAGGAAAAGGTTGTTTATAAAGATAAAACAATAAAACATGATTTTCTTAAAAAAGAAGAACCAAAGATTTCTAAGAATAAACAAGAACTTCTGGATGCTTTAAATGAATTAAAATCAAAAAAGAAAAAAACAAAGAAAGACCAAGAAAATATTTACACAATAGAGAAAATACTGCCCAACATTAAATAAAAATGAAAAAACCTTGCAAAGAATGCCCCCATTTTATTAAAAATAAACATAACAATATGATTGTTGCTTTTGGTGAAAGAACCGGAAAAAAACATAATTGCCATATGACAACAGGAAAAAAAGACCTTTGGAATGTTGATGACAAAAATCTAGAATGTTATGGCAGCAAAAACAATAATCATAATTAAATATTTAAGTATATTTATATATAAACAAAAAAATTATGAGCAAAGAAATGCGAAATATAATTAATGATTTTAACGAAAAACTTGTTACTGAGTCTTCCCTTAACAGAATTACCAAACATTTAACAGAACATAATTGTGCTGTTATATCTGCATCAAGAAATAAAATGATTAATTGTACACCAAAATCTTATAAGTTTATTAAAAGTTTAACAAACCCAAACATAAACCCAAACACAATGATTGATGATTTAACGGATAAAAAAGTAGACAACAATGAAAATATGGAAAGACATAGAGTCTTGAGAGCTTACCTATTAAAAAAACGTTACGGTGTTACTGATGTTATAGGTAGTTACATTGAAAATTACATGGAAGAAAATGCGGTTGAAGTTTTGGAAAATAGTTTATTTGTGGTTAATTCAAATGATGACCCAGATTTTTTTAATGAAATAACAAAATTAGGAGAAATGTTTTGTCAAGATTCGGTTTTATTTTTAACAAATGGGGGCCAAGACAATTGGCTTTTTGGAACCAACTATCATACTTTTCCGGGATATCATCAAAAAGATGTGCTTAAAAAATATAGACCAGGAATTAAAGGAGAATTTATGACTAAAATCAAAAATAGACCTTTTACTACAGAAACTTACGAAGACCTTCAGGTTAACAGTAGAATGATGGTTGAAAAATATGCATCAAAAATAAAAGATTTTATTTAACATTATACAAATATATATAAACAAAAACACTATGAGCAAAGAAATGAGAAAATACATAGACACTTTCAAACAGAAACTAACTGAATCAGAAAACTTGAATATATCTGATGTTAGACAACGTTCAGTTTATCTACTTACTAGTGATGGACATAGGGATAGTGTTAATCTTCAACATTGTGCGATGGATGATGAAGGTTTGAAGAAAATACTAATAAAAGAAATGTCTGAAATAGGACAATTTGTTATTGAAGATACAATAGACATCAAACATAGTAGAACTGGTGGTTGGATTTTCTTCAAATACAAGGATTATGATGACGATGTTGAAGATGGTAAATGTGGATTCTTTAAACTGAATGTTGTCTAACGGTTGCGTGTATGAGTAGTAGCGGATTAAAAGCACTGAACCTCCACTAACCGATAACGTTTATTAATAGCACAAACGTTGAATATACCACCGAGACCGCTATTACTTATACACGTTGTTAGTTGCTGTTGCGGTTTATTTACCACAGACTTTCAATCGAAGCACTAATACATTTTTATTCTTTTTGTGCGTGGGCAAGAAAAATAAGTATCTAATAACCAATCATTTAAAAAATAATTTGAAAATAATTGCATTTTTATTTGTTTATGTGAAACAAAAGTATTACCTTTGTCGTATAAGTTAATAAAAACAACATTAAAATTAAGTATATGAAAACTGAATTGAAAAACACTTACGAAGATTTAATTCAAGAAATGATTATTGATGGTATTAATGGTATGACACCAGAAATGAAATCACTTATTCAGAATGCACCAGTTGAAAAACGTAGGTCGATGATATTAACAGTATTGGAAGAAAATAATGTTGAACATCGTTTGCTTTGTAGTAGAATACACAAAACAGTTGATACCAACAACCATAGTGAAATGAATCACATTAAAGATGTTGTTGGTATGTTAAGAGAATACGTTAAAGTATCTGCAACTGAAGTTAAAACTATGGGTGAAGTTATGACACCAATTACGCTTGTTGAAGAAATGCTTGATACACTTCCTTATGAAGTATGGACTAATCCTAATTTAAAATGGCTTGACCCTTGCAATGGCGTAGGTACATTCTTCTCTGTTGTTATCGAAAGATTAATGAAGGGTTTAATTTCTTTTCAACCAGATGAAAAATTAAGATACAAACATATTTTAGAAAATATGATTTATGCATGTGAATTGCAAGCAAAGAATTTGTTTCTATTTTTATACGCATTCGACCCAAAAGATGAATATGCTCTAAATGTTTATTGTGGAAGTTATTTAGATGAAGGATTTGATAAACATATGGAATTTTGGGGCGTGGAAAAATTTGATGTGATTGTGATGAATCCACCTTACCAAGAATTAAAAGAAGGTAATAAAAAATCAAAAGCAATATGGAACACATTTGTAATTAAAACGATTAATGATTTGGTTGATGGTGGATATTTGGTTGCCGTGCACCCAGATAATTGGAGGAGTATTGGAAAAGAGTACGAAAAAGTTAGAACAATATTAAAAACTAAACAAATACTTTATTTAGAATTACATGATAAAAATGAAGGATTTAAAACTTTTGGTGCAACTACACCATATGATTTTTATTGTTTACATAATGTACCAAATGCTATGTTCACTAAAATAAAGTGTGAAGATGGTACAACACAGAGAGTTGATATTTCTAAAATGGAATTTATTCCAAATGGAATGTATAAAGAATTTGAAAAGTTGGTTGCTAAAGGCAATGAAGAAAAAGTAAATATATTATATAGTCGCTCTGCATATGGTAATGATAAACCACATATGAGTAAAGAACAAAAAGAAGAGTTCAAATATCCCTGTATATATTACACTTATAAAGATGGTTCGTATAAATTGTTTTATTCAAACACAAATAATAACGGGCATTTTGGAACGGCAAAAATTATATGGAGTGATGGTGGAGCAAGCACACCTATTATTGACGAAAATGGTGAATTTGGTGTAATGAATTTTGCATGTTCAATAATAGATGATATAAAAAACTTACCATTTATTCAAAAAGCAATGTTACATCCAGATTTTTTAAAACTTATGTCCTTTAGTGATGGGTATTCTGGTGTTGGAGGACAAAGATATAACAGAAAAGTAATTTCAACATTCCGCAAAGATTTTTGGAAAGAATTTTTAAAATAATTAATAATAATATAAAACTTTAAACAATTATGAACAAAAGAATTAAAATTAAACCTTATCCAAATTCTAAAATAACTGATGAGTGTTTTAATCATGATGTTAAATCGAATAGTTTACCAACAGAAAATGTTAATAATGTTCTTGGTAATGAATTAATAATGATTGCAGAATTTAAAACTGGTGATAGAAGGGTGTTGAGAAGTAATGTTGTTGAAAATAATAGTGGTGAAAAATTTATTAGTGTTTCTCCACATCCGATTCATTTATACTTAGATACGGCATTAGAAAACTATTACAAATCAGAACAACTAAAAGATTATTCTTTTCCGAATTGTGCGAATAAAACAAACAAAAAACTTGGTGATTTAATGTTGCTTGATATTGATAGTGACTCAACACATCATTGTTATAACGAATTTATAAAATGTAAAATAAATTCAATAATAATGTTAACAACCGCATTAGAAGGTTTTTGTAATTCATTAATGCCTAACAGTTATATCTACATTACTTCTTCTGGGAAACAAAAAGATAGAGAATGGTCACAAAATAAAGCGAGATTCGAAGCTGATAAAATAGACAATATGATTCCAGAATTTGCTAACGAAGGTGATTATTGGTTATCACATTCAGATGAACGCAAAAAGATAACAGATATTTACAAATTGAGAAATGAGTTAATTCATTTAAAGGCTGAAGGTATTAACCAAATAGAGAATTATTCTAAAGTAACAAAAGATATTATTGATGTTAATGTTTATGAATACATAATATCAATAATTAAAACTTTCAATGATTTATCGGTTAAAATAAAAGGTGAAATTTTTATTGAATTTTCTGATGAAAAATATGTAAACGAAATAGATGTGAATAAAATAGATTTTAATTTTATTAATTTATACTTAACTTTAAAAAACATTCAAATACACTCTTACTTTAATAAATCTAAAAGCAAAATAAAAACATGGGAAAACAACGGTATTCCAACAGAATATGTTAATTTGTTTCTTTCCCAAGAAGGTAAAAATATAAATCAAATCATTTATATGTTAAACTCTAAATATTCAAATTAAAAATGATAAACTTAGAACACAATTTCAAAACCAAAGCACATAGTCTACCAAGATTATTTGAAGGTGTAACCAAGATGTCGCAACTTATGCGAAAAATCGAACAGGAAGCGATTATAGACACTTTACGTTATGATGCAGAAAAGTATAAGGGCGATGCGTTTGAGTTCTTTGTGGAGTTGTTTTTAGCATTACATCCAACAGATAATAGAGTTGGTGTTTATAACTACAAACCGAATCAAGAAAATGATAATGGCGTTGATGGAGTAGGTATAAATATAATTGGTGACAAATCCGTTATTCAAGTAAAATACCGTTCCAATGTATTAACTGAATTATCATCAAATAAAGATAGTTTAGCAAATCTTATTACAGATGGAATGATGACACATAATGTGGTTGCAGATATGGAAAATCCAACGAATTTTAGACACTTTGTATTTACTACAGCAACTGGTTTAAATTTTTACACCGACCAAGAAATGTTTAAATCAAAAGTTAAATGTTTTGGTTATAACGATTTCAGAAGTTTATTGGATAATAATTTAATCTTTTGGAACAAAGTTCGAGAAATAATTAATAATATTTGAAAATAGTTTCAAAAAGATTTGTTTTATTGAAACAAAAGTATTACCTTTGTCGTATAAGTTAATAAAGAAAAGTATAAAATTATGGGATTACTTGATAAAATATTCGGAAAATCAAAACAGACAAGTGATGTTAAGATATTTGATAGGTTATATCCTTATCAAAAGGATGCTGTAACAAGTGCTATTGATAAAGAAAAGGGAATTGTTTGTATGCCAACTGGCGTGGGTAAAACTTTTTGCCAAGCAGCAATTATCGCAGACGATATTATCAAAAATGGTGTTTTTAAAATGTATGTTGTTAATGCACCAAGAATTGTTTTAACTTATCAATTATTGAAAGAAGTTTATTCTTTTCTTGTAGAAGCAAAAATTGAAGCACGTTATATGTTCGTTCATAGTGGTGGAAAAACAAATGAAAAAGAATTGGAAGATATTCGTATCAAAGCAAATCTTGATGGTGCAAACATTCCTTTTTCAGAGATTGGTTCTGGAACAAGCACCAAGGATATTCGTGAAATGATATTTAAAGCAAAGCAACAAAATTTACCATTAATATTCTTCAGTACATATAATTCAGCAGAACGTATTGAAGAATCAAGAACTGGGTTTGAACCAATTTCAATAACATTAAACGATGAAGCACATTATTTAGTCCAAGAACAATTTCATGATATTTTGCACATATTAAAATCTAATCGTTGCTATTTCTTTACTGCAACAACAATTTCCACTCCTTCCGATACTGGAAGAGGAATGAACAATAAAGAGTCTTATGGTGAGATTTTATATTCAATGACACCAAGACAAGCAATTGATTTAGGAAAAATGGTTAGACCAAGATTGCATTTTGTTATTACTGATGGCGTTTACAATACAAATGATTACAATAAGTCTTTGAATAAAATTATCAAAGATACATTTGAACAACATGGCAAAATTTTAACTAAGACATTACCAAAAATATTGGTTTCAGCAAAAGGAACACAAGATATTATAAGTTTTCTTAATAGTAGAGAATATCAGCAATTATTGAAAGACGATGTTTCTATTTATGCTGTTGCTTCAAATGGTGAAGTTGGAAATAATATCAATGGTGAACAAGTAACCAGACAAGATTTTCTAAAAAGATTAAAAGCAGATGGTTTAGATATTAATAAAAAACTCATTGTTTTACATTACGATATATTGACAGAAGGAATTGATGTAAGTGGATTTTCTGGTATTATGCCATTGAGGACATTATCAAAGAGCAAATTCTTACAAACTTATGGGAGAGCAGCAAGACCAAATGTTGAAGATAGAAAGAAGTTGGATAATAAAGAGATTAGGGTGAATGATTTGACAGCAATGAATAAACCTTATGCTTACATTATGATACCGAGTGTTTATAATGGAAATGAAGATGATAAAGCAAATGTTATTCAATTGATTACAGAACTTCGTGATTATGGTTTCAATCCAAATGAAGATATTGTTGGTGCTGACAGAATACATGGTGTGCCAGAAATAGAACAACCAGATGGATTAAATGAATTAAGAAGAAATCTTCCAAATGTTGGTCAGACTATTGAACAATTAGAAGTAGAACTTGAAGCGGAGAAACACGCTAAATTGAGTAAAACTGACTTATTAAGAAATCAATTCGGTTTATAATTTTCACAAATAAAAATGTATGATTATGTCAAAAAGAATATCAATAAAATTAACCGATAAAAATGATTGGTTATTAGATGCACTTGAAAAAGAAAGAATATCACAAAACAGACCATCAACCAATAATATGGTTGAGACAATATTAGTTTCTTATTTTAAAAAAGGGGAGGAAAAAAAGAATAAAAATGTTTCCACTGAACCTAATTTGAAAGACGAAAGTAGCAATTGCAACTAACGGTTGCGTGTATGAGAAGGTTTGCTTAGATGAACTTTCAAAATTAACCATAACTGCTTATAGCAAACTTTCTTATACACCTTGTTATGCTCTCGTGCCGACTTATTAACCACTGAACTTAATTTGAAACACGAAAGAAAAACAAAAAGAATTTTAGGGTGGATTTTTTTAATTTGAATATTTATATATAAAGAAAAATATTATGAGTAAAGAAATGAGAGAACAAATAGATAGAGTTAAGAATTGGAAACAATTTTTGAATGAAAGTAAAGATGTTGATATATTTGGACACAAACTAAGTGTTTTATTGGATATGATTGATGGCCAAGTTGATAAACCTAAACAAATTATAAAAAATAAAATTAACGAATTACTTCAATTACAAAAACAAACATCAATAACTTTATATCGAGTGGTTTATATAAAAAATCCAGATAAGTTAAATAAAACCAACTTTGGACATCATTACGTTTCTGATACAGAGGATTTCCACGAAGAAATGTTGGATTATTTATATCAAAATGCAAGAAAACTTGATAAAAGTTTAGAAGAAGAAGATGTTTATTTGATAGAAGTAGAAACACCAACATCAAACATTGACTATTATGAAACTATGAGAACATTTGCTTTACATCCTTTTGAAAACGAAATTACTATTAAAAATGATAAACAAGTTAGTTTTAAAAGTATAGCTAATTTTTATGGTTAATTTTTTAGTGTGTTGGTAAAATTCTTTTTGTTTTTCATCACAAAACTCAAATCGAAGAACTGAACTAAGGCATGGAGCATAACGTCTAATGATAAACAATCGTTTTAATGTTGTTTATCATTTGTTAGGTTTTGTTAAATTATTGTTTTACAAATTAAAAATAAAAAATATGGAAGATATAAATTGGAATATTATTGGTGATAATA
>Ga0247840_10012261_pt1 | contig 10216 bp, 4 predicted proteins | sample LaCruzMarch2015__FD_192404 | JGI IMG/M metagenome (GOLD analysis project Ga0247840, IMG submission 192404) | Freshwater microbial communities from meromictic Lake La Cruz, Castile-La Mancha, Spain - LaCruzMarch2015_17m | ecosystem: Environmental > Aquatic > Freshwater > Lake | place: Spain...
CGTAGGCGAGTTCGACCTCGGCATAGAAGCCCCCGGTCAACATGCGCTCGTTGGCGTGGACCATCGCCTCGCTGATGCGCACGTCCTTCAATTGCAGGCTTGGCAGAGTCGCCACGAATGAATCGGACCCGGCATCCAGCCGCGCGGTGATGATGTCGATCAACTTCACATGCCCCTTTTCCTTGGCGCGCGCCTTGAAAAGCTCTTGCTCGCCGGCGCGGACAGTCTTTTCACCGAGTTGCCGTTCGACAATCTTGAGACCTTCGGCGATTTCCTCCTCGTCCACCGAGGCGCAATAGCGGCCCAGCAGAAACTCGGCCACATAGGTTGGGACCGGGTATTGCCCCTTGAACTTGCGCACCAGGTCCTTGCGCACCACGTAGCCTTCAAAGGCGTTGGTGGCGATCCGATCGATGGCGTCCAGTTGTGGGCTCATGATGTCGATATCCAAGTAACGAGTCAAGAACAAGCTAAGCACAATCGCTGTCGTTGTCGTTGTCGTAATCGGAGAATCGCTGCAATTTGGCGTGCGAGGGAATCCGGGGCGCTCCGATAACTCGACTTTGGCCATTTTTCCGCCTGGCCATAGGCATGATAATCAACGCGTTATCTTGGACGGAAAAAATTAGCAGGGAGTCTTCGCCGGGGTTCGCATCGGTCCCGCTGCTGCCTAACCCCATCCTAATTTTTCGTGCTTTTATGTTTCAATCAGTTAGCCAGAACGGCTGTTAGGAAAATGGCCAAAGTCGAGGATAACTTCGATTACGACAACGACAACGACAACGACAACGACGCAAAAAACATTTCCTAATGGACCTGTTTAACTTATTAGTGAACCATTGCCAAGCGTGGTGGACAGGCCATCGATCACCTGTCCGGAGGCATCCAACAGCACGATCTCGGCCTGCCTGCCGATGTCTGCATCGTCTTCGAGAAACACCGTCACCCGGCCGTCGGGCGTGGTCTCGCGCGCCTGCTTGTCCGTGAGCAGCGAGGTACTGGCGTCGGATGGGCTGGTACGGACATCCACCCGCACGCCGCTACAATCTCCTGCGACCAACAGGCGGCACTTGGCCCCGGTCCACTTGGCCTCCAGCAACCGTGCCGCAGCCCCCTCCGGTCGCGCGGCCGTCACGCGCAGCACCGGGGTCACCATTTCCTGGAGCGACACCCCGCCATGGGAATACTCGATGCCGGCGCGGAAGCTGCCGGCGCCCGGCGGGCTGGCCATCATGACCGAGGGGCTCCAGTGCCACTTGAACGCCAGCGTATCGGTCTGCGCCTGCGCCTTCAACGCGGCGCAACGACTCCAGCGGGTTTCCGTCAGAAAGGCCTTCAATTCGACCTTCGGCAATCCATTGGGCACCAGCAGCCAGCCGTGATCGGTCACCACCACCACCTCTGTCCAGCCCGCCCTGAGCAGTGCGCCGATCCGGCTGACCAGATCGCGGATTTCCGCCTCGACGCTGCGCGCCAGCTTCCAGCCCTCCGTGTGACCGCGCCGGTCGAGCGCGCCGGCCTCGGTCCAGGCCGAACCGGCGGGGTCGCCGGTTTCGTCCGACCCCAGCACCTGCCATCCGCGATCCTTGAGGGCAGTCACAAAGCGTTCCTGCGTCAGGAGTTGCCCAGTGGCAACCAGCCGGGTGGCGAACTCATCGCTGGCGTCGCCGCCCTGAACCGCATCCGCGATCGGAGACGCCGCGGGTTTGGCGGTGGCCGTCACCGACGGGATGGCCGACCACTCCCAATCCAGCGTCGATGCGATCCCCGCCACCGTCAGCTTCTCGGCCAACTGCCGGGCCACGTCCATCCGCAGTCCATCGGCAAAGACCACGAGCCGCCCCGCCGCCGCTGCGATGGGTTTGGCCCACTTGGACACCGCCTGTCCATGCGCGTGAATGAGCTGTTGCAGGTGGCGGGCGCAATGCTCAAGCCACGGCAGATAGATCGCCCGCAGGGTCCCCAGCACCGCACCATGTTGCTCGGGTGAGCCGCAGGCCGCCATGGTGGCCAGGGCGGCGGCGTCCACCCGCCAGCCGTCGCCGGCATAAGCCGCGGCATAGGCCTCCGGGGTCGCGGCGCCCGGTGAACTCTGGCACAGCCCGGCCAGTTGCGCCAGCGGCCCCAGTGCCGTTGCCAGTGGGCTGAGCCCGAGTTCTTGCCACGGGTAAGCGCGCCGCTGCGCGTGCCGCGCCTCCAGTTCAGCCACCCGGCGGATCGCCTCATCCTGAGGCCGATCGACCAGCGACGCCAACGCCTGCTGCAACTTCCGCTCTTCGCTTTCATTGAGGGTCGGCCAGACCTCAGGGGAATCAAACAGGCCGGGGCTTTTCGGTGTGGCCCGCGTCAGCCACTCCGCGATGCCGGGCCAATTCCCCGGCGCCTCAGTGAAACGGTGCCATACCTTGCCCCAGTGATTCATCCGCGCGGCGAGCAAGCCCGCCGCCTTCAGCGGGCCGTCCTTGACCGGATCAAAGCCGGCATCCGCCTTGCTCTGCTGGCAGAAGGCCTTCCATTGCGCATCCGAGCGGCGTTGTTTGAAGACGTCCGGATCGCTCAGCCAGCGCAGCAGCAGGCCGGTCGCATCCGGCGCCACCAAAGCATTGAAAAACTCAGAATCCAGTCGCCGACCCTGCAACTGGGTGATCGATTGCGTCAGCAGCGAGGGCAATGCACCCGCAAGCGCGTCGAGCGTCGCCTGATCCTTGGCCACATCGAGATCGAGCCCGCCGTGTTTTGAAACCAGGAAGGCATAAGGCGTCCATTCCTTACCGTTCACATGCAGCCACAGCGCCCCGCGATACTGCAACTCCACCAAGGCGGCGATGTCCTGGGGGCAGTCCTCCGCGGTGCGCAACTGGTCGCGGCTGATGCCCGGCAGGTACAGAATCGGCGTGGTCCCCGCCGGCGGCGCCCCGTCAACCACGCGCTCCTCGATGCAGCGCAGCCATAGCGCCGGCCCCTTGCGCTTTCCCGGCGCATAACAGCCGAGCAGAAACAGCTCGGGCAGCAGCGGCTGTAGCTCGGGCAGCACCGCTTCCCATAAGCGCTCGGGGTCAGTCCAGAGCACCGCGCAGGGGGCGACCTGGTCACCGGCGGCATACGACTGGGCGGTGATCCGCAAGGCCGCCACCAAGCGTTGGGCGAGCGTCTCACTCATGGCAACGGGTCCTCAATGGTCCCGGCGTGCATGGTTTGCAGCCGCAGTCGGGCCAGCCGGACCGCCTCGTGGAGCTTCTGTTCCAGTTGCTCTTTAGGCAGCAGTTCGGTGAGATAGGTGGCCAGATGAATGCCGCTTCGTTGCAGGTCCATCAGCTCCACATGCTCGTCGCTCTTGCCCGCGCAAAGGATCATGCCCAAGGGCTCCGCCTCGTCCGGCTCGCATTCGTAGCGTTTGAGCCAGCTCAGGTAAAGCTCCATCTGGCCCTTGTCCGCCGCCTCGAAGTTGGCGCACCAGGGATTAGAGAACACCGCCACACCGTGGTAGCCGGCGATACTTCCCAGGAAGAAGGCCATGGTAACAGCCGCTGCTGTCGGCTCGATGCGCTGCCGGGTCTTGTTTGCGTGGCCGGCGAGGTGCCCGGACTGGGTCCAAGAGGAGGCGGCATTGCGTGCGACCCTGTTCCGGCTCGGCTCTGAATACTGATTTGGAAGCGCAGTTTCCAATGCGTCCGCAAGGCTGGCTGTTGCTACTCGTTGGCCTTGCGTTGCGGCCATGATCGGCGGGGTGGTTGCCCGGAACAGTGGATCACGCGCCCAGGCCACCTGGACGGCCAGCAGTGGCAGGCCCGCGGCGTCGATGGCGTGAAGCTTGCGCAGGAGTCCGAAAATCGGTGTGTCCTCGCTGAGCACATATAGCTCGCGCAAGTGACGAAGCGATTTTTGCCTGGTACTGTCGGTGTCCTTGGCCAGCACGTTGCGCTGAAGAATGGCCTCGCGGTAATCGGCGGCACCGGAGCCGACCGGAACCGCCGCCAGCACCGCGGCAAGTTCTGCCAACATCATGGTCCGGCTGATATGCGCCCCGCCGGGCGAGAACTTGAGGCCGAAGGTCTCCAACGCTCGGGAGGTCGTGGGAAAGCCAGGTGAAAAGAGGCTGCTGGCTTGCACGATGCTTCGTCGGTGAAAGAAACAGGAGAGCGGGGAGGGTTTACGCGCGATGCCTGCGGTGTCAACGGCGGCACGGCGGGGGCGGCCGTTCTTCGCGGCTTTGCGCGGGGGACAGTCGGGAGGATGCGCCTGAAGATGTGCCGGCCGCCGTGCTTGTTGGGGTATCAGGGCAAGGAAACTCAGGGGCCCAGGCCGCCCGGCTCACCGACGAGGGCACCGTCTCGGACCTTCGGGGCCAGCGGTGGACCGTTGGCGTGGTCCTTACTGTCGTCCAGCTTTCCGGTCATAATTCAATGTGCGAGCGCCGACCTGGCGCGCTGCGCGCCAAATCGCTTACAGAGGGTCCGCAACGGACATGAGCAGCAGCCACCAGTCGGGAATCAGTTCGGCCGTCCTGGGGCCAGCCGCCGCGCTGCTGCTGGTCCTGTGGGTGCCTGCACCATTGGCGGGCGCCGCCGATGGGCCGGCCGCGGCGCCACCCGCGGCGACCATCCCGGCCCCGGCCCCGATCCCGCTCGAACAGATCGCCCCATCCGCCACCGCGGTGGCGCAGCTCCTGCGCCACCTGGCCGCGGACCTGATCCCGGGCGCCGAGATCGAATCGATCCGCACGACCCTACCCGGTATCGTCACCGCGCTCGCGACCGACGAGGGGCAACTCCTGGACCTGCTGCGGGAACAGCCCTCCCTGGAGACGCTCCAGGCCCAGGAGGAACGCTGGCACGCCCGTCAGCTCGCCCTCACCGCGTGGCTCGACACCCTCACCGGGCGGGCCGCCAGGCTCCAGGACGCGGCGACCAGTCTCGCACGACGGCACGAAACCTGGACCCTGACCCGCCAGTCGGCGCAGGCCGCCGCCAGCCCCGCGGCGGTGCTCGCGCAGGTCGACGACACGCTCGCGACCCTGGCGGAGGCACAGCCGCTCTATCGCGCCCAACGCGACGACGCCCTCAACCTTCAGGCCGCGGTCGCCGGCGAGGTCGCCCGCTGCGAGGGCGCCAGGACGCGCATCCTGGAGGCCCAGGAAGGCAATGTGGGCGGGGTCTTCGCCCTTACCGGCCGCCCCCTCTGGAGCCCGACGCTCTGGACCCAGGGCCTGGCCGCCATCCCGGGGCGTGCCCACCAGGTCGCCGCGACACTGCACGTCCAGGTCGGTCTGTACCTGCGCGAACCCGCGAAACAGATGCCGCTGCATCTCGCAATCTTTCTCGCCACCCTGATCGCCCTGCTGGCGGCCCGGGGACGATTGCGTCAATGGGCGGCGGCAGGCGAGGACATCGCGCGCATCACCGTCGTCTTCGACCGCCCGGTCGCCGCCGCCTTGGTGGTGTCACTCATCTTTGCGACCAGCCTCGCGTCACCGGCGCCGGCCGAGGTGAAGGAACTGCTCGGGGCCCTGGCACTGGCACCTTTGATCCTGCTCGCCCGCCCCCTGCTGGACGCGGCGCTGCGCCCGCCGCTCTTGACCCTGGGCCTGCTCTTCGCCCTGGACCGGGTGCGCCACGCCTTCAGCGGTGCTCCCCCCTTGGTCGATCAGGCGCTCGTCTTCGCGGAGTCCCTCGCCGGGGGGATCGCGCTCCTGTGGCTGCTCTATCACCTGAAGCAGCGGGCCGGGCAGGATGAACGGGCGCCGCGAGGCACGACCTGGGTCTGGCGCCTCCTGGCAGGCGCGGCCCTGGGCGCGCTGGCGGTCGGGCTCGCCGCCAGCCTGGTGGGCAGTCTGGGCCTCGCCCGCCTCAGCACACCGGCGGTCCTGGTCGGGTGGGTCTACGTCCTGTGGTTCTATACCGCGGTCCGGGTGCTGACCGGGGTCCTCGCCTTTGCGCTTCGGGTCTGGCCCTTGCGGTCCCTGAACATGGTCCGCGACCACCGCAAGTGGCTGCTGCTGCGAGCTCAACGGTTGCTCATCTGGGTCGCGGTCCTGAGTTGGTGGTACCGTTATCTGGACTACCTCGGCCTCTGGGCGCCCTTCACGGCGGCCGTCCAGTACAGCCTCGCCGCCCGGCTGACGCTCGGCAGCTTCAGTACCTCCGCCGGGGATATCCTGGCCTTCGCGGTCACCCTCTGGGCCGCCCACCTGGTGTCGGCCGGGCTGCGCTTCATCCTGCAGGAGGAGGTCTACCCCAGGACCCGTGTTTCCAGCGGCATCTCCTATGCTGCATCGAGCCTGCTCCAGTACAGCATCGCGATCCTGGCCTTTTTCATCGCGCTCGGATTCCTGGGCATCACACTCACCCAGGTGACGGTCTTCACCGGTGCCCTGGGAATCGGCATCGGGTTCGGCCTCCAGAGCGTGGTACAGAACTTCGCCGCCGGGGTCATCCTGCTGTTCGAGCAGCCGATCCACGTAGGCGATGCGGTCCAGGTCGGCGAACTGCAGGGCCGGGTGCGCCGGATCGGCATCCGCGCCAGCGTGGTGCGCACCCTGCAAGGCGCCGAGGTCATCATCCCCAATTCCCAACTGACCGCCAATCAGGTGACCAACTGGACCCTGAGCGACCGGCAGCGGCGGTTCGAACTCCCGGTCGGCGTCGGCTACGGCAGTGAGCCCCAGCGGGTGATCGCGTTGCTGGAGGGGGTCGCCCAGGCCCACCCGAAGGTCTCGCGCGAACCCCCGCCCCGCTGCTATTTCATGAGCTACGGCGACAGCTCGATCAATTTCGAGCTGCGCGCCTGGACCGACTACGATGACACGACCGAAGTCCGCAGCGCACTCGCGGCGGCGGTCTACCAGGCCGTCTACGCGGCCGGGCTGAGCTTCCCCTTCCCGCAGCGGGAGGTGCGACTGTTGTCCTCCAAGAACGCCGCGCCGGCGCCTGGCGCCCCGGATGCCTGATCCGGCCTTCAGCGTTATACCCAACCGTGTTGAGTTTTGGCCTTCCGGTTTTTCGTAAGATCCTGGCCGACATCGCGTAACCAGGAACGAAAAACCGAAGACTGAAAACCTGACGGTATAGTATGAGCCCATGAGTATCAGCAAACCCCCACCAGATCACGCCCGGTCGGCCCTGCCGACGGACCGGGGCAATGCCGCGGCCACGCTACCAAGTACTCCCTTGGTACCGCCGCCGCAACCCGGTAAGTCCGCAGAGGTCGGTTGCGTGTTCGCGGGGTTGGAGTTGCGGGTGGCGGATCGGTCCGCGGATGACTATGCCGCGTTCCTGGAGGAACTGTGAAGATCGAGCGCGTCCTTCAGTGGCTGGACTGCGTGGGTGAGGACCTGACCTTGGTGGGCGGGCAGGCCGTTGCCCTGTGGGAGCATGTACTCGGACTGCCGGTCATCACCGAGACCGTCGATATCGACTTTCTCGGTGATGCCTCGCAGGCACTCGGCCTGGCGGATGCGCTCAACTACCGGTGCCGGATACCGCAAGCCCAGGACCCGACGCCGAATACGGCGATCCTTATCGACGACGCAGGCGTGGTCGTGGCCGACTTTCTGGCCTACGTGGCGGGGCTGAACGAAACGGACATCCTGCGCCGCCGCGTACCGATGACAACGGCCAATGGGCATTCATTCTTTGTGCTGCATCCATTCGACTGCCTGGCCAGTCGCCTGTCCAACATCATGCTGATTCCCGACAAGCGCACCCCCCGCGGCTACGACCAACTGCGGGCCGCGATCCGGGTGTGTCACGGCTATCTGCTGCGTCTGATCGCCGAAGGCAAAGCGCACGAAGCGATCAAGATCGCCAACCGGGTCTTTGATCTCGCCCTGACCGATGCGGGCAAGCGCACCTTCTTCCATCAAGGAATCGACTTGCTGGACGCACTGCCGCCGCCCGCGGCCTTTGGTGTGGATGCCTTCAAACACGAGAACTACCCCCGTCAAGTGCAGCGGGTCCGGTTGCAGCGTGAACAGTTTGCTCGGTTTTTGGCCCGCCACGGACGCCTTGACAGCGATGGGCCAGCCGGGAGCAAACCAGTCTGAGTCCCGGTTTGGCACCCCGACGAAGCACCAGCGGCAATCATGAAACATCAAGCGCGCCTATTCGGCGGATCAGGTCGACACCCTGCCATGGATGAGATGATGACATTCTTTGCATAATCCCATGAGATCAGTTAATAGCTCCGAACCAATCCGCGCATAGGTTAAATGGTGAATGTCCTCAATTGGAGCTTGGCATACCTCACACCTACCGGATTCTCTTGCTATAGCACTCTTATTTGCCATCTGTATTCTTACAAAATTAGGCCATGAAATTTTTACTTGAAATACATGCGCTTATATTCTTTGCTGCTGTCCAGATGTCACATTCTTGGACTATATCACCTGATCACGAAGTCTGCGCCAATCGTCACTAAGACGGTATCGCTGATATTCAAGACTTAGGTCTGGTCGCAGTATATGTCGGGCTTCATCGTATGCCAAGGATTTTGCTTTGTGCCAGCGATGCTCAAGATTGTTATCATATGGTGGAATCACTCTTCCCGCAAAGGACCTCTCTACAGCAGTGGCCTTGAACGGGCTGCTAGTGTGGCCGCATCGAACACACTGACGTACATAGGTCGATCGACCATCGGCGATGGTTCTCCGGCGCATTTCTTCTTTTTCATGCGCACACGCAAAGCGTTGCTCGATACGCTGATACTCATCTTTCTTAATCTGGAAGTGGGACATCATTCAAGTATCCGAAAAACCCACGCCCTTGAGTTGCTTCCACGGGGGCGAAAACTCCGAACACACGCGACCTACTGCGGCCAGAACCTGTCGGACAGGACCTGTTCGATACTGTAGGGGCAAGTCGGCGGAAAGGTCGCCTCCGCCAGGCCGGTCTCACCGATCGCGTTGGCACGGGCGAGATGATAATTGGCCTCCAAATGATAGCCCGCCGGAACCGGAGTCCAAGGCTTCAGCCTTGGCCGGGGAGGCCCAAGGCTGAAGCCTTGGACTCCGGATCGCGGGCCCGCGCGCGCCGCACCGGGTGCGGCGCGCCCGGCGGGCCTCAGCGCCCGGACAGCAGCACGTTCATCATCAGGCTGTTGAGCCGCCCGACGAAGGCGGCCGGGTCATCCAACTGACCGCCCTCGGCGAGTTGCGCCTGATCGAACAGGATCAGGCCCAGGTCGGCGAAGCGGGTCTCGTCCGCCTCCGTCTCCAGGCGCTTGACCAGGGGGTGGTCCAGGTTCACCTCCAGCGTCGGGCGCTGCACCGGGGCGTCCTGACCGACCGCCTTCAGCACCCGGGCCAGGTTGGCACTCATGTCGTACTCGCCCACGACCAGGCAGGCCGGGGAGTCGACCAGGCGGGCGCTCGGGCGCACCTTGTCCACCCGCTCGCCGAGCGCGGTCTTGAGGCGTTCCAGCAGGGTGCCGTGTTCCTTGGCCGCCTGCTCGGTCTTGGCCTTTTCCTCGGCATCCGCCAGGCTCCCCAGGTCCAGGTCGCCCTTGGTAACCGACTGCAGGTGCTTGCCCTTGTATTCGTGCATGTGGTTGACCAACCACTCGTCCACCCGGTCGGACAGCAGCACGACCTCCACGCCCTTCTTGCGGAAGACCTCCAGGTGCGGGCTGTGGCGGGCGGCGGCGGGGCTGTCGGCGGTGATGAAATAGATCTTGTCCTGACCCTCCTTCATCCGCTCGATATAGCCGTCCAGGGTTTCGGTCTGGGCCTCACCCTCGCCGTGGGTGGTGGAGAAGCGCAGCAGGCCGCCCAGGCGTTCGCGGTTGGCGAAGTCCTCCGCCGGACCCTCCTTGATCACGCGACCGAACTCTTTCCAGAACTCGGCATATTTCTCCGGCTCATCGGCGGCCAGGGTCTCCAGCAGGCCCAGGATGCGCTTGGTGTTGGCCTGGCGAATGGTGTCGATCTTGCGGTTGTGCTGGAGCAGTTCCCGGGAGACGTTGAGCGGCAGGTCGTCGGAATCCACCACGCCCTTGACGAAGCGCAGGTAGTGGGGGAGCAGCTTGTCCGCCTGGTCCATGATGAAGACACGGCGCACATAGAGCTTGATGCCGTGCTTCTGGTCCCGGTCCCAGAGGTCCCAGGGGGCCTTGGAGGGGACGAAGAGCAGGGTGGTGTACTCGTTGGTGCCCTCGACCCGGTTGTGGACATAGGCGAGCGGCGGGTCATAGTCGTGGGAGAGGTGCTTGTAGAACTCCTGGT
>Ga0247840_10012265_pt1 | contig 10214 bp, 8 predicted proteins | sample LaCruzMarch2015__FD_192404 | JGI IMG/M metagenome (GOLD analysis project Ga0247840, IMG submission 192404) | Freshwater microbial communities from meromictic Lake La Cruz, Castile-La Mancha, Spain - LaCruzMarch2015_17m | ecosystem: Environmental > Aquatic > Freshwater > Lake | place: Spain...
TATCAGCTTTGATACCAGCGGTTATAATGAAGGCGTCGCTTTGCTTTTGCATGTATTCGCTTTTCATTTCGTTATATTGCTCTTCACTAATATGCCCCTCAGATTTATTTGCCAGCAAATTCGTAGCAGCTTTATAGATTAAAGAGCATTCATCTTTCAAGAGGTCATACTGATCTTGGTTAATGAGCTGATTGGACTTAAGCTCCTCAAGATTAGTGACCAGATACTCAGAGCGATCTTTGAGTATAGTGTACTCACCTTTCAAAGAGTCGTATACTTCATCACTCAGGTACTTTTTAGATCTCATTTTCTCTAATTTTGCTAATCGATCCTCTGCTTCTTCCTTATTAAACAAGGCAATTTTCAGCTCTCTTTCTTTGATGTTCGACATCAGAATTCCTATCTATTCTTCGTTCGTTTGGCCCGTAAATAGTATCTATCAAAGATATTTAAAGATATCTTGTTGTTTTAAGCCTTCTTTGATCCTAAGTAGGGGAATCACCTCTTCCTGAGACCCTCTGATAACGGCAAGACCCGAGAGCTTGCAATACACAAAATGGGATCGTTCCATAGATTCTACCAATGCACCACCCTTTGCACCGCAACTATAATCATATGCACCGTCATAATACTACCTTGCACCGAAGGGAGGATCATGTCAAGAGTCTATGCACCTGTTGATGAATCAACCCTGGAGAAGATAGATCAAGCCGCCAAAGAAAAAGGCATTAGTAGGGCTCAATGGGTAAGCTCTGCAATAGAATCTGTCTTGCACCGGGAAGGAGAGGATATAGAGGGCCTACGCCGCGAGCTGGAGCAAGCCCGCACCGAAAGGGAAGATACCTGGAGAGAGGCGGTGCAATTACGCCGCACTCAGGAGCAAAGCAGCACCGAAATAGAACAACTAAGGAGCAAGTTAACTAAGCTGCAAGAATCAACAGAGTTAGATCATACTGATTTTACACGGTGCAAAGAAGAGCTGGAGCGGTGCAAGGTAGAGAAGGAAAAGACCATCGAGGCTATGAACCTGAAGGATAATGAGATTGCCTTTCTCAGGGGCCATGTATCGCAGCTCACTCAAAGCATATCACAGTTATCCTTGCCGCCCTCACAAGAAGAGGCCAAAAAGAAGGGGTGGTGGCAATTCTGGAAAGGATAGTGAGGAATACCTTTAAGTTTATATGACGCCATAAGAAAACCCATATAGCAAAATTAGGGAGGCTTTAGAAGTGATAAGCAGAGATGAAGCCTCCGGTGTTAGCTGTCCAGGCATACCGGAGGGTATCACCGCACCAAAGGATAGAGGGCATTCCAAGGATATAATAGTTCCGCTAGTTGGAGGGTTCCGAGAATGCAACCTCTAACGGATGATCCTATTCTGGAAATTCCAGCTTCGGAGCTACAAGCTCTCCTCAACTCCTCTGTGGCTTTATTCAATGATGTCTTGGACATTGCCAGAGAGGAGCGGCTATTAGACAAGAAGGATGCATCTGAGTTATTGGTAAATGCTGGAGCTGCAATCAAGAATGAAAAAAGCCCTATCCAGAAGCTCATTTTGCTCAATGCCTACATACGACAAGCCTTCAAGCCCATAAGGGAGGCCATAGCCCGACGGCCCGCCGCGAATGCCACGGAAAGGATAATCCAGGCTTCCACAAAGATCAAGCTGAGAGCCGTGATGCTCTATGAGCATGTTAAGACCATAGCGAAGTGTGAGAATAGGAAGAAGGATTTTGCTTTTAGCTCACCTGATATCCGCTTATTCTTCGCAGGCAAAGAAGGCATTGCCCCTTCAAGAAGAGATGCAATCCGGGCAATGGAGAAGGCGGAAAGCCTATTCCCGGCTTTGAAATGTGAGCACACGCCTAACGATGGAAGAGCCACTATGCGACTTGTTGCTAAAGTTGACGATTTAGATTATTGTGAAATTATAAAAGAAGACCGCGAACGTGACGGATGGCAACGGTTTAGGATGGGTGAAGTACTACCATTTATGAACCCTAATCCGTGCTGAGGATATAAGCTGTACACTAAAAATTACCTTAAATTTATAAGTCCGAGAAGGATATAATTATGCTTGATGCTTGCTTTAGTTGATCTGCTACTACCGTTTCGGTTTCGTTTCTAATATAATAGCAAGCAAATATTATTCATTTGACAGGATAGATGTTCTCTCCAAACCGTTGCCAACGGCAACGTTGAAGATGAAAGTTCTACTTCATAGAATACAAAATAATATGCTATGAATGAGAACGCTTCCCTGAATGCTTCAAGCCGGTTTAAAATAGGAAAAGGATATCCGGGAAGGGTTAAGGAGTTGAAACCTTTCCCGGCCCCTGATATGGATGTAAAATTAAACTCGCTGAAGACCTTGTTTTTCGCGAAGACTTTGCACACGAGCACTGTACTCGATATTCCCACGCTTTCCGAAGACCCGTTGAGGCTCGGCCCTTCGACTGATTCCAGGAGTTTTGAAATGCTGACGGGCAATCAACCAAACCGTCAGCACAATAGCATATCGTGCGATATGATAATATATATATGTTATGCTCGACATACTTTTCGTGTCAGTATGGAGAGGTTGAAAAGCATGAACTATACACCACAAATTATTGATGAAGTTTGCAGACTTCGCAAAATGGGCGTGAGCATACCGAAAGTGGCCCATGCTCTTGCAAGGAGTTATCCTCGATACTGCAAAACCTTCAGGAAGCAAAAGAATATCGCCGGACCTGATGTTCTGCAAATTATTGATATATTAAAAAATCAAGAGAGATTGCCGCGAAGCGGCTTAGACAGCTTGAAAACCAAAATCGGTGAAAAGGGAAGATTCAAAAGCAACCTTACAAAGCCACCCCAAAAAGAAGTTGCTACATCTCCGAGATTTTTCTAAGGGTGGATTCCAAGAAGTTTTGAAAGGTCTTCCTTGTCATTTTGGAAGCCGTCTCCATATTCTTCATCTGGAAGAAGAAGGATCTCTTGATGCTGCTTTTCTTTCGTAGTTATCACCTCAAGTTAGGGTGCCGAAATGAGTTTTATACCCATTGAATAATCTTTACAAAGTCTGCCTTGTGTCATGGCAAGCCTTTGATCATCACTTAGGCCGGATGGCAATGGAGCATCTTCCTCACATGCCGGGCAAATCACCAACGGGTGAACCGAACTAGCCGTTCTTCGGCAAAATTCAGGCATTCTCGATCACCAGGAAGACATCTATCTTTTTAGACTGTGATAAGGTGCTGATCTGCTTTACTGAAATAACAGAACGAGGAGCTATTGACTTATTCCAACCTGTTATATCGGCTTCGGCCTCTTTATCACGTAGGGAAAAAGTTCCTAGTGTGGCCCCGGCAACTTCGATCTGTAGAACCGATTGGCTATCAGGATCTTTAGAGACTGCATGAACGGCCCTGAGGACGCCTCCCTCAAAGGAGAAGGCTACGCCCTGGCTTCCATCCGGAAGGACTTGCCCATGTTCGCTTATCGAAATATGGAGAGTCTCCAGTTTCCTAAAATCGATAGCACTCAAGGGGATTAAATCGGCCAAAACTAAATGCTCCCTGGAGGCGTTTTCAAAATCGGCTAATCTTAAAGACACTAATGGCATTGAATTCACTACCAGAAGAGATATTATAATTGCTAGGAGATAAAGGTTTTCCCCTTTTGTGATAATTTGTTGGGGTTGATTGTACAAATGGAGATGATGGAGGACTCCAGCTCGTGGGAGGCTATGAGCTGGAGCCCCTTATCCTTGAAGAGGATATGAGATTGAGAATCGGCAACAGATAAAAACTTATTGTACAAAAGAAGAATTCTTTTCCCTCTTGTGATAATCTGAAGCTGTAGTTTGTACTATAAGGACATAATCAAGTTATAGGTACTGCTATAAGTTCTATAGGAGTTATTTGTCTATATGTGTCATTATTCGCTAAATATATCCTCAGAATAGCTAAAAACCATTGGTAAAAATAGAAAACCTTAAATACTGAAAGTCTACAACATGTATACGATAAGAAATTATGGAGTTGAAATCATATGTCTAATGAACCGCCCTTAAGTTGCCGTCCTACTGAAGAGGTTTTGTTGGCTATTAATGAGATCGGAGAAGCTACACAACTATCAAATAGTTACATAGTTAGTCAAATCCTCATTTGGGGGGTATTAGCCTACCAAAGAGGAGATCTCAAGATACCCTACTCAAAGAGGAAGATGCATCGAAGAGGTAAAAACAAAGCCGCTATGGATAAGAGAAGAGCAAGGGAGCAAAATCATGGAGTTGAAGCCGCCCCCTTGCATGAAGATCAAACCGCCCTAAGGAATGATCGATAATGGAAGAGACATCTGAAGATAAAGCTTTTTCTGTCCTAGAAGTCCAATCTAGGATAGAAGAGCTGAAGCGTTTTTCTGACTTAATGGAGCCTGTCGTTATACCTCAATCCTTCTTAGATATACCTGGCATTAGACTCTTAAAGCTTGGTAAGACTAAATTGCAGTTAACTAACTCTCTAAAACATGCTGAAGACCTATTAAGGGAGCTGGAGAGCCCGCCTACCAGGTTAATAGTTAAGAGAGCCTTAGAATTCTTTAGGTCTCTGCATAAGCCGCCTTTTACAGATAAGGACTTTGAAGTTATTCAATCAGCTTATGATAACCAGGGAAAGCATACTAAAGACGGCATTGAGGAAGAGCCCACGGCGTTAGCTTTTTGGGAGTTATATCAACTAAAACTGCCTACTGTTATCATAAAAGATTTAGACGCTGCTAACCCTAAAAAACCCTTAGGGCTTGATTGGTCTAAGAAGAGCTATCGCCCTGATAACCCCGAGATAAAGCGGTGGTGCGAAAGGTGCGGCAATATTGGCGTTAATGTGGGATACGGCGGCATAGTTGTACTTGATGAAGATATTTCTAATGCTTTTGATGAGTCTGGAATTTGGGACATCTTGCCGCACGGCATACCTCAGGTTGAAACAGGCAAGGGGAACCACTATTATTATGATATTGGCTCTGAGGAGATAGCAAAGAAATTAGTTAAGACCCTAAAGCAACAGGGAGGACTATATAACAAATTGGGGGAACATATAGGGGACTTCAAGGTTTATCAGTCTAACGTGGTTGCCCCCGGTTCGCTACACCCGAGCGGGAAGCCCTATAAGCTCGTTAAAGATGGCCCCCTGGTAAAGGTCTCTGAGGAGCAAATACTATCAGCCTTAAGGCTCCTGGCTAAGCCTGAGGTTAGTTCTTGTGGCTCTACATGCCGTCCCGCCGCCCCTTACGACTCATTTAGCCCCCATGTTCAACCTGAATGGCAAGCTAATATTAGCTGCATGGAGCTATTGCTTAAGCTCTTTCCGGACTGGAAGACAACTATCAGCAACGGCGGCTTTGATAAAGGAATTCACCCCCTGCATGGCTCGGAGAGCGGTGAAAACTTCGGCATAAATACAGATACTAATACATTTAGATGTTATCGGGATGAGGTGAGCGGTGGACCCGTTGAACTTTATGCCGTCCTTACCGGGCTTATGCCGTGTACACCCCTGGCAAACTGGAAGAGAGAATATCCTAATGAATATTTTGCCGCCCTGGTAGGTCTCCATGATATGGGCTATGAGGTGCCATTAGACCCCCGGCCCTTGGTATGGTATAGGAAGAGTGACATATTCACCCTTAAGACGGCTACGATTCTTACAGGTATCGAGGAGCTATACCAGAGAGACCCCTATAACCCGCCGCTCCTTATGTCCGGTGGTGCTCTTCAGAGAGTGCAAAGAGTAGCAACCCGCCGCGGCGGTAAGGTTGAAGTTGTTGCCCTCCCTCAGAAGTTGAACGCTGGAGCCCTTAGGGGATTACTCAATAGAGCTTTGAAGGTTATGGTTGAAAGTAAAGTTAAAGGTGGTAAGAAAGGAGAGACAATAACTCAGGAGACCGGCATAGAAGAAGATGTAATAACTGACATCCTTAACGTAGATCAGCCTCAAGGAGTGCCATTATTAACCGGTCTCTCTGAGTACCCCCTATTCAATGCTGATGGAAGTCTCTTAGACACGCCGGGCTATGATCCTAATAGCGGTATGTTCTACATGCCGCCGCCCGGCTTCCAGCTTGAAGAGAGACCACGGCAACCAACGCGGGAAGACGCCAAAGCCGCGGCTCAATATATTTTTGATGAGGTACTTGAAGGCTTTAAGTGGGAACATGAAGACGGCTCGGACGCGGTTAACGCCTTGGCATTATTGCTAAGCCCCTTAATCCGCCCCATGATTGCCGGACCCATGCCGCTATGTTTAGTCAATAAGAGAAAACCGCAAACCGGCGGCTCTAAACTATGTCAAATACCCTCTTTGATACTTACCGGACACCCGGCATTTCAGTTTTCTCCGATTACCGGGGAAGATGAGTTTAGAAAGAAGATAACAACTATATTAGCAAAGTTGCCTGAGATAGTTATCCTAGATAATGCTGATCAGCAATTTCCGGTACAAACTTTTTGCTCTCTGCTAACTGCTAATGTTTGGAGTGACAGAATCTTAGGCGGCAATGATATTTTTACCCATGAACATACAGTTTGTTGGATAGCAAACGGTAATAATTTAGTTGCAAAGAGAGAGTTGGTAGTTCGTAGCTACATAATCGGCTTAGACGCGGGGACGGCTCACCCTGAGGCTCGGACTGACTTTAAACATCCTAATAATGAGTTTGAAGTTTGGATAAGAGACAACAGGCATATACTTCTTAGTAAGTTAATTTTGATTGTCGAAGCCTGGTTAGCCGCCGGGAAGCCCGCGGCAACGAAATATTTTGGCGTGTCTAGCGGCTTCTATGATGCTATTTCGACTTTGGCGGCGATCTGTGACTTTGCCCTACCTGATAGTATGCCAGGCTTCAACGCCAACGCCGCGGGAAATGCCAAAGATATAGAGGATAGTACAACGTCAGCCCATGCCGATTTTTTGAGATCATGGGGGATGCTATGGGGTGATAAAAAGGTCTCTGTTAAGGAGTTCAAAGATGAGGCGGTCTTTTCGCACTTCGATGAAAGGGATATGCCCGAGGAGTTAGTTTATGAAAACAGCTATGGGCAACGCTCCTTTGTAGGTAGAACTAAACTTAATGCAGCCCTGAAGAAGATGAGTAAGAATAGATTTGAAAGTGACGACTTATACATCAAGTTTGAAAGAGATGAACATGCCCGCAAAGACCTATATTACATGCCTCAGGGAGCGGCGTATTTTATGCCAGGTAGTAAGGAGCTGGAGAAAACTATCATACTAAAGCCCGAGCATGAAAGGATAATTTAGGCTCTGCGAATAGTTTGCGAAAAGTTGCAAAAAAACATAGCGGTCTCTGCATAGCGAAAAGCGAAAAGTTTTTTGGCTGCGAAAAGTTGAAAAATGAGTTTTTCAATATACAGAGCCCTATTTTGCGAAAAAGCGAAAAGTTTTAGTGCTTTTAGCCCCGCACGCCGGGAACGTACCAAATATTGACTATAAATTGTTAACACGAATCTTGCCCCGTGTAATATTGTTATGTTGGTTGTATTTCCCTATTTCATTTGAGTAAAGAGAAAAAAGAGGTTAACTTTTCGCAAACCGCTATGTATAGATGTAAAAGTAAAGAAATTAACTTTTCGCAAACTATTCGCATAACGCTATGCATAGATACTTTTTAGGAAGTTCAAACTCTTCGCAAACTCTTCGCAAAATGGGTTACTGCATATCGAAAAAGCAACTTTTCGCAGACTCTTTACCATAACCCGCACTAATGCCGCCTTGCCTGCAAATCTATATAGAACTGTATGAAAAAGATACAAGTTGGATGTAAGTTGGTATAAGTGGTACCTAACCGGCTGCTTATAATACCATTATTTCAAGAGATTGAACATGAAATCGATATCATGTAAAGCGGCTTAGGCATTGACTGGCAAACCCCTACCTCAACTTCCTCAATTTCCTATTGCGAGTTATATGCAGTCATTTTACTTAAATCCATAATCGGGCAAACCGGCCCAAAAAGCTCTTCTGCCTAACAAGGTATTCCATAGTCTTAGTAAAAGATGGTTTACAATCAGCCCATAGCGAATAATCAGCATCAGTAGAATCCTATAACCCCTGTACAATCCATACCGCAAAGGTAGGGGGTGCGGGCTGGAAAGAGTCCTTATAAAAATAAGTTGGTATATAAGCTCTGTAATCCCCATGCATGAGAAGATGCAAGATGTACATAGTAAAGGCGGCCTGGTAGCTGGAAAGCGATATCCTCCGACGCTGGAGAAAAGCAATAGCGGTAGGGGACCGCCCCCCGGTTTTTTAGAAAGTGAGCAGGGGGCCGGGTACCGGTTGCCTGAGCTATGCTCTGTGCCTACATACTACTTTTATTATTTAGGATTTTTATATACACACTATATTATGCTATATATTCTTATATACCCTCCATTTTTTTGGGATATTATAAGCATTATTTAGAGTACTATAGTATCCTATATATGCATATCAAGAGCTTTTTAGAGGCTTGGAAAATGCATATCAAAAAGCCTTATATTCTTACCTCTCCATCAATTGACTCATGCCTGATAATTCGTTAGAAGGATGGATAAGCAAACAAATCAACTTCGGACGCTCCAAAAAAGACATCGCAAAGATGCTAAATGAGGGCGGTTTTAAGTCCGAAGCCGGTGAAAGTATAACCACGGCGGATATTAACCGGTTCATGGCTGGAGATGAGAATTCTATCATTGTCCCTGAGGAAGCCGATCTCCCTGAGCCCCCTAAAGCCGCCCCAACGCCAAAAGAAAAAGTGGCCGCTATTGTAGATCAGTTTTTGCCCCTGGTAGAGGAAAAACCTGAGGAGACAACACCCCCTGAGGTTGAGGAGTTAGAAGACTTGGCCCATGAGTTGGAAGGAGAAGATGAATTCATGCCCGAACCCTTTGAGGAGATAGCACGGGAAGAAGCCCTTAGAGAGCTTCATGCCGAAAACCGGAAGATTCTCAAAGCAGAGCTGGAGGAAGAGGTTGAACTCCAGAAGCTCCGAGAGTCCGAACTTCCGGCCCTGGTCCCGGCCCCCCGAGATCATGCCAGAGCTGAGCATGCTCACCCTCAAGACATTGCCAGGCCTCACGCCGTCTTCGATAGAAGAAAGCCGGTAGAGATCAAGACTGATGAGGATGGAAACGAAGAATGTTTCTTCGGAATTCCAAGGTTGCAACACAAACCCCCGGTAACTAAAAGCCGAGCCTATGAGCCGAAGAGCTATGGGGGTTTCTCTATTTCCAGCAAGGATCTTAACGTCCGGCAAAAAGGGCGGTCCTAGAGCCTCTAGGAGCCCCCTGAAGAGCATTGGAAGATTTAAAGAAAAGTAGGCCGGGGATGGATGAGACCTGATCCATCCTTGCGCAACTTGCAGTGTGAGAAATCGATACCAGTGAAAAATAAAGAGCTTTGTTGATAGCGATTTTGATAATTGGTTTGATTAACCTAGTCTCACTCCTTGGCGCGAGATGGGTGAGACCGGGGCTAAAAAGAATTAGCCCCGTCGAAGCTCTAATTTCTGCTTAATCGGCTCAGAGTACCTAAGGCCGCCGGAAGAGTGGCCTTTGAGCTTGAGATGGGCCGGAACTATTGGCCTTTGCTCAGCACTATGCTCTTGCACTACCCGGACACCTGGAGAGTCTATTGATGGAATGTACAGCTCTCCCATATCATCGAGAGGCTGAGCATACTTTTCCATTCCAGACTTTCCAAACATTCTTAAATTGAAAGCTCTTTGCTCCAGTTCAATTTCACGCCGGGAACGGGCCGGGGGGTGCTCACGTTCATATTTCGCTTTGGCCTGAGCTTCTTCTTGAACGTGGCCTAACCGGGCTTGCTCATCGAGCCATCCTTGATCACGGGGAACGCGGCCCATTGCCATGTCCATCATTCTTTCGTAAGTAACCTTATCCATGAATTATCACCAACTTAAGCACTTAGCATTTCTGAGATTCGTGCCGGGTCTAAGACCACCCGACGGGGATGTAAGATACTCTTAACCAAGTCCTCACAACCCCGGCTGATAGCATTTACCTCTTCTTTGAGGGTCTTCAAGGCGTTAACCTCTGAGTCAATAGTTTCAAGAGCCTTACTTCGCGTGCTCTCCAGCTCCATAACTGTAGGAGCACTCCATATTTCAGCCAAAAGCATAGCCGGGTTGCCGTCCAATAAGCGGCGGACCTC
>Ga0247840_10012266_pt1 | contig 10214 bp, 12 predicted proteins | sample LaCruzMarch2015__FD_192404 | JGI IMG/M metagenome (GOLD analysis project Ga0247840, IMG submission 192404) | Freshwater microbial communities from meromictic Lake La Cruz, Castile-La Mancha, Spain - LaCruzMarch2015_17m | ecosystem: Environmental > Aquatic > Freshwater > Lake | place: Spain...
TCATCGATATTGTGCATCTGAGCCATTTTTTGATGAATTTCATGCATGAATTCATGGAAGTGTAAACGAATTTTGCGACTGCTTTGGGTAAATTGATACATGCTATTCATGATCATAGATTTACCACGTCCAACATCACCATAAATATAATAGCCTAATTTGTGGTCTTTGCGCCAGAGTCGCGTGATAAAATTAAGGCTCGCGAAATTATCTAGAAACACATCGAGTTGATTTAACAGCTCAAGTTGTGCTTGGTCAAAAGTTAAATTTCCAGCCGCGGTTTGTTGTTGATACCAAGTGTTTAAATTTTGCATAATGCTCACATAAAAAATTAAACTAGGTTATTTTGTTATTAGTCATTGCCAGCCAAGCACAGATTTAATTAATTGGCTAGGTGTATAAGTTCAGAATTGTAAGTTAAATAAATGCTCTTTGCAAGGATATATTTTCATGTCCCTTAATTTAAAAGATCCGCGCCAGTTTAGTGCGGTTTACCCCGATTCAAATATTTTGATTAATCAGGCGTTACAAGATTTAGCCGTGCCAGCGAGTGATAATCGCTTGATGGTGGCATTAATTAGCGATTTACTCAAACAATCTCAAGATCAAATTTTAAGCGTTGCGTATAATTTAGCACCCTCACAGGCGATAGCTGATTATATTTGGCATAGTTTACAACAAGCTTTAAATGAGCCTGAGCAAAATGAATTGACTAAATTATTTGCTTTTCCTGTTGTGCTAGTGGTTGGCAGTACTGAGCAAGTTACGTTGCCGAATGAAATTAATCAGGTTCAATTAGAAGAACTTTTACTCCGTAAACAAGTTTTAGTTAATTCTACACCGAGTTTTATTAGTGGTAAGCTTTATGATCTTGAAGGTATTGCTAGGCTACGACCGTCGAATTTATTTAATTTAATCACGGATGTTACAACCGTTGACACTTGGAATGAAGCGCTTATTAGTGCTAAACCAATTATTAATCTTGGTGAGGGCGTTCATTTACGCTTCTTGGTTGGTGTGAGTCGCTTTGAAAAAGGTCAAGCTTCAGGTTTAATTGCGGCTAATTATTCGCAGTTAGGGCTTGAGCTCTTGCAGTTAATTAACACTGATTTGAATCAGGCTAATGCGACCATCTTTCCGATTCCATTTCCGCCGTGTGCTTTAAGTGAGGCTGCGGTGATCGGTGAATATCATCGCAATGAGATTAGTCTTTCTTTGCGTTTGAGTAATTTAGTTAAAAAATTACGTTTGGATGGTAAATATCCAGAATTAAAGCTTTCGAGTCAGAAAAATAATTTGCAAATTGAGGTTTGGTTATCGAATGCGGAGCAGCCTGAAGAAATTTTAATCTGGGCCTTACAACGTGCAGATAATTTTGCGAAAATTAGCCAGACTTTAGCCGCGTTATTTGCGGATATGCAGTTAATGGTGAATTATTACCCAGAGCATGATCATGAGCATTAGGATTGATTTAGTCGCTCAAATTGATGCTCTTTTGCCGCAAACCCAATGTACGCGTTGTGGATATCCATCCTGTCAGAAATATGCTGAATCCATAGCTGGCGGTGAAAGTGAGATAAATCAGTGTCCACCAGGCGGAACTGAGGGGATTGTCGCCCTGGCAACATTATTAGGACGTCCTGTTTTAGAGTTAAACCCTGCCAACGGTGTAATTCAGCCACGCAAAATTGCTTTAATTGATGAAGATGCTTGTATTGGTTGTGCCTTGTGTATTAAAGCTTGTCCTGTTGATGCAATTATTGGTGCTAATAAAATGTTACATACAGTAATTGCTCATGAGTGTAGCAGTTGTGATTTATGCCTGCCTGCTTGTCCCGTGGATTGTATTAGTTTAGTTGATGATCCTAATTTAGATTGGACTAGTGAGCGCAAGTTGCGTGCGCGTGAGCGCTTTGATGCTCATCATTTGCGCCGTGATATTGAACGTTTGGAGCGTGATGCACGGCTAGTGGAGCAAGCCGAATTATTGAAGCGAGTTAATTCTACTGCAGCAGCTCAGCCTGAGCATCCTACGGTGGAGTTAAATTCTAATTTAACTACTGCACCAATTTCACCAAGTAGCTTTTTAGCGCAAATTATGGTGAAAGCTCAGCAAAAAAATAATCATAAATAATGTATCATTAGCGGGTTATGAGCGTTCCTGTACAAGCGTTTTTTTGTAAGGGTAGAGGACAGGGAATAAATTTGTCTTGAGCTTTATTGGTGCAAAACCATAATCCAGTTAAATATTGTTGCTGGTGGTGATCGCGGTCACACATGATTAAAATTGCATCGCTAGGGATTTGTGAATTTTCTTTATTGACAATTGCCTGAAGTTCGTTGGTTGTTAGCTCTAAAGCTAAGGTTGGGATTTGGATTTTTTGATAAAGATTCAGCCCTTGAGTGAAATAAAGATTTATTTGCGTATAATATTCGTTAGAATTATTATGCTCTAAGCCAGAACTATAGCGGTTTGAGCAAGTTCCATGCTTACTCCATTCGTGGTTGAGAAAATCATTGGCATTACTCAAGTAATTCTTAAATGGATTGGCAAAAGTTAGTTTAGTTGGATCTAGTTTAGGTACTAACGAGCAGAAGCTTGGGTAGCTGCCATCATTGTTTTCTGGCCAAACTCCGTGAAACATTAATGGTCGATTAACTTGTTGTTGGCAGGCGCGCAAACTATCGATGAGAGCACCGCTTTTCCCTGAGCCTACTTCACACCAACCAGGAATCCATTGTGTGGCTAATAAATAGAAATCAAATTTATTATTAAATTGAACCACTTCGGTTTTAGCCGCCGCATTTGCTAGGTTTCGTCCAAGTAATGCAATAACAAATCCGCCAATTAAGAGTCTAATGCTAGCTTTTTTCATATCAACATACATCCACTAAAAATAGTCAGAATTTGCTATTCATCCTGACTATTGTCTGACATAAATTAACTTAATAACAACGTTACGTAATTTTCAACACCTTGTTCCAGCGTTAAAAATGGAGTTTTATAATGACCATCTTTAATTAGACGATCGCTGTTGGCTTGAGTAAAACATTGATATTTACCAGATAAATCACCAGGGAAAGGAGTGTATTCAATAATACCTTGGGTGACTGCTGTTTGTAGGTTCATAGTATTTTCACCCTCGGCTTTGCGGCAAGCATTAATCGTAGCGAGAGCCAAATCATTGAAACTGCGCGCTTGACCAGTTCCGCAATTAAAGATTCCAGAAATTTCATCTGGACTTTGGGTGTGATTATCAAAGAAATGTAAATTTACCCGCACCACGTCTTCAACCGAAATAAAGTCACGCGATTGTTCACCATTTTCAAAGCCTTGGCAGCCCTCGAATAATTTTACACTGCCATGTTCTTGGTATTGTCGAAAATTGTGTAATACCACTGATGCCATGCGACCTTTATGGAATTCGCGATGACCATAGACGTTGAAGTATTTTAAACCTACAATTGAAGCTTTTAGTCCACCATCAAAATAGCGGCGCACAGTTTGATCAAATAACATTTTAGAATAGCCATATGCATTTAGCGGAACTTCATTTTCACGATCCTCGATAAATACTTTACTAGCCCCATAAGTCGCAGCTGAAGAAGCATAGACAAATGGAACTTCATTTTTTTGTGCATATTCAAGTAAAATACACGAATATTCATAATTATTTTTCATAATATAACGTCCATTGGCTTCAACGGTTGCTGAACAGGCACCTTGATGGAAAATATAATCAATTTGATTATCATAATCGCCATCCAAGATAGCTTGTAAAAAATCCTCTTTATCAACAAAGTCCAAGATATCTAAGTCGGCTAAATTACGACATTTTTCACCATTGGTGAGATTATCTACAGCGATGATGTCATAATGACCACGGCGATTTAATTCTTTAACAATGTTTGAACCGATGAATCCAGCGGCTCCAGTTACTACGATTAACATATTCGTTCCTCTATTGGTTAAGATGTTGATTTAAGCGGTTAATTAATTCTGGTTTGCTAACCGTGGCAGTTCCCAGTTTTGCCACCACGATACCCGCGGCAAAATTAGCAAAGTTAACTGCGTCAGTAATGTCAGCGCCATTCGCAAGCATGAGACCTAAAGTGGCAATTACAGTATCACCAGCACCTGATACGTCAAAAACTTCTTGGGCAAAGGTTGGATAATGGTAGGTTTCATCGGCAAACAAGGTCATGCCATCTTCGCTTCTGGTAACTAGTAAATAATCTAAAAATAATTCATCTTTTAGTCGATTAGCTTTTTGTTGTAGTTCACGTTCATTTTTCCAGTTGCCCACGGCTTCGCACATTTCGCTGCGATTGGGTGTAATCATGGTTGCATGTCGATAGATGCTGTAGTCGTGACCTTTGGGGTCAACTAAGATTTTTTTCCCGTGAATTTTTGCAATTTCAATCATTTTAGTGGCATGAGATAAGCCACCTTTGCCATAGTCTGAAAGGATGACTATGTCATAGTTTTCAATAATTGCACTGTAGCTATCTAAGGCTTCGGCAAGAATTTCATGAGAAGGAGTTTCTTCGAAATCAATCCTGATTAATTGTTGATGTTTGGCAAGGACGCGTAATTTTACAATTGTGCTAATGCTTTGGTCTTTTTTTAGTATCGCATCAACGTGTTCTTCTTTAAGTAGGCGTTCTAATACTTGCGCTGGTTCGTCTAAACCAACCACTGAGATTAGCGTGACTTTACCGCCAAGGCTGGCAATATTGCGAGCAACATTCGCGGCTCCGCCTGGACGATCTTCAATCTTATTAATTTTGGCAATCGGTACGGGAGCTTCTGGTGAAATGCGATTAACATCGCCAAACCAGTAACGATCAAGCATAACATCACCAACAACTAGTACTTTTTTTTGGGATAAATCTTGTTCTAAAAACTTAATGTGGTTTTGGGTAAACACTATATGGTCCTCTAATGGCTAGGTTGCATTATTATAACATGATCTATGTTATAATCCTAGACCCAAAATATTACTAAAGAAAGTGAGGATTTAAATGTTACTTAGTCCTGAGCTTATTGAACAACAGTTAGTAATAATTCCAAATACGCGTAAAACGTTTGTTTTTGATTTGGATGGTACGATTGTTTATGATGGTAAACCCTTAGAAGCCCGCTTTGAACGCGTGTTACTGGATATTAAAGCGGCGGGGCATGAAATCATTATTGCAACTGGGCGTTCCTGGCGGGATTTTGTGCCAATTATGCCGGCATGGTGTAGCGAACAACCCAGCGTAGTGTTTGGTGGTGGCTTAGTTATGGTTGATGGCAGTCCTCAGAGCCAACATTTTTTGCCGAGCCATAATTTAGTTGAAATGATTGATTTTTTAGAGCGCCATAAGATTAATTATTTATTAGACGGTCATGGTAGTTATTATCATCCTAATATTGAACATTGGCTATTTACTGATATTGTTAGAATTAGCGGTCAAAAAAAAGCTAAGCAGGTGGATAATTTATTGGCTGACGGTAGCTATAAGATTTTAATTTTAGATGATAAATGGTTAGCTCATTTTGAGGAATATATTAAAACCCGTGAATTAATTATTAAATATCATTTTTATGATAAATGTTTTGATGTTATGCCTGCTAAAGTTAATAAGTTCAGTGGTATATCTGAATTACCTTTGCCAGAAAAAAATAATATCTTTGCCTTTGGAAATGATCATAATGATCTAGAGCTAATGCAGGAATTACCCAATAGTATTCTGTTTGGACATCATCAAGAGTTGATGCAGTATGCCAAAATACGGATTGAATATGACGAACAATTATTTGTTAATTTCGCAGAGCTGATTAAACGTATATTAAAATAATGTTAAAATGATGGCTTAAAATTTGTTTTTAGATAAGGAACGAGCATGTTAGATATTAATTTACTTCGGAGCGAACTTGATGCTGTGGTTACACGTTTGGCAGTTAAGCGTTTTAACTTTGATAAAGAATTGTTTATCAGTTTAGATGAACAACGTAAAATTCTGCAAACTAAAATGGAAGAATTACAAGCACGGCGTAATTCTAGCTCGAAACAAATTGGTATTTTGAAATCTAAAGGTGCAGATACTAGTGTTATTATGGCTGAAGTTGCTAGCTTTGGTGAAGAATTAAAACAAACTGAGGCTGAATTTAATCAAGTTTCTAGTCAATTGAATGCTTATTTGGCAACCGTTCCCAATTTACCCGATGCCTCAGTTCCTGAGGGCAAAGATGAAAGCTCAAATGTTGAAGTACGCCGCATTGGTGTGCCACGTGATTTTGATTTTCAAGTTAAAGATCATGTTGATTTAGGATTGGCTTTAGGGCGTGGGATTGATTTTGAGGCTGGGGCTAAAGTAGCAGGGAGTCGCTTTGCATTTTTAAAAGGTAAGATTGCTAAATTACATCGTTCATTAGCGCAATTCATGCTTAATTTACATACTGAAGAGCATGGTTATAGCGAAATTTATTCACCGTATATGGCAAATGCAAAATCACTGTTTGGAACTGGTCAATTACCTAAATTTGAAGAAGATTTATTTAAAACTAAACGGGATCAAGAAGATCTGTATTTAATTCCAACTTCTGAAGTTTCGGTAACCAATATGGCGGCTGATGAAATTTTTAAAGAAGATGAGTTACCGTTTAAATATGCTTGTCATTCACCATGTTTCCGCAGTGAGGCTGGTAGCTATGGGCGCGATACCAAGGGCTTGATTCGCATGCATCAATTTGATAAAGTTGAAATGGTGAATATTGCTCATCCAGATCATTCTTTTGCGGCATTAGAAACGATGGTGCAATGTGCTGAAAATGTGCTTAAAGCCTTACAAATTCCTTATCGTGTAATTACTTTATGCGGTGGTGATATGGGTTTTGGTGCAGCTAAAACTTATGATATTGAAGTTTGGGTTCCATCACAAAATACCTATCGTGAAATTTCATCTTGTTCAAATATGACCGATTTTCAAGCGCGTAGAATGCAAGCGCGTTTTAAAGACTCTACGGGTAAAAATCGCTTGGTACATACCTTAAATGGTTCAGGTTTGGCGGTTGGACGGGCATTGGTTGCGGTAATTGAAAATTATCAAAATGCCGATGGATCAATCACCGTACCAGAAGTATTGCGTAGTTATATGGGTTGTGATGTTATTCGCTAAAATTTACTTTGATTTTATGGCTAAACATTGTTGAATCGGCGCAATTTTTTTAGGTAGTTTATAAAAATGAAGAGTAGCATTTTCTTTTCTAAGCATTACGTACTCGGTATGATGAGTGGGATTTTGCTACTTTGTCAACCGTTTGCATATGCTGGTAGCTCATCGCAGGAAATACCTATTGTTGTGACGGTAAATCCTGTTTGTGTCCTTTCTTTGAATGTTACAACGCTAAGCTTTGATTTAATCGCCAATTATGCGAATTCAGCGAATACAACTTTGACCATTGAGTGCACCCCACAATCAAGCGTAAGCCTCAATATTACGAGTGTTAATTCTTGGAAATTAATTGGTGTAACTCATCAAAACGAGATTCCATATGTTGTTAGTTATACTGGTGGTGGCTACACCGTTGGAGCAACAGTTAACCCAACGTGGTCAGGTCAAGCGGCTGGAACCGAAGTGTTAGCGGGTACGGCACAAAGTACGGCGTGGCAAATTCCACTAAGTTTTAGTTTCCCAAATATTGGCAGAACGCATTCGGTGGATAACTATGCGGATAGCATAACCTTTTCTGCAGTTTATTAGAGTGTATCTATGAAAAATTACGCAAAAGGTGTTATTGGCATTAGTTGTTTTTTTTGTTTGAATGCACTTAGTTTTAGCATTTATGCGCAAGATCAAACAAATAGTGTACTTAGTTTAACAGGCACACTGCCTGCTCAAGCATCGATTGTTGTGGTTTCAAATAAAACTCAATACTTAAATGGTAGCAATGACGGCGGAGTGCCAGGATTACCAGGTGTCGCTTTAAGCCAAAGTATTGCAGTCGATATTGCCTGTACTAATTCAATGTTGATCGAGCTATTGCTTAATAGTATTAATGATTTTTCGCTACGCTCTAATTCTGCTCCACAATTAAAAGTTCCCTATCAGATTTCAATTAGTAATTCTGGATTTAGTAGCTACAATCAAACGCCAAGTGCGATTATGGCGAGTGTGGTTTGTAATGGTAACATTATTCAAATTCCAATTAATATTACCACTGGTAGTTTGCCATATGGCTTGTCGGCTGGTAGTTATCAAGACGTTCTTCAATTAAATCTTTCATATTAATTCAGATTCATCAACGCGAAATTTCTTTTGTTTATTCGATGCAATACGTTGCGAATGATTATTTATGGCGCAGAGATGGTTAGGCTACCAAGTCGTATACTGTTGTAAATAGAAACATTGAGAAGTTAATTTATGCTTTATGTGGTTTTTTATGGCGTTTTTGTGGACTTGCGGTGTACGGAGTGCTATAATACTAATGCTATAAGACCTTAATCAGATTTTAGTCTTAGTTTTTAATTTTAGAAGAGAGAATATCATGAAAAAAATATTATTAGCTTTGGTAGCTTTAGGCATGGTTTCAGTAGCAAATGCAGCCCCAAATGATCAAGTTTTAAGTTTAAATGGTACTTTAACATCGGCTTGCACAACTCAGTTATCTACAGCAAGTATGAATTTTACTTTTGTACCTGGTTTAGCACCTTCTACACAGAATACTATTTATACGTTGAGGTGTACTGCTGGTTCTGGTATTATGAATATAACAACGACAAGCGCAAATGGCTGGCGATTTCTAGGTGCTAATGTTGGTGATTATGTTAATTATGGAATAGCAGCTTCAACAGCTGCTCCATATGCTGCTAATATAAGTACTACCTGGAATGGAGCAACGACAAGCACTGATCCGTTCCCAGTAATACTAGCTCCATTCACTATCAATGGTGCCGCCGATCCAGTTGTTTCTACATTAACTGTTATTCCTGCTGTAGTTCCAGCAGGTACGAATGTGGATTATTATAGCGACAGTGTAACAATTGCATTGACATATGTATAAATATCATAATTATCCTGTAATTAGTTATAAAAAGCGATATAATAATGTATCGCTTTTTTTATTTTTTTAAAGTTTAGTTTATTAAATTACCAAGGAGTTCGAATGCGCAAGAAAATTATGTTTTTAGTAATGTTAAATATTGGTTATGTATTTGCCCAAGGTGAGATTGTTTATTTGATTCCAGGCGAGGTATTTGCAAATTCCAAAATTCTTACCACTAAATTTCAACAACAACAAACCAGCTATAAACAACAGTCGCAAGCATTATTGACGCAGATTAATAAAACTCAACAAGAGGCTAATAAGGCTGAGCAATCTCCAGCAAGGTTAGAACAATTGAGTCTTGAATTATATACTTTGCAAAATCAAGTTGAATCTTTAAATTCGCAAAATTCTGCATATAATAATAAGTTGCAAAATGATTATATGGTTTATGTGCGTAAGGCGAGTAATGAGTTGTATTTACAAAATAAATATGCTTATATCCTAAATAGCTCAGCGGTTGTAATAACTGATCCTAAAAATGATATTTCGCCAGAGATTAGCCAAATTGCAGATAAACTTTATCTAGCCGATCAAAAATAAAATGCGTGGCTTAAAGATTAGCGGTTTGAGCTTGGCTCTGCTTGCTGTGTCACCTCTGGTAAGTGCTCTAAGTGCTAGTGCAGACATTAGTGCTACTTATAACATTCCAGTTACATGTGCGTTAGCTAATTTACCCACGAGCGTTAATTTAAGTATTCTGGCGACGGAAACTGGTTTATATACCACTAACTTTTTAATTAATTGTAATACCAGTAGCTCAATTGGTTTAACCTTAACTTCAGCTAATCAAGCATCTGGAATTGCTCGTTTACTTTCTGCAGAGGGCAATTATTTGAATTATGCGGTATCAATTAATAATATAAGTTACACTATGGGGCAAAGCAATCAAGTAATGCCGAACATTAGTAATGCATTACGTCTAGATATTGCGAAACCTACTTACGCTGGTCAGTATCAAGATACGTTGGTTTTTACCATCTCATATTAAAAAAGGACACGATATGATAATGTGTCAGAGTCGGATAAATAAACGAAACCCTGCTAAACTAATGTTGATAAGTCATTTGTTAGCAGGGTAAATAGGCATTAGGGTGAATTTTATTTTGTGACTTGAATCACG
>Ga0247840_10012267_pt1 | contig 10214 bp, 8 predicted proteins | sample LaCruzMarch2015__FD_192404 | JGI IMG/M metagenome (GOLD analysis project Ga0247840, IMG submission 192404) | Freshwater microbial communities from meromictic Lake La Cruz, Castile-La Mancha, Spain - LaCruzMarch2015_17m | ecosystem: Environmental > Aquatic > Freshwater > Lake | place: Spain...
CCGAACACCCATCAATTCACCAACTTCTATCTTAGGTAAAAATCATGATATGGGTGCTATCTGTAAGATTCAAGCAGATACCGTTACCTTGAAAGTTACTACTGATATCAACCAAGCTGTAGGTATTTATACTGGTATGCTTACTATAGATATCCCTAATTTTAACTAGAATATTCTATATTTTCAATACATCTTCAACATCATATTATCGTATTATAATTACCTCCCAGACTTCCTGATATACCAAAAAAACACAGCTTTTGCCTGTGCTTTTTTTGTTTGTAAAATTTTATTTGGTTTTTTTTATATTTTAGCTAAACTAGCTAATAGTCGTTCTCTTACCTTTTTTCAAGACAAATATGAAAAATTATGCACTCATTACTGGAGCATCCAGTGGTATAGGACTAGCAATGGCAGAGATATTTGCTCATCATACCACAAACCTTGTACTTGTTGCTAGGTCTATTGCTACGCTTAAAAAAATGAAAAGTGATCTAGAAAAAAAATATGGAATTGTAGTCCATATCTTGGAGAAGGATTTGGCTCGTGAAGAAAGTCCGAAAGAAATATATGATTTCACAGTAGATAAAAATATACACATTGAGTATCTAGTAAACAATGCTTGATTTTGAGATTATGGACCCTTTGTTGATTCTGAGCTCCAGAGAGATCAAGATATGATACAGGTAAATATAGGAGCATTGACGATGTTGACGAGATACTTTGTAGAAAGCATGAAAAAACATAATTCAGGTAAGATATTGAATGTTGCTTCTACTGCTGCATTTCAACCATGACCCTATATGGCAGTCTATTTTGCTAGCAAAGCATATGTTTCAAGTTTTTGATTAGCTTTGTCCAAAGAAGTAGAAAAATATGGGATTACGGTAACAACCCTCTATCCAGGGCCTACCCAATCAAATTTTGCAAAAAATGCAAAAGCTAGCTCAGTAAAAATATTTGGATGAAAACTTCCTACGAGTCATCAGGTAGCACAATTTGCTTATGAACATATGATGAAAGGCAAAAAAATAGCCATACATGGGTTTGCGAATAGACTACTGGTGTGGATTACAAAATTTTTACCTATGAAGATACTCCTCAATATGATGGAGATTGCCCTCAAAAAATAATTTTTATCTCTTCCTATAAAAAAAATGGAACCACTTATTAGCTGATTGATAGTGTCCCTATGAATCAATTTATTGATGTTTATCCCTGCATATTTTTTCAAAACAGATAAGCTTACGGATATAAGCTACTCTATCACCTTTATTGTGTTGGCTGTTTTGATGATCACCTATCAGAATGTGTTTTTTGCAAGTATACTGATAATACTTTGGGCATTGAGGTTATGAACCTATCTTTTGATAAGAATATTTAAGATAAAAAAAGATAAAAGATTTGATACTATGAGAGCATCGCGAACAAAATTTATAAAATTTTGGATTCTTCAAGGGATTAGTGTATGGGTTATTTCACTCCCCTTCTTACTTTCAAATAACAATGAAATTTCTTTACTCTGAGTAGGTATATGGATCATTGGTTTCCTTATTGAGACGATTGCTGACTATCAAAAATTCAGATTCAAATCAGATAAAAACACTAAACGAATAGATATATGACTACGAAAATATTCCAGACATCCAAATTATTTTGGTGAGATTTTATGCTGGATTGGTATATATATTGCTGTTTTACCAAGCCTAAGCTTTACCAATGCCTTAATAGGAATCATTAGTCCCGTATATATTATACTCCTCTTATTGTTTGTCTCTGGTATTCCTCTCCTTGAAAAAAATGATGCTAAAAAACGATGACAAGACCCTGCATATAAAAAATATGTAAAAAAAACTAGTATTCTAGTACCTTGGTTTACTCAATAAAAAAAAACCTACATCAAAAAAAATGAGTAAGTTTTTTCTATTCTTAGTAGAAGAAATAATTTTCTTAGTTTTGTATTGCTTCTTCCACATTATCAACTCATACTGAAACTTCAGCTTGCACATTGTTAGCAGCATCTGTCGTTGCATCTTGTACATTCTCAATTCTTTGAGATGCATCTTGTGTTGCATTTTCGTAAGGACCTTTTAATTCATCCCTATAAAAATATACAACTCATGCAATAACCAGGAGAGCAACAACTAAGATAATAATAACTGAATTTTTCATAAAAATAATAGTTATAAATAAAGATAACAAGTATAACCGTACCCTTTAAGATAGCTTATGCAATAGAACAACATAAACACGATTATTTAAAATAAGCAGTTTTTGGGCTTGGATATGATTACATTTTTTTTGCTAGATCTTAGACTATTCAAAAAAAGAGCGTTTATGCTCTCTTTTTTATTTCTTTCTGTGGGTTTATTTTTTTTCTAATGGATCTGGACCATATTTATTTTTTCAAACCGTTCAAGCTGTAAACAAAAGTGGCCATACCTGTATTATAATGACTATAGAAATAACAAACATTACTATAGCTATGACGGAGCTATATTCAATAAATGCAGGCACTAATGTAAACATTATAGATGAGACAAAAACAATACTATAAAATAGTATTTCTAATATAACTATCAACCTTACCTTTTCTTTACCATCATGATTGAGATCATGTTCTCTCTTATACATAAGAGCTATAATCAAGTACAATCACAGCAAATTAAATAGTAAGTTAATTACTACATTCGCATAATAAGAATCTATACTACCATTTAGGATAGCGGCAATAAACCCCATACCTATTCCAGCCAATACCATGTACCAGAAGAATTTTCCTCTTGGCAATCTGCCTTCACGAGAAAGATACATTTCTTTAAGATCCATTACATAAAATAAAAGATATAAAAAAGATAATCGAAATATACCAATTACTCTATTTGTTTCAATATGTTTTAGAACAATACACATACGATAAGCACATTTTATATACAGATCACAAAACATAGTTATTTTCTCAAAAACTTTCGTCTATATTTCCGATGTCTTTTTTCTACATACACGATATTCCATCGGCATTTTCCCAAGAAAAATCCACCGATTATAGCTCACAGACCCATTCAGAGAGCAACAATAAAAAAAACAATATAATTTGGACGGAGAGCAAGAGAGAAATATATCAATCCGACTAGTTCATATACAGCAACACTCATTATCAAACACAGCACAATAGTAAGACATATGTACACTAATTTTTTCATGATGAGAGAAAAATTAAAAGAATATATAGGTCATTATGGTATATAATTTTTTAAAAAACACAACAAAAAATACCTTTAAATTTCTTTACGAAACCCTATTATTTTTTTGTATAGTCTTATGTAGACATATGTTTTTACCAGACATTTGATATGCAAAACATAGCTAATAAAAAGATACAAGATAATTTACATACATCTTTTGTTACCATCAAGGGAAATGTTTTCTATAAAAAGATAAAAGACATGAAACTCAGCACAAGAATTATTATCTTTTCCTTTTGTGTTATATGGTTTATCCTGGCTACACTTCTCATGCCCCCGATACCTTTTGGTAATGCAGTATTGATACTATGATTGGTAATTTTGTTTCCTTTGGACAAGGTTAAATCCAAAGTCAGATATTATATATACAAACTAAGAATCAATACACTTTACGCCAAACGGTTATGAGTAAAACACAAAAGAAGACAGAAAAAAGTATCCACAAACAAACCAACAGACTAAGTTATTTATACGTATTTTTTAATCCTCTTTTAATACTAACTATAAACTATATAAAAAATGTACAAGAAAGAGCAATGGGTAGATGCAAAACAAATTACTCTATTTTAATTTCAATTTCCACCTATGACAACAGAAATAGATCTATTTAAAAAATTATCTTGGAAAGACAAAATACAGTATATGATTGGATTCTATCAAAAAATGAGTACAACAACACATAGCACTAAATATATAGATAATTTTCAACAGAAAATAAATACCATACAATCATATCAAGAGAATATACCCAATACAAAACGTATTATCAGTATGTATGAACATATTATATTGGCAAGAGCAAAAACAAAACAACAATACATCGAAAAAACAAAAAACACCATCAAAAGTTATCAAAAAAAATTTATTCAGACACAAACAAATATAGATAAAGAAGATCTTGATGAAAAATTAGCAGATGCCCTACAAAGCATATAATACTAATCTTTTTTTGTTCTTTTTACTCTTGTGTATATCAAAATGGTAGAATTAATCGAAACAACTATAGGGGTAAACGACCAACTACCTAGCATCGATGAACAAGTTCAAAACATTGATCCGAAATTTCTCATTGATACTGGCAATGAATCTCAAGAAGACTGAACAAAACTCATTGAACACATCAAAATTGGTCTTGATAAATACTGACAATTAAAGTCTAATCCAAGGTCTTTTTTGTCTTATAGATTACTATTAAATGATTTAAGTGTTAGCGTAAAAAAATATGTTCTATGAGGCAATTCTGTTGAATGGATTAATGAACCGGATGGCTTTATTCTTGATGGGAATACTTATGATCGAGATCTAGACCCTAAAAACAATCAAAAACCTGAAAATATAGCCGCAGCAATCCAAAGAACCCCAAGAACAGATGTTATTTACAATGGTACCGGAATAGTAGTCATTAAGGAAATAGTGGAAGCCAAAGACAATACTAAATCAATACTTCCCTCAAGGATGAATCTCTATGAAGACAATTATCAAAAAAAAGTCTTTGTTATAGTAGATAGTGATTGAGACTGAGTAATAGATCGTTCATGAATATATCCTCTAAGCGATATATATACAAACATAAGAAATAAGAATTCCTCAGAAGATGATATACAAGAGAAAATTTACAATGGATATAAAAGAAGCGATGAAAATAATGAACTAGATTATCTTAGCAATGATATTTGCAACAAATTTAAGACACTCACGGAAAAAGATTTTAAGACAACAAATGATTTTGAACAATACAACAAAGATGATCCGGAAAAATATGATGAGAATGGTTCTGTCAAATTCAATAAAGAATATTTTTATAATTTATTGACAACAAAAGGCGGTAAAATTGATGGTAATCCATACGTTAATCGATCCCTAAGTCCTGAGGAACAAGAGCAGGCAAAACAATATTATACAAACACATTGAAAAACCTAGAGACTGAATTTATACAAAAAGACCAGTCTCCTAATGAAACAAATAACGAATAAACCTTTGTCATTCAAAAAAAACATAGATATTAGTTGTTTTTATTATCATATTTTCTCATGAACATCATTTATGTTTGTACTTGAAATATTTTTCGTAGTATGTCTGCTGAATATCTTAGCAAAAAATATATCACCGACAAGAATATATCACATATAACAATAAGCTCTGCCGGAACACGTGCACATCCAGAGCCTCCTTTTCTTCGAACACTAGAAAGATTGTCTTTTTATTGATGCGATGCATCATCTCACGAACAAAGAAAAATCACTCCAGAACTATTGTGAGCACAAGATTTGATTATCTGTATGGCAGAGCACCACAGAAAAAGCGTGAATGATATGTGATTTGAAGCGGTATTGTTTAATGAAGTTGCGTATAACAAAACTGAAGATGTTTTGGATGATGCAGAATATATGCAGATATACGGACCACATTTTGATATGGAAACATATGTACACACAATTATAGATTATATCCATGATGCGATTCCTTTTCTTATGAAAAATATAGAAAACAGCAATTAGAAACTGGTTTGTAAATCAAGCATTTGTTTATATTCACCATTGAGTTTGATAAGTTGTTGATGGGTTCATCTTTCAAAAATTTTCCCTTCTTTGATCACAACAATATCATCAGCTTCTTTTACTGTCTGTAACCTATGGGCTACAACCACCACGGTCCTTCAGACAAATAAATTATGTAATGCTTCAGCGATAGCTTGTTCAGAGATACTATCAAGCGCAGATGTCGGTTCATCAAGGAGCACTATCTCTGGATCTTTGATCATTATCTTTGCGATAGCGAGACGCTGCTTTTGGCCTCATGAAAGACGTACTCAGCGTTCTCCTATTTCGGTTTGAATACCTTTTTTAAATTTCCAAATGAAATCACATTTTGCCAGACTGATAATTTTTTTGATATGAGCGGTAAATCATTTTTGTTTTATTGATTCCTCGTCGATAGCATGCACGAGATTTTCATAAATTGTTCCATCAAACACCGATGGTTCTTGGCTCAAATATCAGATTCTTTTGTAATAACTTTTGAAAGAAATCTCACCAAGCTTTTGTCCATCGATAACAATATCTCAACTATCTGGCCTTATATATCCAGCAATCAATTTGATGAGCGTTGTTTTTCAACCACCACTCGGACCTACAAATGCTGTTTTTTTTCATCAATCTAAATGCAGTGAAAAATTACTAAAAACCTTTGATGTAGACGAATATCCAAAGGATATATTTTTGAGTTCTATGCTTTCAGATTTTGCAACAAATATTTTTGCATTTGGATTTTCTTTGTGAGTGGGAATCGTATCGAAAGTCTCAAGTAACTTATCTACATGTACCATACTTTTATAATATTCTTTAAGATAGTTTCTTATATTCCAAACATATTTACTCAGTATGCCTAACAACTGGATCAATAGCATTAAATACGCAAAACTATAATTTCACGTAATAACTCCTATTCCTATAATAATATAAATACCCACTTGCATCCCATCAAGAATAATGTTTGACCATAATTGTCGCGCTTGTTTTTTGGTATTCCCTCTTTGCCACAAAGCAATTAATTTTTTCGATGCATTTTCAAGGGGCTGTATTTCATCATCAAATCTATTGTTTTGTAGAATTTCAAACTTGGACATCAGAATCTTTATTTGTGTACGTGAAATCTCCATAACTATTTCTTTTGATTTTTTTCTTGTTGCAGTAAGCACATTTAGTCAGATAAAAATAAATAATGCATTGAGTAAAAAGAGGCCAAGAAAAACAAAAAAATATCGTATATTTGGTGTTTTGTTTGCGACCAAAATGAATGCATAGATTATAGCTATGACCTCTACTATTATAGCAACAACACTATTTCCTACAATTGCAGTTCGCCCATTTATACCTTCAAAAATAATATTGCTCATTTTACCTGTCCCAAATGCCTCAACTCAGGTATTATCAAGATGGATATATTTTCACAAATATTTTTTTTGGAGTCCATAGCTCATTAAACTATTTGATGGATCCCAAGACATCTCACTTATTCGTCTTAGCACATAGGTTATTACGAAAACAATAATAAGCATACCCACATAATATTTTACACGTCCAATATCTCATTTTTCTATTGCGCCAATAATCCGTACTCATATTTGTACCGTAAAGATACTTTGAAACCCATCATAAATCTCAGTCGTCAAAAAAATCCAATACCATTTTTTGGCATAAGCAATCGGAGAAAGTAATATCTTCCATTTTTGTCGTCGAGTTCTTTTGGGAATATTCATAGTATGATAAGCAAATAAATTAGTATCTAATATATATGTTTTTACAAAAAAAACAAACCTATGACATATATATATTTACAAAAAAAACAGCAATTAATTTATCCCTTAGCTATTAAAAAGAGAAATCCTACAAAAAAAAACAGAGAATATCCCTTCTTATGATTTTCTATCTCATATAAAAATATATTACTCTAGTCAGTAAATTAGGATAATAAAAAATGTGGTTGAATAAATGTGGTTGAATATTTGACAAATTTTTAAAAAATCATATAATATATATACTATATCTATTTATATTTTAAACAAAAAAAATGCGAAAAAAATTATTTATTATAGCATTTATGGCTCTTTTGTTTTTTTCTTATTCCAATGCTGAAGATATTCTTTGAGTATGGACAAAGCAAGCAGGAGGAAATGGCGGCTCCAATGGTAACTATGTAACTATAGATAGTAATGATAATAGTTTTGTAATTTGAACTTTTGTATGATCTACAACAATCTTTGGTGCCAACTTGGTATCTAGTGGGAATAAAGATATCTTTGTAGCTAAACTAGATAGTAATAAAAATGTTCTCTGGGTCAAAAAATCTGGATGACCTGATATTGATAATGTAAATGCTATCACGGTAGATGGGAGTGGGAATATATATGTAGTATGAAGTTTTACTTCTGAGGCAGATTTATTTTGAGAACATATACTTTCTACTGAATGGTTTGATAGTGATTTCTTTTTGGCAAAATTAGATACAGATGGGAACACAATTCGAGTAAAGACCAGTACATGACCAAAAAATGATTATGCAAAATCAGTCAAAGTAGATGCAAGTGGAAATATATATGTAGTATGAGAATTTGAAAATACTGCTAGTATATTTTGAATAAATTTGACTTCTGTATGAGCGGCATTGGATTTGTTTTTGGCAAAATTAGATAGTAACGGTAATGCTATACGAGCGAAAAAATCATGAAATGATAAACACAATTATGCATATGACTTGGTATTGGATGGGAGTAATATATATGTTGCTGGTAGCTTTTTTGGAACAGACAACCTATTTGGCATATCTTTAGATACTACAGCACGATGGGATTCTGATGTCTTTGTAGCAAAACTAAATGCTAGTGGAAATGCCCTACGAGCGAAAAGATGATGAAATGATATGTGAGAAGCCATAAAATCACTGACTATACATAACAATAATGTATATGTAGCTGGTAGCTTTTCTGGTGCAAACAATAATATGTTTGGAACAAATCTTAATTCTAACGGATGAAGTGATTGATATCTCGTGAGATTGGATACCAATGGGAATGTCTCCTTAGCAAAAACGATTTGATGAACGTCAAATGATAGTGTTGTTTCTACAAGTCTAGATTTGGATGGTAATATCTACTTGGTTGGTAACTTTATGTGAACAGTAAATTTCTTTGGAGCAAATATAAGTTCAAGTTGATGATCTGATATTTTTATATCAAAAACTACCACTAACTGAACTGGAATATGGACCGACAAAATCGGATGAACCTGAAACGATAATGCAAATTATATAGCGCTAAACAATGATTTTAACGTATATGTTGTTTGAACATTTCAATGAACATCAAATATATTTTGAACATCATTGACAGCAGCAGATACGGTAGATGTATTTTTGGCTAAGTTGTTACCATTTTCTTCTATAGTAGTTATTCCAAATTCTGTGGATATTCCTACGATTGAAGCTGAGTTTACCTCAAAATGATATACCAAAACGAGTAATTATTTATTATGAAATAGAATGATATCATTAAAGAATACAAATGGTCTGATACCAAATACATTGAACATCAAAAATGGTGGTATCGAGTTAAATTTACCTCAAAATATTCAATTTAAAAAAGCTGATAACACTACCAATTATACAGGTACTATAGAACCACCTAAACATACAGTAGTATCATCAGTATCCAACGAACAGGTAGTTTCATCACTTAGTGTTGGTAGTGTGACAGAACCATTAAAAATACAATGATGAATTGCAACCATAACCGTACCTACTATAGAACTAAGTGTAGGAGAATCGATAAACATTTATTCATCAGAAGATAATTGAGCCAATTGGACATTACATACCAATTGATTAGTTGAGGATATATTATGAGTTCCTACTGTTCAGTTCACCACAAACCACTTTACAGAATTTGCCATCACCGTTCCGCTTTCTGTAAGCTGAACATTTACTATCAATAGTGATGCTGCTTCTACTACTTCCAACACAGTAACTTTAAATATATCCACTACTCCCACCGCTAATTATATGAGATTTGCTAATGATACTCCTTCTGGCTGGTCTGACCGAGAAGCTTATGCTACATCCAAATCTTGGACACTCTCTGCAGGATATGCTAGCAAGACTGTCTATGCCCAATTTGATGTGAATAACGACCAAATTTTTGATATCGAAACTAGTGATACTATAACATATAGTGCGCCATGAGGAGGTGGTAGTTCACAAGGACAACTTACTCTAGAAATAGGACATGGTACATGATCCTGCCAATATGGTACCTCTCTTAATCTTGGTGCTCAAGTCGCTTGATATTCCGTTAAAATATTCTCTTGATCCTTTGCTTCTTCCTTTCGATGTGAAGATAAAAATGGTACCGATGATGATTGGGTTCTCTCTATCCAATCTTCTCTCCTCACTAATGCAAGCAATAGTAATTATAC
>Ga0247840_10012277_pt1 | contig 10205 bp, 13 predicted proteins | sample LaCruzMarch2015__FD_192404 | JGI IMG/M metagenome (GOLD analysis project Ga0247840, IMG submission 192404) | Freshwater microbial communities from meromictic Lake La Cruz, Castile-La Mancha, Spain - LaCruzMarch2015_17m | ecosystem: Environmental > Aquatic > Freshwater > Lake | place: Spain...
AGCAGAGGCACTTATGAAAGAAAAAACAAATATTAAAGCGGCCGCGCCGCAAATGCGGTTCGGCTTCGGTTACGACATCCATCGGCTGGTGGAAGGCCGCGCCCTCATTCTGGGCGGGGTCAGGATAGATCATCCGAAAGGCATGCTCGGGCATTCCGACGGGGACGTGGTGCTTCACGCCATCTGCGACGCCCTGCTCGGCTCGGTGGCCGCCGGCGAGATAGGTATTTATTTTCCGCCTACGGATCTCACCATAATGGGGCTTTCAAGCTCCACTATCGCGGAGAAGGTGACGGAGATCCTTAAAGAAAAGAAAGTCGCGATCGTCAATATCGACGCCACAATACTGGCGGAAGAACCCAAACTTAAATCCCATTACGAGAACATCCGTAAATCCGTGGCGGGCATTTTCAGGCTCGATCTGGACCGCGTAAGCATCAAAGCCAAAAGCCGCGAAGGCCTGGGCGATATCGGCCACGGAGAGGCCATCGTCTGCTACGCGGTCGCCGGAGTGCTGCAATAAAAGGCACCGTATGTCCGGTAAAAAAGTGTTTTGAGAATGAAACTGCAAAAGTTGTTTATAGGAAAATGGCTGAGGGTTGGGAGCGGGATTGTTCTGGAGCCGCATAGCGGATGGGAGGCTCCGCCCGGTACGGGTGGAGGGAAACCACGGGAGGGTTTCCTACGCGGCGGAAGGGCAATCCCACTCCTTGCCCGGAACAGCGTGCAGTCAACGATTTAACCGGACAACTGAGGTTGTAATGAAAAAAATATTATGTGTCCCCGCCGTCCTTTTCTTTTTTGCGGCCTGCGTAGGCTCCGGCAGGCCCGGAGCCCCCGTATCCCGCCAGAGCGCCGTGGTGCAGGCCGGCCGGACTTACACTTTGGGTAAAGTGCCGGACCAGGAACGCGAACAGGCATTTCAGGACCTTCTTGAGAAGGCCCACGCCGGGGCTCTCAAAAATTATGACGGCGCTGCCGAAATAGGATTCTCCTATTCCCTGGCTCCCAAAGGCGCGGTGTATACTTTTTCCGAAGTGGAAGTTTCCTGTCTCATAAAAAAAGCCGACGCCTCCAGCGGCAAAAAGCTTTGCGCCGATTTTTTTAAGGCTGTGGACGCGGGTTTGAAAAATATCGTAAAGGATGAGTGATATGGACCTGCAGTTTTACAATACCCTGAGCAGAAGAAAAGAAAAATTTGAACCGCTTAAGGCCGGCGAAGCCGGGATCTATGCCTGCGGCCCCACGGTCTATCACTACGCGCATATCGGCAATATGCGCACCTATATGTTTGAGGATATCCTGGTGCGCGCGCTTAGGCTCTTTGGTTATAACGTGAAACATGTTATGAACATTACTGATGTCGGTCATCTCACTTCCGACGCCGATACCGGCGAAGACAAAATGGAGGTCGGAGCGCGTCGGGAGGGTAAGTCCGCGTGGGATGTTGCCAAGTTCTATACTGAGGCTTTTTTAAAAGATTATAAAGCGCTTAATTGTCGTATGCCCGATGTCCTGTGCCCGGCTACGGAATATATAAAGGAAATGATCGCCCTGGTGAAAGCGCTCGAGGCAAAGGGCTTTACATACCGCACAGGCGACGGTATATATTTTGACACCGCCAAGCTGCCCGATTACGGCAAATTGGCCGGAAAAAGTCATATCGAAGGGATCAGGGAGGGCGCGCGCGTGGAGGCTAACGCTGAAAAGCGCAACCCTACCGATTTTTCGCTGTGGAAATTTTCTACGCCGGAAGAAAAGCGCCAGATGGAATGGGAATCCCCCTGGGGTAAGGGCTTCCCCGGCTGGCATATCGAATGCTCGGCTATGGCTATGAGGCACCTGGGCGAAACTATCGATATTCATTGCGGCGGCGAGGATGCCGTGGCTGTCCATCATACAAATGAGATAGCCCAATCCGAAGCCGCAACAGGCAAGCCGTTCTCTAAATACTGGATGCACGGCAGATTTCTTATCATGGGCGACCTCGGCAAAATGTCAAAGTCCTCCGGCAGTTTTCTGACCGTGCAGACCCTTGTGGAAAAAGGATACGCCCCGCTCGCGTATCGCTACTTCTGTTTTACGGCTCATTACCGCAAACAGCTGGAATTCACCTGGGAATCCATGGACGCCTCATCTAAAGCTCTTGATACGCTGCGCGAGACCGCGGCTAAACTGGCGGAGGAGCTCGCGCTGCAAAAAGCGACTCCGAAACTGGATAAAGGAGCGGACTATTATCGTAAATTCACCGATGCGCTTGCCGACGATCTCAACATGCCGCAGGCCCTGGCGGCGCTTTGGGATACGCTGCGCTCGCCGGATATTTCTCCCGCAGAAAAACTCGGTTTCGCACTGGCGGCGGATGAGGTTCTCGGGCTGGATCTGGATAAGGCGCCGGCTGAGGAGACCCTATCTCCGGAACTCGCGTCTTTGATCGAGCAGCGCCAGCAGGCCAGAAGAGATAAGGATTTTAAAAGGTCAGACGAATTGCGCAAAGAACTTCTGGAGAAAGGAGTGCTGGTGGAAGATACGCCCAAAGGCGCTCACTGGAAACTTGTTAAGAAAACGGCATGAAAACCGGACTTCTGAGATTTTTCATCATCCTGTGTCTTGCCTCCCTCAATGCCGGCGCCGCCGAGGTCCGGTCGTATCAGGCCGGCTCTGAAACGCTCGTTTACGCTAAGCCCTCTTTCTGGGGGACAATAGCTAAAGGCCCCCGCGATCTGCTCACGTTCGTCGAAAACAGTTTTTCCAAAGAAAGCCTGCCTTGGGTCGCCGCCGTAACGGCTTCCACGCTTATCCTTATCGAGTACGATCAAAAATTGTATACAGGCGCCCAGAAGGTCGGCGGCAAACTCAATATCTCCACGAGAGATAAGACCAGGCCATTCCTGAAGATAGGCAAAATACCGGTTTTGCGCGGCCCCACAGATCTGGGTTCGGCTATGTACTTTCTGGGTGACGGCTGGATAAGTCTTGGTTTGTGCGCTTATTTTGAAACCTACGGGCTCGTTAAGGATGACTGGCGCGCTTTGACTACCGGGCATCAGTTGATGGAGGGTTTGCTTGTCACAGGCCTCACTACCCAGGTACTAAAACGTGTTACCGGGCGCGAAACCCCGTCGGCCTCTACCTCTCCGCGCGGCGTCTGGCGTTCTTTTCCGTCCTTCGGAGAATTCCAGAGCCATCGGACGCGTTACGACGCCTTCCCTTCCGGTCATCTGGCCACGGGTATGATGGCTGTAACCGTCATGTCGGAGAATTACCCGGAAAAAACGCTTATAAAACCTATCGGCTACGCTCTGCTCGGCGCGCTGAGTTTCCAGATGATGAACAACGGCGTCCATTGGGCCAGCGATTATCCGCTGGGGATCGGCATCGGCTATATGGTCGGCAAGGCCATAACTTCTAATTCCGGGAACAGAACTAAGAAAACAGCATCCGTCCTTAAGTTTTATCCCTCATTAATGCCGGGCCAGCCGCTTGGCCTCAACATGGCGTACAGTTTTTAGTTATATTGGAAAAAGCCGGGTTTCTTTGCTAAAATATACAAGCAGAGTATTTTACAGGCAATAATGCGGGCGTCGTACAGTGGTAGTACGCGACCTTGCCAAGGTTGAGATGAGGGTTCGATTCCCTTCGCCCGCTCCAAGATTTTAAAGCATCATTCTTAGACGGTAGACCATCACGGTCTGCCGTTTCTTTTTGTGCGTCCCCAACCATCGGATTTACCTGATTGTGAAAGATTTGTGAAAAACCAGCGGCAAAAACCTGCATTTCCACCTGTAGGTGGCCTTTGGACAAGTGGGCGTAGCGCTGAGTCATGCGGGGTGATTTGTGCCCCAAAAGCTTTTGGAGGGTCGGTAGGTCGTTTGTCCGCATTACAAAATGACTGGCAAAGGTGTGGCGGAGGTCGTGAAACCTAAAGTCTGTTATCCCGGCCAGCATTAGGGCTTTGCTGAAACGGGTATTAAGCAAACGCGAATCCATATTAAATACCGGGCCGCCGTCTCCCTTGCGTAGATCTGCCAATATAACAGCAAGGTCAGGAGCCAAGGGTATTTCGCGGGGTTCACCTGATTTGGTTTTTAAGACATGGATGATTCCGTTTGTCAGGTCTAAATGCTCCCAGCGCAGGTTAAGGATCTCGCCGCGCCTCATGCCTGTAAGGATGGCGAAGCTTACTATAGGCTGTATTTGCGTGTCACAAGCGGCCAGAAGGCGCGTAATATCTCCAATCTCCAAGAACCGAGTACGGGAATTTTCAATGCGGAACTGTTTAACCTTTGCCGCAGGGTTTGGCCCATTAAGCTTTTCCCATTCTATGGCGCGATTGAATATGGCGCGGAGGGTGTTATGGTGGCGGTTGGCTGTGGCGGCGGAGGCGCGTTCTTTAACCCCGTTGAGGTATTGGAGTATGTCGGGGATCGTAATTCTATCTAGCGGCGTATTATCAAAAAAATCCGACAGCATTATTAATTGGTATTTGGTAACCTGTGCGCTGGGCATCTGTTTGGCGTGGAGTTTCCAATACATGTCCGCCATTTCCCTGAACGGGATACTGGAGCGGTTGCGTTGGGGGAAAAACTTGCCTTCCACTATTGCCAACCTTCGCGTATATAGCACTTGTTCAGCCAGGCGTTTATCGCGGCCCACTGATTCCCGACAGAGCTTGCCGTCTGCCATGTAATTTATCCAATAGGTGTTTGCCCGCTTATATACGCCCATGTTATTATCCTATATTAAAGTTATTAACTGTCAATGTTTGTTAACATGTGAGCAGAAGTGTTATTATCTGGTATGCGCAAGAAAACTGTAACCATAAGCTTTGTTACAACGCCAGCCATTGAAACCGTGCTTCGTAAAGCCGCCAAAGACCAGGAAAGAAGCCTGTCATGGCTTATCGGTAAGGCTGTGGTAAAGTATCTAGGCATAAATGAAAGTACTCCCGAAACTACTGTAACCCGCAAGTCCGGTTCCCGGTAATCCATTTATCGATCCCTATTTTTTCAAACCGAAGTGATTTCCCAAGTTTCACAACACACTCTGGCGGAATCTTCCGCAAGTGTACCATTACATAAATACACCCCGTTGGCGTACTTAGATATTCACTTAACTCTCTAACTGTTAATAGTCGCTTTTCCATAATTTCCTTATGTTGCCAGAATAAACCGCACTTCCCGCCATTCAGAAGGCCTTTTGAGGCCTAACTACCTTTTATAAATAAAAACGCGCCCTATGCGTGGGAAAAGGCTCTCTACCCCACTTGTAAATCATTAGAATAGCCGAAGCGATACCGCTCCCCGGCTTGTTTAAGTCTCTCCAAATCTTTAGGTTTAAGTTGGCGGCGTTTCCTGGCTTGTATTAAATTAGCTACTTTTTGGAAGTCCTCTGACCTTCCCCCCGAAAACCGGACCAGTTGAAACTTGTTAAAATAACACAGGGAGGCAACTGGAATGAAGAAAAGATACACTGAAGAACAGATTGTAAACATCCTGAAAGAAGGTCTGGCCGGCATGAAAACCGAAGACCTGTGCCGCAAATACAACGTCAGCACGAACACGTACTATAACTGGCGCCAGAAGTTCAGCGGCATGGAAGTAAGCGACGTTAAGCGCCTACGGGCGCTGGAAGATGAAAACCGTCGGCTTAAGCATATCGTGGCCGATTTGACGCTTGATAATCAGGCGCTTAAGGCGATAAACTCAAAAAACTGGTAGAACCCGAGGCTAAGAAGGCCGCCCTGGCTTTTGCCGGGGAAGCCTTCGGGTTCAGCAAAAGACGGGCCGCATGGTTAGTCGGGCTTCATCGCTCAACGCTTTATTACAAAGGGACGCAGCGCAACGACAGCGCTCTTGCGGCCCGGATCCTCGAGCTGGCCCACCTGCACAAGCGCTGGGGCTCGCCACAGATTCATGGCGTGGTGGAACGCGAAGGGCTGGTAAAGAACCATAAACGGACGGACCGGGTTTACTACAAGGTTCTTAACCTCAGTCTTAGGCGGCGGCCGCGCAAAAAGTTTAAGTCTGCCCCGAGGGTTCCGCTTTTGGCCCCTACGAGGGTGAACCAGTGCTGGACAATGGATTTTGTCCATGACATGCTCAGCAACAGCAGGAAGATTAAGAACCTGAACATCCTGGACGAATACACACGGGAATGTCTAGCCATTGAAACAGATTCTTCAATCGGCGGGTTGCGGGTTGTGCGAGTATTGGAAAGGCTTAAAGACTTAAGGGGGCTACCGGAAGCCATCAGGTTGGATAATGGTCCGGAATTTACATCCAAGGCGATGGACGACTGGGCTTACAAGAACGGCGTAAAACTAAGCTTCATCGCTCCTGGCAAACCGACCCAGAATGCGTTTATAGAAAGCTTTAATGGCAAGTTTCGAGAAGAATGCTTGAACGAAAGCTGGTTCAATACGCTGGAAGAAGCCCGGGAAATAATTGAGGCCTGGAGAAACAACTATAATGGCTTCAGGCCGCATAGTTCTCTGGGCAGGCTAACGCCGCTGGCATTTGCGGCAAGAGCAGCGGTAAAGGTAGAATTTAACAACCTAGCAATGGTCCAGTAAACGGGGGAAGGTCACCTCAACTGGGAATTGCAAGACTGTCTCCTGATCGCCCCATTGGATAACCTTATAACCTGACTTGCTGGCTCTTTTGCCCATTCTCCGGGTATTAAATCGAACTGACATAGTAGTGCCCCCATGACAATAAATCGCGCCATGTTCTCCCCGTATCTCTTGGCAACTGACTTGTTCCTCCCGGCAAGGATCATTTGTGCCATCATCAACAACCTTATAACGCTTGCCCCAGGTTTTCTTCAGGTCTACCACCATGTAGTAATGCCCTTCATAGCCTCCCTGTTGCATAACTATTTGTTCAAGTTTACTTTTCATTTCATTCGCCTCCATGCATAATTACTACTGTATTAATACAGAATCCATAATCTATTGAGATGTTGAGATGTTTGAGATGTTGTGTTGTTGAGATGTTGGGATGAAAAGACTATGGACACAGGCCCCTAGCGCACCAAAGGCAATATCTCCCGTGTTTCTAGCTCGGCCTTCTAGCATCTTCCAAGCGGCGGGGTGGGAAAGCTGGTTTTGTGGTTTCGCTTCATTCCATGCCCACAAACAAAGTTTAAACAGCTCTCCGACAGTAAAGGGATCTTCAAGAGCTTGGGCTGTTGATTTGTAAACAAGTCCGAAAGACCTACGCCAAAGGTGAATAAAATATATTGAGTCGTTCGCATAACCGCGTATTGATCGCTTAACAGAATCGTGCCGGGCCGTAAGGGGAATTATAGCGGAGGCAAGTGCTGGCTGAGGGGGGGATACTATCCCTTGATATGCGGAGATTAGCCAGGCGGGTGTAGAATAAAGAATCGTGTTTTCTCGCAAAACACGTTTACCTAAGCATGGTTAATAGTGAGTCCCAGTATGCTCTTGGTCATCTGGAATTTTAGTACGGGGGAACTAAACGAGAAGCGGGGCGTTGGGGGTTGTAAAGTGGCACTGGTGCTTTACATCGCAATTATGTGTTGTAGTATAGACACATATTGCAATTATGGTGTATCTGTTGTAAAATATAGAACAGATTGTTACCATGATGTCACACACCGATAAAATAACTATTGCAAACGCGTGTGAGTTGTTGGGGGTTTCGCGGCCAACTTTTGATGCATATCGAAAAAGGTTTAAGTTTAAGGAAATTCGAGAAGGCTGGCAGGTGTTTTTTTCTCGCTCAGAGATTCTCTCTAAAATTTCTCCAAAGGTTTCAGTGACAACATCATTAATAATAACAGATGACTCTACTGTAAGTGAGCTTTTACTCGACGATGTGACATTCGATTTAAGGAAAATAAAATACATTGATCCCCATGGCGTTCTTTCGCTACTGTGTTCGGTTCTCTCAAAGGCTAATGAGGGAAAACTTGTTAGGCTCTTAGTTGAGGATTCGTTTCAAATTCAAAGGTTGCATTCATTAGGTTTTTTCCTTGAGCTTGAACGTAACCATCTAGATAAGATCGCCTGGGACAAAAGTAAAGTGACGGGGCTCCGCACAGTGGACCCCGATATGTTTCTCCCTATTCAATACATTGGGCACAAAGGAGGCGAAAGACAGATTTCGGAGAACCTTGTTCGGTTGCTCATCCGCCATGGATTCTCGGAAGAAATTGGGGCCAGAATCGGTTGGATCTTCGGTGAGCTTGCGGATAATGCGCTTACGCATGGCAAGGGCCCCTGTTATTTAATGTGTCATCGATTTATCGCTGCGGAAAAGGGCAAGTTTAATTTTTTAGTAATAGCTGTTGCAGATATGGGAGTGGGCATCCATAATTCACTGCGGACCAATCCAAAATATGCAAACCTAGATAACAAAACGGCTTTGCTTACAGCATTCAAATCAAATGTTACCAGTTGGGCCGATGAGTTTAAAAGAGGGAAGGGGCTTACTGATGTAATAACGATATCTATGGGCAATTACTCATATTTCAGGGTTGAGTCGGGAGATATGGGGCTATCTCTTCCTTGGGATAGTGCTGCTAAGTGGTGCAAACCAATGTCTTTAGTGTCTGGTACGCGGTATTCTATAGTGCTAACGGATGGTGAGTTTAAGGATGTCAGCAGGGATGATGCTGACAAATTTATTGAGAAACTGTTGCAAACATTATGACCACAATCAAACTAAAAGAGTATGGTGCAATACTGACTGGACGTGAGTTCGGAAAAACCGTTCTTACTGCCCTGTTGGAGAAACATCGCCCACCATTTGAGTTCGATTTTGAGGGGGTATTCTCAATGGGTTCATCATTTGGCGATGAAGTTCTGCCGCCTATAGCAAAATTGCAGGGGAATGAATTGCAAATTGTAAATGCGAGCAAAACAGTAAAAGCGTGTATAGAGGATATTAGGATTGAAACTAATATTAAATTCACGTTTAACGACATTGTTTAAGTCGCGTAATTCTTAATCTGCCTTAAGACTTATATGGGGCCAAGGCGGTGACCAATTTGTGACCAAGTGTGTCCAAAATGGTTAAACTCAGTTAAACTGAAAAAGAGCATGTTGCGGGTTTTGCCAATGAGGGTTAATCTAAACCCGGAAAATGCCTTGATTTTTGGGGAATGGCAATCATGGGGAGGTAGGAGGGGATTATTATAGTGGGGATAGTAATATCCTTCACGATACGCTTAATTCTGTGGTGGAATGCTGGTGCGAATTGAAACCAAGTCAGATCAATCTCACGTAATCTTATATGCTAAAACTTTTGTGCCCCAATTCAGTCCGCTCAGTGATTGTGAAAGAATTGTGAAAAAAGCCACTTCAAATAATTAATAGTAATTAAGGGCTAGGGCGTATTTCCCCTATGGTAGTTAAGAATAGTTAACAAGGGTTTATTCTTTATCGGACACCTTGCCAAGGTTGAGATGAGGGTTCGATTCCCTTCGCCCGCTCCAGATTTTTTAAACGCAGTTTTTCGACGACAATCCTTATAAGATTGTCGTTTTTGTTTCCCCGCTGTTCAATACCCAGAAGTCCATATAGGTGTCCATCCAGCATGTGAAACCGGCAAGAATTCCTGGTGAATTTCGGGCATCTTCCCAATGAAAGATAATATGGCGCACCTTGCCAAGCTGGTTTAAGTGTTTTGGCAAGGTTGAGATGGGGGTTCTATTTTTGCCGGCAAAGCATCAGTATCCGCCTAAAAGACGGTTGCTCTATCGTTGGTGTAGTCATGGTTATTAGCCTGTAAAAGGCTAAAGGCTCTCGCTGTATTTTTCATATTCAAGTGTTTGAATTGCGGTTTCCACGTTATCTTTACCTTTTGGTTAAATTACCGCGCTTGGCCCTTTGGCGCAGAGCCAGCCCTTGCCACCAAAGATAATTCCTGCCATACTATATAGGTTATTTAACAATTTGAATGTCCGATGTGATGAGGGGTTTTCAGATGCTAAATAGGCAACGAGGCGTAATAATATCCTGTTTTACACTATTTGTGGTTGTCGCGTATTCCTATGCGCGTGGGGTGCCAGAGCCTGTAATCAATAGCACATTGGAGAGTGAAGCCAGTATACAGTTTAACGATCCGGCTCACGTTGTGTTTTTCAACTACCAGACCTATTTGACCCGTGCTGGGAAGAAAGGTGAAACTCTGGCCAGATGGAACCTTCTATCGGCACCAGAGCGCGGCAGGAAG
>Ga0247840_10012281_pt1 | contig 10201 bp, 8 predicted proteins | sample LaCruzMarch2015__FD_192404 | JGI IMG/M metagenome (GOLD analysis project Ga0247840, IMG submission 192404) | Freshwater microbial communities from meromictic Lake La Cruz, Castile-La Mancha, Spain - LaCruzMarch2015_17m | ecosystem: Environmental > Aquatic > Freshwater > Lake | place: Spain...
TCCCGTCTCTCGCCTAGTCCAACATCGGCCATCACCTGGCCTATGTCCAGGGGGTCTTCGGAAATCTCAGTAGCCAGCTCCACATTTTCCTGGGCTGTCAGGCTAGCCATAATATTATAGAATTGAAACACAAAGCCGATCTTCTTCCTGCGATACTCCGTCAGCTGCTTTTCGTTGAAGGCGGTAATTTCGTCCTCCCGCATAAAGACGCGGCCATCCGTAGGCGTATCCATGCCGCCGATGATGTTCAGCAGGGTGCTTTTCCCTGAGCCGCTGGGCCCAAGAATGACCACAAATTCTCCTTCATAGATCTCAAAGCTGGTATCGACCAGGGCCTTGACCTCGATTTCGCCCATCTGATAGCTCTTGCTGAGGTTTTCAGTTCTTAGAATAATAGTTTTAGTCATGTCATCCCCTGTTCTTATTTGTTCTTTCCCCAATTAGTCTTATAAGCAACAAAAAGCACAATACACATGTAGATCCACATAATAATTGTAAACCCGAAAATAAAAGGAAATCCAAAAATAAAGGGCTCGATGCGATTAATGAAAAATATGCCCGGGATTTCCATAACTGCAAACCCGAATATTATCAAACCCCATAAAATCAAACTTGTTCTTGTCATTTGTATTTCCTCATCTCAAGCTTAGTCATTTTCAATACAAAGTAGCTCTTTCTCATTTTCCCACAAGCCAGTTGCTGTGTCAAAATAATTTATTGCACAGAAAACCGGCCTCTCGCATAATGCGATTGACCGGCGATCTGTTTTCTATTTAACTATTGGTGTATGATGGGCGTAGTGATCTTATCTTTACTTTTTATCTGCCTTCAGCACAGCATTCAGCATGACGGAAGCACCAGCTGTACACTGTTCAACCGTAGTAAATTCTGGTTCACAATGGCTATGTCCATCCTTGGATGGTACGAAAATCATTGTAGCTGGAATCATATAGGATGTGAATTGTGCATCATGACCTGCGCCGCTGTTGATGTCCTGGTTTGAAATCCCAAGTTCATTGACGCTGTCCCTGACAAATCCCACTAACTCCTTGTCGAAGTAAACCGTGTCACGCTGCCAGGCTAATTCAACCTCGCATCGGCACTTTTCAAGCTGCTTGCCATCAAGACTTTTAACGATGGCCAGCACCTGCTGCAGTACTGCTGGATCCTCATGCCTGACGTCGATGGAAAAGTCAACCAGATCAGGAATAACCGTATGTACGTTTGGATGGCAAAGGATTTCGCCTGTGGTATAAACCAATTCCGGTCTCCCCAGCTTGTCGATTTCGTCGTGGAGGAAGCAAAGGCCTTTCGCTGCTGCAAAGAGCGCATCCTGTCTCTTATGCATCGGCGTTGTACCGGCATGATCTGCCTGACCGAAGAACCTGATGCGATAGTTGAACATACCTAAAACGCAGGTGACAACGCCCACTTCATTCCCGGCATCCTCAAGGATTGGCCCCTGTTCGATATGAAGTTCAAACATAGCCATATAATCATTTGGATTTAGTCTGTTCTTCTTATCCCCTTTATAGGGACTTTTGTCCAGCGCTTCGCCAAAGGTACTGATTTTGTCAAGAACGCTCTTTGATGCCAGCATATTCTCCTTGACAAATTTCTTGGCAATTTCTGCCGGTAAGTAGTCATGGGTTATAACGCCAGAGGACATTAAAGCCGGGGGATAAAGAGATCCTTCTTCATTGGTCCAAATCATTGCTGTAAGAGGATGTCTATGCTGGATTTTTTCCGTTACGATTGTTTCCAGTACCTCCATGGCTGTCAGAACTCCAAGTACGCCATCATAGTTCCCGCCATTTCTAACGGAATCTACATGAGACGCCATAACGATTCTTTTCAGTCCGGCTTCTGATCCCGGAATCGTAGCATACATATTAGCCATATCATCGGTTTGGATGTCAGCCCCTATGGCTTTCATTCGCCTGACATATTCATCTCTTGCCTGATGGGCTTCGGGTGATAAAGAGTAGCGGGTTACACCGCCGTGTCCTGCATCTCCAAACTTACTGAAGGTGAGGATTTTATCTTCTAATCTTTCCTTGTTACATTTGTACATGATAATCTCCTTTTCCGAGTTTGCTAGATTTTACTCTTAACAGCCTTGAATTTTTCAAAGCGACTTAGCGATTCTGCATCGGCCTTGGTCGCAAGACTTAATGCAACAGCAACAACCAAGTTTAGAGAAATAGCGATGAAGCCTGGATTAAATCCGAAAGGAACCGGAACGCCAGAGAATTTAAAGTAGAATATGCTGAGTATTCCTACAACCATACCTGCTCCAATTCCCCACTTTGTAGCGCCTCTCCAGAAGAATCCAAAGAATATGGCTATGAATGTTTGGGTTAGGCCAGAATAGGCAAGGGTAACCACGTTAGCCATGAGTTGTGGGAAATATAACGCACTCATTACGCCGAAGAACAGGAAGATCCCAGTCGCAGCACGTGTCCAAAGAACCATGCTTGATTCCTTCATGTTAGGATTTAGAACGCCCAGAATGTTCTTTGAAAATAGACCGCCAACGCATAGCGCTGTGATAGCCATAACAAGAATCGCTGTCAAGGCGCCGCCGCCGGCAACCAGTCCAACTACCCATGGGGGGAGATTCTGAACCACTACAGCAAGAAGTGCATAGTCCGGTTTGTCCAGTCCAGGAATTGTTGCAAAGGCAAAGTAAGCTGTTATGACTAAAAACGGGAACATGATCATATACAACGGCATATAAATGGAGTTTCTTCTCAGGTTTGTTTCGTTCTTACTGGTTAATATGGCCTGGAAGGATATGGGCAGCATATAGAATCCCAGCATTTGAAATAGGATTGTAGATATAACAAAGGTGAATCCAGCCGTAACTGGTTCCATTGGAACAGTCAACATTTCCGGAGCAGAGGCTGCAACAGATTTGAATATTCCGCCAACACCGCCCGGCATTTTCATGGCAGCGGTAATCCCTGCAATAACGATGGCGAGAACCAGGAGTATATCTTTAAGTACGCTGACCCAAGCCGGGGCGCGGATTCCTGCTATTGCGATATAAGCAAAGGCAAGAGCTGAAGAAATGACTACGCCGGCGCCGAAGCTGACACCTATGTCAAGATAGTTGAATAATATGGCCATACCTGCAAACTGGTTTTGAATCCACGGTGTCAGGAACATGATTCCAATTACCGCAGTCAGAACCTGCATGGCTTTGCTGTTGTATCTCCAACCGATTACATCGCCGATTGATACAGCATTTGCCAGTTTTCCCATTCTCCAAATTGCAGGATTCAGGAAATAACCAACTACATAAGCAAGAAGGATATAACAGATAAACCAGGTACCGTACATGGCACCCTTTGCATAGATAGAACCCGGTGCCCCCAGCATGGTGCCGATACTATAAATTTCTCCAACAGACACGAAGAATATGAGGAATGCACCAAAACCACCGCTGGCGACCATGACATCATTCATACTTGAGCCAATGGCGCCCTTCTTAGATGCGATTGCTATAACAAGAGATAAAATTAATATCCCTGAAAATACTGCTAATGCCATTTATTTCGCCTCCTTTTCATCTTTGTCATCTACTTTTTTATTATAAGGATCCAGATTAAAGGCAATCAGAAGACATAAAGATGTCAATCCAAGCCATGCAAACATCCAGGCATAGTTAAAGGAGAAGCCAAAAACAAAGGGCTCTATTTTGTTGTATAATGGAAAAGCTAATAAAATTGCAGCCATAGGAATGACAAAACCGATTATGATTGTAGGTATACGACTTTTCATTTTGAACTCCTTTCAAATTTGAAAATGCTTTTGCTGAACGAAAACCTTCCTTTCCAATAATCTCGTTTTATAGTATTGGATATAGTCTTAACCCCATTCTAAATAGGCTTTATTAAAACCCGCTTAATAATAGCTAAAAGATTTCTAAAGAAATGGAATAAGCTTTTTATTTTATCCTTATAACGTGTATAATGTAGTCTAAAGTGGATTTTAGGGAGATCGGTGCGATGCCATACTCATATAGCTTTTTATTTGCATTTATGTTGTTTGCGATGATTATTACAATCATCTACTTTATTCTGTTTTCAAAAAGCCAGGAAAAATTTGTGCATTATTGGGGATATAGCTGGATATTTTATTCTTTTGGACTTGTATGCCTTATTGTTTCAAAGGATCTGGCCTACCTTCCCCTGCTCGAAATACGTAAGATCCTTGACCTGTTAAACATCCTGTACCTGCTCTATGGTGCCTATTCTTTTATGCATGTATCCATTCCCAGCTACTGGCTAAAATTCTCCTTATATTTAGTGGTCTATATGGCTTTAGCCGTCGTGTATGACTTTGATTTATATCTCGCCTTCCTTCCGGTCTCAATTTATCAGGTCCTTCTCACAATCGTTTTATGCTATGTGATCATTAAGAATTGGGATATAGAGAAGAAGGAGAAGATCCTTTCCATTGTCATATTCTTGTCCTGGGGCCTAAGCAAGGCCGCTTTTTCCTATTTTGAAACGGATACGCTGAATATGAATTCCATCTACCTCATCGAGGTGCTGATGTCCAATACACTTAATTTCTGCATTTTACTGATCTATCTGGCAAAAATGAAAAAGGATTTTTTTGTCAAGGAAAAGCTTTTTAGAATTATGGCTGAAAACGCTACAGATGTGATTTTCTACTACCAGTTATCGCCATTTCCCAGCTTTTCATACATAAGTCCGTCCATAGAAAAAGTTACCGGCTATACCCCAAATGATTTCTACGATAACCCAAAACTGCATATTGAAATCAGCCACATTGAAGATCAGGAAACTGTATCCGACTTGTACATTAAAGATGATAACCCCATGGCAGAGGGCCGGAGGCAGCATAAAATAGTACGCTGGTATACCAAGGATGGCAGCTTGATCTGGATGGAATTCAACAACACTTCCATTTATGAAAACGATTCAATGATAGCAGTAGATGGGATTATAAGAGATATCACCGTGCGAAAGAAGATCGAAGACTCTCTTCAGTACTCGAAAAAAACCATGGAGTCGTTTCTTTCCTATATTTCCCACGAGTTAAAAACGCCAATGACCTCAATACTTGGTTATATCAGTGCTTTAAAAGACGGTACTATGGATGACGAAAAAAAGAAAAGCGATGCCATCGATTTGATTTATTTGAATTCTCTTACATTACAACGGCTTACAGATGATTTATATCAATTGTCGCAGATGGAAACGAAGCAGTTTGACTTTAAATTCATGCAATTATCCATCGGTGATTTTTTAAATGGTATTATCCATAAATACGCATGGGATATTAAGAAAAGCGGTTTGGATTTTATTGTCAGCACCGAAGAATTAAACAAGGTGCAATGTGACGTGATAGCTGATCCCGAAAGATTGGAGCAGGTTTATTCCAACATTTTGCATAATGCCATAAAATTCACTAAGCCTGGCGGTACTATCACTTTAAGATGCTCTGTTGATGAAAAACAGAAAATGGTCGTATTCAGCATCTCAGACACAGGCATTGGCATTCCTAAGGAAGAGCAAGGCAATATATTTGAAAAGTTTTATAAGAGCCCGAGCACGCAACCTGTCAACGGACAAAAGGGAAGCGGCCTAGGCCTCTCTATTTCAAAGGAAATCATCAGCGCTCACGGGGGTAATATTTGGGCAGTAAGCGTTAGAGACAAGGGTAGTACCTTCAGTTTTTCTTTGCCCATATATAAGGAATAAGAAAGGAGAAAGCATGGCTGCAGAAAAAATTCTAATCATAGATGACGACCGGGATATCAATGCCTTAATTGCCTCCTACCTTTTAAAGGAAGGCTTTGTCCCGATATCCGCCTATGATCATACCTCTGCATTGAGCTTGATTGCCAAAGACAAACCGGACTTGATCATTCTTGACATCATGATGCCGGAAATTGACGGCATAGAATTATGCCTTGAGATTCGCAAAAGGCATCATATGCCCATTCTCTTTCTAAGCTGCAAGGCCGAGGAAATCGATAAGATCATTTCCCTATCAGTAGGTGGAGATGACTATATCACTAAGCCATTTCTTCCAGGCGAGCTGGTTGCCAGAATAAAGGCTCACCTGCGAAGGGTTAGGATTGCTTCTTTTGCAGAGGTAGCAGATGAAATTGTCAGCATGCCGGGAATGACCATCAATTTTGCTTCACGCGAGGTATTTTCAGATGGAAAGCAAGTCGTATTAAGTGCAAAGGAATTTGAAATTATCAACATACTGATTCATAATCCCAAAAGAATTTTCAGTATGGATCAGCTTTTTGAAATGGTCTGGCAGACTAACAGCTTAGAGGGTGACTCCAGAACAATCATGGTTTATATCAGCAATATTCGAAAGAAAATAGAAGCAAACCCGGATAATCCAAAATATATCATCAGCGTCCGAGGCGTTGGGTACAAATTTAACCATCATATCCTATAGCAAATAAAAGCATCTTGTTACTTGAGGTATTAATATGGAAATGCAGATACCGGCTTTAATAATCATATTCGTCTTCACCTTCATTCCCCTTTGGATTGGGGAGTTGTCAAGAAGGGCTTCCCTGAATAATGTGGAAGACTTTTTCGTCCAAGGCAGAAGGATGCCAACTGTCGTCTTGTTTCTGACGGTTTATGCTACCTGGTGGAGCTCCTTTGCTTTTCTAGGCTCCACATCCTATTTCTATACCAAGGGGCCGATTTACCTTACCGCGATAGCATGGAATATTCTCTTTGGCGTTCTTTTTTATCTTGTTGGAAAACGGATATGGCATTATGGCAAAGCACATAAATATATCACACCAACGGATTTTTTTGATGATATTTATGGTTCCAAACTTCTGAATATCATCATAACCATAATTATGATGATCTTTACAATTCTCTATCTGCAGATTCAGTTATCCGGCGGCGCCTATCTGATTGAAGTAGCCTCCGGGGGCATCATTCCCTGGCGTGTCAGTGGTCTTGTGTTTTATCTGGTTATTATCATCTACCTATGGGCCGGAGGCCTTCGGGCCGTTGCCTGGGCTGATATTTTTTATAGCATCCTGATATTTTCCGGACTTGTCATCGGCGGATTATACCTGTCCTATCAGGCAGGTGGCATTTCTTATCTTTTCCAGCAGGTTTATGTCAATGATCCAAGTTATTTAAAGCTTCCTGGTCCATCCGGCAATTCCGGAATCCTGCTTTGGTTCTGTATGTTTCTTATGACGCCAATAGGTGCTTTAATGGGTCCACAATTATGGATCAGGATGTATGCGGCAGAAAGCGGCAAAGCCTTTAATATTATGCCGTTTTTACTCACCCTGATGACCATTGCCTATATGGGTGCTGTGCTTTCGGGCTACTCCGGGCTATTACTCGAACCTAATCTATCCCGGCCAGATACCATATTCCCAGTGTTGCTGGTCAAGTACGCCCCTGCCTGGCTTGCTGCCTTTCTTTTCTGCTGTGGCGCGGCCGCCGCCCTTTCAACGGCAAACGCACAAATACATGCTATTTCAGCAGTTTATTCCATCGATATTCACAAAAAATATATTCACAGGGATATCTCAGACAGATCTTTAGTACGCGTTGGCAGATGGGCAATCATTATTTTTTCAGTAGGGGCTTATATCGTCCTTATTCAGTCTCCGGATCTCATCGTACAAAGTGGCTTGATCGCTCTAAGCGGAACTGCCCAAGTATTTGTTCCGGTTATTGGCGCACTGTTTTGGAATAAATCCAATGCAAATGCTGCAATCGCAGGAGTTATAACAGGTATTACCATACTAATCGTCTCAACCTATATTCTGCACTTTACGGCCTCCTACGGCGGAACATTTGGATTGCTTGTCAATGCCCTGGTATTTATAATACTCTCGAGATTTTCAAAGGAAAACAGCAGAGTCAGCAATAAAATATTTGCCTATAAAAAGGCTTATGAAGAATTCCTGGCATCGGACAGATAAGCCTGTTATAAAAACGATTTAAAATAAAAGCTGCGGACAAGTTGACACTTGCCCGCAGCTTTTGATTACTATAATTTTTTTATTCTTCGTGCTTGGAAGCATGCTCGGCTATGATTTTTTCTGCCATATGCATGGGCAGCTCTTCATAGCGGTCGAATTTCATCACGAAGGTGCCTCTGGCCTGGGTCATAGACCTCAGGATGATGGCATACTTGAACATTTCTGCCATCGGCGCCTCGGCTACAACCTTCTGGCCGCCGCCTGTCTGTGGCTCCATGCCCAGAATTTTGCCTCTTCTTTTATTCATGTCGCCCATGACATCGCCCATGTATTCATCCGGTACGACGATTTCCACATGCATGATGGGCTCAAGCAGGATGGGTTTCGCTTCCATCAATCCTTTTTTGAAAGCCAGTGAAGCAGCCACTTTGAAGGCCATTTCATTGGAGTCTACATCATGATAGGAGCCGTCATAAAGCACCGCTTTGACATGGACTACAGGGAATCCAGCCAGCACACCCTTGTCAAGACACTCTCTAAGACCTTTTTCGACGGCGGGGATATACTGTCTTGGTACGGATCCACCTACTACGGCTTCTGCAAACTCAAAATCTTCCTGAGACGGCGAGAATCGGATATGCACATCGCCATATTGGCCTGCGCCACCGGATTGCTTTTTATGCTTGCCCTGGACATCGGAGCTGCCTTTGATCGTCTCTCTGTAGGCTATTTTCTGGTCGACCAGGTTGACGGCTACGCCGAATTTTTCCTTGAGCTTGGCACAGATGATGCCAATCTGAATATCTCCCTGTCCCCCAATCAGCGTCTGATGGGTTTCATTGTTTCTGTTCATGACGAAGGAAGGATCCTCTTCCATCAGTTTATGCAGGCCGGAGCTGATTTTCTCCTCATCGCCCTTGGCTTTAGGTTCTACTGCCATGTAAAGTGATGGCTCGGGGAATTCCAGTGATGGATATTTAATGAAGTTTGCCTTGTCGCACAGGGTATCGCCGGTCTGCGTGAACTGAAGCTTAGAAACCGCTACGATATCTCCAGCATAAGCACTTGAGGTCTCTTCCTGGTGCTTGCCTCTTAAAAAGAACATGGATCCGATTTTTTCGGATTTCTCTACCCTGGCATTGAATACTTCAGTTCCAGCGGAAATCTTGCCTGAAATCACTTTCATAATCGAAATCTTGCCGACGAAAGGGTCAGCAACAGTCTTGAATATAAAGGCTGACATAGGTCCCTGCTCGCTGCATTTTCTGATGACTTCTGCGCCCTTGGCATCCTCGCCGACATATTCTGAATGCTCCGTTGGATGGGGCACATCCTTGAGCAGCACATCCATGAATTCCTTGATGCCTTTGCCATCGAGGGCTGACGCTGTCAGCACGGGTACGATGGTGCCATTGGCAATACCTTTTGCAAGGCCGTGATGGAACTCTTCCTCTGTGAAAGCTTCACCGGCGAAATACTTTTCGAGCAACTCTTCATCGCTTTCGGCAACGGCTTCAGTCAAGGCTTCTTTTACCTCGTCGGAAATCGGATCTGTGAACTGGACCAGAGTTGGGCCAAATTTATCTTTTAACTCCGCAAGGGTCTTCTCAAGATCCGCATTTTCCTTGTCCATTTTGTTGATCAGGATAAATGTAGGCATGCTGAACTGCTTGCAGGATTTCCATGCTTTTTCGGTACCAACCTGAACGCCTGCTGAAGCGTCAACAACGATGACAGCTCCCTCGGATGCGCGAAGACCGGAGTTGACTTCCCCAATGAAGTCAAAATAACCTGGCGTATCTATAAAGTTAATCTTAACATTCTTCCACTGAACGGGTACTACGGCTGTGCTTATTGAGTATCCCTTTTCTATTTCCATTTTGTCATAATCAGAAGTGGTATTCCCATCTTCAACTTTTCCCATTCTGTTAATGACTCCTGTAGCAAACAGTGCGGCTTCAAGTAGTGTGGTTTTCCCGCAACCGCCATGTCCCACAAGTGCAACGTTTCTTATATTGTCGCTCGTATAGCCTTTCATAATCCGCTTCCTCCCAAATTTTATTTTAGCATAGCAACGCCATTATAACATTAGCCAAAAAAAATAGCAAAAGTAATTTTTGCCATTACTTCTGCTTTTCAGCCCTTGGAATTGTGATAAAAAAAGGCCTTAAGGCAAGGCCCTCGAGGTTATTCGGACTGCATTAAGCTAAAGGCTTTCCTTGTCCATTTTGC
>Ga0247840_10012282_pt1 | contig 10200 bp, 9 predicted proteins | sample LaCruzMarch2015__FD_192404 | JGI IMG/M metagenome (GOLD analysis project Ga0247840, IMG submission 192404) | Freshwater microbial communities from meromictic Lake La Cruz, Castile-La Mancha, Spain - LaCruzMarch2015_17m | ecosystem: Environmental > Aquatic > Freshwater > Lake | place: Spain...
GCAAAGGCATTCACGTATCAGCATCACTCCGCTGCGCTACAGTTGCCATCCCTAGGCCAAACATTCATCTTACCCGGTGCACGAACCGCTATCGCGCTGGTTTTCAGGTTTCAAGTCTCCGATATCCGATTTCCGATTTCAGGTCTTCACCCGTCACCCGTCACGCTCCACTTTGTGCCCCCTGCAACAACCAGGCGGCCAGGGAGGCTGCCCGGTAGACTGCCGAAGGCAGCCCGCAGGGCACGACGCCGGGGCGGGCGCGTGTCAAACATTCGTCTTTTCCCCACTTCCCTGTCAGACGTTCCTGACCGGCCAATATTCCTAGAATATGTGTGGCCTTACTTTACAATACGGTATACCGTATTTTTATGAAAACCACGATCGACATTGCTGACGATCTGGCGTCTACTCTCAAACAAAAGGCCGCCCGCGACGGCATCTCGATGCGTGCCGCCGTGCATGAAGCCCTTCGTCTTTGGCTCAGAGACCAGCCCGCTTTTATGCATCCCAAACCGATTCCGCGAGACATCGGGATCATGTCCGGCCAAGGCCTCACACCCGAGGCAGCCTCTATTTCTTGGGACGAGCTGCGCGCCCTCAGCTACAGCCAGAAGGTCTGAGACCGCATGATCGCACTGGACACCAATATCCTCGTCTATGCCCACCGGCAGGACTCGACTTTTCACACCGTGGCACTCGACACGCTCGAACGACTCGGTAATTCGTTTAGTCCCTGGGCGATTCCCTGGCCCTGCCTCCACGAATTCCTCAGCATCGCCACCCACCCCCGCATTTACAGCCCTCGCACTCCCATTGATACCGCCCTGGCCTTTCTTGAGAACTGGCTCCAAAGCAAATCCCTCCTGCTCCTCTCCGAAGGCGAAACCTACTTCGGGCAGCTCGCCAGCCTGGCCAGCCGGGCCAAGCTCGCCGGCCCGAAAGTCCACGATGCCCGCATCGCCGCCCTCTGCCTCGCCCACGGCGTCGAGGTGCTCTACACCGCCGACCGCGACTTCTCCTCTTTTCCCGATCTCAAGACCCGAAACCCCCTCATCGAACACCCGCGTCCATAGCGTCCTCCGCGCGAAACGCTCTTCCCCCAGAAACCTCGCGCCAAGCCCGCAAAGACCGCAGAGAAATTCAGGTTTTTAGTCTCCGATTTCCGATCTCCGATTTCCGGTCTCAGGCTCAAGCCTTCACCCCTCCCCCTTCGCCTCCTTCTGAGCCAGTGCCCAATCGGCATCGGAGTTCAACCGCACTTCATCCTTGATGCGCGATAAAGGCTCAGAATCCTCCCATAGCAGGCCTCGAAACCAAAGTTGGCTTCCGCCACCGAGCGGTGATTGCAAGGTCTCCCCGGATTCCTGTCATTGATGAAGTCGCGAATACTGTCCGCGAGGCTTGTCGGATCTTCGACTGGTGCCGTCCACAGGTGGGATAGGCCGAGTTGGGAAAACGTGCCGTTTCCCGGCGCATCGGTCAAAATCAAGGGCAGGCCGCCCGAGAGGGCTTCGAGGATGGCAAAAGAGAGCCCCTCATACCGAGATGAGAGAGCGAAGGCATCGATGCTTTGATAGAAGCCCGCCGTATCACTGAGATAATCAATGCGGACAATTCGCTTGGAGAGACCTTGCTGGTCTACATATGCGGCGCAGTCGGATGAAAGCTCACCCGAGCCGACGTGGGCTAGGAACACTTCGGGGAAACCGGCTGCGCAGGCATGAAACGCCCAGTAGAGCGTTAGAGGATCTTTCTGGTAGGACAGACGCCCAAGGGTCCCGATGACCACAGCGTCGTCCGGTAGGCCATGTTCGGATCGCCACTTTCGTTTTTCGTTAGGGTCACCCTCTGTGAAGTGATGGGTATCGACGGCGTTGGGGATGACGATCTGTTTGCTCTGTGCCACCCGGAGGGTCTCCCGTCCGAAGGTTGCCTCGTCGGGCGACACATTGATCGTCGTGGCGAATGGTGAAAAAATCCGCTCCAGCAGATTGAAAACCGAAGTCTTCAATCCCGGAGGATTCCCCATGCCATAATATGCGTTTGGCGTGTAAAACGAAGGCTTTCGAAGCAACGTCGCGGCGGCTCTCCCCAAGATCCCGGCCTTCGAACTGTGCGAATGAATTACGTCGCAGGGATGCGATGCGGCGAGTTTCAGAAGTTTAAAAAATGCGGGCAGATCTGCCGGTTGGGGCGAGTTTGACGTGCGGAGATTCGTCGTGAGTCCACCACTGTCTCTCACGGCTCCAACAAGGCGGTGTAACCTGTCGGAGCCACGGACATCGGAGTAAGCCAAATCAACCTCGACGCCCGCCGAGAGAAGATAATGAACAAGCCCTTCGACATGGCGGAAGACTCCATCGCATCCTGGCTCGACGACCTGAAGAACTCGGAGGGGGCTGCTCATTCGTGCGCGACGTTTTCTGTAACTCCCTCGAAGCGGTTGTTGGAAACTTTGACATCTGTCGATGCTTTCACCAACACCCCCGGTCCGGAAACCTCCCGGATCCCATTGCCGGAAATCAGGATATCGGAGGATGCGGAGATGCTGATTCCGGCGCGACGGACCTGGCGGATGACATTATTTTCGATGCGGAGCCTGCGATGAACGCCGCTCTGCGGCGGGATGCCGGGGGCGTCAGCAAAAACAGAGATGGCACCGGCATTCGCCCCGGCCCCATCATTGCATTGCGCGATCATATTGTTCCGGATCGTGACGTTCTCCGTCGGACCGGATTCCCACCAGGTTCCGACATCGCACGTCACGTTTATCGCTGATCCCGACATGCCTTCGAACCAATTGTGCTCGATCACCGTATTGCTGGATTGAACCAGGATCCCGCGCGCACGGTTGTCCACGAACGTGCAGTTTCTCACCGTCAGCTCGGGTGAGGCGCTCCTGTTCCAGACTACTGCATTCTCAGGTATCCCTGCCGGCACATCCTCTGAGAAGGTGATTTCCGCCGAAAGATTCGAGCGTTCCGGCTTGGTTGCAACGACAGCCCCCTGGAAAACCGGCCTGCCAAATGGCTGGTCCGGCAGATGGATGCTGATCCGGTCACCGGAGCACGGCGGCACCGGCATCCACTCCACATCCCGGCGACCGGTCACGACCCGGATCGATTTCGAAGCTGGCGAGCCCATCACACGAGAATATGTCCCGTGGACATTGATCGCATCGTCTCCCATGCGCTCAAAGCGGCACCCCTCGAAGAGGATCTTGCCACGGCAGGAGTTGAAATGGGTGGCGTCGGCATTGGTGGATAGAGCCGGATTTCCGGGGCGCGGTGCCACTTGGACTTCGCGCAGCTCGACCGACTCACAAGAAAGAAAAATCATCCCCATCCCGGAGCCGGAGAAAATCCGGAGCAATTTCAGATCGATGTCCCTGCAATGGGCAAAGCGGATGACCGGGGCCCCGTAGATTTTCGGGCGCACAACCGCATGGGTCCCCTCCGCTGGCAGGCTCCCCGCCCGGAGCCCCGAGAGTTCGATGGTGCCTTTGCCGAGCGCCTTCACTTGGGCTGGGTGCTTGATCATGTAGAGATCCCTTCCCGCCGGCCGCCGCCGGGTGACGTCGAGCCCCAGAACTCCCTCCACAGGCCCGGAGAAGGGCTGGCGGGCATGGAGATGCACGGCCGTTCCCGAAACAGTCTTTCCCACACGCACGAGAAAACTGGTCGCGGGCACGTAGTCCACCGAGATCCCCTCGATCCGAACCCCGGACGTGTTGGCGACATCGAACAATGTCACTGGCGCATGAACCACGAATGTCGTTCCCGCGCCGACCAGTGCGATCCCCTTGGCACCATCGATCCGCAAGGTCTTCGAAACATCGTAGGTTCCACGCTCAAACCAGATCACCGATCCCGGCTTTGCTTTCGAGAAGACCAATTGGATCGCAGAGGTATCATCCCGAGCGTCATTCGGGGTGGCTCCAAAGTGTGTGACCATTATCTCCCGCTCCCCGGAAGCCAGCAAGCAGGTGACCGGAAGGAGAAGGATTATGGCGCGCATATCAAGGCCGATTTGGGGAAACCTGCGAGGCCAGAACCGAGTCATAAACAGAACCGAGTTCCTTGGCATGCCGCTCAAGCGTCGGAGGCGAGTTCCAAAAGGCATCATAGGCCCCTCGCCCAAGCTTCTCGACAAGGGCGTCGTCCTTGAATAATTCCAGCACACGGGCGAGGTCGGCAACCTCCCCGCCACGGTAGAGAAGGCCGTTTACCCCAGGCACGACCTGCTCGGCGGCAGCGCAGGCGTCGGAAACGATAACCGGCACCCCCTGCGCCAGCGCCTCCGCAACCGTCAGACCAAAGGTCTCATGCCAAATACTTGGGAAAACCAGCGCCCGGGCGGTGCGAATCTCGGCGAGCACCTTGTCCCGCTCCATCCACCCGGTGATTGCCGCCCGGGGATTGATCTTGAGAACATTCTCTTTGAGATACCCGTCACCGCAGAAGCGCGCCTCCACACCGGCACGAAGTGCCGCCTCGGCCAAATCGTCCGGCGCTTTTTCAACGGTCATTCGCCCAACAAAGAGATAAGCCGCACCCCTGGAGGCTTGGACACAAGGCTGGCGGTCAATCTCCGCCGGATTCCGCACGAAATACCTCCGCACGGAGGGTGGAAGCGCAGGCTCCAGGACGGCTTCGCTATGACGCGAGATGATGATGGCGTGTTCCAAGTGCCGTGGCAGCCCTCCCGGACCTGCTTGAACAAATTGCCGCACACTCCGCCAGCCCTTGTGGAGTGCTCCCCGCCGGTCGCACTGCGTCAGAAGACAGGATGCGGAAAGCGGGCGGCGGCGGCAGATCCTGCCCGCAGGAAATTCAAAAAAAGCGCCGTTTGGGCAGCTCACAAAGTAATCGTGCAATGTCACCACCGGCCGGAACCCCAAGCTGTGGCAAGTGGGAAAGATCGAGCTGGTCAGGGCTTTTGTCCACCCATGCACATGCACGACAGACTCCTTCGGATCACATTCAGCGAGGATTTTCGCCACTTTCGCAGCCGCCGGGCGACTCCACATGCCAGCGGCCATCCCACGGAGGCTCCCAGCTTGCTCCAACAGGTCCGGCCCCTCCAAAAGCTGGAAAGTGATCCGCCGATGCTCCAGTCGCGGACTCACACCGCTCCCACATCCACCAACAAAGAGCACCTCCACCCCGGCGTCGGCCAGTGCCCTTGCCCCAGCAATCGCCACCTGATCCGCCCCCCCTCTGACGGTGGCGTAGTCGTTCAGGATAACGACTCTCAACATACCTGAACCTTCGATTTGATAGTGGCCGATACAAACCGCTGAAGCTCAATACCATGGATTGCTTCGCGCTTCATGTCCTCAACACCTGTTGGCAGATATTAACGAACTGCCTCCCGGTGACCGAAACGTCGTATCGTTCGGCAGCCAGACGGCGGCAGTTCTCGCCAATCACCATTCTCTGCTCTGGTGACAGTTGGCACATCCATGCCATGGCGTCGGCCAGACTCCGGCTGTCGCCTGCCTTCACGATGCGGCCATGGATGTCATCAACAAAGCCATCCGGTCGGCCAACGCAATCCGTCAAGATCACCGGCAACCCGGACGCCATGGCCTCGAGAACGGAGAGCGGAAGCGGGGGACCTTCCCACAGTGCAGAGTGGACGTAGAAGTCGTAATCCACCAAGAGAGCTTTGACGTCGCTCTTCCAGCCCAGAAATTGGACCGCCTGTTTCAGTTGACCCTTCCGGACATCCTCAAGAAGGTCCTTTTGGTAGTCCTCAGATGCCCTGTGGTTGGGAGTGACTCCGCCCGCGAGATCGACCTGCACGTGGAGCCCTTTGGCGATGACCTGCGCAATCGCCTCGACCAACACTCTTTGTCCCTTTTGTGGATCGATTCGGCCAATATTCAAACCCCGGATCGCCGGACTGCCTGCGGCCGAGACCGGACGTCGCTCCACAAGGTAATCGGATGTCACAATCCCGTTCGGGACCACAAAAACATTTTCTGGACGACATCGAAACTCATCAATCGCTTGTGCGCGCACGGCTGGGCCAACTGCCACGATCGCCGCCGCTGTCCGCATTTCCCTGCCAAAAAAGTGCTTCTTGATGGCCGGAAGCGGCCATGGTCCGAAGAAATTGTGCAATGTTTGGTCGAAAACGAGGTAGGGGACCCGAAGTTTTCGACAAACCGGCCCAACAATTTTCAGATCGATCTGCACGGCACTTAGCACGAAGGCTGGTCGCATCTGCTGGATCCTCGTCGCCATCCGGCTGATCAGACTGGCGTCTCTGAGGTGGATAAAACCCAGCTCTTCTGCAAAGTCAAAGTTATCCTTCTCCAACACAGTTCCCAATCTCGTCGCATCGCCGGCCGGCGGGTCACCCACGATATACGACACGCTCCAGCCCATGTTACGGAACTCCCGCCCATACAAGTGAGCCATCTTCCCGGCCCCGGTGTAGTCGCCGGAGCCGGCGACAATGACAAGACTGTTACACTGGGCTCTCATTGTAGCGACGAATCTTTTGCGACAGGGGATACAGAAAAGCAAAACTTGCTCCGACTAAACTCCAAGCAATCAGACAAGAGAATCGACTTGATAATGTCGGAAACAACAGGCCGTATAGGGTCCAAGGCAAACCCGCAAAAGCTGGGAAAAGCAGGTATATATGGCGAGGGGGTTTCATTAAAATCCAAAGACTAACTCCTCTGCATATCAAAAGAATAAGCATGATATGATAGGATAAGACGAGCAGAAACCCTAATGCTCCTATTGACGAAGTGTAGTCCAACCATGTGTTTTCGTAAATCTCTCCAGTCCCTACGAGCGTTTTAAGATTCCAGAATTCAACGCCTCTTCCCCAAGGAAACGTCTTTTCAACCATTTCAATTCCGCTTTGGATTCTTTCGTTGCGGATACTGTTGGAAGCTTCGTCTGGGTCTTGAATTGAATAAAGAAGCTCAATAGCAGTATCGTATGAGGTGCTGGAGATTAGTGTGGAGAGCAGGAAGCCAGCAACAAAAACAACAAATATCACCAACAAGGATTTCGGGGTGTTTTTCCTTGGATTAGATAAAAGAAAAGCCACCACAATCATCAGTAGAGAAATGATTAGGAGCAGTAATGGGCCTCGGCTTAAAGTATTCAGAATCGCTATGCTTGCAAGGCCACATGACGTCCAGGCTACCAGACGAGGGGCGATGGGGGTAATAGCAGTAAGAACAGCCCCCAATACTGCAACGAACCACAACCACTGACCGGCTGAAAAAGGTGCGTCAAATGGGCCTCGACCGCGGGTAAGATCAAGCCTTTGTCCATAGCCAATTGCAATCTGCTCGTCGGAGGCGAATGCGTTGGCAATCCCCAGAGAATCTTCTAGGCTAATCCATACGGAAAGGAGACAACAACTTAACAGAATGAATAGTAGAGATTTGGGAAAAGCCTTTGAAACGACTACAATTGAAATCACATGGTAGAAGTAGACGCAACACGCTACTGGACCGAATACATACAAAACAGCTTCTAGGACAATCGTGAAATTGTTGGTTGTCGCGCCCCAAAGCAAAAGAATACATGCCGACAAACAACTTGTCGCTAATACGATTCTTAATATGCGAGGATAACACGAGTTGAAAGATAATAGAGCGCAAAGCGGCAGTGACGCCGCCATAGCCATATCCTTCCAAGCTATTAAAAAAATGTTATCTGTGTAAAATCTTAAAACCTGATGATATGGTATAAAAAAGAAATAAGCAAACCCGATAAAGCAGATCGCTCTTTCAATGACCCCATGACCAGTTGGAGATCGACCTTCTAGCGCTATTGTTGGTGGCATATTTCCACTAAAGCTCCAAATTTACCCATGCTAGGTTACAATTCAAACAGTGCCTAGTCTTGAATGTCGGCGATCTTAAGCGTGCATTGTTTCTTTTTTGAAAAAGGGTTCTTCGTGACAGAATACACCCTTTGGCACAAACCGAAGCTTCCCGCCGGGCGTGCAATCCAGCAATTCGATTCCGCTCTCCTCAAGGTAAATCTGCGCAAGGACAAGGATTGGCTCCATGTAGAGCCGGGGGTTTTTGATGAAGTCGTGGTTTACATAGTCGATCTTGCCTTTCATTCCTGAAAAGTAATCTTTATCCGACTTGTAACTGGAGTCGACGCCCGTAAGAAGGATGGTCCGGTGCCCTTGAATTGCGGCGATCTGAATGGCACTGATCACCACGCTGTAGCCGAAATTCAGGCCTTTCTGCATATCGAACGTAAAGCGAAGCTTATGAAATATCGTCGAGTAAAGCAGATTGGGCCAGCGGATGTGGTCGATCTGCGGAAACCGATCAAGAGTTTCCTTTTTAAGCTGTCGCAGCGGGGTGAAATCTCTGCCCACCGACTTTCGAATGTCCGCAACAGGCGGAAATGCATACCTCTCGTCACCAATGAACAACCCGCCCTTGAACTCGCGATACGCACCCTGAATCTCGTGAATGCGATTCGAGTCCGTAATAACCACACTGTCTGTTTCTCTCCCCCAATCCGCAAACTTTTTGTAGATATGGTTGCATCCAAACGTCGTAAAACGGTCAAGAAGTGAGGGGTTGAGTTGGTCAACGCTTGGGCCGTTTCCGATGACGAGTGCAGGTTTCAGGTTAGTTTCCATATTTGTGTCATGCTGATAATCAATAGTGAGAGCAACGGAACCAGAGAGGAGGTCTTTTCATAGCCCCATGCATTAAGCTGGTAGTGTCGGCAAACCAGCCGCATCGCGAACCAAGTGTAAAACCCGGCATATCCCGCGACGATCCCGGCCGGGAATGCGGCAACGCCGATGTGGGGAAGTAGGAGAATCGAGACAACAAGATAGATCGAGCCCGCAACGCCGTTGGCGATGTGCCAGAGGATATGGTTCGAGAGAGAGTAAAACTGGAGGTGCATGGCACCCATACGTTCGATGAAGAAGGCGAGGCCCATGAAAAGCCAAAGGGCCGGGCTGACGAAGGAGATCTTGCTTCCGATGAGGTGAAGGAGAGGTTGCACGGTCCAGGCTACCCCGAGGATTCCGGCGACATAGACCCAGTGGGCACGTGACATGCCTTTTTGGACATCGCGGATGAGTTCCGCGCGGCGGTCGGCCGCATAGAGCGAGGCGAAGTGGGGAATCTTGCTGTAGAACGGGGCCATGGAGATCTGTGTGATCATGCTGAGGATTCGCATGGCGAGCAGGTAGGGTGCCACTTGGGAAGGTGGCGCCATCTGGGCGTAGATGACGCCGGAGGCCTGGATGATGGCGTTTGACATCAGCACACCCACTCCGCTGCGCCATGCCGCCGGCCAAATGAAGGCCATGACGGCTTTCTCTGTCTCCGGTGAAGTCTCTTTTGCAGTTGGGGCCGTCGATCTGCCGAGGCGCCGGATCATCAAAGAGGACAGGAGCGTTCCAGTTTGAGCGGCCACAACAGCCCAGAGAAAGCTGTGCGTTGCAAAAACGACCAGGGCGGTAAACAGGGTTGTGCCGAGGGCGAGAAACGCCTCGGCTCTTCGGACCCGTGCAACGAGGTTCAGGCCTTGGAGCCAGTTGCTATAGGCATTGTTACGGAAGATCCCGATGGATGCGACCAACACGATTCCCCATGCGGCCCAGCCCTCGCGGGCATCTGCCAACTCGGAGACCGGTTTCATTACCGCCCATGTCCCGAGGCCGGCCCCCAGAACCCCGCCGATGAGTGAAAGGCGGGTATAGGATTTGAGGAGAGCGCGGTAAATGGATCCCAGCAGAGGCTGGTTCGGGCCATCGAGCAGATCCGAACCACTTTCAAGGGTTCGTCGTCCGCCACGGGCGTAGGAAATCGCACGGACAAACGATGGTCCGAAGCCGAAGTCGGCCATCATGAGGAGCGAGGAGATGGTAAGGAACAGGAACCAAAGTGACGTCTGGGCCGGCGAGAAATTCCGAAGGATGAGCGGGGTAACGAGAAGGAGCCCACCACTGCGCGCGGCAAAGCTCAGCCACGTCATCAGCGTGGGGGAATGCCAGGATTTTGCGAGGAGAGATTTCACGGAATTTTCCAATCCTTTTCGGCAAGCCAAAGAGCATGGTCGTAGTCCGAAAAGCGAATCCTCCGGCTGGAGCCATCGACCATCAGGTAAACGGAGCCATTGTTGTAGCGTCGATAGTCACCAACAGTTTTGTGGTCGCCAAATGCCAAATCCAAATAGC
>Ga0247840_10012285_pt1 | contig 10198 bp, 8 predicted proteins | sample LaCruzMarch2015__FD_192404 | JGI IMG/M metagenome (GOLD analysis project Ga0247840, IMG submission 192404) | Freshwater microbial communities from meromictic Lake La Cruz, Castile-La Mancha, Spain - LaCruzMarch2015_17m | ecosystem: Environmental > Aquatic > Freshwater > Lake | place: Spain...
TTCATCGTTTTGTAAGATTCCTTGGAGTTCATGCAAATGTTTTGTAAATTTGGTCTGTGGTGCCATCTCTTTTGCTTATTTGTGTCTAACTAATTCAAATATAACAAATTATGAGATTGGCGCCACTTTTTTATCCTGAAGTTATCAACGTATTATTAACATATATCGATAATTAATTGCGTTCAATTTTTAACCCCGAAACTTGAGTCAATTAAAGATGGATATTGATAGCACTTATTTACTTTGTTATAAATATATATTACAACAATATAAAATAAAATGAAGGAATTAATTACCGTAGGAAATAACGCTCCAGTTCCGGCTCTTGCAAAAGCATAACAAATATAAAAAATAAAATAAAATCGCAAAATATTAAATTGTGAACTAAAGCTTAATATTCTATAAGTGTATCCTAAAACATATCCGCATAAAATAGCCATTAAAAAAATAAAATATTTGCCGAAGATTATAAAACTTTCAGTAACCATACCGATTAACAAAACATAATATCCAGTACCCCCTTTCTCTACATTCAATAAAAACGCAGAAGTATTGTAATTCAATGAAAAACCAAATGCTGAACCCTTAATAAAACCGGGTATAGGTAAAGTAATAATCCAAAGTACAAATTGGTCAATATCTTGCCTAAATTCATTATTCCAAAATTCTTTAAAATGAAGTGGGAAAGTTATTTCTGTATTTAAAATACCCACCAAAGCATCGATTAAACTGGTATTTTGAAATTCTGCTCCTATCCTTGCCATTGAATAACGATATAACATAATGATCATAGGTCCAATTGATGCAATTAACAATAAAATAATTGTCTTTCTATATATTGGGTAGTAATAATAGCAAGAGTACAAAAAAACTAACGACAATGGCACTAGATCGGATCTAGAAATATAAGGACTAGCTGTGTAACCAATGTATAAGGGGATTATAAGGATTAAAATAAACCTAATTAACCTCTTTCGATACTGAATTAATGAAAGAAAATATAACGGTCTTAATAATAATTCAATATAAAACAATAAGGATTGAATAGAATCTCCATGAAATCGTTCTATTGAAAATTTCAATTCAGGATTCAAAATAATAAATAATCTTTTAAAATTAAAATCAGGGTAATATGAACTAACAAATACAACCGTAAAGTACGTTAAAATAATTATATTTGCATTTCGCCTTGACAAAATTTCTTTAGAAATAAAATTATCTACAAATATTTGATATTTTATGGTTTTAGTATTTTTAAATCCTATTCTTATAAAAACAATTAAGAAAAATATCAAAAATATAAAATAATAAAAGATATAAATAATCGGCACTTCTATAAATGATCCACCTATTCCTGAATAAACGAATAAGAATAAACTTATGACATATATAACAAATTTATTTTCTCCTTTAAACCTTCTTGTAGCAAGATAGATTATAATCCATGTGACCAATAAAATTATTACAAATCTCCCAATACTATAGTCTAGGTATTGTATATTAACCATGTAAAATAATTGAGCTATTCTGAGTTAACTATTTAAAAATCTCTTAAACCTTTCAATATGTATATCAGTGTTGAATCCTTGTTCATAGATTTTTCTTGCATTTTTGCTTGCGATTTCCCTTTGACTTAACGAAATATTATTCAATTCTTTAAGAATTTCATTACTGTCCAACGAAATAATTCTAAATCCTACATGATTATTATAAGCAAACATCGTATTGGAGGCATAAATCGGGCCATGAGCTAAAATAGGAATTTGGGCTTGCAAGGCTAATATCATTTTTGCAGAAATCGATGTCCTTGTGATTGCATATTTACTTTTTCTAAACGACATAGGTACGTAAACAAGATCATAATTGCTGACAATATCAACTAATTCTTTTGGTGATCCTTTATATTCAGCAGAATAATATTTTTGTTGCAAGAATTCGAAATTAGTTGCACTGTAAATATCAAGTTCATATGTTTTCCCGTCTTTATGAGATATATCTAGAGCTTTACAAAAGGCCTCAATTGTTTCAAAACCATGAGAATTTCCATAAAATATTATTTTTTTTATATTTTGATTAAGCGAAGGTTTATGAAGTAACTTGAATGGTTCACCAAGCCATAAAATAATATAATTTCTTTTGTTATAACCATAAAGTTCTTCGTAATAAACTCTCATTTCTTCAGATATAAAATCGATAGATTTTGCTTTAAAAAGTAAATATTTAAAGTACTTTTTAATGAACAATTTACTTTCAAAAAGAGAGGTATTTCCAGTTATATCGTCGTTTATACTCAAGTGTATAGGAGTGTTGCATTTTTTGGATATTAGATATCCTAATTTAAAAGTTTGTTTTACTCCTTCTATCCAAACCACATCAATTTCATTTTTCTTTATGATTTCGATAACTCTATCTATTATGAGCAAAGGATATAGATAATATAATAAAAAACCATGAAATAAGTTTAAGAAAGGTTTTGTGAATATTTTCAACCAAAATAATTTAAAGATAAAAAATGAGAAAACTTTATGCTTATAACCATTCATCCAAAAAGGAGTGTTATTGTCTGGAGCGCCAGTTGCAACCCAAACCAGCTCTTTTGTGGAAAATTGTTCAATAATGGTTTTGTACATAGCTGTACCTCCATTTATTGCAGTCAAAGGATGATAAGTTATAAGAAGGATTTTATTCATATTAAGAACACATGTTCTATTGTTACAATATTCAACTTCTCCATTTAATATATCTTAAAAGTATATTTGATATATGTAATCGAATAAATGATAAAATATAATTTATAGATTTATAAATAGTAGTTCGTTTTTGCTGATATTTTATTTTATAGTTTATCACATATAGATCTTCAATTACACTCTTTAAGCAATCTATATAAGGAATATAAAGATTACGAATCAATACTTTTGGCAAAGGATAATCTCCCAGATTTACATACCCATTATCTATTAGTCGAAGGCCGTGGAAATGAAAAAAAATTCCATTTCCATATGGAAACCTATCCGCGTTCCATGGTGCCAGAGTCCATTCGGGATGATTCAAAATATGAACATAATCTGAAAATAATTTAGGCCATTCATCAAGATATTTTTGATCGCCAAACTTTCCATCTTCAATATAAGCATGACACCACTCAAGACAACGTTCTGCCCACCATCTTCTTACAATTTCACTTTTACCTCGAGTAAAAATTATAAATTGAACACAATATTGTCCATTTTTGGCAGAATGATCATACATTGGAGTATAGCCATGATCTGTAATGAGGACGTGTTTCCCCGATGACTCGAATTCCCTGAATATTGGAGCCGGACTCTTCCTAAACCACAAATCAGCATCAATATAAGTTACTCGTTTTACACTTTCATCGGTATCAAACACAAATTTAGGAACAAAGGGCGTCAATGTCCAATAATATTCAACCAGTGTTCGATCAGGTTTAATTCTAATAAGTTCTTCGTTTTCATAATCTAATAGGTTAAGAAGCCTAGAATTTTTTAGAGATAAACGATTTAAAACATTCGATGTCTCCTCATCCATGCATAGAATCCATAATGTAAATTCACCAGCATAATTCTCCATTGATCGATATAAGGCTAAGCCTTGTGGTAAAAAGAAACTATCAAAGTAGGTTACATAATGTTCCATTTCAGCTTTTAAAATCATTAATTATTTTGATAACATTAAATACATCTTCTTCAGACATATATGGATGACATGGTATAGATAAACAACTTTTTGCGTGTTCTTCGCTATTTTTTAAGCCTTTAGGATCACATTTTATATTCCTACACGGTTTCTGATAGTGTATTGGTATTGGATAATGGATAAGGGTTTGCACTTCAGCATTTTTAAAATATTCTTGCAAATTCTCCCGCTTTTGACAAGTTATAACAAACAAGTGATACACATGTGCTGTAGGTTCTTCAGGAATTGAAAGTAATTTAATTCGTTGATTCTGGATTCCACTATAATAATCCTTTGCTATCTGCTGTCGTCTGAGATTAAACTTTTGGATCCATTTTAAGCGTTCAAGTAGAATTGCTGCTTGAAGCTCATCTATCCTGCTATTCATACCCAGATCGGAATGGTAATATCGCTTATTTTGACCATAATTTCTCAATCGCGAAGCTCTTTCCGCTATTTCTGAGTCATTAGTCACCAAAGCACCTGCATCGCCTATTGCCCCCAAATTTTTTGTAGGGTAAAAACTGTAAGCTCCAACTCTTCCATAGGACCCTGCAACCTTTTCACTGATTTTCGCCAAATGAGCCTGGGCACAGTCCTCGATCAGGGAAATTTTATTTACTGAACAGAAATCACTCCATGCATTCATATTACGAATCTGGCCATACAGGTGAACCAGGATCACAGCTTTGGTTTTTCTTGAAATGCACCGATTGGCACTTTCAATTGAGAGTAAACCTGTTTCAGATTCAATGTCTGCAAGCACAGGGATTGCTCCAGCACGAATAATACCAAGTACAGTAGCAAAGGCCGTCATTGGGGATGTGATTACCTCATCCCCTGAACCAATCCCCATTGTACGCAGCGCAATTTCAATGGCATCCAACCCATTCCCGACACCAACTGCATACCTAGTCCCACAAATCCTTGCCCACTCGCGCTCAAATGAAACAACCTCTTCACCAAGAATATACCAACCAGAATCAAACACTCGTGCTACGGCTGCTAACATTGCATCACGAAGCGCAGGAGGCTCTGATTTGAAGTCATTCATTAATATCATAAATTTTCAATTTTACTCTTTTGATGAACAATCTTAGTTCATGTAAGATTATCCTTATATATAATTGTTCAGTTCTTTCGCATAGTATTCAATTGTCTTTTTCAAACCTGATTGGAGATCTGTTTTAGGCACCCATCCTAGTTCTTTGTTAATCAGAGAATAATCGCTATAGTAATCACCAATATCAATCGCTTTTCGATCTGTTGGGAATGGAACCAGACCATAAGTCCCATAGTGTCCCAACGAAATCATCTTTTGCGCAAGATCTTTAAGGTTTATAACTTCTGAACTGCCAAGGTTATATGCCTTGCCGTTTGCAACCTCATTCTTTCCTGCAACCAACAAAGCATCAACGCAGTCATCAATATAGTTGAAATCTCTTAACTGAAGTCCATCACCAAAAACTTTGATCAGTTTATTTTCAAGTAATTGGCGTATCCAGATTCCTAAAAATGTTTGACGGGCATCTTTCACCCGCATGCCAGGGCCATAGGTATTGGTAAGCCTCAAAGCACATGCCCGGATGCCATAAACGTTGTTATAAAGTAAATGGTACCATTCACCTGCAAGTTTATTTATCCCATTAACATCAACCGGCCGAATTGGATGTTTTTCATCGACCGGAAGATAATCTGGTTTTCCATAGATTTGTCGTGTACTGGCAAATATTATCTTTATGTCAGGATTGACATTACGACAAGTTTCCAGAATAGAAAGTTGAGCGACTGCATTAATATCAAGATCAGTTTTGGGATCTTTCATTGAGTCTATATGACTCGTCTGACCAGCAAGATTGAAAAGGAAGTCCTTGTCTTTGACCATATATTTCATGGCATACGGATCACGCACATCACAGACATTGACGTTTACACGATCACGGATTTCTTCAATGTTAAATGGGTTTCCACCATACTGGGGAATCAGGCTGTCGACCAGGGTGACTTTGGCTCCTAGTGAGACCAAAGCTTTCGCCAGGTTAGAACCTATAAATCCTAAACCGCCGGTTATCAGAACGGATTTCTTTGAATAACTCATTTTCGATTTGATCTTTGAAATATTATCCCTTGCCAAGTAGCATCCTTTGATAATCTGTCAAGGGAATCAAATTTTTCGATTATCTCGAATCCTGACAAAACAATTTGGTTGGTAAAATCATCAAAATTGAAGAACCAACAAGGATAACTGGCTGAATAAATAGCTGACGGAACATGCTGAACTTTAATTGTTGCCTTAGTTTGTTGATTTAAAAAAGGGGTTCTGTCAATGACAATAATTTCAACTGGTGAACATACAAGTTTCATCAAAGGCACCATGGGCTCAGGCAAATACTGTAACACACTTGAAAACAAAACAACCTTCGGTTGCGCTTCTTTAAGACATTCCTCAACACTTTCGTAAAATTTTAGCCGCTCATCTGTGATATATTTCCGACCTGCCTCTACAAAATTTATCTGCTCAACAACAGACCATTTCACATCCGGGAGCGTATTGAGGAATTTTCGATTCTGGAAATAAGTGCTGCCGAGAGAACCTCCAAAATCGAGTACACTAAGCTGGCCACCATTCTGCGCTGCAATCCACATCAAAACAGCCGTCACTGGCCATGCGTATTCAATTTCATCGAACAGCACAGAATCTCGCTCATATGCTGCCTCGCCATTTTTGACTTTGCGTGTTGAGGCCAAAACTTTCAGCAGGATTTGCTCACTCTCATAACCACTTGAGTGCTTTTCTGCCTGTTCCCAAGATGAATAAGAACCATCGAAAAAAATCTCCTCACTCTTCCGACTCAGCAATTGTCTTATTTTTCTGATAATAATGGGTGGTAGCCAATCGCGCAATGCATTAAAAAACTTCGATTGAATCTGATGGCCAAAAAGAACTGATTGACCTCGCTTAAACGGAGTCAGGTGAGAACCAAAATAAGCCTCTAAATCTTTTTGAACCATTGGGGAGGCCTCTACCTTAACATCATCAAGCATTACCGGCCGGTCCGATAGTTGTACATCCAGCGCATGGTTTGTTCCACAGTGCCTACCACTACCGTCATTCCCTATATTATGTACAAGACTTCGACCCGGATATAGCGTTAGTTTCCCAGCGAGAAAGGCAGATGCATACCAACGGATCGCCCACGAATCATTTCTGCCCTTTATTTGACCTTCCAGCATGCCTGAATAATCAAATGTGCCATTAAAATCAAAGGCTTTGATCAACTTGCGATTTTTCAATTCATTTAAAAGAAACGGCCCATCCGGATTAAACAGTGTCCAACCTCTACGCCAAGTCGCCCAGCCCCAACAGTCCGCTCCCTGAAGAAAGAATGCCTCAGGGAGCTCAGTCTTTACCTGGTACATATAACCATGAATGCTAATCACCCGATCATCATTGGCAAACCGGTCCAAGGCTTCGTTCATAAAAGTCAAGAAATACCGCGAGGTGACCATGTCGTCTTCAAGCACGATAATCCGGTCATATTGCTTCAATACCTGCGTTACCCCTTCTATGATGGACTTTGCCAGGCCAAAGTTATAGAGACGATGATAGACAGTAACTGACCGAAAGCCTGTAATCGTTTGAAGGTACTCTCGAACGGCATCTACTGATTCGCTTTTTCCCGTATCTCCTGCAGCATCTGAAAAAACGATCAGGTCATGTTGATTTGCACCGTGATTAAGGGCCAAAGCCTCAACGGTAAGTTTTGTATGGAATGGGCGGGAGTATACAAAAAGAATTACAGGTGCTACCATATGTTCATCTTCTAGTTTTCATTTTCGCAAAAAAGCTACGATATTTTGATAGGCAAAAATTTCATTAGCAACTGGAGAATAATTTTTTAACAGCAAGTAACTTTTTGGTAACAATCGATAAAAATCATAATCTGACAATGACCTCAACTGTAGGAATTAGTTTTTGGAAGTACCCATATCATAATGATTTTCAAACATTGATATATTGAATGAGGAATCTGAATTTGCCACGCGATGTTAGTGGAATGAAATTGACATATTCGAATTCCGTTTCTACGCCACATATATCTTTAAACTTGGTTCGTATCTCTAACTCATCTTCGCCAGAAAATTCCTTTTCTTTTATTATTCTGACTTTGACCTTCCCGGGAATATCTTGCTGCAATTGCCATTTCTTCATGTTTTTAAATGCGCGATAATGCTGCCCGAAAATCAGTGCTGTTAATGCAACCTTTTCTCCATTATCACGAATAATATAATCTTGTGTTCGTCCAACAATCCTTCCTAAACTGGTTATGCCCTCTGTATCACCATTGAAAAGAGCCATATCGCCAGTCCGATATCGGATAAATGGCATTGCAAAATTATAGAATCCCGTAACAACAACTTCTCCAACTTCACCTGGTTTTACTTTTTTACCGTCTACTGATAACACCTCAGTATACCCATAAAATGGAGAACAATGGTATTCATAACTATTATCAAAAGTGTATCCATAAACACAAACTTCTGAATGACCATATTGCAGAAAAACCCTTGTATTAAATGCTTTTTGAATATTCTCTATCTGCCATGTGTGGGCATTTTCCGCTGTGAGTTGAACTCCTTTAATTGGAAATGTTATTGAAATACTTTTTTCAATGATGAACTCTGCGATACTATTAATGAATGAAGGATATCCTCTGAGGATACTTGGTTTAGTATCTAAAATGTGTTTAATATAATAGGGAATTGTCTCTTCTTCTAAATACAACGAAGAATATGATAGACGTCCATAAGGAATATCTCGGCCACCATTACTAACCCAGTAAATGTGTGCATTGAGAGACTTGATTGGAACCGAAGATCCATCAAATGCCACGATAACATCACCTGGCTGATATTGCATTGTAGTCCTATAGGCAAATTCCTGATGAATTTCATCAATCAGGCCTGCAATTCGTGAAACAATAAATTCCAAAGGTTCACCTGTGCTACCACCTGTGTTCATGGTATAAAAATCCATAGTAGTAATTTCATCAGAAATCAACTCATTGCGGTGACTTCTGATGATTGTTTTATCAAGGAGCGGCAACCTTTCAAAACAGTCCATTTGTGCAGGATCAAAACCAGCTTCCTGAAAGATATTTCTATAATATGGGCAGTGAACATTTGCATAATGCAGTATTAGCGACAGCTTGCGATTGTTATAAGTGGATAAATCAATAAAACCACCTTCATTCATCCTGGATAGCAATTCAAGAACTTGTTTGGCTTCCTGGTATTCAATTTTCTTGCGAGTATGTCGTTTAATTCGCCTTGACCACCATTTAGGATTGATAAACCTACTGACATATTCTCCTGGTTTAAATAAAATTTTATTGAAAACAGGCAGCATTAGGTAATATTTATTTTAACATTAATTGACCAAGGCATCATTTCATCTGCTAATCGTTGAGTTTCTTTGGTTCGTAAGTCCTTTATTTCACCTGACAAAATACCTAATGCAGTTGACAACATTTGACGATGACTTTCACATGCAATCATGTGATACCAAAGCAAATAATCATATTGGCTTAAGTTAGAAGGTGAAGCAATACCGTTGATCATTGCACGTTTTAATAAAGATAAACCATTTCTAATGTGAAGGTTTAATCCTTTTTTATTTGGGGTATAAAACCGCATATAATCTGCTCCATGATGATAGTAAATTCTCAATGCAATTTCGTGCCATAAAGAATTAAAAAGATCATGATTATCGAAAGGGTAATTGCATTCGTTCAAATATCTCCTATGATGTTCCTGCTCTTCATAGTTACTTTCTTCTATCACTATTGTTCCTGTACCAGATTGTTCATGAATCTCGAAAGTTAAAGGTTGCCAACTAACCGGTATAGTACTGAAGTCCACATCAGCTGAAAATGACCATAATCCATTGTAATAGGACCGCCATTTATCAGGATCAACTGCATAATTACCCATTCCGTAAAAGATTATACCATCGCAATATGATTCATAGCCTTGCGGCACATGTGAATGATGTCCATGAACAACACTAGCTCCTGCATCAATAAAGGATTTATAGAGTTCCCTAATGTATGGCGAAGGCCACGGAGAATCCTCATTGGCAGCATGGCATGACACAATCACAGCATCTACTCTTAAACGTAAATCACGAATTGACTGATATATCCAAGGGCCGAATTCAGCTACCCCTCCAGAATTTTGTCTTGCTACACCAAATTGAGCTTCGCAGCAAGAAATGATTCCAACATTGCTCTCTTTGTCTTTAACCACTATTGGTCGCCTTGCTTCTTGAATATCATTACCTGCGCCACAAGCTTTATATCCTTTCAAATTTAAACATTCTAATTCTACTTTGGTAAATTGAATTCATAACATCGGTTAATGTCTTTTTGCCTTTGTCGATGCCTCTTTTCCAACTGTTCTCCACGCTTTTCATCGCAGTCATAATCGCAACTTGACC
>Ga0247840_10012289_pt1 | contig 10195 bp, 9 predicted proteins | sample LaCruzMarch2015__FD_192404 | JGI IMG/M metagenome (GOLD analysis project Ga0247840, IMG submission 192404) | Freshwater microbial communities from meromictic Lake La Cruz, Castile-La Mancha, Spain - LaCruzMarch2015_17m | ecosystem: Environmental > Aquatic > Freshwater > Lake | place: Spain...
AGCGCCAGCAGACCATCTCTCAGCCTTACATTGTTGCTTTGATGTCCGAAGCGCTCGCGCTGACCGGACGGGAGAAGGTGCTTGAAATCGGTACCGGTTCCGGTTATCAGACAGCCATTCTCGCTGAACTTGCCGAACGGGTTTTCTCTATCGAACGAATTGCGGCACTGGCAACCGGAGCTAGGCGGGTTCTGGATGTGTTGAACGATTACAATGTGGCCATCCGGGTGGGAGATGGAACCTATGGGTGGCGCGAGGAATCCCCTTTTGAGGCGATCGTGGTCACGGCCGGCGCGCCCCGGATTCCCAAACTTCTGATTGAGCAGCTTGCCGTTGGTGGGCGTCTCGTTCTCCCCGTGGGAAGCCGTAACTCCCAAGCCCTTCTGAAGCTGACCCGCCTGTCGGAAGATCCGGAGGATCTGAAACAGGAGGATCTGGGCGGGTGCCGTTTTGTGGATCTGATCGGGGAGCACGGATGGGCAAATTGACGAGTGAGAGACCCCTCACTACTGTTTTTTCATGCGGCCAGAATCATTTGAAATTCATCGGTTATTTTATGATCAGTTTGATGATAGTCGCCTGCTCGGCTTTGTCCTTCAGGGACACCCGGCCCCGCGGGGTTTATCATCGTGTAAAGAGCGGAGAGACACTCTCAGCCATTGCCCGTGCATATCGTGTCGATATTCAGGAACTCGCGGAAGTCAACAATATCAGTCATTCTGAACGGATCGAGACGGATAGCGTGATCTTCGTCCCGGACGCGAACCAGATTCAGGATGATATCATGAGCGCCGCCCGGCCTCGGGAGCTTTCCCCGTCGGTTCAGGTAAAAGAGAAGCTTGTAAAAAATGAAGTGGCCATGAACAGAACGGAAACTTCCAGAACTGGAGCGGCTCTGGAGGAAAAGCGCCAACCGCAGTCACCGGTCGAAGCGACAGTGAAAGATCGCCCAGCTCTCTCCCGGGCATCGGGGAAGGATATATCACCCCGAAAAAATGTTTCCGGGGTGACGGAAAGTGCGGAAATGGCAGTAAAGCCGGCCGGTCCAAAGGCAGGCGATGAAAAGTCGGAGCAGATCCAGTTTGACAAGAAACGTTTCATCTGGCCGGTCAAGGGGACGGTGGTTTCTCCCTTTGGCATCCAGCCGAACCGGATGTATTTCAATGGAATTCGGATTGCGATCAGTGAAGGAACGGCAGTGCAGGCCGCTGCCGATGGGGTAGTCATTTTCTCCGCCTCACTTAAGGATTATGGGGAGACGATCATCATCCAGCATGAAGATCACTACGCGACAGTTTACGCCCGGCTGGGAACCAGAACCGTCCAGGGTGAGGCGAGAGTCAAGAAGGGGGGCCGGATTGCGTTTATCGGAAAGGCCGCAACAAATGAGGAAACCGCTCTTCATTTCGAGATTCGCTATAATAACAAGGCCAGGAATCCTCTTTTTTTTCTTCCTTGACGGGGATGTTTTGCGTCAAGATCTCTTCTGCATGGGGTGGTCAAGAGCCGAGGAAAGCATTGGCGCGAAATGGTTGAGATGAAAAGGAATCGGAAATCGTATTGACTATTTCAGCAAAATCGGATAACTTACCACGTTCAAAATAAATTTCTTGGGTGAAAAATGTTCAAGATAGGCGATTTGGCGGTATATCCAGCACAGGGAGTCGGGGTAATCGAGGCGATCGAAAACCGGGAGGTCGGAGGAAACAAGCAGCTTTTCTATATCATGAAGATCATGGGCAACGGCATGAAGATCATGATTCCGATGGATAGTGCCAAATCGGTCGGTCTCCGCGAGGTCATTCACAAGAGGGAGATCGCCAAGGTTTACGCGATCCTCAGAAACAAAGATGTCACGATTGACAAGCAGACCTGGAACAAACGATACCGGGAATACTTGGAAAAGATTAAAACAGGATCGGTATTCGAAATTGCCCGGGTCCTGCGGGATCTTTTTATACTGAAAAGCGACAAAAACCTCTCATTTGGAGAGAGAAAGATGATGGATACTGCGAAGAGCCTGCTCATCAAGGAGATTTCGGTGGCGAGCAATGCGGAGGAGACAAAGATCGAAGAGGATCTGAAGACGATTTTTACAGTACAATGAAACCGCTCTTACTCATAGGCAGTGGTCTTTGCTGAGTGACGAGTCCACAACTAAACAGGGAGAAGATTGGATGTGATTGTTAAGATTCTATTGATCCTGGCATGTTCCTTAAGCGGTTATTCTATCGCCTACCACAGCTATAGCTTTTGGTGGCAATGGGCGATCGGACTGGTTTTGGGTTTGCTCATGGCCATCTTTGTCATCCAGGTTGAGCAGGCCATACGGAAGGTCTCACTGCGCGTTATCCTGGGTGGTGTGGTTGGGATGATCATTGGTCTTCTGATCGCTTTCCTGTTTGCCTATGGGTTGAGTTTTGTTAGCAATATCATGGAGAAGCGCCAGGTTGTGCCTTGGATCTACGCCTTGCTTACAGGCACCATGGGTTATCTGGGTCTTGTGCTCGGCTCGAAGAAGGTTGAGGAAGTCAGTCTGTTTGGCTGGGGGCCGGCAAAGGAGATCAGCGATTACCGTATTCTTGATACCAGCGTCATCATCGACGGCCGGATTGCCGATATCAGCGATACCGGTTTCATGGAAGGCAACCTGATTGTTCCACGCTTTGTCCTTGATGAGTTGCAGTACATCGCCGACTCTTCCGATTCCATGAAGCGGGCCCGTGGTCGGCGGGGGTTGGACATCCTCAATCGGATGCAGCGAAGCAGCGGGATCTATATCGATGTTGTGGACCATGATTTCCCTAAAATAAAAGGTGTAGACGCCAAACTGGTCGCCCTGGCCAAAAAAACGAGCGGCAAGATCATTACCAACGATTTCAACCTCAACAAGGTTGCAGAGTTGCAGGGCATCAAGATCCTCAATGTGAATGAACTCGCCAATGCGTTGAAACCAGTGGTTCTGCCTGGCGAACTGATGACCGTAAAGATCATCAAGGATGGCAAGGAGCCTGGGCAGGGAGTGGCCTATCTGGACGATGGGACGATGATTATTGTGGACAATGCGCAGAAATTCCAGGGGTCGAATGTGGAGGCGTTGGTAACCAGCGTTCTTCAGACGACTGCCGGGCGGATGATCTTTTCGGAACTGAAGGCGGTTGTTGCGGACAAGAAACCCTTTGGGGTGAATGCGAAACCATAACGATCTTGAGGCTTGGCGATGGATAATCGTCAGGCCTCAATTGTTTTTGGGGCGGCGCCATGAAGACAATCGCGATCATCCCTGCCGGGGGGGCGGGGAAGCGGATGGGAGGAAGAGTTCCCAAGCAATACCTCTCTTTGGCCGGAGTTCCTATACTTGTTCACACCTTACGTGTATTTCAATGTTCCCCTCTTATCGATGAAATTCTTCTTGTCGTACCGAAAAAGGACATCCCGGATGTCCAGCGGGATGTGGTCCGACGGTACAGCATCTCCAAAGTTGGTTTGATTGTTCCGGGTGGAAGGGAGCGGCAAGATTCGGTGGCTAATGCGCTGGCGCATCTGCGTGATGAGCACGATCTGATCGTCATTCATGACGGCGTCCGGCCCTTCGTAACTGAGGCTCTGATCGAACGGGTCGTTGCCGGGGCAAGAGAGTTAGGCGCCGTTACAGTAGGTGTCCCGATCCGGGACACGGTCAAGATGGTGGACGCTTCAGGAGAGGTGGTTAAAACGGTCTCCCGAGAAGGTCTCTGGCAGACGCAGACCCCGCAGTCGTTCCTGCGAGAAGTGATCATTGCCGCATACAGAAAAGCCGGGATGGACGGGTTTTACGGCACCGACGATGCCTCCCTGGTTGAAAGAGCGGGAATCCCCGTTCGGATGATCCTCGGTTACGGGGACAATATCAAAGTGACGATGCCGGAGGACATGGCGCGGGGCGAGATGATCCTTCTCCATAAGGGGACATCTTGCTGCAAGGTGTCCCCTTAATTGATGCGAAAGGGTGGAATGAGAATCGGTTTTGGCTACGACAGCCACCGCCTCACGGTGGGAAGAAGGCTTGTTCTGGGCGGGAAGGAGATCCCGCACGAAAAAGGGCTTTTGGGCCATTCGGATGCCGACGTTTTGATCCATGCAGTTTGCGACGCCGTTCTCGGCGCTGTTGGCGAGAGTGACATTGGCAGGCAATTCCCGGACACCGATTCCACCTATCGGGGGATCTCCAGCCTGATCCTGCTGGAGCAGGTTTGCGAGCTTGCTGTTGCAAAGGGTTTCCAGGTCTGCAACGTGGATTCGACAATAGTTCTGGAAAAGCCGAAACTGGCCCCCCATCTTCCGGCGATGGCGGAAAACATCGCCCGCAGCCTGAGAATTTCCGCTGCACAGGTGAGCGTAAAGGCAAAGACAAACGAAGGGATGGGTCTTGTGGGCGCCGGGGAGGGCGCGGCGGCCTTTGCCGTTGTTTTGGTGGAAGAAGCGAACTTCTATTGACTCTACAGGAGGAGTTATGAAATTCATCGATGAAGTTGACATTCATGAGAAAAAGGTATTGTTCCGGTTTGACTTCAACGTTCCTCTCGACAGCTCCCTGAACATTACGGACGATACGCGGATAAGAGAGACCCTTCCGTCGATCAACCATGCCCTCGATGCAAAGGCCCGTGTAATCATCATGTCCCATCTCGGCCGGCCAAAGGGCAAGGCGGTCCCGGAGATGAGCCTTGCCCCGGCGGCGAAACGCCTCTCTCAGCTTTTGGGCAAAGAGGTTGTGTTGGCCCCGGACTGCATCGGCGAGGAGGTCCGGAAGATGGTGGATGCCCTGAAACCCGGATGCATCCTCCTCCTTGAGAATCTCCGTTTCCACCGGGAGGAGGAGAAGAACGACGACGCGTTCGCTGCCGAACTGGGCCACATAGCAGATGTCTATATCGATGATGCCTTCGGTAACGCACATCGCGTCCACGCCTCAAATGTGGGGATCACCCGCTTTGTTCCGGTGTCAGCCGCCGGCTTCCTCGTCAAGCGGGAACTCAGTTATTTCAGGGACGCACTGGACAAACCAGTACGGCCGTTTGTTGCGATCATCGGAGGGTCGAAAGTGTCCGGAAAGTTGGAAGCGGTTGCTAATTTGATCCGGAAGGTCGACAAAATGATCATCGGCGGCGGGATGGCCTTTACATTCCTCAAGGCGCTCGGATACGACATCGGAAAATCTCTGGTCGAGGATGACCTGGTTGACCAGGCGACGGAGGTCATGAAAACGGCCAGGCAGATTGGTGTCAAACTTTATCTGCCCATCGACTGTGTGACTGCCGAAAGCAGGGATGCCGGGGCGGAGACCAGGATTGTTCCGGTCCAGGAGATGAATTCCCAATGGATGGGCCTCGACATCGGTCCGGCGACAATCACCCTCTTCACCGAGGTGTTGGAAAATGCGAAAACGATAGTCTGGAACGGTCCGATGGGGGTGTTCGAGATGGACGCCTTCAGTCTGGGGACTGCGGCTCTGGCGCATGCAGTGGCAAGCTCCCAGGCTCTGACCATCGTCGGTGGCGGGGATACAGATTTGGCGATCCATCAGGCGGGGGTGAGCGACAGGATTTCTTACATCTCGACGGGTGGCGGCGCCTCTCTCGCGCTTTTGGAGGGCAAGATTCTGCCGGCTGTGGCCGCTCTCGATTACAGTGAGGATGCGAAAGGCCTCCCCCTGTCTTCTTTGGGGACACCTTGCGACAAGATGTAGTTGGTGGGGACACCTTGCGGCAAGATGTAGTTGGTGGGGACACCTTGCGGCAAGATGTCCCCAGAATTGCAAAGTATGGTATGAGAAATTTCCGACTGGCCATCGAATATGACGGGACCGCCTATTGCGGCTGGCAGCGCCAGGAAAACGGGCTTTCCATCCAGCAGCTTCTTGAGGAGTCCATTGGCATAATGACCGGCGAGGCGATCCGTGTCATCGGTTCTGGAAGGACAGATGCGGGGGTGCATGCCCTCTGCCAGGTCGCCAATTTCCATACCGATTCCCTGCTCAGTGAGAGGAACTTTCTGATGGGGATCAATAGCCTTCTCCCGGCGGATATCGTTGTTCATGAGGTCCGGGAGGTCGATCCCTCTTTCCATGCCCGCTATTCAGTGAAAAGCAAGGTTTACCTGTACCGGATCTGCAACCGTCCGGTCCGGTCGGCGCTGGACCGTCATTACGCCTGGTTCGTCTGGGAGCCCCTGTCGCTTTCGAAGATCAACGGTGTGCTGGATCTTTTCCGGGGGAGGCATGATTTTTCCTCGTTCTGTTCGACGCACACAGACAGTGAAGACCACGTCCGGACAATTATGGATATCGCCGTTGAAAAAGATGCCGCGGGGATGATCGATATTTTCGTGGAGGCAGACGGCTTCTTGAGGTATATGGTACGAACGATCGTCGGCGCCCTGGTTGGTGTTGGCCGGGGAAAATGCTCGCGGGAAGATGTGGCAGAAATTCTGCTGGCAGAAGATCGTAGAAAGGCGGGTCTTACGGCGCCGCCCCACGGACTGTTTTTAAAGGATGTAAAATACGGATGAGGCTGATTTGAATTGGTCTTGACACCCAGTGATGAATGCCGTATATTCCGTCCTCATTGCTTTGCGACAAGGTATTTGGACGGCGGGGTTTGGATGACATATGGCTCCGGTCGTTCGGTTTTTATGGGAAAAAGGGATATTGCCTTATTTCGACGATAAAAATTGATGGGTTAAACAAATGAAAATAAAGGTATTATTGGCGGTTTTAGCGGTTCTGCTCTGCTCAAGTTCGATGGTTTTCGCGCAGACGAAGATCCGGGCGGAAGGGATGGCGGTCATTCTCAACAATCGGGTCGACATTGCCAAGGAGAAGGCACTGGATGGGGCGCTGCGCAGCGCCGTCGAAAAAGTCGTGGGGGTTATGGTCTCAAGCAGTTCGGAGGTGGAGAATTTCCAGCTCAAGCTGGATCGGATTCTCTCCGAATCCAAGGGATTCATCAGCAACTACAAGATTATCTCGGAGAAACAGAAGGGTGACCAATTCGAGGTCGCTATCGAGGCCGAGGTGGGCAGGGATCGCTTGAAGGATCGCCTGGAAGCGGTCAGTCTGATCATTTCCCGCAAGGCAAAACCACGTCTTATGCTGCTGTTTACGGAACGCGCCCAGAAGGATGCTGTGGCGGAGGCGGCCATGTCCCGATATTTCATGGGAAAGGGGTTCAAACTGATTGATGCAGAACTCCTTCGGAGGCAGGGGGGCGGAAATCTGCCGCAGGATCCGAAAGCGGTCAGTCGACTGGCCGGACAATATGGCGCCGAGATCATCATGATAGGCGCTGTTGAAGCTGCAACCAACTCCTTCAATGTCGGCGGCATCGAGATGCACAGCAACAAGGTGACGGTTTCCATCAAGGTGATCAATGGGGATACCGGAGAGGTCATCACGACGGATAGCAAGGGTGGATCAGCCCCCGGGATGAAGGGTGACGTGAAGAAGATCACGGAAGAGGCTGCAGAGAAACTCGCGCGCCAGATGATGGATGAGGTTCTTGAAAAATGGTCCTCGGAACTGACCAATACGGTGACGGTCAAGTTGGTCGTTTCTGGACTCGATTCCTATGAGGTCCTTCAACAGTTTAAGGACCTGCTCTCCACGGAAGTGAAAGGTTTCAAAGAGGTGCAGCAGCGGGCCTACCGTCGGGGAGAGGCGGAATTGGATGTGGAGATACGCGGAAACAGTCGGAGTCTGGCGGATGATCTGATGGTCATGACCTTGAATCACAAAAAGGTGAAGATCCTGGGAATTACCGCCAACCGGGTGGATGTTGGGGTTCAGCCTTGAACCGCCCGTAGGTGGAAGGTATAAACAAAACCCTTTCGGGGAAGATTGGAGGACGTGATGAAAAAACGTGATTATCGGATTTTCCTGGTCGGTATTGCGGTTCTCGGCATGCTTTACGGCTGTGGCACCAGTGAAAACTACAAGATGGGTCAGGATCTGGTGGGCCAGAACCGGTGGGATGAGGCCATCGGTTACTTTGAAACAGCCCTCAAAGAGGATCCGGCGAACGCGAGTTACAAGAGTTCCCTCCTCCAGGCAAAGCAGCAGGCGGCAAAGATCCATCTCGAAAAGGCGAAACAGGCCCAGAGCAATGCGCCCGCCAGGAATTTGCGCGCACTGGAGGCGATCGTGAAGGGGGGAGATCTCGCTGCGAGTCTTGACCCCGTGAATTCGGAGATAAAAAATTTCAATAATCAGCTACGGACAAAAATTGCCGCGCTGCGGACGGAGGTCAAGGCCCTCTACGACAAGGCGGATGCCGACATCCTGAAGGAGGATTGGCTTGCCGCCGTCACGAAGCTTCGGCAGGTCAATCAGATCTATACCGGTTATGAAGATGCCGGAAGCAAGCTAGCGCGAGCGGAACAGGAAGGGGCGAAGGTTCTCTACCAGCAGGGGATTGAGCTCGGCAAACAGGAAGACTGGAAAATGGCGGCCCAGTCCCTAAAGACCGCGATGGATATCAATCCAAAGTATATGGACGTCGCTCGGCAGTATGAAGTGGCCAAATCGCGAGACAATGCCGATTATGCCATCAGCGAGTCGATCAACGCAGAAAAGGCGCAGAAATGGGAGCGGGCGATCCTGCTTGCAGAAAAGGCGGTTGACTATCAGCCGGACAACCGGGAACTGCTTGCCAGGCTGGACCAACTCAAGGTCAAGGTTGGGCAGGGATTTTTTGATGACGCGGTAAAACAGGCCAATCAGGGACGACTGTATGAGGCCATGAGAAAAATTGAATTTATCAAGACGTACAACCCATCCCTCCAGACTGATCCCATATTCAAGGAATTTATCAAGAATTTCTGTACGAAGCTTATGGAGCGAGCGCAGAAGTTCAGTGAAAAGGAGTTGTACGGAAACGCGCTGCTCTGGTATCAGAAAGTAGAGGTGCTCTCTCCGAACTACCCTGAACTGTTCCAGAAACTTCTAGAGACCCGTGATCACATCAATAAACGGATCAAAAAATCGATCGCCGTTTTCGATTTTTCCAGCCCAAGCAACAACAAGGATGCCGGGAAGATCGCTGCGAACAAACTCATCACCTACCTCCACAAGAATGCCAGCGGTGATCTACGGATCATCGAAAGGGAAAACCTCCAGTCGATCCTCCGGGAGATGCAGCTTGGCCAGACGGGCCTTGTGGACATCAAGGCAGCGCAGAATGTGGGTAAGATGAGGGGAATTGACACCTTCATCATGGGGGATGTCCTCCATTTCTCCGCCAAGATGACCGACACCCCGAGCGTCAGTCAGGTCAAGGTTCTGGTCGATGAGGAGGATGTTCGCAATCCCGATTTTTCCGACTGGCTTATCATGCATCCGAAACCGTCAACGGAGGAATTTAAATCCGCCCCGCCACGGACAGTAAAGAAACGAAACTACCAGTTTATCTCCTACAAACAGGGATCGGCCAAGATCAATGCGATGCTGGAAGTATCCTACAAACTGGTCGATACCTCGACCGGGGAGAACGTTGTCACGAACACCGTCTCTGGGAAACTACTCAAGGACGACAAGTATTCGGACGGCGTGCCGATAGCCAATATCACCCACGACCCTCTGGAACTGCCGACCGAAGACGAGGCCCTTGACGAGCTGACGAATGCCAAGGTGTCGGAGATGGGGCAGAGCGTCCTTAAAAATTATCAGAGCCTGGAGGTAGCCTACTTCAACGAGGCCCAGCAGCAGCAGAAGCGCAGGAACCTCGAACAGGCCGTGGAAAAGTACATCGACGCGGTTTACGATGAAAAGTTAAAGGGCATTTCGACGCCTGTTTCGCAGAAATCCTTGGAATCCATTGATAAACTTATTCAGGATCTGTAAAACCTGATCGTTCGCATCCCGCTACCGTCAGCGGGATGCCCCGGGAGGAAACCCATGGGAAAGAGGTTTCTCGCAGTCATCGTTTTTCTGTTATTGATTGGTCCATCCGTCGTTTTCGCCGCACAGTCGCAGGTCCGGATATCCGTCTTCAATTTCGGGACGGTTAATCTGGATGCCTCTGGTCTCGGGGCGACCGTGACGAACCAACTCATTAACCTGCTGGGAGAGGACGCCTCGCTGACGATGCTCGACCGAAAGGAGCTAGAGTCCTTTCTCAGCATGAACGACCTTCAGCAAAACGATCAGATCGACAATGTG
>Ga0247840_10012293_pt1 | contig 10193 bp, 14 predicted proteins | sample LaCruzMarch2015__FD_192404 | JGI IMG/M metagenome (GOLD analysis project Ga0247840, IMG submission 192404) | Freshwater microbial communities from meromictic Lake La Cruz, Castile-La Mancha, Spain - LaCruzMarch2015_17m | ecosystem: Environmental > Aquatic > Freshwater > Lake | place: Spain...
GTTTCCGAATCGAACGCGCTGCTGGGGATGCTCAACCTGCTCTCGGGTGGCGCCCTGCAGAACTTCTCGGTGATGGCGATGGGGGTCTACCCTTACATCACGGCCTCCATCATCCTCCAGTTGTTGCAGCCGATCATCCCGCAATTGGCCGCGATGATGAAGGAAGGGGACGCGGGCCGCAAGAAGCTGAACCAGTACACCGTCTACCTGACGATCCCGCTGGCGGCGTTGCAGGCCTTCGGTCAGTCCTCGCTGTTGGCGCAGCCGACGTCGGTCGGTGGCGCCGGCATCCTGAAGGAGTTCGGTTTCGCCACCGCGCCGCTGGCAACCATCGCAATCATGGGGACGCTGACGGCTGGCACGATGTTGGCGATGTGGCTCGGTCAGATCATCACCGAAGAGGGGATCGGCAATGGCGTCTCGATCATCATCTTCGGCGGGATCATTGCCGCGATGCCGCAGAATGTCCAGCGCACCTGGGTCGAGGGCGGCTTTGGTGAGTTGTTGATCTTCGTGCTCGTGACGGTGTTCACGGTGGCGCTGATCGTTGTGGTACAGGAAGGCCAGCGGCGGATTCCGGTACAATACGGCAAGCGGGTGCGCGCGGTGCGCGGCAATCGTCTGGTCGTGGTCGGCGGGCAGAGCACGCACGTGCCGATGCGCGTCAACTCGGCCGGCATGATCCCGCTGATCTTCGCCTCCAGCTTTTTGATCTTCCCGAGCACGATCGCCAGTTACTTCGTGAACTCGGCGACGACTTGGGTGGCTTCGGTGGCGAATTTCATCTACCGGGTGTTCAGCCCCCAGTATAACGGGTACTGGATTCTCTATTTCGCCTTGGTCATTGCGTTCACGTATTTCTATACGGACGTGGTGTTCCGGCAGCAGAACCTGCCCGAAACATTGCAGAAGCAGGGCGGCTTCGTCCCTGGCATCCGGCCGGGGCCGAACACCGAAAAGTACCTGAATCGGGTGATGACTCGGATCACGCTGGTGGGCGCGCTCTTCCTGGGCTTCGTCGCCATCCTGCCGTGGCTGGTGCATTTGGTCTTCGGCGGCGGGGCGAGCCGGGCCTCCACGAGCACGCTGTTGATCTCCAGCACGGGCCTGTTGATCGTGGTAGGCGTGGTGCTCGACACGATGAAGCAACTCGAAGCGCAGTTGCTGATGCGGCACTATGAAGGCTTCATCCGCAAGTCGTCGTAAGAGTGGAGGTCAGATCATGGCGACGCCATCCGTCGAACCGCTTTTTATCGTAATGCTGGGCGCGCCCGGCGCGGGCAAAGGCACGCAGGCCCGCCTGCTGTCTGAATCGTTGGGAATTCCGCAGATTTCTTCCGGCGATATCTTCCGGGAGAACCTGAAGAATCAGACGCCGTTGGGGCTGCTGGCGAAGCAGTACATGGACAGCGGCGCGCTGGTGCCGGACGATGTGACGATTAACATGGTGATGGATCGGCTGGGCCGCCTGGATTGCGTCGGCGGCGCGGTGTTGGATGGCTTCCCGCGCACCCTGGCGCAGGCCGCCGCGCTCGACAAGGCGTTGACCGCGCAGAAGTTGCGGGTGCGCCTGGTGCCGATGCTGGAAGTCAGCGATGATGCGGTGATCAACCGGCTGGCCGGCCGGCGGGTGTGCCGCGAATGCCAGGCGATGTATCACCTGGAGTTCAACCCGCCCACGGGCAACCCGACGCGCTGCGACAAGTGCGGGGGCGAGCTGTATCGGCGGGCCGACGACGAGCCAGAGACGGTGCGTAACCGGCTGTTCGTCTACTACAAGCAGACCGCGCCTTTGATGGGGTATTATTTCGCCCACGACGTGCTGAAGGCGCTGGACGGCGACCGGCCGATCGAGATGGTGCAGGCCGATTTGCTGGCTGCGGTGCGCGGGATCTAGCCGGTGGTGGCTGCGGGATGATCTCGCTTAAGTCTCAGGTCGAAATCGCCGAGATGCGCGAGGCCGGCCGAATCGTTGCCCGTGCGCATCAGGCGTTGCGGGAGATGATCCGGCCTGGGGTGACCACCGCAGCGTTGAATGCGCGGGCCGACGAAATCATCCGCGAGCATGGGGCGATCCCGACCTTTCTGGGTTACCCGCATACCGGGAAGAACGATTTCCCGGCCAGCATCTGCACTTCGATCAACGAAGTGTTGGTGCATGGCATTCCGAGCCAGCGGCGTTGGCTGGAAGCCGGGGACATTATCAGCATAGATGTAGGCGCCACATATCGCGGCTGGGTCGGCGACTCGGCGTGGACGTATGCGGTTGGGGCGATTGACGCCGTCAGCCAGCGTCTGCTGGAAGCCACCGAAGGGGGGCTGTGGGCAGGCATCGCGGCGGCGCGTGTCGGGAGTCGTCTGGGCGATATCTCGGCCGCGGTGGAAGCCTATGTCGCCGCCCGGAAATTCGCGGTGGTTCGGGAATACACCGGGCACGGGGTGGGTCGCAAGATGCATGAAGACCCACAACTGCTGAACTATGTCCCGCGCGGCGCCGGGCGGGGGCCGCGGCTGCAAGCCGGCATGACCCTGGCGCTCGAGCCGATGGTCAACGCCGGTAGCTGGCGCACCCGCACCCTGGCGGATGGTTGGACCGTTGTGACGTTGGATGGTAAGCGAAGCGCTCATTTCGAGCATTCGATTGCCATTACCGAAGATGGGCCGCAGATTTTGACACTGTTGTGAACCGAGCTGAGGCCGGCATTCGCTGTGTGGGGTGGGGGCCAAGGTTTGGAGGGAGAGAATACCTGTGAAAGTTCGACCGTCGGTAAAGCGTATCTGCGCCAAGTGCCGGATCATCCGGCGTCATGGCATTGTGCATGTTATCTGCGAGAACCCGAAGCACAAGCAGCGACAAGGGTAAAGGCAGAATGCAGAAATCAGAAGGCAGAACGCCGGTACACGGAAGAGGTCATTCTGCATTCTGCATTCATCATTCTGCATTGAAAAGTGGGAGGAGCGCATGGCTCGTATTGCTGGTGTAGACCTGCCGCGTGACAAGCGGGTCGAAATCGGCCTGACGTACATCTTCGGGATCGGCCTCACGTCAAGCCAGGAAATCCTGGGCATGACGGGGATCAGTCCTGACACGCGTATTCGCGATCTGGACGAAGCTCAGGTCGCACGTCTGCGTGAGGTGATCGAGCGCAACTACAAGGTAGAAGGCGATCTGCGGCGCGAAGTGAACATGAACATCAAGCGCTTGCAGGAGATCGGCAGCTACCGCGGGTTGCGTCATCGTCGCAATCTGCCGGCCCACGGACAGCGCACCCGGACGAACGCCCGCACCAAGCGTGGCGCCCGCAAGACCGTGCCCGGCAAGAAGCGCGCCCGCAAGTAAGGGGAGTTGAGGAATGCCTAAACCAACAGCAGCGGGGGCGACTGCCCCGGCTAAGCGCGGTGGTCGCCGCGCTGGGCCGCGTCGCGAGAAGCGGATCGTGCCGCAAGGCCAGATCCATATCCAGTCAACGTTCAACAACACCATCGTGACCGTCACCGATCCGCAGGGCAATGCCCTGACTTGGACCAGCACAGGCGCGGCCGGGTTCAAAGGCTCTCGCAAGAGCACCCCGTACGCGGCCCAGATGGCCGCGCAGCAGGCGGCGCGCACGGCCATGGATCAGGGGATGCGCGAGGCCGATGTGTTTCTGAAGGGGCCTGGCCCCGGCCGCGAGTCCGCGATTCGCGCCCTGCAGACGACCGGTATGCGCGTCCGTTCGATCACCGATGTGACGCCCATCCCGCACAACGGTTGCCGGCCGCCCAAGCGACGACGGGTGTAACGCTGAACGCTGAATGATGCGTGATGAATGTTCGCCCATACGGAGTTGGGGTCAATTCATCGTTCAGCATTCATAATTCACCATTCATGTGAGGGGGATGAAGGTCGCCAAGCTGTAAACCCCTCGGCGCAGAAGTTCGTATAGGAGGATTCCATTGGCACGGTATACTGATTCGGTTTGTCGGCTTTGTCGCCGCGAGAGCATGAAGCTGTTTTTGAAGGGTGAACGTTGTTTTTCGCCCAAGTGTTCGTTCGAGAAGCGTAACTACCCGCCCGGTATGCACGGCAAGAAGGGCACGTTTAAGCGCAAAGAGTCGGACTTCGCGCTTCAGTTGCGAGAAAAGCAGAAGGCGCGCCGGATTTATGGCGTGCAGGAGCGCCAGTTCCGCCGCTATTTCCGCACGGCGTTGCGGGTAAAGGGGATGACCGGCGTGACGCTGTTGCAGATTTTGGAGCGGCGTCTGGACAATGTGGTGTTTCGTATGGGCCTGGCGGACTCGCGGGCGCAGGCGCGCCAATTGGTGCGCCACGGGCACTTCAGTGTCAACGGGCACAATCACGATGTTCCCTCCTACCTGGTCGAGGTGGGGGATGTCATCGAGGTGCGCGCGGGCAGTCGCTCGAACGGTTACTTCAAGGCCGTCGCCGATCGGCTGGGCGAGCGCAGTATGCCAAATTGGCTGGAATTCGATGCCAGCCGCCTGGCGGGCCGCATGTTGAGCACGCCCGATCGCCAATCGGTGGACCTCCCGATGAATGAACAGTTGATCGTCGAGTACTATAGCCGCTAGTGAGAATGCGGAATCATGAATGCTGAATGCAGAATGATTCAGCATTCAGCATTCATCGTTCACCGTTCCGAAAGGGGGGCGTCTTGTTGAACTTTGTGCTGCCCAAGATTGAACGCGACGCGAGTGCGCGCAACTACGGGCGGTTTATCATCGGCCCGTTGGAAAGTGGCTATGGTGTAACGTTAGGGAATGCTCTGCGCCGTGTGTTGCTCTCATCGTTGCCGGGCGCAGCGGTCACTTCGGTCCGCATCAGCGACGTGCATCACGAGTTTTCGGCCATCCCACATGTCACGGAGGATACCACCGCGCTGCTGTTGAACATCAAACAGTTGCGCATGAAATCCGAGTCGGACGAGCCGATGCGGCTGCATGTCGAAGTGCGCAGCGAAGGGCCGGTGACGGCGGGTGACCTGGTCTGCCCGCCCGATGTGCAGGTGGTCAACCCGGAGTTGCTGCTGCTGGTCGCGGATTCGCCCGACGTGGATCTGGATCTGGAGTTGACGGTCCAGCGCGGCCGGGGCTACTCGCCCGCCGAAGAGCGGGGCAAGCTCCCGCTGGGCGAAATCCCGGTGGATGCGATTTACACGCCGGTGCGCAAGGTGAACTACACCGTGACCCGTGCGCGCATCGGCCAGCAGACGAACTATGATCGTCTGGCGCTGGAAATCTGGACCGACGGCACCGTGTCGCCAGAGGCCGCGCTGAATGAATCGGCCAAATTGTTGATCCGTCACCTGACGTTGGTCGTCGGCGCGGACGTCATGCCGGCCGACGAGGGGACATCGGAAACGCGCAGCGTGCCGAGCCGGATCTATGATGCGGCAATCGAGGAATTGGAACTGAGCGTGCGCGCTTACAATTGTTTGAAGCGCGCTGGGATTACCAAAGTCGGCGAAGTGCTGGAAAAGCTGGAAAAGGGCGAGGAAGAAATCCTCTCCATCCGGAATTTTGGCCGCAAGTCGTTGACTGAGCTAGTGGAAAAGCTGGATGCGAAGGGCTACTTGTCCGTGATCGCATATCAGCCGAGCGAGTCGGCCGGGCTTGAAGAAGCGGGCGAAGCGGACGAGGACGTGTGAACGGAGTTATCTCGAGATGAATCATCGAGTTGCAGGACGTAAGCTGGGGCGCAACGCCAGCCAACGCAAGGCCTTGTGGCGCGGCCTCATCACCGAGTTGTTGCGTCTCGACCGGATCAGCACGACAGATGCGAAGGCCCGGTCGGTGCGGGGTGATGCCGAACACTTGATTTCAGTTGCCAAGCGCAGCATGGTCGCGGGGGGCAACCCGGTTCATGCGCGGCGCATGGCCGCGCGCGTGATCACCGATCCTGACGTGACCAAGCGTTTGTTCGATGAAGTGGCGCCACGGTTCAGCGATCGCGCCGGCGGCTATACCCGGATCGTCAAGGTCGGGCCGCGGGTGGGTGATGGCGCCGAAATGGTCATCCTGGAGTTGGTCGAACGCGCTGAGAAGCCGGTCGAAACCAAGAAGAAGTAAAGGCAGTCGGTTAGCACCTTAACCTATGTCAGAGCACAGCGTCCGCGCCACCGTGGCCTACGACGGAACCGCTTTCTTGGGGTTCCAGTGGCAAACTGGTGGGCGGACGGTGCAGGGTGTGCTGGAAGCCGCTGTGGCCCGGGTGACGCAACAGGAGCCGCGCGTGGTCGGGTCGGGCCGCACGGATACGGGGGTGCATGCCCAGGGTCAGGTGATCGGGTTCCGGGTCACGTGGGGCCATCCCCTCGCCGACCTCCAGCGGGCGCTCAATGCGGTGCTGCCGGCGGATGTGGCGATCCTGGAGCTTGGCCCGGCCGAGCCTGGCTGGCATCCCCGGTTCAGCGCCCGCCGGCGGTTCTACCGCTACACGGTGTTGAACCGGCCGGTGCGGTCGCCGCTCGAGCGACGTTACGCCCACCTGGTGAGCGTGCCGCTCGATCTGGCCGCGTTGTGCGCCGCCGCCGAACCGTTGGTCGGTCAGCACGACTTTGCCAGCTTCGGCCAGCCGACCCAGGGGGACAGCACGGTGCGGGTGATCTACGCGGCCGGCTGGCAGCGTGAAGGCGACCGCTTCATCTTCGATGTGGTCGGGAACGCCTTCTTGCGATCCATGGTGCGCAGCTTGGTCGGCACGCTCCTCCAGGTCGGGACGGGGCGGTGGCCGGTCGGTCGGGTGGCCGAAATCCTGGCGGGCCGGGATCGTGCCCTGGCAGCAGCGCCAGCCCCCGCGTGTGGGCTGTGCTTGATGAAGGTTGAGTATGAATCAGTACGGGAGTAAGCAACGTGAGAACTTATAGCGCGACAGCAAGCGACGCCGAGGAGAGCCGAGAGTGGTACGTGGTGGATGCTACGGGCCAGACCCTTGGCCGGCTGGCTACGCAAATCGCGGCGGTGCTCAAAGGCAAGCACAAGCCGATCTACACCCCCGGCATGGACTGCGGTGACTACGTGGTCGTGATCAATGCCGAGAAGGTGTATGTGACCGGGCGCAAGCTCGAGCAGAAGGTGTATTATCGCTTTTCCGGTTATCCGAGTGGCTTGCACGAAACCAAGCTGCGCGACCAACTGGCGAAACATCCCGAGCGGGTGCTCCAGGCGGCCGTCAACGGTATGCTCAATCGCAATCGTCAACGCCGGCAGTTGATGGGTAAGCTCAAGGTGTACGCCGGGCCGGAGCATCCGCACCAGGCCCAGCAGCCGAAGCCGTTCCCGTTTGCATGAGGAAGGATCGAGGGTAGATGGCAGCCAAATACTACGAAGCAATCGGACGCCGTAAGACGGCATCGGCCCGGGTGCGCTTGTACCCCGGCACAGGCACGATCATGGTCAATGAACGGCCTGCTGAAGAGTACTTTCCCCGCGGCACGGATATGATCGCGCTCAACCGTCCGCTGCAGGTCACCGACATGCTGAGCAGCTACAACATCAGCGTGCATGTGGCGGGCGGCGGTCTGACCGGCCAGGCGGGCGCGACATCGCTGGGCATCGCCCGCGCCCTGTGCGTGGCCGATGAGAACCTGCGCGGCGTGCTGAAGTCCAACGGCCTGCTGGTGCGTGACGCCCGCGCCAAAGAGCGCAAGAAGTACGGCCTCAAGCGTGCCCGCAAGGCGCCGCAGTACACTAAGCGCTAGACTGATTGTAGATTTTCGACACCTGCACTACGCTCTGGCGTATGTGTTGCGGATTGCGGATTGGCACATGCCAATCTGCAATCCGCTTTTGTGTTTATTTGCTACGCCAGCATCCTGAGCGGAGCAGCGTTTTTTGCTGCGCAGCCGAAGGATGCGGGCTTGCACCGAGTAGCCAGCGGAGGGAGCCATGATCAAAGTCGGTATCCTCACCATCAGTGACCGCAGCGCGCGGGGCGAACGGGCCGACCTGAGCGGCCCGGCCCTGACGCAGGCGGTGCGCGAACGGCTGCCCGGCGCGGAGGTCGCCAGCACTGGGATCGTCCCCGACGAGCCGGCCCAGATCGCGACCTGGCTGATCCGCGGGGCCGACGACCTGGCCCTCGACCTCATCCTGACGACCGGCGGCACCGGCTTCGCGCCGCGCGACGTGACACCGGAGGCCACCCGCGCCGTCATCGCGCGGGAGGCGCCCGGCCTGGCCGAAGCGATGCGCGCCGATAGCCTGCGCGTGACCCCGCACGCCATGCTCAGCCGGGCCATCGCCGGCATCCGCGGCCGCACGCTGATCGTCAATCTGCCCGGCAGCCCCAAAGGCGCAGTCGAGAACCTGGCGACGATCCTGCCCGTCCTGCCGCACGCGGTGGAGTTGCTGCGCGAAGCGCCTGCGGCCGAGCAACATCATAGACTGCCGGCTGCCTGAGCGAGACGGCGATGCCTTTGTTTGCGTTTCACGAAATCACGTGCTACACTGTTTCACGTGGAGGCGAACGATGGAAACTCAAAACATCACCCTATCCCTGCCCAAAGATCTGTTGCGTCAGGCCCGGCTCGTCGCCGTGCAGCGTCAGACCTCGGTATCAGGGCTGCTGACGCAAACCCTGGCGGAGATCGTGGCGCAGGAAGATAGCTATGCCGCCGCCCGGCGTCGGTACCTAACCCGCAGCGCGGATGCCGCCGACTTGGGCACGCGGGGCACGCTTGGCTGGGGACGGGACGCGCTTCATGAACGCTAACCCGCCGCGCCAGTTTGTAGACACGAATATCCTGGTCTATGCGCATGACAAGTCGGCTGGCGCTAAACATGAACGCGCCGTGGCGCTCGTCACCGAATTGTGGGCAGCCGGGAATGGCTGTCTGAGCACCCAGGTCTTGCAGGAATTCTATGTCACCATCACCCGCAAAGTCGCCAGGCCGTTGGCCAGCGAAACGGCGGCCCAAATCGTGGCCGATCTGGGCCACTGGCGTGTTCACGTGCCGGGCGTTCAGGATGTACTGGGCGCAGTCGAGATCCACCGGCGCTTCAGCATCTCTTTTTGGGATGCCCTGATCCTGCGCAGTGCATCCCAACTCGGCTGTCTCGTCGTGTGGTCCGAAGACCTCAACTCTGGGCAAGGCTACGACCGGGTACGCGTTCAGAATCCGTTCTGAGTCATCCCACCTGAGCGCGCTGCCGCCCACCGTCTAATGAATGATGCCCCGATGAAATCTGTGAACCTCCGCGAAAACTGTAACGCTCTTCCCGGAAGAGCATCGGTGGATGGGCACACCAGACAAAGTCAGTTGCACAAGAACACCCTCAAACGCCTTGCTGCCAACCCGAACTTCATCTCCGGCATCTACAACTACTGCGACCGGTGGTGCGAGCGCTGTCCGTTTACGGCGCGTTGCATGAATTTCGCGCTGGCGCGCGCGGAGTTCCCGGACGACGCCAGCCGGGATGCGCGCAACGCCGAGTTCTGGGCGGGGATCGGCGGGATGCTCCAGGCTGCTATCGAACTACTGCATGAGATGGCCGAGGAGCGGGGCGTCGATCTCGACGCCGTGGATACGACCGCGATCATGGCCGAGCAGGAGCGGCAACATGCGGCAGCCCGCGCTCACCCCTGCGCGGTCGCATCCATGCGCTACGCCGATCAGGTGGATGAGTGGTTTCACGCCGCGGGCGATCTGTTCCGGGAGAAGGGCGAGGCGTTGGCGGCCGCGCTGCGGATGAATCTCGCCGCGGGCGACCCGGCCGAGGATGTCAATCGGCTGAGCGACGCGGTGGCGGTCATCCGTTGGCACCAGTTCCAGATTCATGTCAAGCTGATGCGTGCGCTCCAGGGCCGGCACGACGAAGCGGAACTGGCCGATGTGTTGGCGGAATTCCCGAAGGATTCCGACGGCTCGGCTAAGGTCGCGCTCGTTGGCCTGGATCGCTCCATCGCGGCCTGGGGCGCGTTGCTCTGCGCCTTCCCCGCGCGGGAGACCGAGACGTTGGAGCTGTTGGTGAGTCTGGAGCGTCTCCGCCGCGCGGCGGAGACGGAGTTCCCCGCGGCGCGGGTTTTTGTGCGGCCGGGGTTCGATGAGATGATCGGCTGATCACGCCACCGGCAGCGCGACGTAGAACGTCGTCCCCTGGCCCACTACGCTTTCCGCCCACAAACGCCCGCGGTGGCCCTCGACGATCCGTTTGGCGATCGCCAGCCCCAGGCCGGAGCTTTTTTCCCCAGC
>Ga0247840_10012294_pt1 | contig 10192 bp, 16 predicted proteins | sample LaCruzMarch2015__FD_192404 | JGI IMG/M metagenome (GOLD analysis project Ga0247840, IMG submission 192404) | Freshwater microbial communities from meromictic Lake La Cruz, Castile-La Mancha, Spain - LaCruzMarch2015_17m | ecosystem: Environmental > Aquatic > Freshwater > Lake | place: Spain...
TTGAGAAGGAATTTCCAGCACTCATGGGAAAACAATACGGAATCGTCACCAACAGTGGTTCCAGTTCGAATCTCTTGATGTTATTGACAGCACAAAGGAAATATAATCTACCAAGAGGAACAAAGGTTATTGTTCCTGTTGCCGGATTCCCCACCACTGTTAACCCAATCATTCAGTTGGGATTTGAGCCTGTGTTCGTTGACATCGAATTGGAAACACTCAATCTGAATCTGGATCAGGTTCAAGATGCAGTTAAATCAGGAGCAAAGATATTGACCTTTGCCCATGTTCTGGGAAACCCACCGAATATGGATAAGGTAATGGAGATTGTTGACAGAAATGGTTTGATTCTCCTAGAAGACAGTTGCGATGCCCTTGGTTCAACCTATAAGGGGAGATTGCTTGGAAGCTATGGAATCATGTCAACCTGCTCCTTCTACCCAGCACATCATATGACAATGGGCGAAGGTGGTTTCATATCGTGTCAGACAAAGGAACTTGAGACTATTGCCCGAAGTTTTAGAGAATGGGGCCGAGGATGTTACTGTGTTGGAAAGAAAGCCAACCTATCCACCAAAGGAACGTGTGGTTGTAGGTTCAAGGAATGGCTCCCGAGTCTTCCGGGAGTGATATTCGACCACAAGTATGTCTACGAACAAATAGGATACAATCTGAAACCGATAGAACTTCAGTGCTCTATCGGATTAGAACAATTAAAAAAACTTCCAGAAATTCATTCTATTAGAAAAAAAAATCACAACAGACTGTGTGAAATTTTTAAACCATATAACGGATTCCTTCATATTCATGGGTCAACGCCTGAATCCGATCCTTCTTGGTTTGCTTTTCCGGCAACTGTAAGAGATGGGTCGCCTTTTAGTCGATCTCAATTTACAACATTTTTGGAAAATCATAAAATTCAGAGTAGGAATTACTTCGGTGGAAATTTGTTACTTCAACCAGCATACTCTAATTATGATAAAAATAAAGATGCTCTGTTGAAATATCCCGTTGCTTCGAAGGTTACAACAGATACGTTTTTTCTTGGTGTTTCTCCTGTAATAACTCAACATCAATATGATTATATAGAAGAGGTGATTGAAAAATTCTTTTTATATGAAATTTAACAGATATTTTATCTTTTTATCCTTTTATCTTATATGTATAGTATGAACATGAAAAACTTAAAAATAAGCGAAGTCACGCACACTAAGTTGAAAATTTATTGTGCAAGAAATAAATTGAAGATAAATGAGTGGGTCGATAAACTTATACTCAAAAATTTGAAAAATGAAAAAAAGACGGACAATTGAAGAATTTATAAACAAATCAAGAACGATTCATAAAAATAAATATGATTATTCGAAGTTGAATTATTTAAATGACAGAACGCATGTTGATATTATCTGTACAAAACATGGTATATTTTCTCAGAGCGCAAATAATCATCTACATGGATATGGTTGCCCAAAATGCGTTCATAGGATTTCAAAACCAGAAATGAAATTTTTTAATTATCTCAAAATATCTACTAATGATACTCAAAAATATATCAAACCATATAAAGTAGATGCTTTAAAAAATAATACAGTATATGAATTTCTCGGGGATTATTGGCATGGCAATCCAACAAAATACAAACCAGAAAATTACAATACAACTTGTAAGAAAAAATTCGGAAAACTATACACTGAAACACTTATTAAATTCAAAAATCTAAAACGAATGGGTTATGATATAAAATACATATGGGAATCAGATTGGAAGAATTTTGAAAGAGGAATTGATTCAAATCCTAAAATATTAACATACTAATATGGCACTATTCAGAACACCGCACGCAGAATACGAGAAAACATTCAACGCTTTCGTTGATTCGGATACTCTACACGCAAACGAATGGGATAATACCGACAGAATAAAGGAACCCGCTTGGGAATCAAGATACGACCACGAAGCTAACATGGTAGTCGAAGTGATGGGAGCAAATAATCTATCTGGCTCAATTCTCGAAATAGGTTCTGGTCCGGGCGCTCTGAGTCAACTCATTCAATCGAAGTTAGGGGGTAATACAGAGTATCACCTTATCGATAAACCATTTGCCAAGAAATATTTCGAAGAGAATAATTATAAGGGTAAATTTTTCGTCAAAGACATTTCGATTGACATGGATACCTCCGATTTGTTACAATCATATAACGTAATCATATGCAACGATGTATTAGAACATTTACTAGCACCCACCAACATACTCAAACGAATCCACGGTTTAATGACCAAGGATTCCGTTTTTATGGTGAGCGTTCCGAATTGGAGAATGGCTCATCAGTTTCTTTATCGGGGATTGTGGGATTATGATAACTTCATTTACTTTATGCACATTCACCAATTCAAAATTGAAACGGTTTCCCCATCTTGTCTACAGACACCGGATTATCCGAGACTGGACAGCGAACAAACCATGCCGGAAGATTTGAGAAGAAGTTGGAATTACTATTTTGTAGCTAAGAGGAGATAATAATGAGAATGAAATTTAAAGAATTGATGCAGATAGGTGAATTCTTGAAAGCCGAGGATAGTAATCATAGATTCTACATAACATATGAACCCAACGATATCATAAAAGTAGACCACGAATACTTCGCTGGATCGGTGTTATCATTCAATAGCCATCATTTTGTTTTTAGGAACGATGAATTGATAGAATTCAAAGAAGGAGATTTAGTATCATGAAGAAGATAATTTAGTATCTTTTTTTATCTTTTTCGGAACCCATTTACTATTTATTTATATGAAGAACATTAAGATATCCGACGAGACACATAAGAAATTGAAAGAATATTGTTCTAAAAATTCTCTCAAACTTAGTGATTGGATAGATAAATTGGTTAAGAGATTTTTAGATAAACATGTCAAAGAAACTAACAACTGAGGAATTTATCTCTAAATCGAGACTGATTCATGGAGATAAGTATGATTATTCGGAGACAAGTTATATAAATTGTCATACCAAGGTATTAATTAAGTGTCCCATTCACGGTAATTTTTTTCAATTGCCTATAAATCACACACACAAGATTCAAAAACAAGGATGCCCATCATGCGGAGGAAGCAAAAAATTGACCACGATGGATTTTATAAAAAAATCCAAATTGATTCATAATGATATATACGATTATTCTAAAACAAAATATAAAAACAACAGAACCAAGGTAATTATAATTTGTCGTATTCATGGAAAATTTCGCCAATCACCGGATATGCATATGGGAAAATCGAGTAAGAACGGTTGCCCCAAATGTTGTCATAATAGAAAATTGACATATCAAGAATTTTTAAAAAAATCCAAATTTATACATTCAAATTTATATGATTATACAAAAGTCAAATATTCGAATCCATATACACCCATTAAGATAAGATGTAAAAAGTGTAATTCTATTTTTTTACAAAAACCAACCCACCATGTATCAGGTCGAGGGTGTAGCTATTGTAATCAATCAAAAGGGGAACTTAAGATTAAAAAATTTTTACTAAATTCTAATATAAAACATATTCAACAAAAAAAATTCAATGGTTGTGTTAATCCAAAAACCAAATATCCGTTAAAGTATGATTTTTATATTCCAGATAAAAAAATTTTGATAGAGTTCGATGGAGAACAACACTTTAAGAGCGGCAATTTTGGTAAATATATACGAACCTCCGATGACCTAAAATATTCGAAATATAAAGACCGAATCAAAACCAAATATGCATCAAAAAATGGAATCCATCTGTTGAGAATAAAATATACAGATATAAATAATGTAGAAAAAATATTAACCGAGTCATTACTATGAATAAAAAAGTCATCTATATAACAGGGGCGTTGGGATTTATCGGATCCTATGTTACAGCAGAATGTTTATCAAGGGGATGGTACGTTAGGGCAGTGGATAAAATGAGTTATGCATCCAATGAAAAATTATTAGTAGAATTCAATAAATTTCCAAATTTTTGTTTTGAAAAGAAAGATATTAATGATCTGAAATTCCTATACGATTCAGATTATATTATCAATACAGCCGCATCCACCCACGTTGACAATGCCATTGTGGATAGTGAAGAATTCGTTCATGATAACATTCACGGTGTCTACAACCTCCTTGAATTGATACGAAAGACAAGGGGGAACACGAAACCCGTATTCTTTCATATCTCCACTGACGAAGTGTATGGCGATATTCAAGAAGGTTCTCACAAAGAAACGGATATCTTGAAGCCAAGCAATCCATATTCAGCAACGAAGGCGGCAGGTGATATGTTGGTTAAGGCGTGGAGTCGAACCTATGATATCCCATACATGATTGTTCGACCAACCAACAACTATGGAATCGGCCAATATGTCGAAAAACTGATTCCACGATGTTGCAAGTCCATCTTTCTAGGAAAGAAGATACCTGTTCACAACAATGGGACGCCGATGAGAGTCTGGCTGCATGCTAGAGATACCGCTCTGGCAGTAGTCCACCTTGTCGAGATGGGAGTCAAGAATGAGATATTCAACATCTCCGGAAACCTTGAACAATCTAACATCGACACAATCAACAAGGTCGTCAAGGCGTATTTTAACGAACCCAAGGATGTCAATGAATTTGTGGATTTTTCTTTTAGTAGGAAAGGTCAGGATGTCCGATATTCCCTCGATGATTCCAAGTTGAGAGCAACCGGATGGAACAACACATGCGATTTTGACAAGGAACTACCGAAAATCGTAAATTATTACAAGAACAACTTTATATGGTAATGACACGACTCAAAGAAAGAATCCTAGACATCGCTTACAAAAACAAGCTGAGTCATCTTGGGAGTCATTTGTCCTCGGTGGACATCATTGATGAAATTTATTCCAAAATGGGAAAGAGTGATATCTTCATTCTATCGAGTGGACACGCAGCTTTAGCATTGTATGTTGTATTGGAAAAGTATTGTGAATATGATGCACAAGGTCTTTTTGACACCTTTGGCGGCCACCCCAAATATTGTCCGGCTCTTGGACTCTATTGTTCTACGGGAAGTTTGGGTATGGGAATCACCGTGGCAGTAGGGAGGGCACTAGCAAACAAAAATATCACTGTCCACTGTCTTTTAAGCGATGGAGAATGTGCGGAAGGTTCTGTGTGGGAAGCACTTCGGTTTATCCAAGAGAAGAAACTCAAGAATATAAAAATTTATGTCAACATCAATGGGTATGCTGCTTATGACCCCGTTGACAAGGATTATCTCATAAAAAGATTGAAATCTTTCTATGATGATGTTATTATCAAAGAAACTACGGTTAATCAACTCCCATTTCTCTGTGGCCTCAATGCTCATTACAAAATCATGACCAAAGAAGATTACGATGTAGTAACAAAGATGTGCCCTGAAATATGAGAAAACCATTTGTCGAGTTGCTTTATAGGGAAATGTCCATCAACGAGAACATCGTTGTTCTCACTGCTGATTTGGGATATGGTATGTTCGATACACTACGTCGAGATTATCCGGATAGATTTTACAATGTTGGTTCCTCTGAACAACTTATGATCGGGATGGCAGTTGGAATGGCGATGGAACATAAAATCCCAGTCTGTTATAGCATAACCCCATTCTTATTGTATCGTCCATTCGAATTTATTCGAAACTATTTGAATCATGAGAAATTTCCTGTCAAATTGGTGGGCGGAGGAAGAAATCAGGATTATGGCTATCTTGGATTTACGCATTGGGCAGACGATGATTTTGATATCATGAAGGAACTCAAGAATATCACTTTCTATAAACCCATAGACGATGATGAACTAAAGAAAAATTTTCCAGAATTCATAAATTCCAATGAACCTGCATATATCAATCTAAAGAAATGAGAATTCTAATAACAGGCAAAAACGGTTTCATGGGGAAGGAATTGACAAAACATTTTATTTCTAGAGGATATGATGTTGTAGCAATAGGAAGAGAAGATTTGGAGTTGACGGATGGAGAAGCCGTCAATAAATTCTTTAGAGGGATGTATCCACTCGATGCTGTTTTTCATTGTGCCATCGTTGGGGTCACATTAAAGGGACCAACAGATACTCTCAATCAAAATTTGTTAGCATTTGAGAATCTTAAAAGCCATATACACCCACGAACGAAACTCGTTGTATTTGGTTCTGGAGCTGAATTCGATATGTCAAAGGATATAGACCGAAAAGATAGTTACGACCTTGGACAAAGTGTGCCGACAGATTGGTATGGGTTGTCAAAATACATCATCACACAGAGGATGATTGGTTCCAATAATAGCGACTGTAACAATTGTTACGTTCTCAGGTTGTTTGGGTGTTTTGGTCCAACCGAACTAGATAGACGATTCATCAAATCTGCTATCAGGTGCTTGGCGACGAACAAGACATTCATATTGGAACAAGACAAATACATGGATTTCTTCTATATCAAAGATGTCCTCAAAGTTTGTGAGGATATTCTGTGGTATGGAACATGTAAGACCAACCCCCTTAATGCCATAAACCTCGTTTATGAAGAGAAGTTCAAATTGACTCAAATTTTATCGACGGTTGATCCGAATCTGAAATATGAGGTCAAAAAACAAGGGTTGGGATTATCATATACGGGTCGATGTGATTTGTATCAGAAACATCTCATCGGATTGCAGGGCGGAATAGATGAAATGAGGACGGCTTTACTATGAATCCGATAACTATCTGTATCAATACATCCAAGTCGGAGTTGAAGTATATTCAACTTCTCCTCAAATCCATCGAACAGAATATGTCCAATAAAGACAATGAGATTCTAATCTTTATAGATACCGACACAGAGGATAACCAAATAGAAAATTCATTGAAGTCGTATTCGAAGGTGTTCAAGAATTTTTCCCTCTACAAGAATACCCTTCCTACAAGAATCGGTTATCAGCACAACGTCAACTTGATGTTCAGACTCGCCAAGAACGATGTTGTTTTATTCATTCAATCGGATATGGTGGCTGGGCCTGATTTCGACAAACTGATGTTGGCAAAGTTGGATAAATTCAACATGGTGTGTGGAACACGAATTGAACCCCCTCTTCACGGTCAATCCCCACATACCATAACACAAAATCTCGGTCTAATCCCCGAAGAATTTCAGATGGGTGTCTTCAATGATTTTTGTAAACAAATTTCCAATCCATCAAAAGTCACAAGTCATTTCTTTGCTCCGTTTATGACAAACAGGGTGGTTTGGTTGGGAATCGGCGGGCATGATACCAGATTCAGACGTTCAAGGGAGGATTCTGATATTCTTGTAAGACTTGTTTTGGATGGGACCAAATTCGTTCAGCCTTGGGATGCTCTATTCTACCATTTCACTTGCACATCATCGAGGGGTCAGGGCTGGTACGACTCAAATAATAAGGAAGCCCAGACCAAGGCGGCAAAACAACAGTTTGCTGATAGAATTGAAATTTACAAGTTCATTCACAAATGGGGAACTCTCCAGCATGATACAGAGAAGAAGGTAGTCCATTACAAAATAGATTGTTTTGTGGATGTATCCTCGGTTTCTGTGGATAAAATATTCCCACTCGTTCCTCTATTTGATAAGATATACTTAAATGATGAATCTTCTGTAATAAATCTCAGAAAGAAACTGGGCATAGACACTGTTCAAATTGCAAATGAATTGGATGGGTTCTCCGATGAGGATTGGAAATCGAAAAAACATCTCTATAATCATGAAAATTGGGATGAACGAATTGTGTATTCTCCAAATAAAGAATCGATAAAATCTAATGCGTTGGTTATCCCATCACCAGTAAATATTTCTTCACTTTCACCGAATTTTGTAGAAGATGTTTGTAATCTCCATAATACATTGAAATCGGGACTGTGCAATGCCAATGGTCGATATGACGCTGAATTTTTTGAACTCGTTATCAACAATCCTATCGAGGATTCCAATGATAAAATAATCGTGAAGAATCCCGAATATAATGATTTCAAAAAGATTGACACCACCAACTAAAAAAGATATACTACAAACAATGAAAAACTTAGGACAAATCGCATACGAGGCTTATTGTGAAAACAGAGAATGGAAATCATTCGATGGAAAACCTCTTCCCCATTGGGATAATGTAAAAGAGGATATTAGAAAATCGTGGGAGCTTGCCGCGAAGGCAGTAGAAGCCTATTGTAAGGTTCATTGACCTCTTCTTATAATTTGACTTGTCGGAATATTTTCTATATACTACTACTTGAAAGATAAAATCATTCCTGTTCATAGGAATGAAAACACAAAGGAAAAAACAAAATGAGTAAAATCAATACCATTGATAAGGTTCGTAAGACCCTGCGAGCTAGGCTAGTGAAGTCGGGTCAGCGTGGTGCGTCACTTGAGTCGTTGACGAATTACGCCAAGTCGGTCAAGAAGAGTTACAACGCTGGTCATGTCAAGTCCATCCTCAAGACGCTTGATGTTGAGCAGATCGATGATAACGTATTTGCAATGAGCCGATAAACAACTTGTGTCGTGCGGGAGTGGGTTCGTCCCACTCCCGCCTTCACTCTCCTTAAAAATTATGCCTAACAACACACAGACCATCGAAGAATATCTCGAAAAGCAGAAACGCCTTTTCAAGGAAGAACTAAAGAAAAAGAATTTTTTGAAGGCTCGTTCACACCTTCACCGAATCGATAATTTGGAGGCTCACATCTATATGGATGAGCCTGATAAAATCGTGAAGCACAGAGGCGATATTCGTCCGTGTCTTCCATCACCGGCTCCAAAGGGACCAAACCGTGCGGAAAGACGCAAGGGAATGACAATGCGTTCCAGAGCCGAGAAACCTGCTGATGTAGTCAAAGTGGAGGCACCAAATGAAGCACCCAAGTCAAACTGATGGTTCCGAATCAGTCGGATATTGTGATGGTTGTGGAGAATGGAGTGACAATTTGGAAGTTGTTGGTGGAAGATGTGGCGCTGGAATGGTGAGTTGTCCTCAGTGTGATGGTCGAGACAAAGAGATAGTGGAAATTCTGGGAACACTTGAAAGAACGGCCATGACTTGTAAGTGTTGTGGTCAATTCTCCTCATCACAATATTGTTGGTATTGCACAGAGAGATTGGCTGGCAGAGATCCAGTTATTCTTGAGAATATTCGACTCCGAAAAGAGCTTGAAGAATTAAAAAATCGTATTCCTGATTTAAACATATGAAATGCGAACATGATGGTCCGGAAATGGCAGAGGCATCACAAGAAGTGGGTTCTTGTCCCCTCTGTCTGCAAGAGGAAAATAGAATCCTTCGATATGCGTTGGAATTCTACGCTAACAAGATTCATTACACCAATGGTCATGCGGCCGGAATAGAGTGGGTTACTGAAATCGAGTCCGATGGGGGAGCCAAGGCAAGAGAAGCACTAAAAGAAATAGGTGCATAATCAGATGTTAGATAGAATCATAAATCGTCCTGATTTTGATAATTACTTCATGAGCCTTGCGTTTCTCGCATCGACTCGTTCAGCAGACCCATCAACTAAGGTCGGCGCAGTAGTTGTATTCGATGACCTGTCATTCGTGACGGGCTACAACGGCTTTCCGAGAGGATTCAATGATGGACTTCTGAAAGACCGAAGTTTGAAACACAAGTTTGTTCTTCATGCCGAAGAGAATGCCTTGGATTTTGCTGGATTGGATAGATGTAGGCAGAACGAAAATCTTAGGCTCTATGTCACTTTCAAACCATGTGTGAAGTGTGCGGTAAAGATTATCAATTTCAATGTCAAGGAAGTCATATACAGAAATGTGTATCAGTCGGATGTTTGTAGCGATGACGCTCTTCTAAATTTGATAATAAATAATGGATATAATGGCATTAATCTACCATTGGAAGAGGAAGAACCAATTTTGAAAATTCGAAAGTATGATGGTGAACTCATGTTTGAACACAATCATATGGGAATCAAAAATACAACCTAAACAAACATATGGGAAAGAATAATGATATCGGACGTTGGGAGAATGAGAAACCATTCGAAAAATTTCATCGAAAGAAAAGAGATAAGAAGTTTAAAGAAAAAGAAAAAAAGTGGAAGCGTTATAATAAACAAAATAAAAATAATTATTAATTGATATTGTCTGAACGTTTTATGTCTCTACTCACTATATATTAGTACGGAAAG
>Ga0247840_10012295_pt1 | contig 10192 bp, 5 predicted proteins | sample LaCruzMarch2015__FD_192404 | JGI IMG/M metagenome (GOLD analysis project Ga0247840, IMG submission 192404) | Freshwater microbial communities from meromictic Lake La Cruz, Castile-La Mancha, Spain - LaCruzMarch2015_17m | ecosystem: Environmental > Aquatic > Freshwater > Lake | place: Spain...
CACATTCCCCGCACATTCCGTGACCGTGCTGCGGTTGGGGATGAAGAAGCCATGAAGAAGCGAATTCATGCCGCCTTCCCAAACTGAAGGATGACTCCAAGCGCGCCAACTACCAGCAGACGCTTACCTTCAAAAAGCAACCCTGACACAAATACGCCGGGTTCGTCCAGTTAACCCGGATATCTCACACTTTGCGGTGCGACGAGCGCACACCTCAGGGGAGAGCACCCGGCTCGGGTGCGGGCGGCAGCGGCCCGCTGCCGCGAACTTCCTGCGTTTGTGAAGGGAAGCCTGTTTCGGCGAGGCCGCCGAAACCCGCACCCGGGCCGGGCGCGCTCCCCGGAACACTCCGCTCGGCGGTTTCTCTGAAGAATGAGATATGCGGGTTAATCGCTGGCACGTGGTGTTTCGATGAATGCCGACTTTACGCGCCAGCGCTCAGGCACAGAGCCTGCTGGCAGAGGCGCAGGCCGGGAGCCTTCGCTCCCAGCCATGTACCCGACCGTCTCCGAGAGCGTCACCCTCTGTGTCAACGCATATCATCGGCTGTTTTACGTTGAATCGAGCCGCAGTTGCCGCAAACTTTTCCTTCGTTAATGTCGCGTTACGCGGGCGTTTGTGGACGGTTGCGAGCCGAAAGCGCCTGACATCCCCCACCTCACAGAACAAATCATTTCGCCCGGAAGCAAAGGCAGGAAACAAAATCCATGAAACAATCCATTTTCCTCCTCGCCGCCCTGCTTTCGGCCATGACGGCTCGTGCCGCCGAAACGAAACTCTGGTATGACAAACCCGCAACCGTTTGGGAGGCGGAGGCCCTGCCAATCGGCAACGGCCGCCTCGGCGCGATGGTCTTCGGCGGCATCGGGCGCGAGCGCATCCAGTTCAACGAGGACAGCCTCTGGATCGGCGATGAAACCGACACCGGCGCTTACCAGGCCTTTGGCGACCTGTTTATCGAGTTGAGCGGAGGCGGGCCGGCTACCGGATACCGGCGCGAACTCGACCTCGCCCGCGCGGTGCATACAGTTTCTTACGCCAAGGACGGCGTAAACTACCGGCGGGAATATTTCGCCAGCCATCCGGCGGGCGTCATGGTGTTCCGCCTCACCGCGGACAAGCCGGGCGCGCTCAACGGCACGATTTCCACGACCGATGCCCACAAGGGGACAGTCACTGCGGCCGGCAGCACATTATCGATCAGGGGTAACCTTGCCGGCTATGTCCACAGCCTCTCCAAGGACCGCAAGGAGTATAGCATCGCGCTGGACTACGAGGCCCAGGCTCTCGTCCGCAACGAGGGGGGAACCATTCAGGCCGGGGACGGCAAGCTGGTCTTCAAGGATGTCAATACCCTGACCGTTTATCTGGATGCCGGCACCAACTACCTTAACAGGCGCGAGCAAAAATGGCGCGGCGAGCATCCCCACCGCACCATCGCGGACCGGTTGGCGAAGGCCGCCGCCACCCCTTACGACGAGCTGCTCGTCGCCCATGTCCGCGACCACCAGTCGCTCTTTAATCGCGTGGCCCTCAATGTCGGCAGAACCGCAGACGGGGTGCGCACCTTGCCCACCGACCGCCGACTGGTTGCTTACCGGGGCGGAGAAATGTCCGCAGCCAAGGGATCGATTTATGATGGGCATGCCGATGATCCGGCTGCCAAGGGCGTGGAGGATCCCGAGTTGGAGGCGCTGATTTTCCAATATGCCCGCTACCTCATGATCTCCTGCTCGCGTCCCGGCGACCTGCCGGCGAACCTCCAGGGGATCTGGAACGACAGTAACAATCCGCCCTGGCGCTGTGATTACCATGCGAATGTCAACCTCCAGATGAACTACTGGTTCGTGGACGCCGCCAACCTCGGCGAATGCTTCCTCCCCTTTTCCGAGTGGCTGAGTTCCGTCGTTCCGGTCCGACGTGAGGAGACGAAAAAGGATCTTGGCGTTCGAGGTTGGGCGACCCGCTGGGAAAATGGCATCTTTGGCGGCGCAACCTGCCCGTGGAGCATGGGCGATGGTGCGTGGCTGGCCCAGAACCTCTGGGACCACTACGCCTTCAGCCGCGACCGCCAATACCTCCAAACCCGCGCCTATCCCGTTCTCAAGGAACTTTGCGAGTTCTGGGAAGACTCGCTGAAGGAAGGCTCCGGCGGCAAATTGGTGAGCCCCCCAAGCAAATCTCCCGAGCACGGCCCGATCGCCGCAGGCAATTCCTACGATCAACAGCTTGTTTACGATCTGTTCACCAACTTCATCGAGGCCTCGAAGGACCTCGGTGTCGACGAGGGATACTGCGCCAAAGTCGAGGAGATGCGCTCCCGCATGCTCGGACCAAAAATCGGCAAGTGGGGCCAGCTCCAGGAATGGGCCGAAGATATCGATGACCCCAAGGATCAACACCGGCACTTATCACACATGATCGCCGTTTATCCCGGCAGCCAGATCACGATGTTGACCACCCCGAAGCTGGCGGAGGCGGCCAAGGTTTCCATGAATGCGCGGGGTGACGCCTCGACCGGCTGGAGCCGAGCCTGGAAGATGTGCGTCTGGGCCCGCCTTCACGATGGCGACCGTGCCCACAAAATCCTCAACGGAATGATCAAGACATCGTTTACACCGAACCTGCTCAGCACCCATCCGCCGTTCATGATCGACGGCAATTTCGGCTACGCCGCCGGCGTCTGCGAAATGCTACTGCAAAGCCACGCCGGGGAAATCCACCTCCTGCCAGCGCTGCCCAAGGCTTGGGCCACCGGCTCGGTCAAAGGCCTCAAGGCCCGGGGCAATCTCACCGTGGATATGGAATGGAAAGACGGCAAGGTAACGAAATACCGCATCGCCTCGCCCGAACCGCGTGACGTCAAAGTCCGCGTCAACGGCGAGACCAAGACCATCCGCTCGGTACAGAAGTTTCTTTTAACCCTGGCCCCTGCTGAATGCTGAAGTTTTACGTTTAACAAAATCCACTAATCTCCGCCTTTCCATCCAAACCCCGGGGATGCATAATTCGTGAAATTTTTCATGGCTGTAGCAACTGTGTTTTCAGCAAGGGGAAAATTCGTCATTTTTGAGGAGGGATTGAACGTGGATGAGGATCTTGCGCATGGCAGCGGTGAGAGCGCATTTATAGGGCTTGCCGCGGGTCAGGAGCCCTCCGACATAGGCTCGGATGACCGGGTTGAACTGCGCGGCGGCTCTCGCTGCCATGAAGAGAACGCGACGGATTTTGGCGCGCCCGCCGTAGATGGAGCGCTTGCCGGAAGACTTGCCGCTGTCGTTGTTGAATGGTGCTACTCCTGCCAGGGCGACGAGCTGGTTGCGGCTGAGAGTGGTGATCTCTGGGAGTTGTGCCAGCAGGGTCCAGGCGGTGATGTTTCCAACGCCTTTGACCGATGTGATGATCTGGCAGTGTCTTTTGAGGTCCGGAGAGCTATCGACCAAGGCGCGGATGTGCTTTTCGATGAGTGTGATTTCCTTCTCCAACGCCTTGATGTTGCGGCGCAGGGAGGCCAGCAGCGCTTTGGGCAGAGTTTTTTGGATGCGATTCTGCTCTCTGGCGAGGAACTCGCTGAGCTGGCTACGGCGGTCGAGCAGATCGGAGAGTTCGCGCTGGCCGGCGGTGGGAGCCGGAGTGATCCGCAGGGCTTTGCTCCTGGCAAAACGGTAGATCATCTTGGCATCAATCGGGTCGGTCTTGGCTTTGATCCCCTCGCTTCGGGCAAAGGAGCGCAAAAGCCTCGGGTTGATGATGCAGAGGGCGATTTTGCGCTCGTGGAGGAACTCGGCAAGAGCCCGCTCGTAGCCTCCGGTTGCCTCGAAGACAACCAGCAGGCCGGTCTTCTGCGGAGCCTTCCGCAGCAGGGCCTTGAAGCCTTTGGGAGTGTTCTCCAAAGAGAAGGCGGATTCGTCGGTTCGCACCTCCAAGGAGTCTTTGGCGACATCAATGGCGATGAGAGTTTGTGTGTGTTGGGTCGTTGTGGTAGTGGTTTGATTGTTCATGGCTTATCTCCGGCTTGTAGAGGTGAGCTCTCGGGGGACGAATCCTCCGGGCTCTTGCAACTGTCTGAGATTAAGCCAGGAAGCTTCCGGAGATCGGTGCTACAACATGAACTCGGGATAACCCGGTTCCGGCCGCCCCTTGATCTTACCGGAAGCGCCCGCAGGCCGATGGTTGTCGGCCTGCGGGTTCCTGGCACTCTTTCAACCTCGGAGAGGAAGGGAGATTTTTCAGGGAAAATTTGTGGCCTTCGGCCAGGACTGGAGAAAAGGCCATGAGAATTACTCACAAACCGGTAGCTCTGGCTTGGCGCCAGCGCGCGAGCTCTGCCCTTCGGGCTCGCGCTGCCGCTACCTTGCCTCCGGCATTTGTGAATAATTCTCATGGCCTTTTTAACCTACAAGCTTCCCCCCTCTTCGCCTACCGTCGGTAGCGGGGCGTGGCAGCCGGAAGCAGCTCCCAGAATTATTCAACCTGATGACCGTCACCACCTATGAACCCTCTATTGCTGGCCCAAGCCGCCCCATCGGCTGCCCTCGGAACCCTCGATGTGATCCTGTTTTTCATCGCCGTGATCGGCGTGATTGCGTTTGGAATCTGGCAGGGAAACAAAGGGGAGGATGGAGCAGGGAGTGGCGGCGCGGCAGGATACTTTCTTGCCGGCCGCGGCCTGACGTGGTGGCTGGTTGGGTTTTCGCTAATCGCCGCAAATATCTCGACCGAGCAATTTGTCGGCATGTCCGGTCAGGCGTCCGACTGGCTCGGCATGGCCATCGCCTCCTACGAGTGGATGGCGGCGATCACGTTGGTCGTTGTGGCGTTTGTCTTTCTGCCGAAGCTTCTGCGCTGCGGCATCTACACCATTCCCGAGTTCCTCGAATACCGCTACGGCGTCTTTGCGCGAACGGTCATGGCGATCGCGACTCTGGTGATCCTCGTCGGCGTGCCCACGGCTTCGGTCATCTATTCCGGTGCCAAGGTGGTGTCGGTGTTCTTTGCGGGCTATTCCGTCCTGGGCCTTGATCTGGGCGACATCACCACCGGGTGCTGGATCATCGGCCTCTCGGCGGCGCTTTATGTGTTTGTCGGTGGCCTCAAGGCGTGCGCATGGACCGACCTGATCTGGGGTGTCTCGCTCATCCTTGGCGGAGCCGTCGTGATGTGGCTAGCGTTTGCCGCGCTGCGGGACGCGGATCCTGCCGAACTCATCCAAACCAAGGTTGCCAATTCCCTGGCCACGGTCGAGGACCTGCGCGAGGCTGGCGGGTGGGAGCGCTTCAAGCTTCTCAATGACGGACGCGATGGCGAGGCCGCTGCCGTCACCGGCGAGAACCTCTCCGGCGGCAAGTTGCACATGATCCGTCCAAAGGACGATCCCAGCATCCCGTGGACGGCGCTCATCATCGGACTGTGGATTCCCAACTTCTTTTACTGGGGGCTCAACCAATACATCGTGCAGCGCACGCTCGGGTCGAAGTCTCTGGCGGAGGGGCAAATCGGAATTGTTTTCGCGGCCGCTCTCAAGTTGATCATCCCGTTTATCATCGTGATCCCCGGCATCCTATGCTTCAATCTCTACAGCAAGGACCTGCGTGGCGAGGCGGCGCGGAAGAACCAGATCACGCTGGACGCGATGGCCGCCGGTACGTCGAACGTCTATCCCATCACGGAAAACTTCGCTCTCACCGACCCGGCCAAAGCCCGCGAAGTGCTGAGCCACAATGCGCGGGCCGTCGGCGAATCTGTGGCCATCGATCCTCAGGCCGCCCCCTCAGAACTGCTCGCCGCCAATACCGGCCTGCTGGCCAAGGCCGCTGCGGCAGGAGTTCCGCAAGGAACCAAACTCATCGGTTACGATTATGATGCCGCCTTCCCCACGCTGCTGCGGAACCTGCTCCGTCCAGGGATCGCCTGGTTCGTGCTTGCCGCCATCTTCGGCGCCGTCGTCTCCTCACTGGCCTCGATGCTCAACTCCGCTTCAACCATCGCGACCATAGACATTGTTGCCAAAGTTAGTCGCAAAATCCGGGGGCGCGATCTGTCCGAGGCGGCGCTCATCGGGAGCGGCCGCGCCTTCGTGGTGGTCTTCGTTCTGATCGCCTGCCTCATCGCCCCCGGCCTCGGCAATCCGAAGTTCGGCGGCATCTTCACCTTCATCCAAGAGTTTCAGGGCTTCATCAGCGCGGGGATTCTGAGCGTCTATTTGTTCGGATTCCTTGTTCCCCGCACCCCGCGTTACATGGGCTGGGTGGGCATCCTGCTCAACGTCGTGCTCTACGGTGCACTCAAGTGGTTCATTGCTCCCGAGATGCCATTCCTTAACCGCATGGCCGTCTGCTTCGGCGTCGTGATGGCCACTCTGGCTCTGGTCACCCTGATAAGACCCATGGCCAAACCCGTCGTCTTGCCGACGACTGACCTCATCGCTCTGGAATCCTCCAAGGCCGCCAAATTCTGGGGCATCGTGGTTGTGGTTTGCACGCTGGTTTTATATGTGATCTTCTGGTGATCTAAGACTTTCCCGACGTGCTGATCAGCGTATCATAAGCATCATGGCCCCCGTTGGCACATGGTGGAAATGGGGCCGCTGTGTGTTGGGAGAACCTGAAATTCCCTATGTCCAGCGAACCATTCACTCCGGCGAAAACGCCGCGTCTGCGGCTGGCGTTGCTCTTCTTTCTGCAGCCGCTCTCGAGCGCGTTGTGGATGCTGCCGTTCGGCAATATTCTGGCTTCCCGTGGATGGGAGTGGCTGGTGCCGGTCGTATTTGCCTTTCCGCCTTTCGCCGCGCTTTTTGCTCCTTTGCTGGCCGCCGTTGTCGCCGATCACAAGATGGCGTCGCAGAGTGTGCTCCGCTACCTGCTGCTCGGCAGCTCCACCATGATGTTTGCCGCTTCCCTGGCCGTGAAAGAGGGTTCGGGGGTGGCTGTCCTCGTGTTTATGGCCGCGCATGCGATCCTCTTCGCACCAACAGGAACCCTCGCAACAGCTATCGTCCTCGCCAACTCGAAGAATCCGGCCCGCGATTTCCCGTTCTTTCGCCTCTGGTCAACAGTCTCCTACATTGCCGCAGGTTATCTCATCAGCTTCGTGATGAAGGCGGATTTTTCGCCTGTCGCCATGGTGGCTGCGAGCGCTGCGGAACTGGCGCTCGCCCTTTTCACGTTCCTCCTGCCGCGATCACCCGCTCCCAACCTCTCGCTGCGGGAGGGTGGATGGAAACGATTGCTCGGCATTGAAGCGGTTCTGCGATTTCCGGGCGGGCTCGCGGCAACATTGCTCGTATTGCTAACGACAACCATGTGTTTCTCGGCGGCCTTCTTTCCGTATGCCCCCCAGTTGCTGCATGCCAGAGGGGTCGAGCATCCCTCGGCCTGGATGACGGTGGGACAATGGTCGGAGATCGTCTTCATCGCCTTGCTGCCGTTCATTCTGGGTAGAATCCCTCCGCGCTGGCTCATGCTCATCGGGCTTGCATGCAGCGGCATCCGGGCCCTCAGCTTTACCGCTTATGCCGCCGGCGGGCAAATGGCTCTGGCGGTGCTGGGATTGGCGATGCACGGCCCGGTCACGGCTTTCACCTTTGTCGCCATGCAGATCTTCATGGAGAAACATCTCCCTTTGGATGCCCGCAATCGTTCCCAGGCGCTGGTGAGCATGTTTGGAAGCGGGCTTGGGCCGCTTGCCGGTATGATCATGGCGGGCCTGCTGGCCGCAAGGACCATCCTGGCTGCGGACCACGGCGACGGATCATGGATGATGTTCTGGGGTTCTCTGAGCTTTCTCCATCTTGTCGCGGGCGGGTTTTTCTACCTGAAGATCCGCACCAGCTCCGCTACAGGTTGAATTTTTGTGATCTGCGCCAAAATGCAGGCCGGTTTGAGCGATGGCATTGAGTTCTCTGGCGATGCTGAGCGTGTCCATTTTCAGCGGACAGGATACCATGGCGCTGACGGGAGTAGGAAACCCCAGATGCAGAAGAGAGTGGCAACGAGGAGAAACGGCAATATGAACTGGCGAGGGAGAAGGGATACACTTTTCATGAAATGAGGTTTGTGCGAGGTGGGGTGGAACTCACGGGGCCTTGCCGGGCTCATCGACCTCCGCCTTGATAAAGACGACGTAGTTGTTGACGCCCGGCGGCGGCTGTTCGGTCCAACTGTTGGTGCCAAGGTATGTGAGTTCGCCGCCGTTCATCGCGCCGCTGCGGTAGATCGTGTGGGGGCGGCCGCCGATGAGGATTTTGTCCTTCGTCTTGTTAAATCCGGTCGGGCTGCTACGGACCGGGAAGTCGATATTTCCATCGTCGTAGGCGATATAGACGCGCCCGGCGGTGCCGATCTTGAAGACGACCCCTTCGCCTGCCAACGCCGTCGCGTCGTCGTTGGCGACCTGCAGGTAGTCGGCTCCGACGAGATACTCGGGCAAGCCTTCAAACTTCCATGGGCGGTCCTTATAGATCACGGAGCCGTCATTTGCACCTTTCACAAGTGTCGCTCCCTGGGCAAACGCGGTGCTGAGGTCGTAAATGATTTCCCCGGTGGCAGAGGAGCCGAGATTCTCCGAGTCGAACGCCCCCGGCGGTGGCGTCGGCGCGGGGCCAAGGTCCGGGCCGTAAACGGGTTTGGCTTTCATGGCGACGGGAAGAACCGCAGGCAGGGCTCCTGAGGCCCCGTGCTGGAGCTTCGCATCGCGAGCCGCAATCTCCACGGTGGCGGGTGTGAGGCCTTCTGATGCGGCGGTGACTCGAATCGTGCCGGGTTGCTCGGTCGAGCGGACGAGCACCCGATGGATCCCGTTGAGGACCGGCAGGACTTTGGCATTGGCGTATTTGGCGACATCCTCCTCCCAGATTCCACCGCGCCAGACGGCGGGGCCTTCGACCTGATAGTTGATAATATTCATCGCCAGAGGACACCGGCGTCCCTCCGCATCGAGGACTTCGGTTTCGATCAGGACCAGGTCCGAACCATCAGCCCTCAGACCGTCCGGGTGGGCGATCACCTTCATGCGCACCTTGGCAGGCTCACCGACGGTTTCGCGGTCAGAGCGTGCCACGACCTTGCCGGAGGCATCGTAACCGACCGCCTCGATCCTGCCAGCCTCCCATTTCACATCGGGAAAAGTGAAGAGAAATGTGTTGGTGCGCTGGCCGCCGGCAGGAGGTTTGCCGTTGAGCAGGAGTTCCACTTTCTCGATACCGGGGCTCACAAACACATACATCGGCTTCACCGTGCCGGCCGGGTAGTTCCAATGGCCGGGCAGGAAGATCGAGGGCTTCCCATCGGTCCAGAGTTCCGGCGTGTTGCTCCACATGGTCTGGTTGCAGAAGAATGAGTCCTTCGGAACCCGCATCGCGTCGGTCGGGCCGCTTCGGCGGAAGGTGTCAACACTGCGGGTGAAACTGTCCGAATCGGCAAAGAAGATCTGGGTGCCGCCGTTACAGACCGCCTCTCCGGTGCCGGGCCGGGCGTTGTAATACTGTTCGTGGACGATGGACTGCATGACGCACATGTTGTCCTGGTTGCGGTTCCAGCCGCCGGCATTGTCGGTGAGCTTCCATTCGCCGGCTTTGTGGAAGTGTGGCGGCGACCATTGGTCCCACCAGCGTCGCGGCGACTCGTCGCGCATGAATTCGGTATCCACCGAGAGGCGATGCTTTTCCTTCCTCACGCCATACATCCACGAAACCCACTCCGGACCCTCGGAGCGCCCGCCCATCGGTCGCCGGTAGCCTCGGGGATCCCACTTGTCGCGCAGGGCAATCATTTCCTGTGTGTGCTCTGGCGTGAGGACATTATTGGCGGCTTCCCAGAGGATGACGCTCGGGCTGTTGCGACAATAGATGATCGTGTCTCGCATGATTTCGACGCGCATCTCCCACTCGCGCCCGACCGAGTACTGCTAGCGGACGGCACCAGGCATGATCTGCGGCAAGCCGACGCGGTCGCAGGAGGTGACGTCCTGCGGGGACGGCATCGTGTGTTCCCACCGGACCAGCCGGGCGTTCCCCTCGACCATGTAACCGTTGGAAAAATCGTGAAGCCAGTCGGGATAGGCGGCCCCCACGGCGGCCCATTCGTTTTGGCTGCGCGGAGTATAGCCGTGGGTCATGAGCACGCGGTTGTTCAAGAAGAATTCCGCGCCGCGCACTTCGATCTTGCGGAAGCCAGTGGTGATCTTGCGCACATCG
>Ga0247840_10012296_pt1 | contig 10191 bp, 12 predicted proteins | sample LaCruzMarch2015__FD_192404 | JGI IMG/M metagenome (GOLD analysis project Ga0247840, IMG submission 192404) | Freshwater microbial communities from meromictic Lake La Cruz, Castile-La Mancha, Spain - LaCruzMarch2015_17m | ecosystem: Environmental > Aquatic > Freshwater > Lake | place: Spain...
CTCTTCGGCGATCCCAAGGCGGCGGAGCGCCCGCAGCTCGCAATCGAGGTGGTGTGGACCGCCGGGCGCATCGACAAGCTGGCCATCTACCGCCGGCTCGGGGTGGCCGAGGTCTGGTTCTGGCGCAGGGGCCGCATCACCCCCTACGCCCTGCGCGGCGAGCACTATGTCCCGATCGCCGCGAGCGAGGTTCTGCCGGGCCTGGACCTGGAGCTCCTGACGAGCTTCCTCGGCAACCCGACCACCTTCGACGCCATCCGCGGGTTTCAGGCGGCGCTGCGCGCCGGGGGCACCACGCCGTAGCGCCGTTGATCCGGCGCCCGGACGCTGCGCCGGGCGTCCTGAATCGGGTGTCCGAACCTGAGCGGAACAGGGCCAGAGCGGAATGGCGCTAAGTTAAGCGCGAGACCCCATTGCCTGTTCGTGCAACCCAGAAGTCTTTCTCGATACTGGCGGCCGGCAGGCGCAGCCGGGCTTCGGCCTGCTGGAACGCGACGGCGCGATCCGCGGCGGACAGGGTTAGGAACTGATCCAAGGGTCGTGGTCTCCGTCGTCATGGACTCGAGCGGTCACTGCTCCTTGGGGGCAAACACCGTACAACGTAGTTTCCCCCCATTGAGCACATTTACTGGACTAGCGCGGCCAATGCTTCGTGGGGGGCTTGTTGCTGCGCAATAAGGCAACCCCACGCAGATCGACTGGATTAGCTCAGTCGGACGTAACTTCTCAATAACTCATGGCCCGGCGGCGGCCAGGGCACGTTCACGGACGCTATCGGGTAGAGGCGGGATGGCCCCGTGCTGTTCGATCCGATCGGTCAGGTAACCCCAGAACGCGATGCCCAGTTTGCGGCAGGGCTTCTTCAAACTGGCGAAGGTGTCGCGACATTGTTTGCCGAGGGCGCTGCGGGTGCCGCCGCTGACCTTGCGCCATTTGACGTAACCCCGGATGTCGTTTTCGCTGCCGTTGGTGTGCAGCGGGATGGCGAACTGCCCGGCGCCGTCGCTGACGATCACCAGGTCAAGGGAGAAGCCTTTGTCGATCAGGCCGCCCAGCAAGGTCCCTTCCGTTGCGAAGCGGCGATGGCGGGCACTGTCGATGCCCAAGGCATCCAGGTTGGCTTCCCAGCACGGCGCGCCGCTGATGCCACCGGCCGGCCACTGGGCCTCCAGGCGGGGCAGTGGCTCCTGGGGTAGACCCTGCTCATGCAGGTCATCCAGCGCGTGGGTGTTGAGACCGTAGCTGATGTCCCCGGCGTGCAGCAACTCCAGAAAGTTGATCCGGCGCTTGCTGGAGGTGCTGGAGAACCAGGCAAACCAGGCGTTGCCGATCTGGGTGACATCGCCATTGTGGCCCTGATGACGTGCTCCGGAGTCATCCACCGTGATCAACGGGCTGACCTGCAATCCGGTCACCAGCAGTTGATCCTGCTCCGCGAAGAACGCCGCGTTGTGACCACTCAGGAGCGCATCGACCTGACCCACCGAGATGTCCACCCCCCACTCACCCAGTTGCTCCGGTGGATCGTCAATTGCTGCGTCTTGCGACGCTTGCGCGAGCCGGGGCGTTTCTTCGGGGGACCACCCGCGCCCTCGGCGCCCGTCTCCCCCGGTGCCGGCGCGTCGGGCGTCGTCTCCTGTTCCATCCCGCTCGGTTTGAAGGTCGGCTTGCGCTTCTCTCCCTTATCTCCTGCTGGTCTGACGACACAGCGCGACGAGCGAGGCGAAATCGCACCCATCGTTCATACGATAAACCCCATCCGTTCCAGGTGTCGGCTCACCTTGCTCTCCAGCGCCGAAACCCGCACCGTCAGCCCAGGCATCGGCGTCTCGTGCCGCTCGGCCAGCTCCTTGATACGCTGGGTCAACTGCTGGCTCAGGCGGTCCATCGCACCGTGGATGGGGCGATTGGGGCCAGTGCATCGAGATCGGCGGGGGGATGCCGCCCTGCAGGTGGCCGGCGATGTCCTGCAGGTCCTCGGGCTGCTGGCTGTTGATGTAGCGCGGCAGGTTGAGATTGAAGCGATCGAAGGGGTCATGGTGCGGGTTGAGCCCGGTCGCCCAGCGCTGATCGCTGAGGGGGATATTGGCGGCGATGTAGTCGGTAGTCGCCGGCCAGGGACTTGGGGTCGGCCAGGGTGTTGCCCTGCATGTCGAATAGCCGGTTGGCGTTGGCCAGCAGGCCGACGATCCGCTTGTTGATCTGGTCCCCGATGTCCGGCTTGCCCTTGAGGGCGACCATGTCCTTGAAGCTCGCACCCTCAGGGATGGTGATCGGCGCGCAGTGCTGGCCGGCGTATTTGTCGCTGACGTACTTGATGAACAGCAGCACCAGGACGTAGTCCTTGTACCGGCTGGCGTCCATGCCGCCGCGCAGCTCGTCGCAACTGGACCAGAGGGAGGAGTAGAGTTCGGACTTCTTCAGGGCCATGGACAGGATTCTTGTGAGTTGAGCGCAGGCAGGCTGAGGCCCGGGCGATCGGCCGGGAGCGCCGCGGGACCACCAGGGGCGGACGATGCGCCTGTAGCGAGTCAGCCAATCATACGCTGAAGCCCCATCACCCTGCGTCCGTCCAGGCTATAGTATGCGGATTGTTCCGACCCAACTCCGGCCAGGCCGGGGGCTCGATGCCCAAGGCCAGGCTCACAGATTCGCGAATCGCTGCTTACATTCCCCACGAACACCCGGAGCGCTCCACCATGGCCACTTTCGTTCTGGACACGCTGGCCTACTCAGACACCCTCAAGGCGGGCGGATTCAGCGAACAGCAGGCCGCCACCCAGGCCCGCGCCTTGGCCGAAATCCTTGATCGGCAAATGGCGACCAAGGCCGAAGTGGCCGATCACGAGAATAACTTGCGGCGCGACCTTCACGAAACCGAACTGCGACTAGATGCCCGGATTCGCGAAACGGAACTGAAGTTAGAGGCGAAGCTCGCCGAGACGAACGCCCGCATTGCCGAAGTCAAGGCGGACCTGACCCGCTGGGTCATTGGCGCGGGCGTCTTGCAAACGACCGTCATCGTCGGCGTATTGATGAAAGTTGCGAAGCTGATTTAGCCGCGGACGGTCCGCATAGCGGACCCTACGGTAACACCGAGACCTGTAGGGTCCGCTGTGCGGACCGGCGACGCGGCAAGACTTGGTCGGCAGACCGGCCACAGGGCCTCACCGCCCGCCTCCAGATGGCACAGATACGCCCGCAGGTCGAACTCGTACTGACCGTAGCCAGGCTCCATGTGGGCACACAACTGGTAGAACGCCTTGTCGTGCTCCCGTTCTTTCAGGTGGGCGAGCTCGTGCACCACGATCATGCGCAAGAACTCAACGGGCAGGTCGCGGAACAGGCCGGCGATGCGGATTTCGCGCTTGGCCTTGAGCCGGCCGCCCTGCACGCGCGAGATGGCGGTGTGGGTGCCGAGCGCGTGCCGGACCACGTGCAGCCGGTTGTCGTAGTTCACCCGCGACAGCGGCTCCGCCTTGCGCATGAAGGCCGCCTTGAGTTCGCTGACGTAGGCGTAGAGCGCCGCATCGGTGCGCACCCCGTGCGCCGCCGGGTAGCGCCTCGCCAGCAGCGGTGCGAGCCGGCCCTCGTCCATGAGCCGGCGCACCTGGGAGACCAGCGGCTCGGGATAAGCGGAGAGGTACTTCATCGTCGTCATCGCTATGGCCTCGGCCCGGGTGCGCGCTCGAAAGTGGACCAGAAATAAACCGGAACATAGTATTGCACCCCCAACCGCCCAAGTGAGGAACCCCAAGAGGAACCCCGGACCGGACACCATGCCGAAATTCTCAGACCTGTACGTGAAAAACCTAACGCCCCAGGCCGCCCGTTACGACGTGCGCGAAGGGCAAGGCTTCGGGGTCCGCGTCTCGCCCGATGGGGGTAAGGCGTTTTTGTGTGGCACGACCTGCGGCACAGCGCGGCGAATTTCATGGCCGCGAACGGCGCAAGCCTGCTGGAGATCGGCGCCGTACACGGTCAAAAGTGCGCGCAAACCACCGCCCGCTATGCCCACCTGACCGAGCGAGCGAGACATGCCTTAGTGCGGGGCGCGGCCGACAAGGTGCTGGGAGACCGCTAACACAGCGCGCAAGTCCCGCCAGCGTTCCGCACCACCCAACCACGGGAGCAACACATGCCTAGTGTCACACTCAAGGCCCACTTCGATGGGCGGTCGATCCTTCTGGATGAACCCTATCAGATTCCTTCCAACGCGCGTTTGCTTGTCACCCTGTTGGAGCCGGGCCAGGACGACGAGCGCACCTTATGGTCGGGGCTGTCGCTGTCCGGCCTGGCCGGGGCCTATGGCGAGGATGAGCCGGACTATGGCCCGGCCGACCTGAAGCGCCAGTGAACGCCATCGGCGGTTGCTCCAAAGGCTGATGCGGCTCCGTTGGCCAGGAACAGGCTCCGGCGGCAGGATTCAAATCACGACCACCCTGGCGTGCGACCGTTGAATTACTATCGCCATCTCGACCATCGGGTGGTCGCGTTGTCGGCCCCCCGTTGCCGCACTCCCGACGCGCGGCAGGTTCCTGATGCCGAGCGCTACATATGACCCCGTGTTGAGCGGCCTTGATCATCGTTCCGGCCGTAGGGTGGACAAGCGCTAGCGCAGTCCACCAAACCCCGCGCCGCCGCTGGTGGACTGCGCTGCGCTTGTCCACCCTACGATGTCCCGTGGCCGGAACCGTGATCAAGGCCTGTTGAGCGACCCGATCACTCGTGAATGATCAGTAAGTCACGGTGCAACTCGATAAAATGATGAGATTCCAGCGCGGTTTCCACGGCTGGATATTTTCGCACAGCAAACGCTCCAGATCCGCATTCCCCAAGTTTCCAGTCGCGATCAACAATAACCGGGCCGGACGCCCTTGGAGAAGGTGTGAATTGACGAAATCGGCGTCTTTAGTGACCACGATTCGATCGTCCCTGCAGGCGAACTCAGTGATCGCCGCGTCCGAAGTCCGATTTCCTCCCGCCAGATCAAGCGTGCGCAAGGCGTCATGACCGCGTGCCGCCAGCCAGCGCGCCAGGCGCTTAGGCAATTGGGCATCGACGACGAATCTCATGCGGCCAGCGGGACGAGGTGTTTAGTATGGGCAATCCGAGCGGCAAAGGCCAAGGCGGCAAGAATGTCTTCGCGGGTCAGATCCTCGTAGTCGGCCAGGATGTCGTCGATGCTCATGCCGCCCGCAAGCCACTCCAAGACCGTCTCGACCGGGTAGCGGAGTCCTCGGATGCAAGGCTTGCCGTGGCAGATGGCCGGGTCCATGGTGATTTGCTCGATCATCGCTGCCCGGGTCCCCAGAACCATTTGCGCTTGAGGGAATGGTGGGCCGTCAAGGATTTGAACCTTGGACCAAGGGATTATGAGTCCCCTGCTCTAACCGCTGAGCTAACGGCCCGTAAAGCAGTTTGGCTGAAGACCGTCCGTGGCGCGTCGATCATACCGGCAGCCCTGCCGTCTTGGAATCTTCACGATGAGTTTCGTGGTCTTATATTGGCGTCGAACGCGATAACCGGGTGTAGGGGCGGGTTTCAAACCCGCCCCTACGGCAAGGCCGTGTCAGGATATCAGGTACGACGGCCATCGCCACGGACATCACTCGGTATCGAGGAAGCTCTTGAGCTTCTCGGAACGGGTCGGATGGCGCAGCTTGCGCAGGGCCTTGGCTTCGATCTGACGGATGCGCTCGCGGGTGACGTCGAATTGTTTACCGACTTCTTCCAGCGTATGGTCGGTATTCATGTCGATACCGAAGCGCATGCGCAGGACCTTGGCTTCACGCGAGGTGAGGCTGGCCAGCATGTTCTGGGTGGCCTCGCGCAGACCGGCCATGGTGGCGGACTCGACCGGGGAGATGACGCCGGAGTCCTCGATGAAGTCGCCCAGATGCGAGTCCTCGTCGTCGCCGATCGGGGTCTCCATGGAGATCGGTTCCTTGGCGATCTTGAGCACCTTGCGGACTTTGTCCTCGGGCATTTCCATGCGCGCCGCCAACTCTTCCGGGGTGGCCTCACGGCCCATTTCCTGGATCATCTGCCGGGAGATGCGGTTGAGCTTGTTGATGGTCTCGATCATGTGCACCGGGATGCGGATGGTGCGCGCCTGATCCGCAATGGAGCGGGTGATCGCCTGGCGAATCCACCAGGTGGCATAGGTCGAGAACTTGTAGCCGCGACGGTATTCGAACTTGTCGACCGCCTTCATCAGGCCGATGTTGCCTTCCTGGATCAAATCCAGGAATTGAAGCCCGCGATTCGTATACTTCTTGGCGATGGAGATGACCAGACGCAGGTTGGCCTCGACCATTTCTTTCTTGGCGCGGCGGGCCTTGGCCTCGCCGATGGACATCTTGCGATTGACTTCCTTGATCTCGCCGACGGTCAGGAAGTTTTCGCGCTCGACTTCCTGGAGCTTGCGCTGGGCACGGCGGACATCGTGAGAAAACTCCACCAGACGCGCGGCGAAAGGCCGCGTCGCGGCGAGCTGCTGCTCCAGCCACTGGGGGTTGGTCTCGTTATCCGGGAAGCTTTCGATGAATTCCTTGCGGGGCATGCCGGCCTGATCGACGCAGGCGCCCATGATGGCCTTTTCCTGCGAGCGGATGCGCGAGATGGTGCCGCGCAGGATCTCGGCCAGCTCCTGAAAGACGTTGGCGACCAGTTTGAACTGCAGGAAGACCTCGGACACCTCGGCCATGGCGGCCCGCGAGCGGGGGTCGTCCCGTCCGAACTGTTCGAGGTTGATCTTGAGCACGTCGAAGCGATCACGCAGCAGTTGCACCCGGCGCGCGACTTCGACCGGGTCCGGCCCGGTATCGGCGACGGCCACCGTTTCCTCCTCGTCTTCGGAGGCTGGTTCTTCAATATCCGCCTCGGTATCCGTTTCGGCCACGACCTCCGGAACCGGCGCCGCCACCGGAGCCGGCACCGGTTCGGCATCGGTGTCGTTGAACCCGGAGATGACGTCGGCCAGCCGGGTTTCTTCGCGTTCGACCCGGTCGAAGATCTCGATCAGCTTCTGCACCGAGCGGGGGTAGACGGACAGGGAGGACAGGACCTGGTTGAGGCCCTCCTCGATGCGCTTGGCGATCTTCAGTTCGCCCTCGCGCGTCAGCAATTCGACCGTGCCCATCTCGCGCATGTACATGCGCACGGGGTCGGTGGTGCGTCCGAACTCACTGTCGACACTGGCCAGGGCGGCGGCGGCGGCCTCGGCGGCGTCGTCATCCGATACGGCATTGTCCGTCAGGGTCTGGTCGATGATGTCCGGGGCGGACTCATGGACCATGATCCCCATATCGTTGATCATCCGAACGATGTCTTCGATCTGCTCGGGTTCGACGATACCGGGAGGCAAATGATCGTTCACCTCGGAATAGGTCAGGAAACCCTGCTCTTTGCCTTTGGCGATCAGCTGCTTCAGCTGGGACTGGTGCTGTTCTTGATCCATGGGTTACCTTTGCCGTTCTCTGGGAGAGTTATCAGGCAGACTTGAGGCCGTGCGCGGAACTACGCATTCTAGCACAGAATGTCAAGCTCGATTAAATTTTTCAGTGTTCTAAACCGCGTCCAGCGCGAAATGCGTCATTTTCATCGCATACCGCGCTGGGCGCGGTTTATCGGAGACGCGTCCGCGCCTGGGCGTGGTCGCGATCCATCTGCTCACGTATCTCCTCACTCCACTCCGCGGTACTGCGCCGATTGAGCGGCTGTAACCGCTCGGCATCCCGCACGTCTTTGCTCAGCCCCTGCAGTGCGCCGATCAACTCGGCGGCCAGACCGTCTTCCGGGACATCGCGCAAAAAGGGTTCCACGCTCAGCCGCTGGAGATACTCAAAGTGCGGATGGTCGCGCCAGCGCTCCATCAGGGTGGCCTTATTGATGCCCGGATACGCGGTGATCGCATCGAGCAACTGGGCCAGGACAGCGACTCCCGGATTCTCCAGCCGTCGCCAGTCGTCGGCCTGCTCCGCGGCCGCGGGCGCCAGCTCGGGGTGGTCGAGCAACAGCGCGATGGCCTGCGCCACCCGACTCGGCCGCGTCGGCCGCTGGGCCGCGGGACGGGTCCGCCGCGCACCGGCCGGGCGTTCGGCGCGGCGGGGAGCGATCTCTGCCAGCGCCGCCAGCCGACCCTCCAGCATATCCCGATAGATGCCGGCTGGTACCTTGGAGATCAAGGGCTTCGCCAAAGTCACCAACCGCGCCTTACCGTCGCGGCTGACCATGTCCACCTGGTCCTTAAGATGGTCGAAAAAACAGTCGGAGAGCGGCGCGGCGCGCTGCATGCGCTGCTCGAAGGCCGCCTGGCCCTCGGCGCGGATGAGCGTGTCCGGGTCCTCCCCGTCCGGCAAGAAGAGAAAGCGCAACGACTGACTGCCGGTCACCAGGGGTAAGGCCGTTTCCAGTGCCTTCCAGGCCGCGTCGCGCCCGGCACGGTCGCCGTCGAAGCAGAACACCAACTCGGGCGCCGAGCGCAACAGCACCTTGAGGTGATCCTCGGTGGTTGCGGTGCCCAAGGTGGCGACCGCATAGTCGATGCCGAACTGGGCGAGCGCGATGACATCCATGTAGCCTTCGACCACCAGCAGCCGCTCCAGTTTGCGTCGCGCCTGCTGGACTTCGTAGAGCCCATAGAGCTCGCGCCCCTTGTGGAAGACCGGGGTCTCCGGGGAGTTGAGATACTTGGGCTTGCCGTCGCCGAGCACCCGCCCGCCGAAGCCGATCACGCGCCCGCGGCGGTCGCGAATCGGGAAGATCACGCGGTCGCGAAAGCGGTCGTAGCGCTTGCCGTCCTGCTCCGTGATGAGACCCGCCTGAAACAGTCGCTCGCGCTGCGCCGGGCTCTCCCCCAACCGCGTCAGCAGCAGGTCCCAACCGGGCGGCGCATAGCCCAGGCCATAGCGCCCGGCAATCTCACCGCTCAGGCCGCGGCCCTTGAGATATTCGATCGCGCGAGAGGCATCCGGATGCTCTCGCAACTGCAGACGAAAAATCTGGGCGGCCTGATCCAGGATGGCATAGAGCGGCGCATAGTCGGGCCCGGCCGGCGCCGCGGCCGCCTCGCTCGGCACCTCGAGCCCGGCCTTGTGGGCCAGTTCCTCGATTGCTTCACGGAAACCGAGCCGGTCGTACTCCATGAGAAAACCGATGGCGCTGCCATGCGCACCACAGCCAAAACAGTGATAAAACTGCTTCTCCTGGCTGACCGTGAAGGACGGGGTTTTCTCGTCGTGAAAGGGACAGCGGGCCTGGAAGTCCTTGCCCGCCTTGCGCAACTGCACACGACTGCCGATCAGCTCGACAATGTCGGTGCGTGCGAGCAGATCATCGATGAACTGGGGTGGGATCCAGCCGGCCATGCCCGCAGCCGGCTTCAGGCACCGAGCCGCCGCTTCACCATGGCACTGACCGCGCCCATGTCGGCACGTCCCTGCACCTGAGGCCGCAATACGGCCATGACCTTACCCATGTCGCTCATGGCCGCCGCGCCGCTGGCGGTCACCGCGGACTCGACCAAGGCGGTCAGTTCGGCCTCGCTCAGGGCCGCCGGGAGATAGCCCTGGATGACCTCGACCTCGAAGCGCTCCACGTCGACCAGATCCTGACGACCGGCCGCGCCGAACTGCTCGATGGAATCCCGCCGCTGCTTGACCATTTTATCGAGCACGGCCAGCACTTGTGCGTCATCCAACTCGATGCGTTCGTCGACCTCGCGCTGTTTGACGGCCGCGAGGATGAGGCGAACGACCCCGAGCCTCACCTTGTCACCCGCCTTCATGGCGGTCTTCATGTCGGACTGGATTTGCGCCTTGAGCATCGTCTCGACCTACTGCGGCATCAGGCCGCGACCGACTGAACTTCCGGGAGGATGGCAGGGCTCGGACCGCGGCCGAGACCCTGGGGCCAAGCGACCGTTAGTACGGGCGTTCCCAGCGACGTGATTCGCGCTGCAGCTTTTTGTGATGACGTTTCACCGCCGCTGCCTTCTTGCGCTTGCGCTCGGAGGTAGGCTTTTCATAGAACTCACGGCGACGGACCTCGGCGAGCACACCTGCCTTTTCGCAGGAGCGCTTGAACCGCCGCATGGCGACCTCGAAGGGCTCGTTATCTTTGACGCGGACGCTGGGCATAGATGTCCTTCAGACTCCAGACGATAGGTTAGGCGAAAATAAAGACCGC
>Ga0247840_10012298_pt1 | contig 10191 bp, 18 predicted proteins | sample LaCruzMarch2015__FD_192404 | JGI IMG/M metagenome (GOLD analysis project Ga0247840, IMG submission 192404) | Freshwater microbial communities from meromictic Lake La Cruz, Castile-La Mancha, Spain - LaCruzMarch2015_17m | ecosystem: Environmental > Aquatic > Freshwater > Lake | place: Spain...
ACTCAGTCGGAAGGCCTTGAATGATCCGTCGGCTATCCTGCACGCCGGTGCCCGCCTTGCTCACCCAGACCGAGGGAATGCCCAGCGTGGCATACACGCCGCGCGTCTTCGGGTTGCTCTCGATCGCGTAGTAATCGCCGCGGCCATATTTCGGGAAGATCAAGTCGAGCAAGATGTGTCGCTTGATGGCCGGGGGCGTCCGAGTCATGCCGTCGTCGAAATAGGCGTCCATCGGCTGCCAGCCGGTCAGGTCCGCAATCCGAGCCACCGTCGGCTCCCTCCACCGGTCAGGACGGGCAGTGATGAGGATGACGCGGTGGGGGCGGAGCAATTCCACCAGCCACTGCCGATATTGCTCGGTCTGCATCCGCTTGGGCATCGGGTCGGGCGTGGTTCCGTGCGGCGCCGAGTTGGCCACCAGCGTGTAGTTGAGATCGAGCAGGTAGATCACCCAACCATTCCTCCGTTCTTCTCGGCGCACTCCATCAGGGCCATGGCAAGCTGGTGGCCGTCTTAGCCGTCTCGCTCTGCGTCGGCCATGACCTCGGCCGGAAAGAGACCGAACTGAACCCCATGTTTGGCGATTTGATTTATGCCCCGCCGAACCACCGCCGCCTTTGTTACTGTCTCGTTGCGACTCATGCCGACCTCCCGGCATCAAGGTAGTTTTCCAAGTCAGCCAGCGCGGCCCTGACGCACCCGCCGCTGCCGACCGCGATCTGGGCGGCCACCGCATTGTCCACATCCCAACGGCGAGCGATGAACTCCGCGATTTCCTCGGTGTCTGGTGCCCGGAGCTTGATCGCCTGAAACCGGGTCTGGAACCGCTCGGTGAGCAGATCAAGTTGCAGGTTGCTCGTGCCAATGAACGCCCGACCCGCAGGCAGTTTGTCGAGGTAGGTCAGGAGCAGGTCTTGGGCATCCCGCGAGCAGCGGTCCAATTCATTCACGATCCGGACGGAGAAGTCACCGAAGAGGTTGCCGTAGGGCAACGCACTCATCCACGCCTTCACCGTCTCGATGCCAATGAGCTTGCCGTTGAAGTCTTCGACCCCGAAGGCGTTTCCGGCCAACTCGGCAGCCACCATCTCGGCAATTGTCGTCTTCCCGACACCGGGCGGCCCGTAGAGCAAGACTTTGATCGGATGCCGTCCGTTGCTCTTGGTCGCCCGCGCCTTGGCCAGAAGTGAGGTGGCGACCTGGGCCGCATGGCCGATCAGGTCGCTGGGGCCGGCCGGCCGCCACGCCAGCGGTGACGGCATGGGCGGCTTGGATTTGCGCCGGATTGTCTTCATAGGATGCCCGCCTCTTTGAAGCTGAAGTAGCCGGGGCGGTGATCGGTCGATGTTCCGACGATCACATGGTCGAGCAATCCCACCTGCAGGATGCTCGATGCCTCCGACAGTCGCCGGGTCAGCCGCGTGTCGGCCTCGCTGGGGCTGGGGTCGCCACTCGGGTGATTGTGCATCACGAGGATGCCGAAGGCCCCAATGGCAACCGACGGGCGGAAGATCTCCCGCGGATGGGCGAGGCTTTCGTTCATCGTCCCGATGCTGACCATCGTGTGGCCGATGGCGACGTAGCGGGTGTTGAGCATGATCGCCACGAGCATTTCTTTTTCGGGGTCGTGCCAGGGCGCCTGCGTGATCTTCTCCCGCCAATAGGTCAGTGCTTCGGAGGGCGTATCGAGCCGGAGCGAGCCGGGGCATTCGTTGAGCCGCTGGACCCGAACCTCATAGGTGGAGAACTTGTAGCGCGTGCTCATGACTGTGCCTCCAGCCGGCTGGCGAGGGCGGCGACCGCGACTGCTCCCTTGCGATAGACAGTCACCGCGACCAGTTCCACCCCGCGCCAGACGGCCCAGTAGCGATTGTATCGACTGATGCGGATCATGACCGCACCTCCTCGATGGCAAGATGCCCGGGACCGTTGCCCTCCGGATCGCAGTCCACCCGAACGGTCAGTCGCTGTTTCCCCCGCCGGAGCGTCAGCCCGAAGGACTCTCCGTCCTCCGCGTGACAGACGCCCTCGACGGTGAATCCGACCAGCCGCTTGGCCTGATCGATCTCGGCTCCGACTGCGGTCATTTCCAACCCTCCCTTCGGATGCGGGCCTTGACCGTGTTGACCGACAGCCCGAACTCGCCCGCGGTTTTGCTCGGGCTGTGGCAGGTGCGGTAGAACCGCTTCACTGCCTTCCAATCGGTCGCGCCGTTGGTCTTCGGCCCATCGTCCAACTGATGCTCCTCGACCGGGTGTTGGTTCTGCCGCTCGAAGGCGTCAAACCGGACGACCTTCTCGGGCTTCGACGTTGCCGTCGTCGCCCCGGTGGGGATCGGCTCGCCCTTCATGATTGCCTCGACGATTTCGCGAATCAGCGGAACCGGGATCTCGGTGATCGTGAAGACCGTGCCGTTGAGGCCGGCCCGTCCGATCTGCTCCTTGAGGAACTTGATGGCTGCGCCACGGGTCCTGCCTTGGAAGCGGCCTTCGAAGAGCGTCTCGCCCTTCTCCTCGCAGACGACGTAGTAGAGCTTGTCCATATCAGTTGCCCTCCTTTTCAATGGTGATGGCCAGTTCCTGCGTGTCCCGGGCGAACCATTTCTGGACGTAGATGGTGCCGATGACTGGCGGTTTGCCGGGAGGAACCTCCTCCTCAAACCGCACGGTGTTCTTGGTGTCCCGCAGTTTGCGGAACACGATGGTTGCCTTTTCGCTCATGGCGTCTTGATCTCCTGATGCTGGCTGGGTTGGGTTGACCGCGCCGGCCGCCAGCGGAGCCGGTCCGGTCGTGGTGAAAATGTTCATGAGCGCCATGCCCTCCGATGGTCGCCGCGGTTGCGCTGCGCCTCGTCGTAGAGATCGGCCAGGCGGCGGAGTTCCCGGCGGCGGTTGCGGGTGGTGATCCGTTCTCCGCAGGGGAGCAGGCATGCTCCGGCGGATTCGGATTGGATGCTGGGGCGGTATCCGCCTCGTGCGTTGATCAAGGCCTCGAAGCTCTCGAAGGCCGTGTGCCGTTGGGTCAGTTGATCGGCGTTTTGTATCCCCTTCACGTTAAGACTCTGCCTGTCGCCCAAGGCACGTCTATGGCTAATTGGAGGCGCGCAAAAAAAGTGCGATTCCTCTCAAGTTGGCACGCTAAGTCCGGCAAACACGAACCGTGCCAAGCGCAGTGTTTATCGGCCTTCGCGGGATAATTAATCCTGCCCCTTGGCATGGATTATGAGTCACAAAATCCATGCCAAGGTGAGGGCGATTTCACTTTTTTTCACCACGGCGACTTAGCCATAGACGCACCTTAGGCACAGGGCAGAGTTTGATTGTGAAAGAGACAATCAAACCTAACCACGACGACATTCTCGACAAGGTCCGCAAGCTTCTACGCCTGGCCGACCAATCCCGCGGAGCCACCGAGCACGAAGCCAAGGTCGCACTGGCCAAGGCCCACGAGCTCATGACCCGCCACAACATCGACTCGGCCATGCTCCGCATGGAACGCGAGGCGGCAAACGGTGGGAGCGGATTCACCGTCAACAGCAGCAAGGTGGAACTGCCCAAGACGCTGAACCCGGCCGATCTCTTGATCCTCTCCCTGCTCCAGAGCCACTTCAACGTGCGGGTCATCCTGCTTCATGGCCACAGGCAAACCCCGGTGGACATCATCGGATCTCCGACCGAGGTCGAATACGCTGTGTTCGTCTTCCACTTCCTGCGGGAAACATTCTTCCGCTGCTGGAACGAATTCAAGCGGAGCACCGGATGTCCGGACCGGAAGTCCTACTACCGGGGGGTGCACGACGGGCTCAAAGCCGAGCTCAACGCCGCCAAACAACGCGCCGAGGAATCCTACTCGGCCGACCAGCGCGGGCGCTACGAGCTGATGGTCGTCGATGCCAAGGCGATCATCGAACGCCACGTCACCGAGAAATACGGGAAGCTCCGCAACCGCCGTTCACAGAACCGCCGGGTGGATTCCCACAGCTACACCGCAGGCAAGGCCCGAGGCGCCGCGATCCGCATCAACCGGCCACTGGCCAACGCATGACCGATTTCGCCCGGTCATGGTGGCCGGGCGGCAAACCAACAAAGAAAGGAACCCAATGAAAGAGACCATGACACCGCCGGCCCAAACATCCGGTATCAAGAAACTCAACCTCAGCGGCATCGCCCGCAGTGCCGAGAAGCCCGGCAAGGAATACCCGGTGCTCCCCGACCCGAGCGGCGACGTCGCCCATCTGGTCGAGGCCATCACCGAGCACAGTCGCCAGGTCGAGGCCCTCGAAGGGGCGCTCAACGTGGAGAAGGCCGAACTGACGGCGATGGCCAAGCAGTTCTATTTCGAGGCCTGCCGGGGCAAGACGACTATCCCGTCCAGCGTGAGCGCAAAGGCGGGAACAACCGAGGTGCTCGTCACCTTCCAGAACCGCTACAAGGGAGCTCCCGACGACGAGGCACTCAGCCGCATCGCTGGCGAGGACACCGCACGGTATTTCCGCCAGTCGTTTGAACTCCGGATCAACGGCGACGAGATTCCCGAGGCGGAGGCCGAGACACTCATCGAGGAAATTCAGGCGCTCTTCGCCCGGCACAACGCCACCTCGGCCCTGACGGCCAAGGCGATCATCAAGCCGACCAAGGAATTCCACACGGCGCGGCACACGGCATTCGCGCCCGATCAGAATCTCGAAATCGACCGGATCGTGCCAGTCATCGCCATGGTGAAGACCAAACTCGGGAAGGGAGGCGAGTGATGCCTCAGACCATCGGAACTCACACGGTCCGCATCCTCCGATCCAAGGACGGAACGCGGTTCGCCGAGGTGATGCGGCGGTCTGGCCTGACCTACCGTGTCCCCGCCGAGTTGCTGCCCCTGGCCGCTGGCAAGGACGCATGGATGCGGGACATCCGGCTCCGCTGCTCAGGATGCGGCCTGTCGCACCGTGCGGGAGATTTGGAGTGCGGGCTCTACTGCCCAGCCTGCATCGAGGAAGCAGAGCGGGAGAACGCGAAGATCGACGGGAGGACTGAGCCATGACGGCAGTCCACCCGATCACGTTCCCAGCCCGACCGCTCAACGGCGGCCGGCTGGAACTCGCACCGGCCAAACGGGGCGAGTGGGCCGCCGAGCCCAAGCTCAATGGCTGGCGGGTGCTGGTTCACGCGCCGACCGTGACAGCGTTCACCCGCCGCGGTGAGCCGCTCTCGATTGCCGGGGAATTCGCTCCCGCCCTCGAACGGCTCCGCGACCTCTCTACGCGGAACTCTTTTCTGGAGTGGATCGACTGCGAGGGACTGGAGCGGCGGCATGGTATCGGACGCGGTGCCCTCGTGGTGCTGGATGTCGTGATGCCCGGCACGTATCGCGACCGCCGTGGCAGCCTGCAGGTAGCCATGGGCGAGCCGCTGCGTATCGACGCCCAGCCGCCGCCAGACTCCGTGACGCTCGTGCCCTCGTTCCCCATCGCCGAGGCCGAGCCGGTCTATGCCCGGCTTCGGGAGTTGAACCAGCTCTGGCGTGCACCATTCTACGAGGGGCTTGTGATGAAGCGCACTGACAGCAGCTATCCAATCCAGACCCGTTCGGCGACCGAGGAGTTCGTCGGCTGGGTCAAACACCGGTATCTGAACTGACCATGCGCCCGAACCATCCGAGTCTGCTTCCGCCGAAGTTCCATCCCGGCAAGGTCTATGCCTCGTGCGGGGCGGTGGCACTCGGGATCGACCTGACTCCGTTTCTCGATAGGCATGTCCGCGCCGATTGGGGCGACGAACTCGACTTCAACGACATCCTCGCCAACGAGCGCGCCCTCGCAGATGGCGACCGGCTCCTGAGCAGGTATCGCGTCCGCCCCAGTGTCTCGATCTATATCATCACCGAATGGGACCGGTCGGCGACGACCGTGTTGCTGCCGGAGGAATATTGACTTTCCGGCAGAATGCCGGATAGTAATTTCCATGCCAGCCACCGCCAAAACCGAACGCCTGGAGGCCCGTGTCCCGGTCTTCCTGAAACGGATCATCCAGCGTGCCGCCGACCTGCAAGGGAGATCCATCACCGATTTCGTGATCAGCACCCTTGATAAGTCGGCCCGGGAAACCGTGCGCGAGCACGAAGTCATGAAGCTCAACGCCGAGGACAGCCTGATTTTTGCGAAAGCCCTGATTGATCCGCCAAAACCCAATGCTGCCCTGAGGCGCGCTTTCGCCGCACACTCGAAAACGGTCACGATGAAGTGAGCGGACTGTTCTCACAACCGCTCGCCACGCACCATGACCGGGCCTCCTTCCAGTGCGGAGTGCCGGAACTCGATTCGTATTTGCAGACGCAGGCGAATCAGGATGTCCGCCGGAAAGTCGCAGCTGTTTACGTTTTAGCGGATCGCGCCAATCCATCTGCAATCGTCGGCTACTACACGCTTTCCTCGTTCGCTGTGGAAACTGCCGATCTGCCCGATGAAACCCAAAAGAAACTTCCACGGTATCCGCTCACTCCCGCGACGTTGATCGGACGGCTCGCCCGCGATTCACGGTTCCCCGGCATCGGCGAAAAACTTTTGGTGGATGCGCTGAAGCGCGTGCTCCTGCACGCCGGACAGGTCGCTTCCGCTGCAGTTGTAGTGGATGTGAAAAACGAGGCTGCCCGGAGGTTCTACCTCAAGCACGGGTTTCTGCCATTTCGGCAGGAAGCCGGGCGGTTGTTCCTGCCAATGAAGGCGATTCAAGTAATCGGATAAGTCGCACGATCCAGTCAGCATCCAGTTGCCGCTCGGTCAAGCGGATCACCCGCCAACCGGAGAGAGCTGCCTGCAGATACTTCTCCGCATCTTTTGCGTAGCCGCTGCCCCGCGAGTGCCGCCCCCCGGCCCGCATGAAGATACCGCCATCGATCTCGATGAGGGTTCGGGACGCCAAATGCGCGAAGTCTGCCCGCCATTTCCGACCAGGGTGGAATCGGTATTCACGCTCAAGAAGCGGGCCATCAAGGCACCGCCAGAGGAAAAGGAACTTCGCTTCGAGTCGGGAGGTCGCCACGCACACGCCGGGGTGTCAAACTTCCCGCATTTCCCACCCTGTCGCGCCATCCGTCAGAGAAAGCCGCCGCCGTTATGTGGGAAGTTGAAAAATCAAATCCTCATGGAAACAGGCCGGTGGTCGGCACATCCCGGCCATCAGTAGTGGCGATAAAAGATTCCTTTATCCCTGTGCTCAGAATGGACAGATCGCACCGTTGATGATGGGGAAACCGGTCGCTGGATCGAAGTTCTGCCAGACCTTGAACTCACGTGAGCTTGTTTCCTCCCTCTCCATGTCACCGTTGATCTCCCCGCGTGCGGTTTCGGACGCTTCGGACGGGTAGTTTCGAGTCCGGCACGTGCTGGGGCCAGCGGGAATGGGGGGGTCTCCGGCATTTCCGGACGCTTCGGACGCCTCGCGGCCAGTTACGCGCGTGCGCGTGAGCCATTCTTCATTTTCTGTTGGCAGATTCTTCATATCCCCGCGCGCACGCGCGTAAGTCAGAATTACCCGTCCGAAGCGTCCGGAAATCGTGGCCGGGACAGCCACGGGCCGCTTGACGGCGATTCGATACTTCGGCCGGCAGGGATATGTCTTGATGCCGACCAGCGCAAAGACGCGCTGCCGATGAGTTTTGCCGCCTGCGCCCGGGTGAAGCACGCAGCCGAACCTCCCGTTCTCTTGGATGACGAGGTGTTCGCCTTTCTCGTCCATGCTGTCCTCGGCGCAGGCCGGGCAACGGGCGGTGGTTTTGCAGCCTTTCTGCCGCACGTTTTCAAGTTTGCGGATGTCGAGCGCCATGGCCTCACTCCTCCTCCGTCTTGAACGCCACGTCCCGGAACCCCCGGCGGTTCTTTCCGTCCCGCTGGATGTCGTGCGTCTTCGTGGTGCGGAAGATCTCCAGCATGAGCGAGGGCAACTGCCGCGCGATGACAGTTTCAGCCAGTGCCTCCCACCCCATCTCCGGACAATAATGCGCATACGACCGGACAATCTCGTCAGTCGTCAGGTCGCTGCCGGGGGCGCTCACCACCCGCGCGGTGAGGAAGTGCCGCAGGCTGTCGCTTTCGGCGAGGAGTGAATCGACCATGCCATGCTGCCGGTCGGTGAGCCGGATGTTGCCCGTGGCGTCGATGTCGGCAAAGAGCAACGCAAGCCCTTCGAGCGCCCAGTTGAGAATGCCGCTCCCCTCCGTCCGCAGCAGGATGTCCGGGAAATCGCCGATCTCCTTTGGTTTCTTCTCTGCCTCGTATCGCACAATCAGCAGGCGCCGCCGCCATGCCCCCACGTCACCCTGCAACCGGACGCGCAAGCGCGCGTTGGATGTCATCAATATGTTGAATTTCCCCTGCATCTGGAACGAACCGGTGCCTCCCTTTTGCTCTGCATCGAACCAATCGCCGCCGACCAGTCCCTTGATGACCGGCGCCCCTTTGGACGAGAGAAAGTCCGCGTCCACGTCCACGCCGACCAGCAAGGTGCGGCGCAGGTATTTGAAAAGCTCGAACCTTTCGTGAAGGTGCTGGGTGCGGAGCTGGGTCACGTTCTGGATGCCGACCAGACCCTGCAGGACGTTGGCGTAGGCCGATTTTCCGCGGCCCGGAAGCCCATCCAGAATCAGGAGCTTCTGGATGATGTTCACGCCAAGCAGACAAAGCCCGGCCATTTTCTGGAGAAGGATCGCGTCCTCCGGATGGACGGCCGGGCACACCAGTTCGTCGAGGAAGCGGGGGCAGGTCGCATCCGGCTCAAACGGGATGGGCGAGCGGTTCCGGCTGAGGAAGGCAGGTGAGAATGGAAGGAACTCGGCCTCGTGGCCCTCGAACGCGAGCACGCCGTTGCTCAGGTGGACGATCCGCTGTTTGGACGCAAACGCCCCGCGCTTCTCGATGATGCCACGAAGGTGGGCCACGATGGCGTTGAGGGTTGCGTTGTCCCGGAATGTCTCGAGCGCGGCGAGCGCCTCGATCTCGCGGGACATCGTCAGCATCCGGCAGGAAACAGCCTGCTTGATGGCATCGGCGGACTCCGGTGCGTAAATGCCGGTCTCCGGCTGGTAACGGTAGAACGTCAATTCGTCCGGCTCGAAAAGCGCGATGTTCTCCGCTCCGTAGAGTCCGGCCCAATACGCCTGGTTGACCTCTTTAACGTAGGGCTCATCGCCCTTTCCTTTGCCGAAAAACACCGGCTCACCATACTTTTCCCGAAGCTCCGCATCCCTGGAGTATTCCTCGTTCTCCTCGTCTGGAATCCAGGGCGCGCGAAGGTCACCCGGCCAAGTGATTTCCTCGAAGCGGATCACGGCTGGCGGGGCCTCGTGCTCGATGTGGTATTGCATCCCCTGGGGGTGCAACCCGTGAATGACGGTGATGTTGCCGGTGGCCCGCCATTCGCCCCATGCGTTGCCGCCGGTCGTTTTGAGGATCGCCGGAGGCGGGTAGCCGCCGTCAATTTTCACCCAGATATTGCACCCGCGCCGCCCTTTGCTTCGGAGTGAATTCCGCAAACCGGGGTTCAGCTCAAGAAACGGCTCAACATCCCCTTCGTAGTCCATGTCGATAGAGCAGATGCCACCCGATGGTGCACCCAACAAAACAGCGATGTTTCCATTTCTCAGGTTGTCGAGGTAACCGGGGTTGCCCATCGCCTCCGCGGTGATCTTCTGCCAACCGCGCAACTTGGGTGATTTCTCGCCCTTCGGCACCGGAATCAGAACCACCCCGGGGCCGAGAAGACCGCACAGGTAGGCGACTGGGTCGGACGAATCGTTGACAGGAAGGTCATGCATGAGCGGTCTCCTTGGCCGGCAGGTCGCTTGGGCGCTAGGCGGCGGGTCGGCTTCGGCCGTCCCGCCTTCTTTTCCTCCACGCGAGCCGGGCCAGATCGCGCCTCAGCTCCCGCAAGCTCGGGTCACTCCAAGGCACGCCAAAAGTTTCGGCGATAATCCGGCAACGCCGCGAAATCGCGGCCGCCGTCACTCCCAAGCGCCGGGCGGCCTGACGCATGGAATTTGGCTCACGGCGCAGGATGTATCGCCATGCCAGATGCGTGATTCGGGCGTCACCCCGATCAAAGGTTGATGCAAACCGCAGGGTGACTGCGTCAAAGAGCCCGACCCGGTTCTGCTCCTCCGGTTCCGGTTCCATGAAGTCAACCGGAGTGCGCACGTCGATGACGA
>Ga0247840_10012299_pt1 | contig 10191 bp, 9 predicted proteins | sample LaCruzMarch2015__FD_192404 | JGI IMG/M metagenome (GOLD analysis project Ga0247840, IMG submission 192404) | Freshwater microbial communities from meromictic Lake La Cruz, Castile-La Mancha, Spain - LaCruzMarch2015_17m | ecosystem: Environmental > Aquatic > Freshwater > Lake | place: Spain...
CGCGGGCTGCTTTGGAGATTTCGAACTCGTCCATCTCCCCGACGACGCCGTTTTTTCCGTCGCCGTCGGCCCCGAGGGTTGCTCCGTCGGCCAGCGCGGGAACGGGCGTGTCGATTTTTCCGTATTCCTTCCCGTCCACATAGAGAGTGGTCGTGGCGTTCGTAGCGACGACCGCCAAGTGCTTCCACACGCTGGCTGCCACGGGGGCGCCGGGCGCGGATTTTAGTGTTCCGGAGCCGTCCTTGATCTCGATATACGGAACGCCCGCCTCGAGGCCGATCTGGAAGCGGCTCGCGCCATCCGTCCAGTCGAACAGCACCCCTTTGTCCGAGAAGGTCGTGGACTTGACCCATGCGGAGATTGTGAGCGGTTCGCCGGCGGCCCGCTGGAATGTCGCGCTGGACGGGATTTTGATCGCGGTGTTTCCAAGCAGCCGCATGCCGGGGCCGATCAGGGCTCCCTCGGATGTCGTGCCTCCCGAAGATGCGTTGTTGCCGTTCTTCGTGGCATCGGCAGGGGTTGCGGCGATGAAGTGGTAGACCAGAACCGTCTCCGCATCGTAGGTTTCCTTGGGGTTCGGGCCTTCCTCCATCTTCTCGCCTTCGACCCCCGAGTAGAGCCAGAATTTTGCCTGCGAGCCGGCTTTGATATCCGGGACCTTGACCCAGACGAACGCCTCGTTCATCAGGCCGTCCCACTTTTCTACCTGGTGTTCGAGGACCGTCTTGTCGTCTTCGGCGACAAAGCGCAGGTCGCTGCCATTTTCCTTCGCCGCGCCAAAGTTAAAATTCCCCTGGTGCAGGCGCAGGAGGACGAGCGCGGTTCCGACCGGTTCGGATATTTCGGTGCCGGATTTTCCGGTATCGACGGTGATCGGCTTGCGGGCGGTCCATTCTTTGTTCCACCATGCGTGGCCCGGGGTGAGGCCGGCCATGATGGCGAGAAAAACGACGAGGGCGGATTTATTCAGGGTATTCATGTTAAAGTTCGGCCCAGAGGCGGAAGGTGAAGAGTGGTTGTTGGGCCTCGGAGGGGGCCTGGGTGATTTGTGGAACCCCGATGATAAATTCGCCGTTCATGTGATCGAAAATTTTGATCGTGCCCCCGATCCCGTAGCTCCAGAGCCTGAACTCCGACGTCTGCTGGGGCAGCGGGTCGTTGAGCATCGCGACCCCTCCGTCGAGAAAGACAAAGACCCGGCATTCATGCCCGTCGCCCAGCCAGCGCAGGAGCGACGGGCTGCGGAACTCCAGGCTTCCGCAAACCGCGCTGTCCCCCGCTGTGACCGATTCCAGATACCCACGCACCGTGCTCAGGCCGCCGAGGCTGAACTGCTCGGTGTCCAGCAGCGGGTTCGGCGAAGCTTGTCCCTGGACTCCGGCGAAGAGCTGGAAATCGTATGGCAGCTTCTGCGTGTGGGCGAGGCTGCCGCGGAAGTAGAAAAAGTTGGCGTCCGCGTTGTAGCGGCGGTTGTCGAATTCGAGCTGCTCCTCGGCGCTCGTCCCGCGAAAGCTGAACGTGACCCCGGCGTTCAGCTCCGTCTCGTAATGCTTCCCGACCGAGGTGGCCGTGTAGCTGATGCTGAACGGCCAGTATTTGACCGGGGAGGAGATGATCGAGTCCCCCATCTTCAAATCCTGCGTGAAGTTCTTGTAGTCGATCCCCGCGCTGAGCGAGTGGAAAAAGCCTTTGCGGGACGGCAGGTTGACGAGGAAGCGCGCGCCGTAGATCTCGCCGTTGCCCAGCGAGTTCGTCCCGCCCAATGTCGCCACCTCGCTGTTCTGCCGGGTCGCCTGCAGCATCAGGCCCAGCCAGTCGATCGAGGGCATGCGGGCGATGTAGTAGGCCGAATAGACGAGCGCGTCGCTCGGCCGCTGCGGGGCGATCTGAAAGCCCAGCCCGATCGTGTGTCCAAGCTGCCAGAGGTTGTCGTATCGGGCCGAGAGATTGAGCCGGAGCGGGGTGGTGTTTGCGCTATACCGGTTGTTCAGCTCGACGCTCCCGTGCAGGGGCAGCTTGTCTTTCACGGTGAGCTCGATGTCCACCGTCCCGGGGACCGCGCCCGGCTTCAGCGTGGGCGTCACCTGGCGGTCGGCGATCTGGTTCAGGCCGATGATGTCGCGCTGGACATCGTTGAAGTTCGGCACCGTCCCCTCCTCGAGCGACGGGGCCATCTTTTTGATCTGCTCGACGCTGTAAAACCGCGATCCCTTCACCCGCAGGCGGCCGACCGTCGCCTCGGTGACCTGCAGGATCACGATCCCGCGCGTCGGGCGCTGGGGAGGCACATTCACGGAAACCGTCTGGAACCCCAGGCCGTGGTAGGCCTTCTCCAGCGCGGCCCTCGCCTGCTCGACGTCCTGGTCGGAACGCCCCGGCCCGAGGTAGGCGTAAACCGCCTTTTCGACTTCCCCCCTCGGCAGCACCCTCGAACCGATCACTCGATATTCCCTGATAAAAAGCGCTTGCGGCGTGGAGGCGTTGATCTGCCTCTCCACCGCCTGGGTCGGCGGCGGCTCGTCGGAAAACTCTTGCGCGTTGGAAAAGATCGGAGCGTGCAGCGCAATGACAAAGCCCCAGACCACAAGCCGTCTCGCCCGGATCCCAACAGGGGACAGGAAGGAATTTTTCTTTATCGGATGCATCGCAGGCAAAGTAGGTAGGCGCACCCCCTCACCGCCATCAACCGCCCGTGTGTTACAATTTCGTCACATTCCCCGTTTCGCCCACCAGGCGCGCTATGGCATTAGGCCATTTCTTAAACCCGGTCCCCGCGATTCATCACGAAGAGAGGCTGATACTGACCCCGCGCAGGAGCGCCTCGTAAAGGAAAAGGGAAGGTAGTATCGTGTAGCCGGGATGGCAAAGCCGTCCCGTTACCGATGTGCTCGGAGGAATTGTCTCACCGCATTGTGATTGCCCGCGAGATGGACCACGAGAACACGGTCTCTTCTGGTGAAAACAAATCGAAGGTCGAGATCCCAGCGAAATTCGTAATGTCCTCCCCCCAAGCCCCGAATACCCAGCCCCGCATGCCGGTGGGGAAACCCGAACGATTCCGCCAGTTCCAGCAGATGGTTGTTCAACCTGTCCAGTTTGTCATCCGGCCAGGAGGCAAGGAACTTGATGGCCTTCCGGTCAAACTCGATCCCGAACGAGTTTTTTGATGCTTCCGGTCCAGCGGACGGTTTTTCCCAAGGCGATTTTTTCTTCGGTTTCATCATCGAGTTTTTTCGCGATGCGTTTCATCGCCTCCGGCGTGATTCCGTATTCCTCGAAAGCATAATCGGGGACAACCTTCGTGGGACGCAACATGAAGATCTCGTTCTTGAAAATGATTCCGAGGTTGGCTCCCCGGGACACACGGGCAAGAACCCGGCTCAGATTTTTGCGGATTTCCGTGGGTGTCAATAATTCGACCGTGGCCATGCTCATGCCTGCACCTTGGCAGAGACGCAATTGCGACGCAACTTATAAAGAATATATCAGATGCGTTCTGATTTGTCATTGTTTGGGCTGCGGCGAGTTGGGGTCCGTGGAGCACACGCGCGCGCCGCGCCGTTGGCGCGAACGGGCATTTTGAATGTTGAATGTTGAATTGGCCGCCAGGGCGGCGAGTCCCGCGCCAGGCGCGGAGATTCGCTTTCCGCTCTCAGGTTTCACGCTTCACGCTTCACGTTCCCCCCCCTGAACGATGCCCCACCGTCCCGGTGGAATGTGACGTAATCGTTACAATACTCCCCTAGACGGGGCCGCGGATTTCGGGGATTTGTCTGCGCGTTGGCAGGAGATCACTCCTTGCGGGAAAAGGTTTTCTCGGCCGACAAAAACCAAAAACAACCAAAAACAAAAAGGAAAGAAACCACATGAAACAAATCCAATCCAAGTTGCGTGTATTGGCCCTGGCCGCCGGATCGCTTGCGATCACGATGGCTGGCGCGAACGCGCAAAACACGCACTACGCAGCGGGCGATCTGGTGCTCTACTTCCAGCAGGAAGGCAACGCCAAAACGGTCTATGTTGATCTGGGGAACACGGCAACCGTCTTCCGTGGCGCAGCCACCGGACCCGATGTCGCAAACATCCTCAACATAATTGACATCAGCACCCAGTTGAACAGTGCCTTCGGAGCAAGCTGGGCCACGGCCACGAACCTGTATATGGGCGTCGCCGGTGTCTGGGGAACAAATTCAACGAACAACGTGCTGATGAACGGCGACCCCAACCGCACAATCTACGTCGGCCAGAGCCGTGACGCGGTGGGCACAGTCGGAACGGCAAATTCCGCCGGTTACACCGTGGAAGGAAACACCGCAAAGACCGACGGGTCAACGGCCATCGTCACGATGAATGCGCCGTTTGCAGATGCCACGGGAGCCAACGGTTTCAATGCCGCGGCCGTCGTTTCACTGAGCAGCAGCACCTCGAACATTGCCACCGCTAATCCGTTTCTCTCCCCAGGGATACAAGACACTGCCTTCAGTATCTTCCCCGGTGGCGTCCAGCAGGTCGGTGGGACAATCACCTCCGGATCGAGCTACGGTCCGGTGTCGAATGTGTCGTTCGCAGTTGACCTCTACCGCATCCAGGCAAAGTCCGGCATTACGGGTCAGGTCGGAACAGCACTCGACAACGGCGTGGGAAGCTATGAAGGAACCCTCACACTCGACAACACGGGCAAGGTCTCGTTCGTCAACGCGGTTCCCGAGCCCTCGACCTATGCCTTGTTCGGGGGAGCGGCCCTCGTCATCGGCTTCGTCATCGCCCGCCGCCGCAAAATGGCAGAAAAAAACTCGTAATAAACCAACCAAAAAAACTCAGACTATTAAAAAACTATGAAACTCAAATACATATTCGGCGGCGCCGCATTGGCGCTCGCATTCATCGCGTCGGCTCAAGCCGATGTCACTGTCAACATTACCGGTGCGACTGCGTTCCGTGGAGCCACATTGAAGAGCATCCGAGCCAAGTATCTTGCAGCGGGAACACCGTTGTTCAAATACGCCCATGACCAAGCATCGGGCAGCTACTCCGGGGCGACCCGTGCCATCTTCATCGGCACATTCCCCGGTGTCGCGGGAACAACCACCATCCGGTGCTGTTTCACGGGTTCCGTGGAAGGAATTCGCGCGCTGATCCCCGGCGTCACGGATCCGCTCCCTCCGACCTATTATCCTACCTCAGTGCTTGATGGCACCACGGCGACCAGCGGCGGAGCGGAGCTTGCCTTCAACGACGCCAAGACGGACCTCACCGGCGCGGCCCATGGCGCGGTCACAGACACGTCGCATATCGCGTTCTCGGATGTGAAGAAGGCGTCCACTCCTTACGGAGGGGCTTCTCTTCTCCCTGCGGACCCCAAGGTGGGCGTGATTGTGTTCACCATGATGGGCAGCAACGGTTGCCCGATCTCGAACATTACATCCCAGCAGTTCCGGGCGCTTCTGTCCGGCGGTTACCAGCCGCTGAGCATGTTCACGGGAAATTCCACGGATACCGACCTCATCTTCGCCACAGGGCGTAACGATGGTTCGGGAACCCGCACCACCTACCTGGCGGAAACCGGTTATGGGATCACCAAGGCGGTCAAGCAGTATGTGACCAACGTGTCCAGCAATACGACACTGACCACGATACAGCTCGTTCCCGCAGGCGGCCTCAACAGCCCGGCTTTGCCCGGCCAGTCGGCGAGCAATGCCTCGACAGTTTGGGGGTTGGATATCGCGGGCAACGGCGGTTATAACAGCGGCAGCACTCTCAAGGCTGACCTTGGCAAAACAGGTGCCTCCGTGACCGTTCTGGACGAAAATGGTGATGACACGTTTGGTTCGCCTGTAAACGCGACCCTGGTGACTTGGATCTCCGTGGGCGATGCTGCTGGGGCAAAAACCGCCGGCGCCCGCCTCCTCGGCTACAACGGGGTGACACTCGACCTTGCCGGCACCTCAAACGCATTGAGCACTGCTGACATCGCAAAGGTCACCAACGGTTCCTACACGGCATGGGGTTACGAGAACATGTATCGCCGTAATGACATCACCAGCGGTGACGCGTTGACCGTTTACAACGGGCTCTACGGCGCCATCCCGGCCAACATCGGAACCTCAGGCATTAAGTCGGCGGACATGGCGGTTTTCCGCCAGGTTGACGGCGGCACAGTTGCTCCCTAACACACAAAAACTCAACCCTTGTTCCTCTGCCATTTCACGATGGCAACAATAGACAAGAAATATTGCGACTGGCACCAGGCTCACCCTTGGTGCCAGTTTGCTTTTTGACTCCCAACTAACGATTGAAAAATCAAAGGATGGCAGCTGCCCATGTGTCACAATCCAGCAAGACATGGGCAGGATGCCCATGCCACGGGAATGTTTCGAACGAAACCACATCCGTTATCCCAAGTCGCCTATTTATGAAAACCCCACTCATTGCAATGGCCTGTGTTATTGCTCTTGCCCTGACCGCCTGGTGCGTGAAGCATTCGACGGACACCCGCGCGGTCGAGGCTGCGGTTGCTCCCCAAATAGCGGAACCCGCAAGCGGCGCGGTTGCGCAGGAGGCCGCTCCTACCGAAAACCTCCTGCCATCCCGGAATACACCCGCGCAAAAAGCCGCGTCCGCCGCTGTTCCGTCGCCTGCGCCCGTTCATTATGGCATGACGCAGGAAACGCTGCCGGCATCCCAATCCACGCTTTCCTCGACTCCCCGGAATCCCACGAGGGCTTATGAATCCCACCGGAGCAGCCCCCCGGTTGCCAGCAGATCGCCCGTGCGGCCGGCAACCCCGGCCTCCACAGGCATGATTCCTCAAACCGCCGTTTCATCAAATGGGAATTTCGCGGCTTCCGAACCCGGCGCGATCGAGCTGGATCCAGGGGTTCCCGCGCCGGTCGCCCTGATGCCCTCGCAGGAAAACCAGTCACCAATAGCCGCAGCCGCCCAGCAACAACTCGCGGATTCGTTTGTGCAGGAGGTGAATGCCGCCCTCAGCCAGCCGGGAACCACCGAGGCTGCGGCCAGCGACAGCTACTTCAACGCTCTGGAAAAATCGAACGAACAGTTTCGCGCACTATACGGTAACGAAGCATACAACAGCGTCGGCATGCAGGCGGCACTGGAAGCGCAAACAGGCAAGTAAGGCGGGTCAAGTTTATCCAGGCTCAGGTCTCCTGGTCCCGTAGAAAATGGATGAGCCGATAATTGAGGCGGGATCTCAGAACCCGCTGACTTCTCTCGACGGACGCCCTCTCCGCTTCGCTACGGTTGAGCTCCCTGCACCAAACGCTCGATTGGACCCATTCACGAAGCGATGTCGAACTGGTTTTGGCGAGGCATCATCTACCATCGCGGGGTGGGGTCATCGATTTCCTTGCTCAATCATTTTTTCTGGATGGCATCAGGAGTCCTGAGGCTCCGCCGGGCACTGGTTTTTACGGGGTAGGTGAACCGGACCCCCTTGGATTTTTCTTTTGACGAGTCCCACCTTGCAAACACGCTTCTTGCGGACAGCTCCAATTATTTCGACGGAAAAGAGCGAAGTTGATTTTTAAATTCGGAAGCGAATTTCTGCGCCCGGGCCAGCTCTTCCGGATCCATTCCTGACCTGACTGAATCGAGGAGTTTTTCCGCTGTAATTTCCCCATTTTGGGAAGCAACAAAGAGCCACATCAATGATTCCACCCGCTTGGCTTGATCCTGATTTTCCGGTCCGAGCAGGCAACCAAGGTTCGACTGGGCCTTTGCCTGTCCCTGCCGGGCAGCCTTCCGATACCATTCCTCGGCTTGGACGGTATTGCCTTCCACTCCCTGGGCGTTTTCGAACATCACCCCCACGAGATTCTGTGCATCGGGGTGGCCATTTTCGGCGGCCTTGAGGAGATACGGATAGGCCGCAGCATAATCAACAGCCTGGCCGTATCTGCCAAAGTAAAGAATCGTTCCCATGGCATACTTCGCATCCGGCTGCCCCTGATCCGCCGCCGCCCGGATCCACTTTCGCCCCTCCTCCTCGTTCTTCCCGGCTCCCTTTCCCTCGGCCAGCATCTTGCCGAGGTTGAGTTGGGCCTTCGCTCCGCCAGCTTCCGCCCCCTTGCGAAACCATTCGAGAGCCTTGGCCTCGTTCTTCGGAACGGCGATCCCGTTGGCAAAAAAGAATCCGACTCCGCCCGCCGCCTCCGCATGACCTTGATTGGCTGCGGCGGACATCAGCTCGAAAGCCCGCACCGGGTCTTTAGTCACCCCGTCGCCTTTGAGAAAATCGCGGGCCAACTCAAACTGGGCCTCGGCATCGCCCTGCTTGGCCTTTGCCTCCAGCGCCAGGATATCGGCGGAATACAACGGCGCTGCCGCCAGGCCAGCCATTATGGAAAAAAGGATGGAAAATTTCACGGGAGGAATTTTACAAAGCCGCGCCATATTTTGCATGTTACGTTTTCGTCACAATGGCCGCCAAGAAGGCGGAGCTCTCAGTTTTCAGTGTTCATCCCCGGAAAACCACGGTCTTGACAGGGAGAAAAATCTGGCTAACATGGCCAACCATGGAAACCACGGTTCTCAAAGCTAGGAACAGCCTTTCTTTGCTCTTGCGCAAGGCGGAGAAGGGCGAAGAGGTGCTGATCCGCCGGGGGGGCAGCGGGCCGAGGTTTCGAATTGTCCGGGTCGAGGAGCCGGTGAAGCGGACGCTCGATCCCGATCCCCGCTGGAAGCACCGCATCGCTTTCAAGGATGAGGATGTCTGGGCGTCCGAGTGGAAGGAGGAGGAGTGATCTCGCATGTGCTCGACACTTGCGCGCTTCTCGATCTGGCTGCCGGACGCTGGACGGACCGGGTGGCGAGACGGGAACTGGCGGCAGCCAGGCGTCCGGTGGTTTTGAGCATCGCGGTGTGGGAAATCGCGCGGAAACTTCGGGTCGGGAAACTTCAACTGCCCTGCGGCCAAGCCGGGGTTCTCGACTTTGTGCGCGGGATTTGTCTTCGCCACCAAATCGTCCTCGAATCCCTCACTCCGGAAATCTGCCACTTGGCGGAGCTGTTGCCCCCTCATCACGAGGACCCTTTCGACCGGATGACCATCGCGCTGGCTTTCCACGCGCAATGCCCGGTCTTCACAACTGACCGGCGGTTTTGCGATTATCCGGTCAGGGTGGTCGCGCAGCATTGATCCCGGATTTTCATGAAGGAACACAGGAGGACGACGGAGATTTCTCACTGAGGAGCCAGTGCCCAAGGTTCAAACTCAAAAACATTGAACAGGGCGAAATCCCCCGCGTTGGCGGTGGCCAGCCTCCGAATCCCTCTTTCGTGATATGTCGCGGCAAGATAGGTATCCAATATCCGTTTTCGGCCGAGACGAAATTCTTCCATCCATGACCATGCCTGCTCCCATGCGCGATCTCCGGGATGGCAATGAATCACATCTGCCGCTGCCCACCAGGCACGGCATCGGTGAAGGGCGTCCGCCATCGGAAGAGGACGCTCGAAGCGTTTGGAATCCGTGACCACATAAAGAAACTCCTGCAATACCTGCGGGGCAAGCGCATATTGCTCGGACCCCGTTCTGCTGGCCGTCGCGACATGTTCCCTCACGGTAGCGTGCCCCACCGCTTCCCGAAGCTCGTAGGCAAGCAAAACCGTTGTATCCAGACCGATCATTCCCGGTCAAAAAAACCGTCGGTCAAGTTCTCGCGACCCGTCCACGGAGTCTTGATGTGCCCCACAGAAGTTGGTTCGGTGGCCTGCCACAGAGAAGTTCGAGGCTTTTCGGAAACTCGACGAAAGTTTCGCATCGCTTCCCGGATCAATTCCGAGGTGGAGCGTTTCGTGCGCCGCGCAAGTCTCTGAAAATCACGATAAACCGCCTCCTCAACATGTATGGTCACCGCTTTTATATGTCACAACATATGTCTATGTGCCAGATTGTGTCAACACAAGAGTCTCTGGCAGAGGAAAAAGCGAGCGATCCATTTTGTCATAGGAACTCGCCAAATCCGGCGGCTCAGTAGAACTCTTTGAGTTCCGGGCGGGAGGTAAATTTCCTCAGGGCCGGATCGTTGACGAGGTATGCGAAGAGATCCGGGGGCGTCTGGTCGCGGCAGAAGCGCAGGATGGCGGCCGCGTTATCGAAATTCCCGCGCTTCATTTCCGAAAAGGCATTTGGAATGTCTTTCTCGGGAATTCCAATGGGCTGCGACG
>Ga0247840_10012304_pt1 | contig 10185 bp, 6 predicted proteins | sample LaCruzMarch2015__FD_192404 | JGI IMG/M metagenome (GOLD analysis project Ga0247840, IMG submission 192404) | Freshwater microbial communities from meromictic Lake La Cruz, Castile-La Mancha, Spain - LaCruzMarch2015_17m | ecosystem: Environmental > Aquatic > Freshwater > Lake | place: Spain...
TTGGCTATGCAGCCCTCTACGGCCCCGACATCGCCGCGGGCGAGTCCTCTGCTGAAGAGGACGATCGCGAGGACCGTGACATCGTTCAAGAGGATCGGCTGCGGCCAGCTGCTCTCGGTCCGGGTTTCGGATGGAGAACCTCACGATCAGCCGAACATGAACGTTACGATTGGCCGCTTACAACACTGGCAAGTAGCCGCCCATCCGAGTTACAATCAGCCGATGTCCACAGCCGACCTATACCCAAGGCTCGCCGTGGCGCCGCTGCGTGAGGCGCTCGCAGACTCGCCCGTCGTCCTGATTCACGGACCGCGCCAGTGCGGCAAGACAACGCTGGCCCGTATGGTCTGCGATCCGCTCGGCTATGAGTACATCACCTTCGACGACGATGTCGCCCACGCTGCCGCCCAAGAAGATCCTGCCGGATTCGTCGACGAGCTGCCGGAGCACACCGTGCTCGACGAAGTCCAGCGGGTGCCGGCGCTGTTCACGGCGCTCAAGCGCGCCGTCGACCGCCATCGCACGCCCGGGCGGTTCGTGCTGACCGGCTCGACGAACGTGCTCCTTGTTCCCGCCGTGGCAGACTCTCTCGCGGGCCGCATGGAGATCGTCCGACTGCACCCACTTGCCCAGGTGGAGATTGCGCGGGCAGAGCCGGCCTTCTTCCATGCGCTCTTCGACGGAGGCTTTCACACTCGGCAACGGCCGCGGCTCGGTCGCGCGCTTGCGGAAAGAATCGCCGCAGGCGGGTACCCCGCGGCGCTCGCGCGGCCAGCCGGCCCGAGGCGCGGCCGTTGGTACCGTGACTACGTCCGGGCCATCGTCGAACGCGACGTTCGCGACCTCGCGCGGATTCAGCAGTTGGACGTGCTTCCGAGGCTGATGGAGCTCGCCGCGACGCAAACGGCGCATCTCATCAATGTCTCCGAGCTCGCGGCGCCGTTCCAGGTGAGCCGTCAGACCATTCGCGACTACGTCACGCTTCTCGCCCGCGTGTTCCTGATCGAAGAGCTGCCGCCGTGGCACTCGAACCGCCTGCGCCGGCTCGTGAAGACGCCGAAGCTCCACATGGGGGACACGGGAGTGGCGGCAACGCTACTGGGGCTCGATGCCGCCGGCTTGTGGGACGATCGCGCCATCTTCGGCCAGATGCTCGAAACGTTCGTGCTGCAGGAGCTGCGGCGGCAGTCGACGGGATGCGATGCGCCGCTCGCGTTCCATCATTTCCGCGACAAGGATGGCGTTGAGGTGGACATCGTCATCGAGCGCGGTCCGCGCGCGATCGCCGGCGTCGAGGTCAAGGCCGCCGCCACCGTCACCGATGCCGACTTCCGTGGCCTGCGCAAGCTTCGCCAGGCGTCGGGGAAAGCTTTCCGGGCAGGCGTCGTGCTGTACGACGGCGAAACGAGCGCGAGCTTCGGCGACGGGCTGTACGCCGTGCCGATAGGCTCGCTGTGGGAGGAGCCGTAGGCGGCGGCTCATGGCAGTTGCTGGCGTGGTGGTCCATCCTGTGGGAGATCGTTGCTTTCACGACCGCCCCTGAGGCACATCGCGAGTGACCTTCAGCGGGCTGCACTCTCCGTCCGGTTGGGCCTGCAGGCCGGTACTCCTTGGTGTGGCTACATGACCAGCTCGTGCGAAGCCGGCCGCTCTGGTGGAGCCTGGGGACCTATCAGAGAACGCGCGTGGCCATCGCGGCACGGCAATCGCTGAGTCGGCGACTCTCGCGGAGTGTCTCGGAAGAGATGTCACAACACAAGATCTGACCCCGCCGCCGCCGATGCGGCCGGCCGGCCTTCCGGACGGGCTCTCGGTCGCGGATCTGTCCGTTGTTCCGGAGTCTCAAGGGCTGCCCACGATGGAGACGACGGCGGCGATTGCGCTGCGCGTGGCGCGCAGAATCCTCGCGGGCTCTGGAGACTGATGCGGCGGTCGCCTCACTGCGTTCGGTTCCTGGCCACCCTCCTACCGAGCGCGTCGAACAGGCTGCCCGCCGCCCTCTTCATCGGGTCCAAGCGAGACGTGCCCTAGAGGAACCGTACGGCTGCGATCAGACCAGAAATGGGGACGCCTCCGCTATACTGAGCCTATGGGTGGCGGGATCGAGTTGCGCGACGTCCAGGAGAGCGACCTCGCCGTCTTCTACGAGCAACAGCTCGACCCGGAAGCCACCCGCATGGCCGCCTTTCCATCTCGCAGCCGGGACGCCTTCATGGCCCACTGGGCGAAGATCATGGCCGACGAGACGACCGCCCTCCAGACCGTCCTCTTCCACGGCAGCGTGGCCGGGAACGTCGTCAGCTGGGAGCAGGCCGGCGAACGGAACGTCGGCTACTGGTTCGGAAAAGAGTACTGGGGACAAGGCATTGCCAGCGCGGCATTGCTGCAGTTTCTGCAGCACGTGAAGACACGCCCCCTGCACGCCCACGTCGCAAAGCACAACTTGGCCTCGATTCGGGTTCTGCAGAAGTGTGGGTTCACGGTGTCCGGGGAGGCCGGGTTCTCAGATGCAGATGGCGAGCAAGGCGAGGAGTTCATCCTGACACTCGGGCCAGCTGTCTGACGCGGAGAACCTGGGGGGCCGATTCTGGAACCGCCGAGTCCAGTCCCGAAACGGTTCTGCGGTCGTGTGGAGCCTGCGTGACTGCAAGAGGGTTTCGTCCTGACGACAGCCTGGGGAGTCTGTGTAGGCACCTGTCAGGCACAGCGTGATTGGCCTAGCGCCATCCCATAGCACTGCCCTGGACAGCGAGGTCAAGTCCGGGGAGGGGCCGCGGCTGGCCCGGACGCGGGATACACGCAGAACTTGCACTGACCGGCCAGCAGTGCCTATGGTGGGGCAACTCGGATCGAGAGGTCCGACGCTCTGGCGAACAGGCGAGCGGAACAAGGATGCCCATGGTGCGCGCCATCGGACGGTGCTACGGAGGTGTGATGAAGGCATCAGTTTTTTCCCTGCTCCTCATTGTGGCGGCGGGCGCGGTCGGCGTACTGGGCGAGGACGTGACCAACTCCTCACCGCTCCTCGACGTGCTGTCGTTCGTCCCAGCAGCGTCGGTCCCAGCGACTGTCTTCTTCACGGACTGGACTGTGCTCAAGGGTTACGTTGGGTTCGGTGCGGCCTTCCAGCAGAGCCCAGAGGACGCGGAGAGGGCACTCACTACGAGTCTCGGCCAAGGCCAGGCCGCCGCCTCTGTCTTCGGAGCGAACCACCCGGACCAAGCCGCGCTTTGGGGATGGCGGAGCAGCGACCTCCAGTGGGAGGCCAACTTCACAAACGGCACGGCGATGCCTGTCTACGTGCTCGAATTCGCTGCTGGGTTCCAGTTTGGCTCCCTCGTGTCTCTGTTCGAGCAACGCGGCTTCACGCAGACGGAGTCGCACGCTGTGACCGTCTACTCGCACCCGCTTGACTTCGGGGTAGCGTGGCTGGCCAAGAGTGAGCTGGCCATCCTCAACACGGCCATTGTGGCCGAGGACGGGCTGCTCATCCTGTCATCGTCTGCGGCGGCTCTGGACGAGGCGTTGAGCGCCTATCGAGGAGAGATCCCGACTCTGAGAGCGGACGCAGCGGCTCAGGGGCTGGCCGGCCGCCTGCGGGGCGTGGCGTCGGCGATCCTGGTGATCGGCCCGGGAGCCTGCTCGATCCTGGCCCCCGACTCGGTACTCGAGTCATTCATCCATGCGAGCGACCCGCAGGGCTTGTACGCTGCATTGAACGCGCTCCTCGCCGAGCGGGCCGGCCTTCACGTCTTCACCGCGTTTGGAGTGGCGTACCGCTACGACGGTGATGTGCCCGTCGGGACCTTCGTCTTGCGCTTTCTCGATGCGGCCTCCGCGAGCTCCGATCTTCCTCTCCGACGAGGTCTGGCCGAGTTCGGCGCAAGTGCCCAGGGAGGGCGGCCCTACTCGCAGGTCGCCTTCACGATGACCACAGCGGACGTCGAGGGGTCGGATCTGACCCTCACCGTCCGACCCATCGGCGATGAGCCCAGGCGTCTCTTCCAGATGGTGCTCGCGCGAGACGTGCTGTTCGCCCTCTGCCCGTGACCGAGCCGGTTGCCAACGCGCTGGGCAGACTCAAGCGGTGGGCGAGTGCGACGAAGGGACGAAATCGGACCAGGACGAGCAATCTCTGTGGAGCCTGCAGAGTGGTCGTGTGGAGCCTGCATGACTGCAGGCAGAACCTTCGTTCTGGCTGCAGACTGGTAGTGTGGAGCCTGGGGGACCGATCCGAGAACGCGCTCGTTAGCCGTCTCGTGGTGATCGGTGACCATGTTTGATGATCGCAGAACTCCGGAATGGCCTGGCTGGAGGCGCTGTGCGTTGCTCCGCACCACGGATCCGGGCTCGCAGGAGGCGTGGCCCTGCTCGTGGACTGGATCCAGCCGGTACGGAGGGGTCATGATGGGCTGCGTGGGTTTCCATCGAGAGGTCAGGGCTAGGACGCAACTCGTGAGGTGCAGAATGAGCAAGGACAGGATGCCGGCCGCAGCGACGATGAATGCGGTTGTGTGCCGCAGGTATGGACCGCCCGAAGTCTTGCAGCTCGCGAAGGTCGCGAAGCCGTTTCCAAGACCTGACGAAGTGCGCGTACGCATCCATGCAAGTGCCGTCACAGCAAGCGACATCTTCATCCGATCGGCGCGCGTGATGCCCGCGCTCCAGGTTCCATTCCGTCTGATGATGGGGATCACCAGACCGCGGCATCCTGTTGTCGGATTCGTCTTTTCCGGTGTTGTGGACGAAGTGGGCGAGAGAATCTCGCGGTTCGAGCCGGGCGATGAGGTGTATGGAACAACTGGATTTCGCCTAGGCGCATATGCGGAGTACCGGTGCATGAAGGAAACGGACTCACGTCAGCACGGGTGCCTGGCGCTCAAGCCCGAGAATCTCACACACGAGGAGTCGACTGCGGCCGCATACGGGGGGTTGCTGGCACTTCAGTATGTCGAGAAGGGGGACGTCCAGGCCGGCGACAGAGTCCTCATCTACGGAGCGTCGGGGACGTCTGGCACGATTGCTGTGCAATACGCAAAGCATCTCGGCGCGATCGTGACTGGCGTGTGTAGCACGGCGAACATCGACTTCGTGAGGTCGCTTGGCGCAGATCAGGTGATCGACTACACACGGACTGATGCGCCACCGGAGGGTGTACGCTACGACTTCGTGCTCGATTCCGTCGGCGGCATCAAGACGTCGAGGCTGAAGAAAGCGTGCAAGGAAGCGCTTGCGACAGGAGGGAAGTACGTCTCGATTGATGACGGCGATCTGCAGCTAAGCTCCAAACGGATGGCGCGGCTCAAGGAACTTGTCGAGGCCGGGACGATCACGCCGGTTCTTGGGCGCACGTATCCGCTTAGCGACATCGTCGAAGCCCATCGCTTCGTCGAAGGCGGGCACAAGCGAGGCGGTGTGGCGGTGACGATTCCGCATGCGGAAGATCGACCTGCCCCCGAGGGCGCCGGGGGATGAAGAGCGAACAGGGACGGCGCTGTGGAGCCTAGGGGACTCGAACCCCTGGCCTCTTGCATGCCATGCAAGCGCTCTCCCAGCTGAGCTAAGGCCCCAGTGTGGTTTCCATTCTACCAGGCGGGCGGTAGACGCTCAATGGAGTTCGGGTTCGTTGAGTCTGTCGAGTTCGTTGGGTTCTTTGAGTTCGTTGAGTTCGGCGAGTCAAACGGCGTCCATGGTGCGTGGTCCGGGGTCGAAAGCCGGTTCGTTGAGTTCATTGAGTTCGTTGGGTCTGGACGGCATGTGGCTCGTGGCTGCCGGCAGTCCTCGCTGCCCGGCAGCTAGGGTGCCCGGCGTAGCTGGTTGAGGATCAATTCGACTGCTTCCGCGAGATCTCTAGCTGTGTGGTCGGGTTCTGCAACTACCTTCGCATCGCTACCGCCGAAGCCGGTTTGGACGAGGATGGTGGTGCAGCCGGCGCGAAGGCCGGCGAGGATGTCGGTCGTCGCGTCGCCGACAAGGAACGACTTTGGCAAGTCGATGCCGAGTTCGTCACGGGCGCGTTCGAGCATGCCGGTTCCTGGCTTCCTATCCGGAGACTCTTTCGCGTACCTGGGGATCGTTCCTCCCGGGTAGCAGGGGCACGAGTAGACCTTGTCTACGTGTGCTCCCTCAGCAGCCAGGAGCTCGGCCATGCGTTCGTGGATCGCCGCGAGGTCGTCTTCGGTCAGGTAGCCGAGCGCGATGCCGCCTTGGTTGGTCACGACGATGACGGGGATCCCGGCCACGTTCAGGCGACGAATGGCAGCGGCTGTGCCGGGCAGGAGGCGGAAGTCGTCGGGGACGTTCACGAACGCCGTCTGATCATTGATGACACCATCCCTATCCAGGAATACGGCCGGCCTACCGGCATGCGACGGCCGGCCGTTCCTGGAGTCGAGGGCCGCTGACCTTTCAGGGCATGCGTCTGGGCGCGGATCACACGCGCCGCGCCGAGGGGCCGAGGTGGCTGCTCGGTCTGCGCAGCCACCTTCGGCAGGATGGGACTCGGAGACGAAGCGAGACTCATCATTCGATTTTGTCCTCGCAGCAGGCTCCTGGCCGCTTCTCGACCGCTCAGTGCTCTCGGTGGCTTGGTTCGTGGTAGCTCCGTTCAACAACTCAGGGACTACTCCCGAGGGGCAACCATCGCCGGGCTCGGCCCACCCTCCATCGGACTCCTCGACGGGTGTACAAGCTCAAGCGCCTATGGCGCCTATGGCACCTTGACAACCAGGCTGACCATCTTGTTGGGCACGGCGATGGCCTTGAGAAGCTCGACGCCTTCGAGCTTCGCCTGGACCTCGGGGTCGGCGAGCGCGGCGGCCTTGAGCGCCTCGGCGTCGGCGGCCACTTCGGCGGGCACGGCCACCTTGGCGCGCACCTTCCCGTTGATCTGCACCGGGATCTCAACCGTGTCGGCTGCCAGCGCGTCGTCGCGGTAGCGCGGCCAGCCGACTTCGAGCGGCGAGCCTTCGTGCCCGACGCGGCGCCACAGCTCCTCGCCGAGGAATGGGCAGATGGGCGACAGGATGAGGATCAGTGTGTCGACGGCCTCGCGCAGGAGCGCGGGGTCGGCGTCCTCGCGCTCGGTGTAGCGGCCGAGGTCGTTCGTCAGTCCCATGATCGCCGAGACGGCGGTGTTGAAGCTGAAGCGGTCCTGGATGTCCTCGCTCACCTTACGCACCGTACGGTGCACGCGGCGCCAGAGGGCGGAACCGTCAGCGTCGAGGGTCGCCGGGTCGGCGGCCGCTGTCCGTGGGGCAAGGCGCGGAGTCGCCTCGACGACGAGTGCCCAGACGCGGTTCAGGAAACGGAACGAGCCGCGGATGCCCTCTTCCGACCACTCGATGTCGCGATCGGGCGGACCCATGAACAGCGTGTACAGCCGCTCGGTGTCGGCGCCGACGCGGTCGATGATCTCGGACGGGTCGACGACGTTCTTCTTCGACTTCGACATCGAGAAGTATGGGTTCTCCAGCGGCTTCTGGCAGTGCGGGCAGCGATTGCCGTCGGCGACGTCCTTCGGGTACAGCCAGCCGTGCTCGGGGCACTTGTACGCAGTGTGGCAGACCATGCCCTGCGTGAACAGGCGCGCAAACGGCTCCTCGAATCCAACGTGGCCCATGTCGAAGAGGGCCTTGGTGACGAAACGCGAGTAGAGAAGGTGCAGGATCGCATGCTCGACGCCGCCGACGTACTGGTTGACGGGCAGCCAGTGGTCGACGTCGTCGCGGACAAACGCGCGTCGCGCGTCGCGCGGGTTGATGAACCGGAGGTAGTACCACGACGAGTCGACGAACGTGTCCATCGTGTCGGTGTCGCGCTTCGCCTTGCCGCCGCACTTGGGGCACGTCGTGTCGGCGTAGCCGGGGATGTCGGCGAGCCCCATTTTCCCAATGAATGCAACATCCGGCAGCAGGACGGGTAGGTCTTTCTCGGGCACCGGCACCTCGCCGCACTTCTTGCAGTTGATGATCGGGATCGGCGCACCCCAGTAGCGTTGGCGAGAGATGAGCCAATCGTGGAGGCGATAGGTGATCGCCTTCTTGCCCTTGCCCCCCTTCTCGAGCCACGCGGTCACGAGGTCCTTGGCTTGGTCGCCGCGCGTGCCGCTGAACCGGCCGGAGTGCTGCATCGTGCCGACGGCGGCGTGGAAGAGCAGGCCCTCGTAGGCGGGGATCTTCGTCAGGATCTCCATCGCCGTTCGCGCGTTGAAGGTCGCTCCCGTGAGGAGTGCGCAGCGGGCGACGATCTCGCGGTCCGCTGCGACGGAGTCGTGGGCGATGACGGCGTCGTGGAAGATGAACGCGAACCGCGTCCCGACGACGGATCCCCAACCGTTTTGCTCAAGCGCGGTCTGGATGAAGCGGACGGCGCGGTTCACGTTGTCCCAGGCGCAGTCGATGACGTAGCCATCGGCCACGGTCTCGATCGGGAGCTCGTCGGCGCGGGCACGCTCCGCGAAATCCTCGCCGACGGCCGACGACGGGACGAAGGCGCGAGCGCGGCGGTCGAGGCGTTCGATGACGGGCAGGATCGGGAGGCCGTAGCGTAGGGCGAACGCGAAGTCGCGCTCGTCGTGCGCCGGCACGGCCATGATCGCGCCCGTGCCGTAGGACAAGAGGACATAGTCGGCAATCCAGATGGGGATGCGTTCGTTGTTCGCCGGATTCACGGCGTAGGCGCCGGTGAACACGCCCGACTTGTCGCGTTCGGTGGAGAGGCGGTCGATGTCGGACGCGCGGATGGCGCGGTCACGATACGCGGCGACCTCTGCCTTCTGGGCAGCGATCGTAAGCACTTCGACGAGCGGGTGCTCAGGGGCGAGGACCATGAACGTCGCGCCCCACAGGGTGTCCGGCCGCGTGGTGAAGACGACGAGGTCATCGCCTTTCTCGGTCTTGAAGACGACTTCGGCGCCCTCGCTCTTGCCGATCCAGTTCTCCTGCATCTTCTTGACGCTGTCGGGCCAGTGCTCAAGCTTGGCGAGGTCGTCAAGCAGGCGGTCGGCGTACTCGGTGATCTTGAAGAACCACTGTTCGAGCGTCTTCGGCTCGGGCGGCGTGCCGCAACGCTCGCAGGCGCCGCCGACGACCTGCTCGTTCGCGAGCACGGTCTTGCACTGCGGGCAGTAGTTGACGGTCGCTAGCTTGCGGTAGGCGAGTCCCTTCTTGTAGAGCTCCAAGAACAGCCACTGCGTCCAGCGGTAGTAGTCGGGGTCGCAGGTCGAGATCTCGCGGTCCCAGTCGTACTCGATGCCCCAAGCGCGGAACTGCTCCTTGGCGTGGGCGATGTTCTTGACCGTCCACTCGCGCGGGTGGATGCCGCGTTCGATGGCCGCGTTCTCGGCCGGAAGGCCGAACGCGTCCCAGCCCATCGGGTTCAGGATGTGGTAGCCGCGCATGCGGTAGAAGCGGGTGAGGACATCGCCGATGATGTAGTTGCGCCCGTGCCCGACGTGCAGGTACCCCGACGGGTACGGAAACATGTTCAGGTAGTAGAACGTGTTGTCGCGCGCCTTGGTATCGACGCGGAAGAAGTCGCCCTCCCGCCAGGTGTCGCGCCAACGTGCTTCCATCGCTTTGAAATCGTAGGGTTCGATCGAATGGGCCGTCATGGCCTAGACTCCTCGTGCGAAGCGTTCGCCTTCGTCCAGCATGCGCCGGACCGCTTGGTCGTTTTCCATCTCACAGTAGATGCGCAGGATCGGTTCCGTGCCCGACGCGCGGAACAGAATCCACCCCTTCTCGAATCGCAGCTTCAGCCCGTCGAGCGTCTCGACGGATCGCACCGGCTCGCCGCCGAAGCGGTCGGGCGGGTTGGCCCGCAACTGCTCGACGACGTCGATCCGTCGCTCGATCTCGATGTCGCGGCGGCGCACGACCTGCGGGCCGAAGCGCCGATGCAGGTCGGCGACGAGCTCGCTCGCCGGCCGTTTCGAGGTGGCAAGGATCTCACATAGGAGGATCGACCACAACACGCCGTCGCGCTCGGGGATGTGCCCGCGCAGGGCGAGGCTGCCGCTCTCTTCGCCGGCCATCAAGACGTCCTTCTTCAAGATCTGCTCGACGGCGTACTTGAAGCCGATGGGCACCTCGATGACTTCGAGGCCGTAGGCGGCGGCCATGCGCCGCACGAGGTCGGTCAGGTTGAACGAGACGACGACGGCGCCGCGCCGGCCGCGCTCCT
>Ga0247840_10012305_pt1 | contig 10184 bp, 14 predicted proteins | sample LaCruzMarch2015__FD_192404 | JGI IMG/M metagenome (GOLD analysis project Ga0247840, IMG submission 192404) | Freshwater microbial communities from meromictic Lake La Cruz, Castile-La Mancha, Spain - LaCruzMarch2015_17m | ecosystem: Environmental > Aquatic > Freshwater > Lake | place: Spain...
GGCAGTGCCATGGCAGGCACACAATTCAATACTGCGACGGCGCACAGGTAATTGATATTCTGCGGGGCCACCGCGGTCAACACTTTTCTTCAGCATTTGTGGAAAGTGGGTGTCGACGTCTGGGAAATACCAGCCATAATGTTCACGCATGTTGTGTCTCCTGTAGTATTCGGTGCGCTGTGCCATTTTGCAGTTCTGAATTGTGAAACTGCCCATAGGCCAAATGGCATGCCCAATCATGAATTTGATCTTGATCAGGGTACCATGGGTTGTTGATTTTGGATAAGTCAGTGTTGGACACTGGGATGGCAGCATTTGATGGTGCTAGAGCAAATGCTGGTACACCGGCCAGCACACTTTCAGTGGCTGCAATTGAGTTAAATGTGACCACGGCATGCACATCTGTCAGTGCCGACTGCAAGTCACTGGCCACACGTGCCTGTCGATTGGGATTGCGTTCACGTATGACAATTTCTCGGTCAGTGTGTTGTTTGATTGTGGCAACAGTTTGTGCAACCCAATCAGCCAGAGTGATACCATAAAACACACAGGGTTTTTCATCCGGTGCAGCCAACAATATCTTGCTGCCGTGCCGACGTCGAGGTATAGCAATATCATGACGCTGCCAACGGTCGGCAGGCCTTGGTGTCACTGCACCATGTTGCAGGTTGTTGGGCACCACTCTGTGCCACTGTTTCCATCCGTATGGGTTTAGAACACTGGGTCTATTGCCAACATATCCAGAATCCATGTACCAGAACGGTCTAGAGTCTGCCCAGCACTGTTTGATAATCTTGTGCTTCATGATTCCACGAATCACCAAAGGTGCATCACTGTCTTGATAGCGCCAGGTTTCTAACTCAGTGGGCACTGCGCTGCATCCACGAGCAAACATTTCTATGTACTCGTCACAGTTGTTCTTGTTGAGAAATATCCAGTTCATTGCCAGTATGCTTCGGTTCGACGAACTTTGAGATCAGTGGCCGGACTGCGTCCAGTATTTTTACGTTTGCCCTTGAGATGGTCTAGGTATGCACCCCATTCTGAATTGATCAAGGGATGTCCCTCACCTGTGATCAAATGACTGCTCCAGTCTAACTCGTACAAACTAGTCTGCCGACGAACAGCATCAAAAACAAAACTATCATGCCATTCGTCTAGAGTAAAAATTCCTTGTTCAGCGTCGTCGTAATACTTTTGAAATTTAGTTAAAAAATCTTGTGTGCAAGGTCTGCGGAGATTCATTGCATACAGTCCACACTCACTGAACTTGTCCCGACGACCAAGAAAACAAAGGTCTCGATCGCCGGGACATAGTCTTGCTAGATCCGACTCAGTCACAGGACTGTGGCACACAGTGTCTGCATCCATCCAGATCAACCAGTCAGACTGTGTATTTTTTGCACAATGGAAAATGCTGTATACTTTGTGAGCAAACCTCACAGCGTCCCATTTGAATCCTTTGCCAGCATCGCGGCGTTGAGATCTAACAGGATCAGCACTGACATCTCCGTTGGCTCGGGGAACCCCGAGCCAACATTGTTTGAATGCAGTGAGTTCAGTGACCACAGCAATATCACGGACTTCAAGATTGGGTGCTGTTTCATTTACTCTGCATCCTTCGGCATACACTGTCAATTGCACAGTGGCAGGCCAGTTTTGAATGAATGTTTCAATCATTCTGCGCCCGTATTTCTCATAACCTTCAGCATTGAAAGTGGTAACTACACTATATTTCATAGGGATATTTAGTGATCCGTTCCGTAGCCTACTTTCCTTCTTACTGTGCCTTAAATTCGCGCCCCATCATGGATGCTGTGCTGGCCAGTTTGAAATCCGCTGGTATTCAAGCACAAGAACGTGGCATGAACGCTGACGCTGTGATTGTTTGGAGTGTGTTGTGGTCCGGCCGCATGGCAGGAAATCAAGCCATTTATCAGCACTATCGTGAATCCGGGCGCCCTGTCATAGCAATTGACGTTGGTGCAATAGCACGGGGAACCACTTGGAAAATAGCAGTGAACAACATCAATGCCCAAGGCTACTATGGACATCAGCAGGCCCTGGACCTTGATCGACCTCAACGTCTGGGCATGCAACTGCGCCATAACCCCACTCTTCGGCCAGCTATACTGGTGGCTGCACAGCACAAAAAGAGTCTGCAAATGGCCAACGTCCCTTGTCAAGAGCGTTGGATCTCTGAACGTGTGCGTGAAATCCGTGCGGTGTCAGACCGACCCATTGTGATCCGACCTCATCCCAGATGCCCCTTGGATATTTCTCTATTGCCCGGGGGTGCTGCCATGGAGTACCCACAACAGGTGCCCGGAACATATGACAGCTTCAACATTAATTATGGATATCATGCTGTGTTGAACTACAATTCTGGACCCGGTATCCAAGCAGCCATGGCAGGCGCAAGACCCATCGTGGATGTGACCAGTCTTGCACATCCAGTCAGTGTGGCCATTCAAGACATCAATCAGCCTTACACAGTTGATCGTGACCGTTGGTTGATTGAAATTGCACACACCGAATACACCATTGAAGAAATTGCCCAAGGTTTATGGCTAAAAAGATTGGCTCCAGCTCTAGAGTAACCGAGTGTGCCTGTGTGATACATGGGTCAGGATACGACTGGCAATATGTAGAACGACTGCACAGCATGTTGAACCGACAGTTGCCCGGTGGCGCCCGCATGCATGTGTACACTGAGCATGACCGATCAGTACCACCGCACATGGTCAAACACATACTAGAAGACTGGGCCGGTGTTTCAGGACCCAAAAAGTCCTGGTGGTACAAAATGCAGTTGTTCAACAGTGAACACTGGCAAGGTCCACTGTTGTATCTAGACCTAGATGTTGTGGTGTTCAATGACATGACCTGGGCCACCGCAGGCCATCATGATTATTTTTGGACCTTGCGTGATTTTAGATATCTGCAACGCACCGGCTATTCTGGAATGAACAGCAGTCTCATGTACTGGAACACAGTTCAGTTTGACTGGGTGTGGCAAAAGTTTCGTGGCGAAAACCTTGAAGATGTCATGCGTCAACATGCCGGCGACCAAGACTACATTGGTGCTGTGATTGATCACACCAAACGCCGCTTCTACCCTGAAAAACATGTGCAAAGTTATCGTTGGCAAGTGCAGGATGGTGGCATGCAATTCCCATCACGCACATTCAACAAGCCCGGTGCAGGTGCTGTGATTGACCCCGAAGCTTCGGTCATTGTGTTTCACGGCACCCCAAAACCACATCAAGTCAGTGACCCGCTGATCAAACAACTGTGGAAATAGTGGTTGACCAAAATTTGCCCATTTGCTATAATATACACATAGACAGCAACAAGGAGCCAGCGATGGGTTACAAGGTAGTTGACACCGTGGACATGATGCGCACCAAATATGAGCCGCGCAAGGGCCTAGAAGGCCCGTTTAACTTCTCTGGCCGAGTGTTGTATTATGACAACAAAGAGGGCGCATACTACGATCCCACTACAGATTTCTACGTTTCTCAAGCGGAAATGGATGCCATAAACCTGCAATTCTACCAAGTGCTTAAAAAATAAGCAGAAATGTTGCAAAAAAGCCACATTTTAATTGGTTGACCAAAATTTGCCAATTTGCTATAATATAGCATAGATTAACAAAACGGAGTCACAATGCAGATAGCTACAGCAATCAAACAACTACAAAAAGAAGCAGAATTCCTGGGGTTGCCCTTGTTGGAAACCCTGCAATTTATCCAAAAAAATCCCCTGGCCCAGCCACAAAAAACCATGGAAGCATACAGAGTTTTTATGGCACAAGGCGCAGAAATGTTTGCCCCGGTTGACCAATAATCCCAGATTTGTTATAATAGAAGCTTAGTAAGTAAGTAACCCAGCACTCACAAGGAGCCAACAAATGAGCGCAATTCGTATTTTAAACGGTGTTTATCGCAATCAGCCTGTAAAAGGTGCTACTTTTGAACTTGTCAAAGGGTTCCAAACTGGAGCCAAAGGTGGATATGTTACTGTAAAAAGCAACGGCTATTTTGGGCCTGAGTTTGATGTGGTAAGAGTCCGGGTTGACAGCATTCGCGATCTAGAGTATACTAACAGCATGACACAAAACAACACTGTACATTTTGAAAAGCCCGTGGTAACAGCGGAAACCGAAGACGAAGCTATGAATCGCATCCGCGAACGCTTTGACATCTTGCATGAGATGAGCAAGGCTTGCGTCAGCGGCGACATCCGTGCCATGATTGTGAGTGGCCCCCCAGGCGTGGGCAAGAGCTTTGGCGTAGAGCAAGAAATTGAAAAAGCCACTATGTTTGACAAGTTGGCAGGCAAGCGTCTCCGTGCCGAAGTTGTCAAAGGCTCAGCGACCCCAATTGGCTTGTATCAGACTTTGTACAAATATTCAGACACCAACTGTGTGGTAGTGTTTGATGACTGTGACTCAATCTTGCTTGACGATGTCAGCTTAAACTTGCTGAAAGGTGCTCTTGACTCCGGCAAGAAGCGCAAGATTTCTTGGTTGTCAGAGAGTAGCACTCTGCGTCGCGAAGGCATCCCAGACAGCTTTGAGTTCAAGGGTTCAGTTATCTTTATCACCAACTTGAAGTTTGATGGCATGAAGAGCCAGAAGTTGCGTGATCACTTGGATGCACTGCAATCACGTTGTCACTATCTGGACTTGACACTGGACACCATGCGCGACAAGATCCTGCGCATCAAGCAGATTGCCAAGGACGGTGTGTTGTTTGCTGATTATGACTTTGAAGAATGTGTGCAAGACGACATCATTGACTTCATGAACACTAATCAGACTCGCTTGCGTGAGATGAGCCTGCGCATGGCGCTGAAGATTGCAGACTTGCGCAAGAGCTTTCCGGGTAACTGGAAGCGCATGGCAGAGACCACTTGCATGAAGAGTGCCTGACATGGGCAGTGACAAGGCTTTCTTTGGCACCATACTTGCCATGTTGGCCTTGTTGTTTGGATACCCTGGTTAGGCATTTTTAATTTTCTTGGTAGCAATAATTTAAAGGAACGATATGGCAGGCAAAGCAAAATCTATCTACTTAACAGTAACACCCAAGGGCCAGTTTGCCTCAGTGTTCCGCAAAATGTTTTTTAACGCCAGTGACTACAATGCCTACGTCAAAACAGACGAGTTCAAAGCCAAATGGCCTGCTGAAGAATATGACATTCTTAAAGAAGTTTATTGATTATTGACATTTAGGTTTTCCTGGGCATTGGTTGGCTCCGGCCCGGGCTTTACAACAGGTACCCCTAAAAAGGTACCTGTTTTTTTGACTTTGTGTTGTCAATAGTGTATACTTGTGAAATGCAAACTCTTGTGACAGTGTTGGGACAGGCAGATCCTATTACTCTTGAATTTCGGATTCGTGATTCTGAATTGGCATCGCTGTGGGTTGATCGTATGCATGCTCGTGACAGTTACCCTCTGGACCACCCCGACAGGTTCTATGGATTTGGGGGTGCCAAACAAGAACAAGATCGTGCAAAATGCATGATCCAGCAGTGTATTGCCACAATAAATTCACATCAGCACATAATTGATCGAGAGTTTGAATACACCCAGGACTGTCTCAATTACTTGCACAACATATTTGAACAACATCACGGCTTACTGGATCAACAGAACTCTGACTTTTGGAACCAGGCCCCGGACACAGTTCGTCGCGCCTTGGCTGAATTGAATATTGCAGTGCATCGTTGCGAAACGGCGGTATCAAATCCAAAGCCAAGATTTGTATGCACCTGGTTTGGAATGCCCAAGACGCATGTGCTCAGTGATCAGTTGCAGAGACAGCATGGGCAGTCACAAATAACATTTGGCACAGTGTATCTCAACTATTGCGAAATAGGCAAAACACTGGAAGACTTGGCCAACGACAACGATAAGTACATTGCAGACGATGCGTTTCGACCTTTTGGTCACTACAGTGCAGATTTTGTTGTGCAGTTTCATGACAAAGACCTCAGTCAGAAGCACAATTCAATTCAGGCATATATTGATTGCCATCGTGAATTTTTTGTTGCTCGTGGCATTGAAAGTGTGTATAATATAAATGCACAACCATTGCGTTTCCCAGTAGCTGATTTAATTTACAACGACAACAGACATCAGTTACTGCAACAAATTGCACAACGACAATGGGTACGTGAAGTCTATATAAAATGAAACAAGCAACCATAGTAATTCGAGACGAAGTCAATATCAAAATTGAAGGACTTGATCTTGATGTTCGCAAAAAGCTAGTGAAAACATTCAAATATGAGAACCCGGCTGCAAGATATTTGCCGGCAGTGCGACTGGGACGCTGGGACGGCAAGGTGGCCTACTTCCAACTGGGCGGATCAACCTATGTAAATCTGTTGCCCGAGATTGTGCCCTTGCTGGAAAAATACAACTATGACATTGAGTTGGACGACCAGCGAGACTATTCAATACAGTTTGATTTCTCACCGTTTGAAGAGGCCTCGTTTGCACACAAGCTCTGGCCCAAGGGCCACCCTGCCCAAGGTGAGCCTGTGATGTTGCGTGATTATCAGGTTGAAATCATCAACAACTTTTTAGACAACCCACAATGCATACAAGAAGTGGCCACAGGTGCCGGCAAGACCTTGATGACAGCAGCCATGAGTGCCAGCATTGAGCCTTATGGTCGCAGTCTGGTGATTGTGCCCAATAAAAGTCTTGTGACACAGACTGAGAAAGATTATGTGAACCTGGGTCTGGATGTGGGTGTTTACTTTGGCGATCGCAAAGACCTGGGCAAAAAGCACACCATTTGTACCTGGCAAAGTCTCAACAACTTGATGAAAACCACACAGAGTGGCCTGGCCGACTTCACCATACATGACTTCATTGAGGATGTGTGCTGTGTGATTGTGGACGAAGTACACATGGCCAAGGCCGATGCGCTGAAAACCCTGCTGGCCGGGGTGCTGTCAAGAGTGCCAATTCGCTGGGGTTTGACCGGGACTGTGCCCAAGGAAAAGTTTGAAAGTCAGGCCTTGTTGGTGAGCCTGGGTCCAGTAGTGAGTCGCTTGGCTGCAAGTGAGCTCCAGGATCGCGGTGTGCTGGCCAACTGTCATGTGAACATTGTGCAGTTGGTGGACCATGTGGAGTACAAAGACTACCAGAGTGAACTCAAGTATCTCTTGGAAGAATCCGGACGCCTGGATACCATGGCCGCCCTGGTCAATCGAGTAAATGAAACCGGCAACACCTTGGTCTTGGTAGACCGAACTGAATGTGGTCGTCAACTGGTTGAACGTCTGGGTGACCGAGCAGTGTTTGTATCCGGAGCCACCAAGGGCACCAAGCGTCAGGCCGAGTACGATGAAGTGGCTGAAAGTTCAGACAAAATCATTGTGGCCACTTACGGTGTGGCTGCTGTGGGCATCAACATACCCAGGATCTTCAACTTGGTTCTTGTGGAACCAGGAAAATCATTTGTCCGTGTTATACAAAGTATCGGACGAGGAATTCGCAAAGCCGAAGACAAAGATCATGTGGAGATCTGGGACATAACTTCCACATGTAAATTTGCCAAACGACATCTCACCAAACGCAAGCAGTTTTATCGTGAGGCAAATTATCCATTCACCCAGGAAAAGCTGGAATGGATGACCATTAACTAAAGAACCCATGAGAATATTAACCCTAGACAACAACCATTTTGATTTGGATCATCTTCCCGAAGAGATCGACGACATGAGGTTTGCAATATTGGACAATTCTGATCCACACAGTCCCGACTACTTTTATATTCCTTTGATATTTTTAGAGAGCTTTAGCAGTCCTGCCCTGGTACTGCGCATTGGCAACAATGTGATCAAAATGCCCATGGACTGGCAGATCTTGATTGGAGAGCCTGACGTGGGCGATCTAGAAATGTTGCCCTTGACTTCCATAAACGATCGTGGATTCCAAGTGTTTCAGTTCAATCCACTCAGCAGTTTTAGACCCAGTTTTCCCGACATTGAGATACTAGATGTGTATCATGAAGTGGTGTGGTACGCACCCAAGCTCAAGAATGGACAACTGCTGGCAGTGCCTTTGAACGATGAAGACGAGCCCGACTGTGTGTACTTTGCCAAGGACGTGAGTCGCAACTGCGAAATTGTGGACTACAACAAGGCCTGGTGACATGGGAACACTGACACCCGGAGCCACTTACATCTACGAACGTGTGGACAACAGAATCTATGCACGTGAGTTTGGGCAAACAAAACGCAGGCTAGTTGGCATTGAGCAAAACTCCTCCAGTGCGACCGAACCGACCCGGCGCATGATGAATCAAATCAATGATGTTTTGGGCATGTGCGAACAACATCCAGACATGAAAGAGTTACTGGACAAGTTGTTGGTGTTGTATAATTTAAGGAAAACACATGAGTGAAATATATTGCAAGGCCCCATGGACATCAACCACCTACATGCCCGGGGGTAAATTCACACCCTGTTGTAGCTGGGGTGGCGACCACTTTGACAGCCCTGAACAGGTTCGTGACGTAGTAGGCGGAGCCTTTTTGCGAGGGGAAATTCCCCGGGAGTGCATGAACTCATGCCCGCCTGAACGAGAAGGCTGGCGCAAGATGTTTCAGCACTATCCCACTGACCTAACCAGTATACATGTTCACTTTTTGGATTTTAGAAACAACAATCTTTGCAATTTAAAATGTCGCAGTTGTGGTCCAGGATTCAGTACCAGCTGGGCCAGCGAACTGGGACAACCAGTGATCCACTTGCACGAAGAAGTTGAGCTGGGCGACATTGACTTGAGCCACTGTCAACAGGTTTATTTTGCCGGCGGCGAACCACTGCTGAATCCTCAACACTATCAGTTGTTGGAAAAATTGATTGCAGCCCGTGTGCAACCTCGTATACTGTACAGTACCAACATGACAGTGCTGGGCTACAAGAACCGGCATGTGAAAGACTACTGGCCCAAGTTCAATCATGTCAATGTCAACGCCAGCATTGATGCTGTGGGGGACATTGCCGAAATAGTTCGCAGTGGCACCAAATGGAGCACAATCGAAGAAAATATTGCTTGGTGTAAATCACAATCTCATGTACAATTGTCCTATTCACCAGTGATCAGTGCCATTAACATCTGGTGGATAGATCAATTGTTTGATTACCTCTCACAGCAACAGGTCACAGAACATGCGTTCCAACCAGTATTGGCCAATCCTGATGGTGCCGAGGGCCTGGGTTTGATTCCTTGGGAGTTTCGTGACAGCTTGATTGCCAAGCTGGAAACAGCGCCACACCGGCATGTGAATATTGATCGAGCCATTGATGTACTGCGCACAGTGGACCATACTCAGGCCTGGTGGAAGTTCACAGCCCGCCAGCTCATGATGGATCATGTGCGCGGCGAGGGATGGTTTGATCGGTTGCCAGTTCAACAACAAGTGTACAGGAAGATTTTCAAATATGGATAAGCTATCAATACACAACGAGATGCGTCAGCTGGATCTCAAGAATCGAGATTTTTACAACAGCCTTACCACAGAAGAGCGCAAGAAGTTTAGTAATTTTCTCATGATTAGATGGGGTAGCTGTGTGGATGGTGCTCGGGAATTGCAAGAGTACTATGTACAAAGTTGCAATCACTACTTGAACAAACATTTTTTTACAATTGGCCGGCATCCCAAACTGCAATGGTTGTGTGCCACAGCAGTGAGTCCAGGCCTGGGTGCAATGAAACACAACTGGGTGGCCCCAAAGAAAAAAGAATCTGGAGCCAGTGCCAAACGAAAACGACTGCAAGAATTGTATCCCACATATCGAGAAGATGAACTAGACGTCATGATGACTGTGGTCACGGCCCAGGAACTTGACGAGCATGATCGTCAGGCGGGAAAGGATGCAAAATGATTGAACAACTAGTGGTCAATGGATGCAGTTACATGGAGGTATATGCTAGTGGTGGCGGACACATTGACTTGGCACATCGCCTGGGAATAGAAATATCTGAAAACATTGCACGTGGTGGCAGTTGTAATTCTCGCATTGTACGTACCACGGCCAAACACGCATATCAAAATCATCGTCCCTCACTGTATCTGCTGGGCATGACATTCATGAACCGCTGGGAAATACCAGTAGCACTGGACAGCACTGACTTTGAAGGCGCCTGGGT
>Ga0247840_10012309_pt1 | contig 10176 bp, 6 predicted proteins | sample LaCruzMarch2015__FD_192404 | JGI IMG/M metagenome (GOLD analysis project Ga0247840, IMG submission 192404) | Freshwater microbial communities from meromictic Lake La Cruz, Castile-La Mancha, Spain - LaCruzMarch2015_17m | ecosystem: Environmental > Aquatic > Freshwater > Lake | place: Spain...
ACTGCGAGAGGGAAAGCGGATTTACTTCTTGTTCTTACCCCACTCCCGCAGCAGCCGGATGATCTCCGGCGCGGTCTGGGCGTTGCGGATCAGCCCGCCCTTTTCATCGGTGACCTTCTTCCACTCGTCGGCCCGGTTGGCCGCCAGCCAGGTGGTTGCTTCTTTGCTGGCCGCGCTGTTAGCCGTCCATTCGGGGCCGTCGGCCGTGCCCGTGATCTTCTGGATCTTGCCATCCTTGAAGCTGAAGGTGTACGGCTTGAAGCGCACGCCCGGCGTGCCGTGAACCGCCATCGCATCGTCGCGGCCGAAGATGTTGCAGCTCACCTCCTGGCCGGTCGGCGCGCATTCCGACCATACCAGGCGCAGCCCCGTGCCGTCCAGGTATTCGATCACCGTGCGCACCTGGGCCTTGCCCACGCCGACATGCCCCGCCCGGTACTCGGCGTCGTCGGTGAACATCGCCATCGCAGCCTCTACGTCGCGGCGGTTCAGCGCCGATAGGAAGGCGTTGGCCTGACCCACCAGGTCCGTCGCCGCGGGTGGCTTCTGCTTGGCCATCGCGCCCGCATGTTCTCGTTTGAGCTTGATAAGAATGGGCGCGGTGTTGCCGTTGCGGATCAGCACACCCTTCTCGTCGGTGATCTGCTTCCACGCCTCGGCCCGATTGGCGGCCATCCAGGCCTGAGACTCCTTCGATGCCGCGCTGTGCGCCGCCCACTCCGGGCCGTCGGCCGTTCCCTCGATCTTCTGGATCTTGCCTTCCTTGAAGGTGTAGATGTACGGTTTGAATCGCACCCCTGACACCCCGTGGAGCACCATCGGATCATCGCGGCCCCAGACTGAACAGGTCACCTGAGCGCCTTCCTGCACGCAGTCGGTCTGGATGAGTTTCACCAGCGTGCCATCCAGGTAGTCGAGCACCGTGCGCACCTGGGCCTTGCCGACCCCGACGTGCGCCGCGCGGTACTCGGCATCGTCGGTGAACATCGCGATCGCACCCTCCACATCGCGACGATTCATCGCTGCCACGAACGCGTCTGCCAGAGGGATCAGATTGGGCTGGGCGGCAGCCGGCGCAGGCGCGGCGGTCAGTGGGATCGCTGTCGGCGCCGGCAGAATGGCCGTCGGCGCGGCTTGTGGCGCGGCCACACATCCCGCGACGAGCAGTGCACAGATTGTTGCACAAATGACAAGCAGCTTCATGGTATCCTCCTTCTGATAAAATGAGACCTGCCACCCACAGCGGCGAACCAGGCGCTATGACCTTGCCCGACCGCTTCCGCCACACATTGGACATGCTCTTCTTTGCTGGCCACTGCCACCGCAAGCGCCACAGATCTCCCGTTCATACTGCGACTGGTTTACGTACTGGCCATTCTGAAAGACAGGATGCGTCTTGAATACCATCTTGCCACCCATTCCACCACAACCTGGGCAGTTCTCAGTCCTCCATCCCGAACCGCCACAAGCTGAGCACGGATGAACAGCCTGGTTGCCTACCGGTTTCATAGTGTCATCCCCCTTTTGGTAACCAAGGTTTAGCGGTAGAATCACAGGCTTTGGAGACGTTGTTGATATCCCCTTCTTTAGCACGAGGACGTTTTTCTGGATTGGCGTGGATTGCGTACCGTCAGTACCAGAAGAGCGCGCCCGCAGAACAGCGCTTCTGACCAAAACCACGAAAACCAGAAGCCCAATCAGAATAATAAGCTCGGTAGGGCCAAGGCTCGGCATACTGCACCTCCTTCTCAATAGCTGTAATGATGGAGCGTCTTACGCGGTCAACCGGCTGTGTATTGGTGTTCACTTCGATTTGGCACAGCGAAAGCCCAGATCAACCCTGGTCTCACCTGTTGGTTTGAGGCTTTTCGCGGTCACCTGCAGATTCTCCTCGCCGTCAGTCCAAGATCCCCCCTTGGCCACAGCTTTTCCCTCGCCATCTGGCTCGCCAACCCACTCCCAGACATTGCCTGCCAGGTCCATCACCTTAGTGGGACTGGCGCTCGCAGGATAGCTGCCCACAGGCGCCGTCATCCGATATCCGTCAACAATGTCAGGGATGCGAGGCGTCAATTTGAAGCCGACCATACTCTTATCAGAGAAGTTCGCTTTGGTGCCGTCAACGGCATCGTTTCCCCACGGATACTTGCCTGTTCCGGCGGCTCTCACCCACTCGGCTTCGACTGGGAGGCGCTTCCCATTGAGGCGGCAATACTCGGCAGCCTCGCTCCAATTTACATGCACGACGGGATGTTTCCCCAAGCCCTTGATGTCGCTGCCTAGCCCGAGCGGTTGCTTCCATGTAGCGCCCGACCTCTGGACCCACGTCTCGCCGCTGCTGCTGCCTTGCTCGTTTGGTATCCACGACTGTCCGCTGTCCTTCTCGGCCTGAGTCTTCAGGTTGATCCTGTTGAACTCGTCGTTGGTGACCTCGTGCTCGTCGATCCAGAAGGCAGGCAGTTCGCCCGCTGGGATCAGGATCATACCGGGAGGCGGTGGTGGAGGAGGCGTCCATCCGCCTATAATCAACAAAAAGACACCCACCCCAAGGAATAGCCAACAGGAAACTTGCTTCCAGTCAACTCCAAGAACCCAGCGCCTGAGATTGACTTTGCCACCGATAGGAATCTCCTCGGCTTTGTACATAAACCGGAGAGGTTTTTCTCCCGTGTACTCCACCGTGTAACCTCTTTTCTCATTCGCCTTCCAGATTTTCCCCCCCAATTTGGCTTCTCCCGCGACTATCGTTGCACCCAGATTTCTGAGGACCTCGTCCGTTGCGCTGATTTTCAGGTCTGTTGTCTTTCGACTTTCCCGAATGACAAAATAGGCATCATCCGCAGAAACATCCTGGGCTGACTTGCGAAAAGCCGATCGTGGCCCCTTCAGATCCTTATCGTAAACCTTTTCTTTCGTACACTTACCAATATTCAGCGTGATCTTTGCTTGCCTCAAGGATTCCGCCGTGCCTTCACCTTTCAGGTCTGTCTTGACCAATAGAAGACCAGCCTCTATGGCCGACTCTATCGTTAACTGCTCCGTCTGCTCGCCAGGCCACTCAGTTTTCTCCTCAATGGCATCTGGGGGCAGAACTAGTGTGTCCACAGCATAGGGGATTTTCGTTGTCCGGTTTATCCGGTAGACTGTCCCAGGGGGCTCCCCGTCTGTGGGATAGTCGTAGAAACGCCAACCTACCGGCAGAATGAGAGTCTCGAGTCTCTTGTCCGTTATTTTTGACCATACGAGACCCACCACTCCAGCAAAGCAGAGCACGATCCCGACCAAGATCTGGACGTCAGATGAGATAATCATTCTTGCATGCTCCTCTCGAGTCACTGACTCGTCTACATGAGACGGTCTGCCTATCACGCCTGGTATCACGAGTCGCATGGCGAGAGGCGAGACGTATGAGTACGGCATGATGCTCCACGAAAGCGCCATCCCCATGGCGACCTTCGGGATCAGAACGAGACCTATCTCCCCGGATCACCCTGCGCACCCGATCTTTTCGCCATGCGACTGTGCCCACATTCTACGCGGCAGGCGCGGCAGACTCGTGGCAGCAACGTGGCACGGCCTCACCAATTCTGTCACGCCGTCGTTCTTGGTGTATAATGGCGCTTGTCGCGAGGATTCATCATGCCAGCCATCGAACTCATCTTTCTGGGCACACCTCAAATCGTGCGTGACGGCCAACCCGTGATCGTGCGACGCCGCAAGTCGTTGGCGCTCCTGGCCTATCTGGCCGTCACCGGGCAGGCGCACAGCCGCGACGCTCTGGCCACGCTGCTCTGGCCTGATCTCGATCAGGCGCACGGACACACCGTGCTGCGCAGCGTCCTGGCCGACCTGCACCGGGCGCTCGGCGCCGACGCGTTCAGCGCGGCCGGGGATCAGGTGGCCTGGCGCGGCGGGCCAGATGTGACCGCCGATGTCGTGCGCTTCCGCGCGCTGACCGCGCAGGTTGCGGCGCATCACCCCGCCGCGTCGCCCCTCTGCGACGCGTGCCTGGCCGCGCTCCGCGCAGCGGCCGCGCTCTACCGGGCGGATTTCCTGGCGGGCTTCTCGCTGACCGACGCGGTCGAGTTCGACGCGTGGCAGACGATCCAGACGGAGACCCTGCGGCTGGAGTTGGCCGGCGTTCTGGAGAAGCTGGCGCACGGCCTGGCCGGCCAGGGGCAATACGACGAAGCGATCAGCATAGCGCGGCGGTGGCTGGGGGAAGACCCCATCAACGAGGCGGCTCATCGGGCGCTCATCGCGTTCCACGGCCGCAGCGGTGATCGGGCGGCGGCGGCGCGGCAATTCAGCGAGTGTACCCGCGTTTTGCAGGCGGAGCTGGGCATTGCGCCAGAGCCGGAAACCGTCGCGCTGCACGAGGCGGTGCGCGCCGGCCGGGTGGGTGGGGTTTCCGCCGCGCCGGCTGCGCCGCTCGCCAGCCTGCCGGCCGACGCCACACCTTTCATCGGTCGGGAGCCGGAGCTGGCCCAAGTCGCCGAGCGCCTGGCCGATCCCGGCTGTCACCTGTTGACCGTGCTCGGCCCCGGCGGCATGGGCAAGACCCGGTTGGCGATTCAGGCCGCGCGCGGCGCGCTCGATCACTTCAGCCAGGGCGTCTATTTTGTGGATCTCGCGCCGCTGACCTCTGCCGAGCAGCTCTCGACGGCGGTCCTGCAGGCGTTGCGCGCCCCCCGCATTGCCAACGAGCCGGATCACTATTTGCTCGACTACCTGGCCGATAAACATCTGTTGTTGGTGCTCGATAACTATGAGCATCTGCTGAGCGGGGAGGAGAGCGACCGCCGAGACGGCTACGGATTGGTGACCCAACTCGTGGCGGCCGCGCCACAGGTCAAGCTGCTCATCACCTCGCGCTCGCGGTTGAATGTGCGGGCCGAGTGGCTGGCGCCGTTGGCGGGGATGCGGACGCCGGGAGAGGGGTTGCCTGTCATTGCGAGGAGCGCCCTGAGCGGAGTCAGCCGTCTTTTGGCTGACGAAGTCGAAGGGCGCGACGAAGCAATCTCGCACTTGGATGAGATTGCTTCGCTCTGTCCCGCGAAACCCGTGCGGGACTCCGCTCGCAATGACAGCGGCACATTGGAACACTACAGCGCCACTGCCCTCTTCCTCGCCTGCGCCCGCCGCATCTGTCCCGATTTCCGCCCCACAGCGGACGACGCCCAACTCATCACCCACATCTGCCGGCTGCTGGACGGGATGCCATTGGCGATCGAGCTGGCCGCGGCGTGGGTGCGCGTCCTGCCGCTGGCCGAGATCGCCTGCCGGCTCGAAGCGGGTCTTGATCTGCTTGCCACGACCCAGCGCGATGTGTCGCCGCGCCATCGCAGCATGAGAGCCGCCTTCGATCACTCCTGGCGCCTGCTTTCGGCCCGCGAACGCGGCATCCTCCGCCAACTGGCCGTCTTCCGCGGCGGCTGCACGGCCGAGGCCGCGGCGGTCGTGGCGGGGGCCAATCTGCTCGACCTAGCCGGCCTGGCTGATAAGTCGTGGCTGCGGGTCGGGGCGGACGGCCGCTACGATCTGCACGAACTGGTGCGCCAGTATTGCGCCGAGAAGCTGGCCGCCGAGCACGAACTTGAGACCGGTGAGACCCCCGACCAAGTCTGCGACCGGCACGCAACGCACTTTCTGGCGCATCTGACAGCGCAACAGCAGATCGTGTCTACGTGGCAAGACCGCTTCCAGCCGCTTTTACCTGATTGGGATAACTTCAGAGCGGTGTGGCGACATTGCGTCGAACGCGACCGGTTCGGGGATTTGGGCGTTCTTCTGACCCTCGTTAGCCGTCTCGACACCTCCGCGCATGTCCAGCTTCAGATGCTGGAAGCGCCGCGGCAAATGCTTCTGGCAACCCTGCGGTCGCGGCCGGCTGGCCCGGAGACCCCTGAGACTGCCCTCTTCCTGGCCCGACTCCTGGATCGCCGTTCCAGGTGTCATATGCAGATCGGCAAGCTCGCTCTGGCCGCGGCCGATGTGACGGCTGGCCTTGAATATCTGGACGGACTCCCCCAGACGCCGGGATTGGTCGAGGCGCGTTTTCACTTGCGGTTGACGCAGGCCGCGCTCTTGCCGGATCGCGGGGACTTCGCGGCGGCCCTCCAACTGCGACACGCGTTGTTGGCCGAGTTGCCCGCCATCCACACCCAACTCTGGCCCTACCAACCTGATCGCACGCTGCCCTACTGGCGCGCAGAAGTCACATCGGGGCTCTTCTATCCGCTCTTTCGGCTCGGCGAGTACGCGGAGGCAGAACGCGCCGCGCGGCAGGCGTTGGCGTGGTTTGCGACCATGCCGTGGGCGTGCAACGCAAACGCGCTGGCGAATCTGGGGGCACTCCACCACCTCCGCGGAGAATTCGACGAGGCGCTCCGGTTGGGGATCGAGAGCCTGCGTGCCAACCAAGCCCACGGACAGCAGGCGTTTGGCCTGATCTCGCTGCTGACCATGGCTCAGGCCGAGACCGCGTTGGGCCGGTTGGCGGATGCGCGCACCCATTATCATCAGACGCTTGCCGTGGCCCGCGCCCTGGGCCGCCCCGCCACGCTCGCGCGAAGCCTGGCCGGGTTGGCCGAACTTGAGTTGACGATGGGCCGGCCGGCCGCGGCCAAAGCGTTCTACGAGGAAATGCTCGCCCACTGCGCGCAGAACGGGCTGGAATGGGGAGAGCTTCTGGCGCTTGCCTGGGTTGGCCTGGGGCGGGCCGCGCTGGCCCTGGGCGATCCGGTCACGGCGGAAGCATCGTTCGGCCGCGCCTTGCGCTGTCACGGCCGTTTTGCGGTGACGACCCTGGACGCCATCGCCGGGTTGGCGCAGACGCAGGCCAGCGGCGGAGATGGCCTAAGCGCCGTCGAACTGTTGGCTCTCGTCACCGCCCATCCGGCCGCCAGCTTCCAGGTGCGCCAGCCGATGGCCCGGCTGCTGGCCGAGCTTGAAGCGATCCTGCCGGCGGCGCAGTTTGCCGTCGCGGCCGCGCGAGGTCGGGCGCGAGAGTTGGATGCGGTGGTGGCCGAACTGACTGGAACGCATGGGTAGGGTTGGGGCCGTCCACGAATGGCGGGCACGAATTCACGAATCATCTTCCGCGCAATTCAAGCATTCGTGGCGCATCCGCGGATAGTCAACACAACCTAACGTGGAGGAGCAATGAGCTTAGGACACGATCATCCCAACGTCCTCTTCATCCTGGTGGACGACATGGGCTACGGCGATTTCAGCGCGTTCAACGGCGGGCTGTCGAACACGCCGACCCTCGACGCGCTGATGCAGGAGAGCGTCTGCCTGACGCAACACTACACCGGCTCGCCGGTCTGCAACCCATCGCGGGCCGCGCTGCTGACCGGCCGCTACTCGCACCGCACCGGGTCGCTCGACACCCTGGAGTGGTGGGGGCTGGAGCGGCTGGCGCTGCGCGAGACCACGCTGGCCGATGCGTTCAAGGCCGCGGGCTACGCCACCGGGCTGGTGGGGAAGTGGCATCTCGGCGCGTTCGACCCGCGCTATCACCCGAACCGCCGCGGCTTCGATGAGGCGGTCTGCTTCCGCGGGGGGATGCACGACTACTACAACTGGCGGCTGGAGTTCAACGAGACGGTGCGCCGGGCCGATGGCCGCTACCTGACCGATGTGTGGGCGGCGGAGGCGGTCAAGTTCATTGATCGTCATGCGGCTGAGCCGTTTTTCCTGCACGTCACCTTCAACGCGCCGCACACCCCGCTCGAAGCGCCGCTGGACGAGATCAAGCCGTTCGCCGACACCGGAAAGTTCAACCTAGGCGTCAGCATGATCTACGCCATGATCCACCGCATGGATACCGGCGTGGCGGCGATCCTGGACGCGCTGAAGCGCAACGGGCTGGCGGAGAACACCATCGTCGTCTTCTGCAGCGACAACGGCCCGCAGTTCGGCGGCCAGGGCGAGCACGCGACGACGCGCTTCAATTGCCACTTCAACGGCGCGAAGGGCACGACCTACGAGGGCGGCATCCGGGCGCCGGCGATCATCCGTTGGCCGGCCGGCGGGCTGTCGGGCGGCCGGCAGATCACCGAAATGGCCCACATGACCGACTGGTTCCCGACCTTGCTCGCCGCCGCGGGGCTGGAGACGCCGGGACGGCTCAAACTCGACGGGGTGAACGTGCTCCCCGTCCTGCGCGGCGAGCCGGGCCAGGTGGAGACGCGGCGCTTCTGGCAATGGAACCGCTACGCGCCCGACGTCACCGGCAACGCGGCGATGCGCGACGGCGACTGGAAGCTCGTCCGCCCCGCGATCCGGGAGGCGATGGCGGTGCCGGACATCCAGTGGCTCCCGGTCTCGATGTATGCGCCGGAGTATTTCATCCACAACGGTATCTTCCGGCCGCCCTTCCCGCCCCGCGACGTGCCGCCGCCCCCGCCGGCCGAACTGTACAACATCGCCGAAGACCCGCTCGAACAGAAGAACCTGGCGGCGCAGTATCCCGACCAGGCCGCGCAGATGCTGCGGGCGTTGGAGACCTGGTTCGAAGATGTGGAGGCCGAGCGGGCGACGATCGCGGATGTCTAACTCAACTCGATCTGCGTCACCCACTTGACCCAGTTGTTGCCCAATTTCAGCGGGAACACGGCGCGCAGCGGGAAGCCGTGCGAGGGTGGCAACGGTTCACCCTGCCACTGGTAGGCCAGGAAATTGTCCCGCGCCAATGCCTCGTCGAGTGAGAAGAGCGTGGTGTAGCCTTCCACGCTGGTCAGTCGGACGCGTGACGCCTGCGCTTGTGGCCGGGCCAGCGCCAGGAGATCGGCAAAGGCTACCCCGGCCAGGTCGGCCTCATCGGTGAAGAAGCCGGGACAAGTGAGGCTCACATACGCCTGAACCACGGGCAGGCAGCGCACATCATCATAGCTCAGGCTCAGCGGTTGCTCCACCAGGCCGACCACCTCCAGCCGGTAGGTGGTCGGGTCAATCTCTTGAGCTCGCCCGGTGACATGCAGGCCGGTCGAAGGTTCCATTTTGGTGTAGCCGGGGTAGGGGATCGTGGTGGGGCGCACGACAGGACTGACGGCGCATGTGCGCCCCAAGCCCACCGGAGCCGGCGGCGACGCGGGCGTCGGGCTGAGGGTGGCTGGCGGCGGCGCGGGCGTCGGGTCAGAGAGGGCTGGTGGATTGGGCGGCAAGGCCGAACAGGCTGCCAGCAGGGTGAGCGCCTGGAAGGCTCCGGCCAGCATGACCCGGCGACTCACGGTCGCGGGCTTGGCCCCGCTGGTTGAGCCGTGACGGAGCTGGGTACGCAGCAGATGCGGCATGGTACACTCCATGAGACAGAATGGGTTGCTGGCGAGAGTATCGGTCAATCTGTCCCTGATTGTACCCCACAACTGCCGAATCTGAAATTGCGGCGCAGCTTCATTGGACCAGCGGCAAGTTGACCGTAAACACACTCCCCCGCCCGATCTCGCTCTCCACTTCGATCGTCCCGCCCTGTGCGGTCGTCAGTTCTTTGGCGATAGCCAGCCCCAGGCCGGCTCCAGGGCCGCTGCGGGCGACCTCGCCGCGATAGAAGCGCTCGAAGATGTGCGGCAGCACGTCGGGGGCGATCCCCGGCCCGGTGTCGCGCACGCTGATCTGCACCCAATCCCCGACCGCCGCACATGAGAGCGTGATGGCGGTTCCGGGCGTCGTGTGCATGTGCGCGTTATCTACCAGGATGAGCAGCACTTGTTTGAGCGCATCACGATCGCCGGCGGCCGACACATCGGGCAGCGGTTCGCCGCAAAGGGCGGCGCCAGGCGCCAGGCCCTTTGCCTGGCGACAGACATCTTCCAGCAGCGGTTTGAGCGGGATCGCATCGCGGTGCAAAGTTTGGCCGGCATCGGCGCGCGCCAACGCCAGCAGTTGGTTGACGAGGCGGATCAGCCGATCTACCTCCGCGGTCGTATCGGCCAGCACCTCGGCGCGCTCCGCGGGCGCGATGGGCGGGGTGCGCTGCAATAGCTCGACGTTGCCGCGCACGGTCGTCAGCGGGGTGCGCAGCTCGTGCGAGGCGTCGGCCACGAAGCGGCGCTGCGAGTCGAGCGCCTCTTCAAGCTGCCGATAGGCGGACGCCAACTCGGCCAGCATTTCGTTGAAAGTGGTCGCCAGTTGGCCCACCTCGTCCGCCGGCCCGATGTGCTGCACGCGGCG
>Ga0247840_10012313_pt1 | contig 10171 bp, 9 predicted proteins | sample LaCruzMarch2015__FD_192404 | JGI IMG/M metagenome (GOLD analysis project Ga0247840, IMG submission 192404) | Freshwater microbial communities from meromictic Lake La Cruz, Castile-La Mancha, Spain - LaCruzMarch2015_17m | ecosystem: Environmental > Aquatic > Freshwater > Lake | place: Spain...
TCACACAAAAAAGCGGCTAAAAAACACGCTTCTAAACCAGCTGCTGCTAAACACGAAGCTTCTGCTGCTAAATAATTATCCACGTTCTAACGAACGTATAATTAGATTAGAAACCGAGGGTTACACTCTCGGTTTTTTTATTTATAACTAGGGTAATTCATTTAGGCAATTGATTTACTTCAAACTATTTCCAAAATAATTTATCTTAATGCTAATAATTTAACCCCTTGAATAGAATTCTTTAATAAATAAATTCGCCTATTACGTGGCAAAATAAGCCTGCTTAACCAATTTATAGCACAATGAATTTAATTATATAAGAAATTTAACCAATTTAATTTAAATGGAAACGATTTATGCAAAAATTTCCTATGACTCCCAACGGAGCAAAATTACTCCAAGAAGAACTTGCACGCCTAAAAAGTATCGAGCGCCCACGTGTAATCCAAGCTATTGCTGAAGCACGCAGCCACGGAGATCTCTCTGAAAATGCCGAATATGATGCGGCTAAAGAAAAACAAGGTTTTGTTGAGGGACGGATTGGCGAAATTGAGTCTAAATTATCTCAAGCGCAAATTATTGACCTAAGTACCGTTGATAGTAATGGCAAAATTGTTTTTGGTGCAACGATTGCTATTCTTGATTTAGAAAGCGATGATGAGATTAGTTACCAAATTGTTGGTGATGATGAGGCCGATGTAAAAGTAGGTAAAATCTCAGTCAATACCCCTGTTGCGCGGAGCCTAATTGGCAAACGCTGTGGTGACGTAGTTGAAGTACGCGTACCCAATGGCGTAAAAGAATATGAAATAATGGCGGTCAGCTTTTAATTCGATAATATGGACAAAAACCTCAGACTATAAACTGAGGTTTTTACTTAACAACATCTAGCTACAGCGAATGATCCTAAAAACGGCAGTTAGCGCCCCAGATCATCGAGCTATTTTGCACTAGATTCTCGTTATAACCCCATTATTAATTCACATTTTTGCCACACTCATTCATATGCTCAATAATTTCAGATAACCTTAAACAACTAGCATTATTGGGTTCGCTCATTAAATATGCGCTATAAATCTCTTCATTACACTTTGCTGTCGATGGTTTACTCTTTTTTCTCATATTAACTCCACGATGTTATGTTTTTAGCAATCATAATATCATATCTGTTGTCAATGCGTAAGTTCTAATATATTTATGGCGCAGCAAAACTATACAGGTTGGAAATCATGTCTGGCATGGAATGAGTTCAGTAAAAATACGAAACTGATTAAATCAATCATGTAGCGTGATTGGGTTATTTTACCGTGATATTTAATTCAATTGGTATAACTATTTAACCGCGTTATAAGCTAATTTATTAAATAAATTGAACTAATCAAATGGAGGTGGTAAACTAATCAATCCTAGATAGGATATTGATGTTATTAAATATATATGCCAACTAATTAACAATCTCATTTTGCGCTGCAGCAAATTATATCTAGGCTGAAATTTCAAGATAACTTATAATTACCCCAGCAAAAAATCATGTGGTCTAGGTAAACTATTTACCATTTAAATAACAATCCAACTGACGAAAATTAGTGCGGATAAAGTTACTTGAGCCACTAACGTTTACAAGGAAATATAATGAGTAATCGTCTAGAACAATTAAAAAATAATTTAAGCGCTGATATCTTTAATAATTATGTATTAGCATTATCTGAAGAATATTTAAATAAGCACTCAGTTGCTGAAATAATTGCTGATTGCAACCTGATGGCAGGTTTAAACTCAAGCAATGAATATGCCATTGCCATTAATGATGGTGAACAGACCTCAGATAATATTTGGCAAATTAAGCTCTTGCGTTATAACGACACGGTAAGTTTATCGCGCGGATTACCAATTATTGAAAATTTTGGCTTTAAATTATTAGATGAAAAACCCTATAAAATCAAACTATCTCAAGATGAGAAAATTTATATCTGCGATTTTGGCGTAGAGGTTCCTGCGGGGTTAATTAGCAAAATCAATGATCCAGAATTAATTGAAAAACTAAAAACTGCAATTGTAGCCGCATTTACCCGTCAAATTGAAAGTGACAGCCTGAATAAATTAGTTTTACATGGTGGACTTAGCGCGCGTCAAGTATCATTAATTCGCGGAATTGTAAAATACATGGCACAAACTAATTTGCCATTTTCAGCCAGTTATATCAGCGATTGTTTAAAAAAATATGCGAATATTAGTGGTCAATTATTTGGTCTATTTGAAGCCAAATTCTGCCCTCGTCATCATTCTGCCGTTCAAGTCAGTGAAGTTCAACAATTAATCACTGCCGAATTAAATAAAGTTGAAAACATTGCCGAAGATCAAATTCTAAAAGCCGCATTTTCAGTAGTTAATGCAATGTTACGCACCAATTACTATCAAACCCTTGCCGATGGTACACATAAACCATATATCTCATTCAAATTAGAATCAGCCAAGGTTTTAAATTTACCTAAGCCTTATCCGTTATATGAAGTATTTGTTTACTCATTACGCTTTGAAGCCATCCATTTACGTGGTGGTAAAGTTGCACGTGGTGGACTACGCTGGTCAGATCGCAAAGAAGATTTCCGCACCGAAGTATTGGGACTAGTGAAAGCTCAAATGGTTAAAAACTCGGTGATTGTGCCAACTGGTTCAAAAGGTGGTTTTGTATGTAAAAAACTCCCTGATATTAAGAACCATGAAGCCTATATGGCTGAGGGAATTGCGTGTTATAAACAATTTCTTTCAGGATTATTAGACATTACCGATAATTTAGTTAATGGACAAATTGTTCATCCACAACAAGTTATTCGTTTAGATGATGACGATCCGTATTTAGTTGTAGCCGCCGATAAAGGTACCGCAACTTTCTCAGACTTTGCCAATGAAATGTCGCTAAAATATAACTTCTGGTTAGGCGATGCCTTTGCATCGGGTGGTTCAGTTGGCTATGACCACAAAAAAATGGGAATTACCGCCAAAGGGGCGTGGGAAGCGGTTAAACGCCACTTCCGTCATCTAGGAATTGACACCCAAACGCAAGATTTCAGCGTAATTGGAATTGGTGATTTAATGGGCGATGTGTTTGGGAATGGAATGTTATTATCTAAACATATCAAATTAATCGCAGCTTTCAATCATATGCATATTTTCCTTGATCCAAATCCAAATGTGGCAGATAGCTATGCTGAGCGCCTACGCATGTTTAATTTACCGCGTTCAAGTTGGGCTGATTATGATACAAGCACGATCTCAGCAGGTGGTGGAATCTATTTACGCTCAAGTAAAACCATTCCATTAACTGCCGAAGTTAAACAATGGTTGGGCGTGACTGTCAATGAAATGGCACCAACCGAATTAATCAACTTAATTTTAAAAGCTAAAGCTGATTTATTATATAACGGCGGAATTGGAACTTATATTAAAGCTGAGAGCCAATCCAATGAAGAAGTAAAAGATAAAGCCAATGATAATTTACGCGTAAATGGTAAAGATTTACAAGTTCGCGTGGTTGGTGAGGGTGGTAATTTGGGCGCAACGCAATTGGGGCGGATTGAATTTGCCATCAATGGTGGAAATATCTGTACCGATGCCATTGATAATTCAGCTGGGGTTGATTGCTCCGATCACGAAGTTAATATCAAAATTCTATTTGCGGCAATTATGCAAAAAACTGGTATGACTGAAGCTAAACGCAATGAGATTTTAGAATCAATGACCGAAAATGTTGGTCAATTAGTTTTACGCGATAATTACTTACAAACCTTGGTTTTACGTACTGCGGGCTATCGTGCACGCTATACTTTACCGAATCATCAAATTTTCATGAATAAGCTGGAAAAATCTGGTGAATTAGACCGTAAGATTGAATTCTTACCTAGTGATGAAGTAATTAATGAACGGATGCAAGAGAATAAAGGTCTCACTTCACCTGAGATGTCAGTATTATTAGCTTACTCTAAAATGTCATTAGACCGTGAAATCCTTAAATCATCTTTGGTAACTGATCCAGATTTCAATGATTTATTAATTAGTTATTTCCCAACTCATTTGCAAGAAAATTATAAAGAGTATATTCTAACTCATTATTTACGTAAAGAAATTATTGCCAATCAACTTGCCAATTTAGTGGTAAATCGAGCTGGAATGACTTTCATTTCACGCTTTACCGATGAGTTTAGTGCACCATTACCAGAAATTATTAAATCTTGGTGGATTGCTTATAACCTACTTGATGCACAACACCTTTATGCACAAGTTGAAACCTTAGATAATAAAATTGATGCGGAAATCCAATTAAGACTTTATGTTGGTATTGAAAAAGCCGTTGAACGCCTATGTCGTTGGATTTTACGTTATGTTAAAGACTTGACTAGTGCAAGTGCAATTATTAGCAAATACAAAGGTCATGTTACCGCATTAGAAAAACACATGGGGCAACTAATTAAGAGTGAAGAATATCCTGATGTCCGCGAAGAAGAAAGTTTATACCTAGCTAATAATGTACCAACTGAATTGGCGACCGTTATTTCTCGACAAGGTTATTTACCACAAGTGATGGACATTGTTTGGCTTGCATTAGAACATAATCTCGACTATGGTTTAGTAGCGCGCAATTACTTTATCGCGGGACGCTTATTACAAGTTGACTGGATGCGTAAGAATGTATTATTGCTATCACGTGGCAATAAATGGCAAGCTCTGGCGCGCTCGGCATTATTAGCCGATATCTTCAAACTTTATCGTTCAACCATGCTGTCAGCGATTAATACCACTAATGGTGATACTTTGGCATGGATGGAAGCTAATCAAGATAAAATTAATAAAGTTAAAACTATCTTGGAAGAGCTCCAAAGTTACAAAGTACTTGATTTAGCGATGTTATCCGCCGCAATTCGCGAGTTTGGGCATATTTTAGTCGATTAAGCATTTAATCTGATATAAAATGAAAGTTCGGGTTTTTACTCGGACTCTCATTTTGTAACCTAAATTACCATACAATTAAAAGTGTTCATGCTAATGCAAAACCATTTACATCCTGAGTATTTATTTTCATCAACCATATGCTTTATAATACAATTTGTATCACTTAAATCTGTAATACCACGAAATCCCTTCAAATTTCCTGCACTATAAAGAGGAGCACACATGTCCCAAATTGGAACTAGTGAAAGACTAATCATTCGACGCTTAGATTTAAACGATGCTGCATTTATTTTTCAACTCCTCAATCAAGAATCATGGCTGAAATTTATCGGCGATAAACAAATTTATAATTTAGCCGCTGCCACAAAATATCTCATGGATGGCCCCTTGAGCATGTATCAACAACATGGTTTTGGCTTATTTGCCGTTGAACGCAAAGCAGATGGTCTTACAATTGGTTTGTGCGGTTTAATTAAGCGCGCTGAACTTGTCGATGTGGATATTGGCTTTGCTTTTTTAGATGAATTTTCTGGCTGCGGTTATGCCTATGAAGCAGCGCTTTTAATTAAAGATTACGCCATAAATAATTTGAAATTAAAGCGCTTAGTCGCAATTGTAAATCCAGATAATCAGCGTTCCATTAAACTCTTAGAAAAAATTGGTTTACATTTTGAAGCGCTAATTTGCCTGAGCCAAGATAAACCGTGTTTAAACCTAATGGCGCTTAATTTTGAAATTTAACCAAGGAAACAAACCCATGCCAAAAATAAAAATTACAGCACTCTACGTTTATCCAGTTAAATCTCTAGCTGGAGTTAAAGTAAACTACTTGAAATTTGATCGGTTTGGACCCGAATTTGATCGGCGCTGGATGATAGTCGATGAGCAAGGAAACTGTTTAACCCAGCGTGAAATTACAAAAATGGCATTAATTAAGGTTAATTTAGATGCCGAATATTTATACTTAAGCTATGCAGATCAAATATTTAAATTAGAATTATGCGCCGCCAAATTACCAATTATGGCGCAAGTTTGGAAACATCGTGGTGAGATGCTCGACTGTGGCGATTCGGTGGCGGAGTTTTTGAGTGCCATTCTCAAGATTAAGTGCCGCTTAGTTACAATAAACTCACAACATACTCGAGTAAGCTCAGATGTTGGATCTCCAGCCATTAGCCTCGTTGATGCGCGCCAAGTTCTAATTGCGTCAACTGAATCGCTCGCTTGGCTCAACCAAAAATTAGCTGAAAATGATAGCGCTCCGATTAACATAAATCGTTTTCGGGCAAACATTATTCTATCGGGTGGACAAGGAGCTTTTTATGAAAATTTATGGCAAAATTTAACCATCGGTGAAATTAATTTACGCCGTGAAAAAGCCTGTGGGCGCTGCATGATAATTACCACCGATCAAGAAACTGGTCAACTGAGTAATAACCTCCCCTTAAAAATCTTAGCCAAATATAATCGTGATGATAAACAAAAAGGTGCCGCCTTTGGAACTTATTTTAATGCGCAAAATTTAACGGGTAGCCTATATCAGGACGATATAATTAAAATTCATACATACACCGATTTAATCAAGCCAGATAATATACGATGATACACCACCAACTCACAGATTTTGCATACCAAGTCATACAAGCGCCAATGGCGGGAAATTTTCTATTAAATACAGTAAGAACTAGTTATTTTTAAAGTATCAAACTCCAGCGAATAAATATTTATAATCGCTCCTAACTACGCAAGGCACTTACATGACCAAACTCAAAACTGGGAACGTATTAGATTTTAGCCTGTTGTTACTCGTAGCAATCGTGTGGGGAACTAGTTACGGTATCGCCAAAACCGCAATTTTATATTATCCAATTCTGGGGTTTATCGCGCTACGTTTTATCTTAACTTGCATTATATTTTCACCTGCTGGCTTTAAGTTAAGTTATCAACAATTAATTTCAAGTCTGAAAATTGGGATACCGCTAGGATTGATTTTATTGGCAATTTTTATCGCAGAAACTTATGGATTAGCGCATACCAGCGCATCCAATTCGGCATTTCTAATTAGTTTATATATCGTGTTTACACCATTTATTCAGTGGGCTATCTTGAAAGAACGTCCTTCTCGGCGTATGATTATCGCAACAATCCTATCACTCTTCGGTGCCTTTTTATTGAGTGTCAAAGCACAAGAATCTTTTCAATTTAACCTTGGCGACTGGCTAATTATTTTAGCCGCAGCTTTACGCGAAATCTAATCCATTGCTACGTTGCAGACTAATTGGCTAAAAGATCCCTGAGTCAATTCACTAAAAATAAATGGAAATAGCTCACTAATGGTAAAATAAGAATCTAAATGACTCTTATAACTTTTATTTTAAGGAAATAATTATGAACAAACGAATTATTTTAATCGCTGGAATGACGCTAACTCTAATTGCATGTGCAAATAATGGAACTACTCCAAACAATAATTCGCTAACTACTTATGATAATCAACCAGACAGCCCAACAGTTAACTCACGGGCGGCAAGCAGTGAAGAATTTCCAGAAGAAAATCAGCTTACCCCAAAAAATTAATTCAATTAGTTTGTGGTTAATTGTTTCATAATCTAAAAGTTGGGCTGGATTGTAATTCTTGCCTCGAAGGAGCTAATTAAGTTGTATAATACCCAGTATTTACAAGAAATTTGTCAACAGTGTTAAGTTATTGGGCTAAAATATCACGAGAAGTGTAGCCAACTAGAGAGGTGGTTTATGTCGAAATTAAAACTAGGTGCTTTATTAAGCATTATAGGCACTGCAGCTTTTGCAGATAGTGGAACTTATGTTGGGGTTAGTGCTGGTTATGGCACAATTAATAGCTCAACCACCAATGGATTTAGCTTTGTTGATGGAGCAGGCAGTAAAAGTGGTGGAACAATGGCTGGTGGAATTTTTGCTGGTTATGATTTTAATCGTTATCTCGGTATCCAAGCCGATTATGATTATATTGCCAATGTAAATTATACAACTGGCAATAATCCGTCAACTGGAACCCAAGGTTCAATCAATGCCAGTCAACAAATTTTAGATTTAGGTATCGTTGGCCATTTACCATTTGGCTTATTTGCTAATGCTTTGAGTGGATTGTCGATCTTTGGAAAATTAGCGGTTGGTTATACCACAACTAGTTTTAATGGTGGAACCGTTGTTTCCACTGGCTCAGCTGGACAAAATTCAGTATCAGTTCCGAGTAATGCATCAAGTATGGTACCCGTGTTGGGTCTTGGTGCTGAGTATGGCTGGAACACCGTTGGATTACGTGCCGAATATGATTATATTGGTAATACCACAGTCACCAACAATAGCCAGACGCTAATGAACACAAACAATGGATTAGTACTCCTTTCAGTTTTTTACCATTTTTAAGAATACACTATGAAAAAAATTCTAATTATTGCTGACCCATTAGCTAATTTTAATATTGCGGGTGACTCAACTTATTTACTGATGTTAACTGCCAAAGACATGGGCTTTCAACTCAGTTATTGTGCGCCTGGCGAAATTTATGCGCGCGGAAATCAAACCTTTGCCAATGTTTGTGAATTAGAATTAGCTCACGGTGTGAGTGAAATTTACTCGACTAAAGATTGGTTTCAAGTGGTTGAACGTTTAAACGCGGTTAACTTAACTCATTTTGATGCTATTTTAGTCCGCAATGACCCACCCTTTAATTTAGAATATTACTATTTAACTCAGATTCTTGAACTAGCCGAGCGCTCAGGAGTTAAAGTATTAAATAAACCCAGTGCCTTGCGCAACTTCAATGAAAAATTAACCATTTTAAATTTCCCTGAATTAATTACCCCAACCTTGGTGAGTAAAAATAAACAAGTTATCTTAGATTTTATTTTAGAACATGGTGTCTGCGTTGCCAAGCCAATTGACATGATGGCTGGGCGTGGAGTATTTCGGATTGCCAATGATGATCCGAACCAAGGAGCAATTTTAGAATCTTTAACCGATTATTTCACACAAACGATTATGGTACAGAAATTTATTCCAGAAGTAATTCACGGCGATAAGCGAATTTTTATTATCGATGGCAAGATTGTTGATCATTGCTTATATCGAATCCCACAAAATGGGCAAATTCGTGGTAATTTAGCCGTTGGCGGACGGGGTGAAGTGCATCCATTGAATGCAGAAGATTATCGCATTGCCGAAGAAGTTGCCAAATGGTTGAAACAAAATGAGATTTTAATTGCTGGAATTGATGTAATTGGAACCTGTTTAACCGAGGTTAATATTACTAGTCCAACCGCGATGCAACAAATTTATCAGCAAGCAGGGGTTAATGTTGCCGAATTAATTTTAAAGACTATTTAATTATTGATGTCTGATGATCATGCAATTATTTCCTTTCTAGAGTTAAATAAATTGCATAAAAGAGGTTGAATAGACCTCTTTTAATTATTGCAGTCAGTATGCTGCTTTATTGCATTAGATCTACTTTTGGAGCATTACACTGAATTGAAAGATTTAGTTATTTAGGATTGAGAATGAACGATACACATACCAGTAAAGCCATCTTAACGGCATTTGTTGGTAATTTATCAATTGCATTGGCCAAATTAATTGGCTTTTTATTTACCGCTTCATCCGCAATGTTGTCTGAAGCTGTGCATAGTTTTGCCGATAGTGCCAACCAAATTTTATTATTTGTCGGCAATAAACGCGCCTTAATTCGCGGCAATCACAAATTTAACTTTGGTTATGGCAAAGAGGAATTCATATTATCTTTTATGGTTGCCATTGTTTTATTTATGTTTGGAGCAATTTTTTCAATCTATGAGGGAATTCATCAAATATTACACCCACAACAAATTAGAAATGTTGGTTGGGTCTTAGCCATTTTGGTATTTGCAATCGCAGTTGAGGGATATTCATTACTTCAAGCCTATAAAGCTAAAAAAAGTAAAGATGGATTTTTTAAATATCTACGTAAAACCTCGGACTCAGCCACAGTGGTGGTGATTATTGAAGATACCGCGGCCTTATTGGGTTTAGGTTTTTCATTTATTTTCATTTTACTGGCTTATCTAATTAATCCCGTGTTTGATGGCATTGGTGCAGTAACTACGGGAGTTATTTTAGGTTTATTAGCCTTACTCTTAGCTTTTGAATTATATAAATTATTGGCCGGTGAAAGTTTAAGTGCTGCCGAAACCTATAAACTCCGCCA
>Ga0247840_10012316_pt1 | contig 10170 bp, 8 predicted proteins | sample LaCruzMarch2015__FD_192404 | JGI IMG/M metagenome (GOLD analysis project Ga0247840, IMG submission 192404) | Freshwater microbial communities from meromictic Lake La Cruz, Castile-La Mancha, Spain - LaCruzMarch2015_17m | ecosystem: Environmental > Aquatic > Freshwater > Lake | place: Spain...
AGGTAACAGGCGGCGAGCCCGTGGCGATAAAGTCCGGTTTCGATGCGGAAGACCTGATCGGCGACTTCCAGGATGGCGGGGGACGACATGGCGGCTCCTTCGGGGCGTGGGGGTTGGGTCAGGCCGGAGATTCTAAATCGAGGCGACGTGCGGTAGCGCACCGCGCCCTGGATTTTTGTATCATCGGGCGCACAATGAATCTTGAGTATAGAAAAAACCCGGAGGACCGACCATGAACGAAGCCGCCATCGGCACCCTGTCTCAACTCAACGCGGCGCCGCGCGAGCGCGTCGACGTCGACGTCGACATCAACGCGATCACCCTGGAGCAACCCTGGGAATGGCTCCGCAAGGGCTGGGCGGATCTGCGCCGCGCCCCCGGCTTCAGCCTGACCTACGGGGCCGTCTTCGTCGCCATCAGCCTGCTCATGACCCTGGGCCTGCTGGCCGACGGTCTGTTCTTCATCGTCCCGGTACTGGTCGCCGGCTTCTTCCTAGTCGCGCCCATGCTCGGGATCGGGCTCTACCAGATCAGTGCGAATCTGGAGACGGGCGCGCCGGTGCATTTCTGTCAGGCGCGCGAGGCGTGGCGGCGCAACGCGGTCCAACTCGCGGCCATGGCCCTGGTCCTGGTGTTTATGATGCTGGTGTGGATGCTCGCCGCGATCCTGGTGTTCGCCCTGTTCTTCGACAACCCGGTGCCGACCTGGGAGCGCTTCATCCCGGTCGTCTTTCTGTCCGGGGAGAACAACACCTTCGTCCTGGCCGGGGTCCTGGTCGGCGGCGCGATCGCCGCCTTCACCTTTGCCATCAGCGCGGTGACCGTGCCCATGCTGATGGACCGGCCGGCGGTGGACGTGATGACCGCCATGCGCACCAGTGTCGCGGCGGTGCGGCGCAACTGGCAGCCGATGGGCCTGTGGGCGGTGCTCATCGTGCTGTTCGTGGGGCTCGGCATCCTCACCTGGTTCATCGGTCTGCTGGTCGCCATGCCACTGATCGGCCACGGCACCTGGCACGCGTACCGCGACTTGGTGCCGCGGGACTGACGAGTTAAGGATGAGGGATGAGGGATGAGGGATGAAGGGGGGGACTGGCGGGTTGCGTTCAGTCTTGGGGGTCGAAGGTGTAGCCGAGCATTTCGATGTCCCGCTGGAAGTGGCGGGCGATCAGGTCGGCGGTCTCGTCGGTGTAGTAGCTGCGGTAGTCGTTGGACCTGTCGGTCGCCTGGCGGGCGTGGGGCAGGGCGGGGGCAGGGATGCCGATGCGGGCGCAGGCGGTCGCAAAATCGGCGTGCAGATGCTCGTAACGGCCGATGAAGTCGACTGCCAGGTTGCCGTGCAGGTCGATCAGATAATCGCTCTGCCACTCGATGGAGGTATCCAGGTGGTACTGGTAGGGGCGTTGCGGGTCCAGCTTCCAGCGCAGGAAGTCCGCGAAGCTTTCATGGCCGTCCAGTAACCGGGGCCGCTCCCGGCGGATGTGGTGAAAGGAGCTGACCTGCAGGTCCCAGGGGTTGCGTACGAAGGCGAACTTGAAGAGTTCATCGAAGAACTCCTTGGGCAGCATCTCCTTCGCGGCCACGACCTTGGCGTGGCGCGGGAACTTGCTGCCCAGACGGTGACCGCTCAGGTGACTGAAGCGGCTGCACAGGAACATGGGCCAGTACCAGGGGTCGGCCCAGCGCCGCCGCTCCAGGGCGGCGCGCACGCTGGTGCCGCCGGTCTTGGCGATATGCACGAAGAGGAAGCGGTGTTTGACGGAAAGCAGCATGGTGTGGATTCTACATGGTGTGGATTCTATCCGCGCCACAGGCCGGGCGCCTGCCCGGACTGCCGCCTTTTCTTGCGTAACCACGGCGTGGACCCAGGGCTCGACGACTTCCTGTCCCGCGCCCACCTGCTCGACCTGGAGACCGGCCCCAATGGGGCCATGCGCAAGGTCGCTCGCACCGCCATCGCCCCACTGCCATTGAGTGGAGCCGCATTGGCGGACCGCGTTCCCTCCGACTGGAGTCCAAGGCTTCAGCCTTGGCGCCCCCCCAAGGCGATTCAGTCCTGCTCTGCGATGCGCGGGGCGAGAGACCCGCGCCGGGCTTAACCGAACGGCATTGCGTTAGCGATCCCGCGGTCTGCCATCCGGCGCGGCGACCGGGGCGCGCAGTTCGGGCGGCAGTTCCAGTGAGATCGAGTCCGCCCAGGCGATGAACTCGGCAAGACCGACACCGTGGCGGTCGTCGGCGCCGAAGCGCCGTTTGATGGCCTCGGTGATGAGGGTGAACCGGCCGAAGGTCGCCGCGGCGGGAAAGGTCGCGGCATCATCGGCGTCGATGCTCGCCGGTTCGATGCCGAGGGAGAGGGCGGCGAGCTTCCAGGGGGAGGCGGACTTGATCCGCTGCCAGTAGGCCCACCTGGGGGGCTTGGTGGTCGGTCGCGTTGGTTGGTCGCAGTCGGGGCCCGACCGGGCGCCTCCCGACACGGGCTTGAACGGGGCTTTGGATACCCGCAACGGCTTGTCGTTGCTCACTGGCTGCGCTCCTTCTCGATGCAGTTCTCAGTCAATCGGTGGGGGCGGGGCGCGGCCGGGGCGTCGGTGCGGGCCCTGCCCGAGACCCGGCCGAGGGCCCGCCGGGCCTCGCGTTCGGGAACCGTCCAATTTACTCGATCCGGGGGCGGCGGGGTACCGCGGTGATGGCCCGCACCGGGCGGGGTATCTGAACGCCGGGCCCCGCTCACCCGCGGGGCCGCGCCGCACTGGGGTGCGGCGTTCCCGGCGACGACTGGAAAAGGCTGCGCGCCGCAACCATTTCAAAGGTCCGCTTGGGCGCTGATTGGATGACGAGATCATGACCACTGATACCGGAAAACCTGTCTGGTTCATCACCGGTTGTTCGACCGGTTTCGGGCGCGAACTGGCGCTCCACACCCTGCGTTTGGGCTACCCGACGGTGGTCACCGCGCGCCACCCGGCCCAGGTCGCGGAGCTCGTCGCCGGTCACGCGGACCTGGCCCTGGTCCTGCCTTTGGACGTGACGGTCCCCGCGCAGATCGCGGCCGCGGTCGCCGCCGCGCAGGCGCGGTTCGGGCGGATCGACGTCCTGGTCAACAACGCCGGAGTCGGTTATTTCGGCTCCCTGGAGGAGAGCGACCAGGACGCGGTGCGCGCCATGTTCGAGATCAATGTCTGGGGCCTGGCAGCGATGACCCGCGCCGTGCTCCCGGGGATGCGGCAGCGCCGCGGTGGGACTGTGGTCAATCTCTCGTCCGTGGGGGGGCTCGCGGCCTTTCCGGCCTTGAGCTTCTATAACGCCTCCAAGTTCGCGGTCGAGGCCCTGTCTGAGGCGCTGGCGCAGGAGGTCGCGCCGCTCGGCATCAAGGTGCTGCTGGTCGAGCCCGGGCCCTTCCGGACCGACTGGGCAGGGCGCTCGGCGGCCCAGGCGCAGCGCTCCATCCCGGACTATGACGCGACCGCCGGGGCGCGCGTGGCGATGATCCGCGGCTACAGCGGTCAGCAGCCGGGCGATCCGCGGCGCGCGGCCGCGGCGATCGTGCAGGCGGTCGAGGCGCAGGACCCGCCGCAACGGCTGCTGCTGGGTCGGATGGCGTTGGACGCAGTGACCGCCAAGCTGGCGGCGATGACGCGGGAGTTCGACCAGTGGGCCGAGGTCAGCGTCGCTGCCGATTATCCGCCGGGCGAGTTGTAGGGCGCTCCCGGCACGCCGGACCTTTGTCGTGGCGTCCGGCGGTCGGTGCCGGTGCGCCGGTCCGCAGACAACGTTGCGGACGGGGCGAATGCCCCGTCCGGCAGGGTAGCGCTGCGCCCGGTCAGCGTGCGTCCTTCCCGCCCGCGCCGCCGACCCCCAGCCGCCGCGCCTGCGTCGCCAGGGCCTCGTCCACGATCAACTCGAAATAGTGTCGGCGGTCCGGCTCTATCGCCCCCACCGTATCCCCGTCCCAGTCGCGCACCGGGGCGTGGCGCAGCAGCACCCAATGCATCAGGGCGTCGTCGTCGGTATAGCTGCCGATGAAGAACAGGCTCTCCTGGGCGCCCGGGTCGGACAGCCGCAGTTGACCCATGGGTAATTCTTCCTGGAGCTTGAGGAAGGCGGTCTCGTCGAGTTTGACGCCGTTGACGTTGTAGGGCAGCAGGTCGCGCCCCGGGCCGGCGCGCTCCCCGCCGATGGCGTCGCGCACCACGGCCACGCGAAAGGCCCCGTTGGCGGGCCGGAAGCCCGAGCGCAGCAGCAGCCCGGAGCAGGAGGAGAGCCGGTCCGCCTGGTTGATGGCGCTGGAGATCATGATGCGGCGCCCCTCGTCGTAGAGGAAGTTCGGCTCCCGACGCGAGAATGAGATGCCGATCCCCAACTCCAGGTCCGGCAGCCCCAGTTGGTGGTTCTGGGCGTTTTGCACCTTGACCACCTGAAGGATCTTGCGCGCCAGGCGGCAGGCGCGGGCGACCGCCAGCCCCGGGCCGTCATCGACATATTCGTAGAGTGCGAGGATCACGGCGTCACCCTCCACGAACAGCTTCTCGGCCTCGAACTCCGGCAGGAGGCGATTGACCGGATCGAAAAAGTTCAGGCTGAAGTGGGAGGCGGGGTTGAGCCCGCGGGCGCGCAGTTCCTCGGTGATCAGGGTGGAGCCGCGCACGTCGGCCTTGAGCACCGCGTGGGAGCGGATGCGCCGCGTCTGGGGGCCGCCCTCGCCGCGACAGTGAAACTCGTGCAGGCTGCCGTTGGAGCGCGACAGCCGGGCCTCGTCGTCGGTCTCCAGCAGGCGGATCGCGTCCAGGGTCTCGAAGGTCTTGTAGGCGAGCTTGAGATCCCGGCGCAGCGTCAGGAAGTCGACCAGATAGTGGCCGATGAGTTCCAGGGCCGCGGCCGGCGTCTGGCGCAGGCGCAGCGCCTGCAGTCGCTCCAGGGTCTGGAGCACGGCCAGCGGATCGGGACCGCCGCGCAGGGCGGCCAGGCGCTGCTCCAGCCGCCGCCGGGTCAGGCGGCCGTCCGCGTAGTCCAGGACCAGGGACAGCGGGAGCGATCGACCCAGTTGGGTGCGCAGGCCGGGCAGGGCATAGGTGATCTCGATTGCCCGCCGCCGCCCCTCGTCCTGGAGCCCGGCCGCCAGTTGTTCCAGCAGCTCGCGCCGAAAACGCGACCAGTCCGGGGGCGGTGGGCGGGCGGGGGCGGCCGGGGTTTGGGACCTGACCAGGGCCTGGGTCTCACCGGTCCAGTTGTGCTGCTCGGTTCCGGGGTCCAGCAGCAGGCGCAGATTGGCCGGCTCGTCCAGCCAGGAGGTCAGGCCCTGTTGATACTCCTGCCGCGCGACGAATCGCTCCAGCAGGATCTCGGTGGCGACGAAGCCGCGCAGTTGGCCCTGATCCCGGCGCTCCTTGGGGTGGCCGGGGGGCCGGGCCGGGGGCGCGTCCTCAGCGCCTTCCCCGTGGCCCGTCATCCACCCCGGCAGCCAGGGCGCGAAGGTCTGGGTCAGACACCGCCCGGTCTGGGCCAGCCAGTCGCCGATGGCGGGCCCGGCAAGCCAGCCCAAGGGGTAGTCGGCGGCCAAGCCCAGCCCCTCCCCGGGGTCGGGGATCAGCAGGATCGGGTTGAACAGCAGGGTGTCGGTGACCGGCCACGCGGCACCGAGCACCGCGCTGCGGGCGTTCTGCAGGCGCGTGCTCTCCAGCTTGCGGACCTCGCGGAACAGGAGCTGTCCGACGCGCCGCTGGATGCCCTGGGCCTGGCGGGTCACCAGCACCAGTTGCTCATGCAGGTCGGTGCTGAGCGCCGCGTCCGTGGCCAGGTCGGACTGGAGTTGCGTCTTGAGCGTCTCCTGCAATGAGTGGGTCTCTGCCGCCACCAGTTGCAGCAGGTATTTGAGCACGGCGAACTGGAGCAGCAGCGCGTTGTCGCGGGGGCCGCGGCCGGGGTGACGCTCCAGGGCGCAGTCGAACAGTCGCAGATAGGTGTCACGCAGGGCCGCCAGGTCCTCGGCGCCGACCAACTGCTCCGGGATGCGGCGTGAGAGGCTGGCCGCGTCCTCGCGGACCAGCTTGCGGATCGTCTCCCCGGCCTGGGTACGGAAGCGCGGGCTCAACAGACAGTCGATGTGCGCGTTGTCGATGCCCTTGCCGAAGGCCGCAAGCGAAATCGCCCAGGGGTCGGGACGGACCAGGGGTGCGAGGACTTCGGCAGGGCTGGGACGCCAGGGCATAGTGATCGGGGGGGCGGGTCCGGGGGCGGTGGTGAAGGGACCAAGGCGTTCGCGTGGCGTCGTTGGGTGAATCCGGGGTGCACCAATGCGGTCAACGGGGGATCATACCGGTTTCGACCACTGCCGGTCGCCGAAATGCCCGGCCCCTTGGATCGGCCGCGGTGCCGCCGTCCCCACCAGTTGGTGCACCAGTCTATGTCACACCAGATGCCCTGTGCCGTCCCCCGGTCCCGCCCCTGGCCCGCGTGGGTGTTGCTGTTGCTGGCCCTGTGCCCGCCCGCCGGGCCGGTGCGCGCGGCCGAGGGGGCGGCCGGGCGCGAGGCCATGGCCGATGCGATGTCGCGCATGATGGAGTCCATGGGGCTCCTGGGTGCCGGTGCCGGGGCGCCCAACCCGGCAAGCGGCGGGGGCTCCTGGGACCAGGCGGCCGAGGTGGGCAAGCGGATGCTGGAGGGGCGCGGCTTGCCCCTGACCGCGGCCGGGCTCGAGGGCCCCTGGGAGGCGGCCGGGGGTGGGCTCCTGATCGTGCAGGGGGGCAACTACCGGCTCTACGCCCCTAACGGCGGCTACGTGGACGGGGTCATCCAGGTCATCGGGCAGCGGGTGCGGATGGGCAGCCGGCGGGCGGGGTTCGCCTTCGAGTTCGAGTACGCCCTGGACCAGGGGCGGTTGGCCCTGCGCGATGCCCGCGGCCAGGTCTATCTTTATCGCCGGTTGGTGCTGGATGGCGGGGGCTGAGTGAGCCAGGACGACGACTCGGGCCGCTGGCGCACCCTGGGCCTGGAACTGATCGGCGAGGCCCGGCCCCTGCCGACGCTGGGCTGCGGCGCCTTGACGAACAGTCTCCCTCCGGCTCAGGCCGGCGTCAGGGTCTCGACCTCGAAGCCGACCAGGGTGCGCCGCTCGCGGCTGAACTCGATACCGATGAGATGAATCGGCTGGCCCAGGGCGCGGTACTTGTCCGCATAGCCGCGGTCCTTGAGCTGCTGCAGCGCCCGGCCCGCGGGGGCGAGTTCCACCACCTTGAACTCGAACAGCCAGACCTGGGCCTCGAAGCGCAGTGTCAGGTCGATACGCCCGTGCGCATTGGCGTCCTCGGGGGTCAGGTCCAGGCCCAGGGCGGCGATGTGGCTGTAGAAGACGCTGGCATAGAAGCCTTCGTAACGGGCGATGGGGTTGTTGTCGTGCCAGTGATGGGGAATGGCCGCGAACAGTGCCTCCACATGGGCGCGCAGGGCCGCGAAATCGCCACCGACCAACACGTCGTAAAGCCGACTTGCGAGTTCACTGGCACGGCCCGGGTCGCCGATCATGGCCTTGGCGAGGCTGTCGTTGAGTGCCGCTTCCACCTCCAGGTTCGGATAGCCCAGGGTGTATTCCAGCCGTGCCCCCAGCCGCCGGCTGCCGGTGAACGTGAGATAGCCGGTCTGCCACAGCAATGCCTCGGGGGCGATATGGTCCACGTCGAAGGCCGATAGCAGTGCCTCGTCGGCACGCAACTGGGCCAGCCGTGGGGTGAAGAACTGGCGCCGGGCAAGAAGTTCGACCAGAAAGGTCGGCGTGCCGGTCTCGAACCAAAAGGCGCGAAATTCGCGTTTCTGGAACAGCAACAGCAGATCGAAGGGGTTGTAGACCGTTTCGCCGGTCCAGTTGTAGCCGTTGTACCAGCGGCGCACCTCGGCCCGGTCGAGCCCCGGCAGCTCCGGCGCGAAGACCTGATCCACATCCGCCTCGGTATAGCCGCACAGGGCCGAGTAGCGCGTATCGACTGTGATGTCGTTGAGGTTGTTGAGCCCCGAGAAGATACTGACCTTGCTGAACTTACTGACCCCGGTCAGGAACGCAAAGCGCAGATGGGCGTCAGCGCCCTTGATGACCGAGTACAGATTGCGCAGCCCGTCGCGCATGGCCCGGGCGGTGTCGGGGTCGGTGAGATTGTCCAGGATCGGCTTATCGTATTCGTCCACCAGGACCACGACCCGTTGGCCGTGCCGGGCCTGCGCCTGCCGGATCAGGTCGCCGAAGGTCCCGGCCACGTCGAGCCCCGGATGCAGGGTCAGCTCGAGCGCCTCGGCGTTGATGCGCAGCAGGTCGTCGATGCGGGCGTCGAGTGCCGCGCGGCTGTGCAGCACGCCCTCGGCGAAGCTCAGCCGGATCACCGGAAAGCGTACCGACCAGTCCCAGTGCGGATGGATCTCAAGCCCCCGAAACAGCGGCTCGTTGCCGGCGAAGACCTCGGCGATGGTGTCGATCAACAGCGACTTGCCGAAGCGCCGCGGGCGGGAGAGGAAGTAATGTTTGCCCTGCGCGATCAGGGTCCGGATGAATCCGGTCTTATCCACGTAATAGCAGTCGTCCTCGCGGATCTCGCGGAAGGTCTGGATGCCGATCGGCAGCTTGCGGGTCGTCATGGTCGGTTTCGGGGCTCGATGGGCCTGCTTCACGATGCTCCCGGCGGGCGTCTCGGTCAAGGTCTGGAGCTGTCACGCCCTTTCAGGGCTAGGCCGATTAAACGACGCGATCCCCGGGGCGTTGCCCCGGGCTGGTATGTACGACCCCGTTGGGGTCATCCGCCAAGATTAAGATGGCGCAACCGCGATCCGGTTCCACCCCGCGGCGGCCCGCCGCTCCCGCGCCTGCGCCGACCGGCCCGATCGGCTATCCTTCGCCGCGAGGCAGGGAATGCAGCAAGGCGGGGCCAAAGGGCTGCGCCGCCGCCGGGCGGCCCGCCGCGGCGGCCGCCCCGGGGCACCAGGCGTCGGGCAGGCGCGCGCACGAGATCCCAACGCCGGCCGCTCGCCGTGCACGATGACACTGCAATGAAACTGACTTTGCTGCTCTGTGACGACCAGACCCTGTTCCGCGAGGGACTGGCGGCCATCATCGCCCGTCAGCCGGATTGGCGCGTCGTGGCCGAGGCCGCGGACGGGGCCGCGGCGGTCCGCCTGGTCAAGGCGCAGCGCCCGGACGTGGCGGTGCTCGACGTGGCCATGCCGGTCATGAGCGGGATCGAGGCCGCCGCCGCGATCCGCGCGGCGGTCCCGCTGACCCGCATCGTGGCGCTCTCCATGTACGCCGACGAGCACTATCTGCGGCGCATGTTCACCGCCGGGGCCGCGGCCTACGTACTCAAGAACGAGGCCAGCGCCGAGCTGATCCAGGCGATCGAGACGGTCATGGATGGCGGCACCTTCGTCAGCCCCGCGCTCTGCACGACGGGCGCCGCGGTGGTGCAGCGCAGCGCCGAGCTCGACGCGGTCCTCCTGACCGCCCGCGAGCGCGAGGTGCTCTGCCTGCTCGCCCAGGGCCGCCGCACCAAGGACATCGCCGCGCAACTCGCGATCGGCGCCAAGACCGTGGAGACCTACCGCGCGCGCATCATGATGAAGCTGCGCATCGACAACGTGCCCGACCTGGTGCGCTTCGCCATCCGCGCCGGGATTGCGCCCCTGGAGTAGACCGCCCGCGCGCCGCCCGCCGTCAGTTGCCCGGCGCGCCCGCCTCGAGGCGGGCGAGGAGGTCGCGGGCCTGGCCCTGTTCGGCAAAGTCCTGGGAGACGATCGGACGCAGCAGTTCGCGTGCCCGCCCCGGGGCCGCGGCGGCGACCAGGGCCTGGGCCAGGTGGAAGGCGATCTGCGGGTTCGACGGGGCCTGGTCGTGGGCACGGCTCAGGACCTCCACGGCCCCGGTGCCGTCGCCGGCGGCCAGCCGGACCGTCCCGACGGTATCGAGCACCTTGGGCTGCGCGGGGAAGAGCGACAGCAGCCGCTGCGCGTAGGTCACGGCGGCGGCCGGCTTGGTGCCCATGAAGTCCAGCGCCAGATTGTTGAGTGCAAAAGGGTTGTCCGGCTGGTAGGCGAGGACCTCCTGGTAGTAGCGGGCCGCGCGCCCGCGCTCGCCCCGCTCGAACAGGTGATTGGCCAGCAGCACCGCAACCTCCGCGTCCTTGGGTGACTCGCGCA
>Ga0247840_10012319_pt1 | contig 10167 bp, 9 predicted proteins | sample LaCruzMarch2015__FD_192404 | JGI IMG/M metagenome (GOLD analysis project Ga0247840, IMG submission 192404) | Freshwater microbial communities from meromictic Lake La Cruz, Castile-La Mancha, Spain - LaCruzMarch2015_17m | ecosystem: Environmental > Aquatic > Freshwater > Lake | place: Spain...
CCGGCCGCCTCTGCCTGCGTCATGCCTGTATAGTCGAGTAACCTTATCGCCTCAACCTCTTCATAAAAAAGGATAACGGGCTCAAGATCGGCTATAGGAATGCCAAATGGCTTAAAGCCTTCCATCAGGGGGGGGCGGGTTACTGTACGTTTTCGTTTAGGTCGTGCCATCGAATACAAATTTAGGAATATCTATGAACACAAATTCTTTAATTTATTTTATATTTTGGATAAAAACGCTTGATTTATGAACATAAGTTCATTATATTTGCAACTTATGATCTCCTGCAATGAAAACAAAACTCCTGCTTAAAATTAGCTTCGGATTACCCTTGCTGATTTTTATCGATTATTTGCTCATGGCTGTCCTGGGATGTACAGCCTGCCTGTTTGGATTTGAAGATGCATGGTTTTGCGGACCATATTGCTTTTTGGGGAAAGGCTTGCTTTTGCTTTCTGCGATCCTATTTATTTTATATATCTACCCTGATGTAAGAAATATCTTCAGGGAGAGGGCGGCAGGCAATAGCTGACAGCAACATATCGGCCATCATGCGTTTAACCTCGATTTTCCATCGCAGGAATTAGGGTCAATTATGCATTCCATTGATTTTTGGTTGTTTGATCAGGTCGGTATCGTCGCAGCATCTGTATTCAATCTGAAGTGTTGTGTGGGATATCGCAAATTGTTCCCATAATTGATCTTTGATTTGGCCAGCCAGTTTACCTGATTCACTTACAGGCATATCGCTGGATGCTTCAATGTGCGCCTCAAAATGTACCTGTCCGTCCTGGAGTTGCCAGCAATGCACATGATGCACATTACAAACCCGGGTATTTTTTTCAATACGAGATTTAATTTCCTCAAGGTCCAGATGAGCCGGAGTGCTTTGCATCAGGATATCCACTGATTCACGGAGGATTTGATAAGCCTGTTTGATGATCACCATGCTGATGATGAGTGTCAGAGCCGGGTCAATCCAGGTAAGAACGGTAAAGTGGATTACAATGGCTCCAATGACCACCGCCACCGATGACAGTGTATCGCCCAATAAATGAAGGTAGGCCGCTTTAACGTTCAGGTTGTGCTTTGAATCGCGATGAAGAAATAACATCGACAGCAGGTTCCCGATCAGGCCAAACATAGCGATATAAAACATCAGCCCTGCAGTTATCTGTTGCGGATGGAGAAGCCGTACGATGGCCGTATAAATCAGGTAGATGGATACACCCGTAAGCGCCGACGCATTAACGAAGGCTGAAAGGATTTCAAACCGCTGGTAACCGAACGTGCGCCGGGAATCGGGTTTGCGTTTAGAAACTTTATTTGCTATCCAGGCCAGCACAAGCGCCAGGGTGTCGCTGAGGTTGTGGATTGCATCGGAAATCAGCGCAAGGCTGTTAGACAAAATTCCACCCGCAATTTGAACAATGGTTATCAGGGCATTGACAAAAATGGAAAATAAAAGCCTTCCTGATGAATCGGGATGTTGATGGTGAAAATGTTGGTCCATCAGGGATTTGATGTGTGGTCAAATGGTTTAATTTGCATGCTCGCCGCAGCCCGCATGTTGTGTGCAGGTTTGCCCGCCATCCTGGATTTTACCGTTCAGATAGCTCATAACAACTTCTTCAGCCGGACCTGAACAGCCACGAACTACTTCGATGCCTTCGGTGTACAGGTGATGGATTGCCCCTGCGCCAATATTTCCTGCAAGCATGATCGTAACACCCTCGCGTGCCAGGAGGTCGGCAATTCCCGATTTGCAGCCACAACCCTCTTCGGCTTTGATCAATTGACGATTAACAATTTTATTTTCCGGGTTAATTGTAAAAACAGCATAATTTTCAGTGTGACCAAAATGGTCATTCACAAATCCATTGAAGAATGGAATAGCAATTTTCATTGTGATTTGGTTTTTAAAATTCAGGATGCAAAGGTACAAAACCCGATGATAATATGAACCAATGTTCAATAAAATTATTATTGATAAGTTGAAGATTCGCGGAGAGACGGCTTCTTAACCCGGAATTGCCTAATCATGAATGACCGCCAATGATGATACGCATGATCTTGAGGTTGAGAACGAAGAACCTGACGACCTGCCATGGAAAGAACTTGCGCCAGAACCTGGTGGCGCTGGTTGGAGCGGGAGGGAAGGTAATCTCTTTCGGGCCTGGGGTGATGTGCTTTTCCTGCATATGCTGAATGTCTTGATGTGATGAATTATGTTGTTTTCTATGGAATTAAGAATATAATGGCAAAAACTGCTGTCATTATTCCGGGATCAGGAACCAGAATGGTTTTGCTTTTGCCTTATATAAAAACAGGTAGTGCAGTAACAATTTCACCCAATGCCCTGCCAAACCCGGTTCGCCAATGGTATAGTTGAGATCCCGGCCCCAGTCAGGGTATTTTTTATAATCAGGAACAATAGGAAAAACGGTCATTGATGCAGCCATCCCATCCCGTATGCCATATCCTGATGAAATGATACAAGCGGCTCCCATCCTTGCCATGGATGCTTTATGCGGAGAACCGGTATGATTATTCTTTATCCGGTCAATAATGTTCAGCGCTACGATTTTCCCGATAACACCCGATGGCATGCCGGTTCGGGGCGCTGTTGGAAAGATTGGAAGCCCGCTTTTACTGGTTCTGGGTTGTGAAATGGGATGTGGAACGGCGAAAGCGATGCCTGCGGCGAAAATGTTTGGGTAAGCCTGGCTTTCGTAGGTTGAGGGCCAATCAGCAGCGCTCCACTCGGCATAAGTCCGGGTGGTATAATCGGCATCCACCTTCATAAATCCGCTGGGGGCAAATAGTTTAGTGGTGATCTCTTCTCCGTTTTTGTCGAAGGCCTTCATCCCGGCCCCGGCAAATGCGGGGATCAGCATAGCAAAATCGAACGGCTGGATATGCTTTTCCCCATCGAGGGTTTCATAATGTGCCTTGCCTTCTTCAACTTTTACGACGCCTGCTTTGGTGATCCAGCGAATCCCATATTCGGCGAGGATCGATTCAGCAAAAACGCGTGTTGAGGTAACATATCCACCCTTTTTAATAAAAGCGCCACCCATCCCGAAATCACCAACTTCATTTTCATTGCTGATCCATATGATCTCGGCCATATCGTTCAACTTTCGTTTGGAGATCTCGAAGGCAACATTCAGGGCATATTCAAAAGCTGCCCCCTGGCAAGTGGCGGTGGGATGTCCGGTACCGATCAGGAAGGTCTGTTTCTCACCTTTTGCCATTCTTTCAAGCGATTTCCTGAGGTTTTGCCAGGCCTCTTCCGCGTGTGGGTAAGTGCATACTGAATTTGTGAATCCTTTTGGCCCAAGCCCTTCAGTTGCAGCAAAATTTAATTTTGGGCCGGTTGCATTGATCAGGAAATCGTAATCAATCTTTCCGGTTTGTCCTGACCTTCCTTCAGAAGTAAATTCATAAGTAACAAAAGGATTCCTGTTGCCGTCATCCCCTTCAGGATGAATTGCAACTGCTTTCCCCTGAATAAATTCGATGCCTTTCCTTCGATATACCGGTTCAAGCGGAAATGAAACCTGTCTGGCAGTCATTTGTCCAATGCCCACCCAAATGTTTGATGGGATCCATTGGTATTTGTCGTGCGGGCTTACTACTGCGACCTGGTGACTGCGGCCTAGCTTATGCTTTAGGATCAATGCGGCGGTGTGGCCTGCAATACCTGCTCCGAGGACAACGATTTTTTTCATACGTCAACATTTATTTTTTACAAAGCATTCACATGGAAAGTCCCTATTAGCATTCACGATTTGCATGAACAGTGTCCTAATGAGTATTTCATGTGTTAATTTTTATTTTTTCGGGTCACATGGAATAGCCATAAATTATCATTCACGGTTTGCATGTACGTTGTACTTATGGCAATTTCATATGAATTGATTATTGAGCCTGCTCTGAAAAGTCCGATCAAATGGATCCTGAGCGGAGTCGAAGGATGCAAACCCCTGTAAATCATGACACTTCGACTCCGCTCAGTGTCCGGTTTTCCGTTAAATTGCCTTTTCGGAGTAGGCTCATTATTTGATGTTCAGAAAAGCAAGCTTATTTCGATCAAAAGTAATATACATTTCCTGATATTACAAAAGGTTAATTGGATTTAGCAAAACTAATTATTTTTTAAGGATGTCTACTTCCCACTTTTCCTTCCCTTTTTTTATCCTGGGCATATAAATCGGTTCTTTCGGGGTGAAACCAATATCAATAAAATTGAGATGGTTGCTGCGGTCAATATGTAACAGCAGCGATTGGTAGGGTTTGAAAACCAGTTCTGCGGGAATCATTTTCCCCTGGTAACGAATTTCAACACGAAAAGTTTCTGTTTTATCATTCAACGATTGTCCATATTCCAACGGAAAGGTGAGACGCTGTGATTTCGGATTTGCAAAGAAAACATAAATCCCTTCCGGAGTTTCACGGCACCAGAAATCAAATCGATCGGTTCCGGTTATAAGTGGCGGGACGTTGTTTGGCTGTCTCCAGGTTGATGTGACATTTTTGAATTTTTTAAGTTTTTCAACAAGGATAAGATAATCCCCATTTGATTTATGAAATCCTGGTTCTGCGGGAACCTGTTTCAGGCAAACGGGCAAACCCATTTCGGCCAGTTCCAACAACCGCTTCAGGGCAACCTTGTCCATATATTGAACGTCAACATACAAGGCAGCAAAGGAGAGATTGCCAACCCGAAGCCGGCCGTCATTGAATTTTGCTTTTTGCAGAAACGCACCATTGATCCACAAAGGGCGCCACGCCTTAAGTTCTTCAGGAAGGTAAGTGTAACGTTGTTCATATGCTCCCCAGGCCCATATAAACTGCTTATCAACAGGAAGTTCACCGGCAATCCATGTATCTTCGGTTGGCAGGTAAACAGCGACTTCTGACAGGATGACCCCTTTTTTCATGAACGAAGAAACCTTTTCCAAATACTGGTTAAATGCAGGAATTTCAGGGGCCAGCGATCCGCTTTTTCCTACGTGCACCGAGGCATAAAACTTCACAGTATCCTGGCGTTCAGGATTATACGGTTTTCCATGCCAGATGATTTGGTTCACCCCGTTGGCAAAGACGGCATCGGCCAGAAGTTTCAGGTCTGCAGTCTGCTCCTCCGAGTGATAATCGCGCGGCCAGCCATAAAGGCATGTGAAAGTTTCGCACGAAACCACCCGCTTTCCTGATAATCCCGCTGCGGCGGCGACAATATTCGAAAAAGAGGGTTCAAACAGCAACGCTTCACTCTCAGGCACATCGATTTCGCCATACGAGGAGATTATGTCGCATGGAGCGCCCGAACACTGTGCCCTTGAATAGGCCCCCAATTCGTGACATCGAAGGGTAAATGGTTTATAAAACTCTTCGATAACGTATTCCGAAAGGAGTTTCATGTAATCGTATCGTATGCCAGGGTAAGGTTCATTGCCGGAATAAAGGCTATCGGTATGATCCTTTAACGAATAGCCGTTTCTTTTATGGAATTCCTCTTCAAAACCAGGTGTGGTGAGGAATTTTGTTTCTACCTCCCACGAATCGCAGAAAAGTCCTGACATGGAGCCTTTCAATGCCGGTTTGAGGGCATTTCCGGTCCTCTCTGCATAATGAGAAAAAGCTTTCCTGTTCAGGTGATCAAGTACGAATCCCTTTTTCGGGTAGTCCCACGATGCCGTAATCTCCTGTCGCCATTTCGGATCAGTCATATTCATGGTTGCCTCATTGAATGTGACTTTGGTATCACCAAAGGGCCACAGGGAGCCAAAGGTAAAATCGCAACCAAGTTCAAGACTGTCGGCACAGTGTTTGGCATACACCACCATTGCTGTCCACTCAGGGCTGAGCCACTGCTGGCGGGGGGTATAATTGATGGTGTCTTTTTTCATCCGGTTCAGGGGATAAACCCAGGCGATCTCAACACCCCCAAACCCGTTGTTCTTAAGCCAGACCAGGTTATCCCGGATGTCAGCCTCCTGAATCATTGAAGCGAACCACCACCAGCGGGTCCATGGGCGGGATCCGGTGTAAATTCGCGACATGTTCAATGATTCTTGCACGTGTGCGTTTTCATTTGTCCGGACTCTTTCCGGCATCTTGCTTCCGGCTTGTTGCCCAAAACCGGATGACCAGGGAACAGTCAGGATTGTGAGGATGAAAATGAATTTTCTCATTGCGAACATGTCAGTGAATATATTAATATGTGCAATGTAATAAATATTGATGCGTCCTGCGAAAATACAATATTGATCTGAGCGGATGTCAATTACGAAGAATAAATTTTTCCGGGTTTTATCATTATCCCATTCATGTGCCCATCGAAAAAATGATAACATAATGGATCAGGTGGTTGAGAAACAGATATTTTTTAATATTTTTGTTCGGCATTGATCCTTGTAAGTAATAGTAATGCGAATCAAGGGTTGGCAGGCGAATGAAGGAATATTTATTGCAGTCAGCTTTAGCTGACGAATGAAGGAATATTTATTGCAGTCAGCTTTAGCTGACTGTTAAAGGGATAATCAGGCAAGTCAGGGGCTTTAGCCCCATTGATCATACAGCAGTATGATTTTTTATATTGATGAGAGAAGCAGGAAATTGAAATAAATGGGGCTAAAGCCCCTTGAATTGCATCAATCATAGACAGTTGGCTGAAGCCAACTGCAATAAATGGGAGTAGGAAAAGTAAATTCTGATTTATGTCTGACGCTGTTTTAACCCTTGATTCACATTAGTAAACAATGCTTTTGATTATTGAATATTTAACCAGAAGGCCACAACGAAAAGGCATGTTCAAAAAACCGGACATTGAACAAAATCGAAATATTTTTATTAACAAGTGATTGCATTCTTCTGATTCGCTCAGGTTCCAATTGATCGGATTTTTCGGAGTGGACAAAATTCTAAAACCAAAGTATGAACCCTGCAAATGAACAACTGAGTTATCCTGATCATACCATCCTTATTGCCGAAGATGATGAGGCAAATTTCCAGTATTTTCAGCAAACTGCAAAGGCAGCTGGCATTAAAATTGTGCGGGCAGAAAATGGCCTTGAGGCTATCAAACAGTGTGAGAACCATCCTGAGATCAGGCTGATACTGATGGATGGAATGATGCCTGTCATGACAGGATATGAGGCAACCCGGACGATTCGAAAGATCAGACCTGATTTGCCAATTGTGATTCTTACTGCATATGTCAGCAAGGATTCAATTCGTGATGCTGTGCTGAGCGGGTGTAACGATTATCTTGCAAAGCCAATCGGGACTGAAGAACTGAGGATGATATTGAAAAAATGGCTGGTGCCCTGAGTGTTGTTCTCCCCCGCGTCAGAACCTTGATTTCATCGGGAAGTAATATTTTTCCTGGCATCAGTTTATGCAAGTGCAGGCAATTTTTAGGTACTTTTGCCTGTTAAATCATATACCTCTTTTCATTAACAGTCTGTATGATAATTTTGCAGCAAGAAAAAATAACCGCAATGACACAAAAAAAGTATAATAAAAAACAAGTCCTCCGTTTTTTTTATGGGATATTCGGATCATTGTTACTTAGTCTGGCCATCAGTACCGGCGTAATGGCTTATCCATCAGGCTCTCCGGCTGGTTACACCGGTTCTCCTGGTGATGCCCATCATTGCCAAAGTTGCCACGGTGGCTCAACCGCAACAGTTCCAGGCTGGATTACCTCCAATATCCCGGCCACCGGATACGTTGCAGGAACGGTTTATACGATCACTGCCACTGCAACGGGTACCGGAAAGAAGGGATTTGAGGTTTCACCTCAGAATGTTACCGGCACACAACTGGGCGTTTTGGCTGCGGGCACCGGCAGTAAATTGGTAGGTGGAACGAAATATGTGACCCAGAGTTCGGCTGGCGCAACCACCGGGACAAAAATATGGAATTTCACATGGACTGCACCGGCAGCAGGCACCGGAACCGTTACCTTCTATGGAGCTTTTACAGTTGGAGAGCCAAATACCAAACTTTCAACAATGGTTGTGAATGAAAGCACTTTAGTCCCGTTAACTGCTACGGCATCGGCCGTTCCCAATCTCATTTGTGCAGGTCAAAATGCACAACTCAATGTGGTACCTGCCGGTGGTAGTGGAAGTTACACCTATTCCTGGACCTCAATTCCGGCAGGATTTACTTCATCCCTCCAGAATCCGGTTGTATCCCCCAATGTATCGACCCAGTATACTGCAACTGTTTCTGATGGCGCCAATTCGATCAATTCGCAAACCAATGTGACCGTTAATCAGCCGGCAACAGCCATTGCAGGGAATGATACTACCTTTACCCCGGTAACCACACAGGTTCCTTTAGATGGCGCTGCTTCCGGTTATTCCGGTATTCTCTGGTCAACATCCGGCAGCGGAACCTTCAGCGCGGCGACCTCATTGTCCGGACTTTATTTTCCGGGAGCTACCGACATTACTACAGGAAATGTAACACTAACCCTTACCGCTTCAGCTATATCCCCTTGTTCAGTTGCTGCAACCGATATGCGTACTATTCATTTTGACTGGCCAACAGGGATTGTTGATGTGCCACACGACCCGATCGGTCTGATCATTTCTCCCAATCCATCGTACGGATTATTCACCATGCAGGTGAACGGACTTGACACTAAAACCGCCGAAATCACTATTTTGGATATCACTGGAAGAACAATAGTCCGGCAAAATTTAAACTCAGCAGATCTCCGGGCAACAAAATTCGATTTATCAGGAACCACAAAGGGATTATACCTGGTAAAAATTCAATCAGGAAACGAATGCGTGATTCGGAAACTTATTATTGAATAATTTGAATGTCAAGGACTTTAAAGGAGGTTCAATAATTATCTCTGGTAACATACTGGTTGTTAATTGAATAGATTCAGGATCGCCTTACACCGCAATCCGTTGAAGTCGGGTAGAGAAAAATAACAGGAAAAATATTATGAGTGAGTTTGATAATAAAGCATCGCAATGGGACCAAAATCAGATGCACCTCGATCGTACCAAAGCGGTTGCAAAGGAATTGCTTGACCGTATAACACTGAAAAAGACCATGAAAGCGCTGGATTTCGGCGCCGGAACCGGATTGTTGAGTTTCTTCCTGAAAGATTACTTTACCGGAATTACGCTGATGGATACCTCTGCGGAGATGTTGAAAATGGCGGAGGAGAAACTAATTTCCACTGATCAGGAAAAGATTAAAACACTTTTTTTTGATCTTGAGAAATCCGATTATACGGGTGAACCTTTCGGCATCATTTATTCACAGATGGCGCTGCATCATATCAAGGATGTGAATACGATCCTGAAAAAGTTTTACGGGATGTTACTCCCGGGAGGATATATAGCCATTGCCGATCTCTACAGCGAAGATGGCTCATTTCATGATCCGGGCGCCGGGGTCCATTTTGGATTTGATCCGGATGAACTTACAAAACAAATGAATGCGTGTGGTTTTACAAACATTGCTATCAATCAGTGTTTTGTGATACGAAAAAAATCAGGAACAGGGACCGTCAAGGACTATCCGGTCTTTCTGCTGACTGCTTCAAAGTGAAATTGTGCGGTCATGCATCTTTTATTCTGATGATTGCCCGTTCAATGACAATCACCCTGTTTCTGCATTAACCAGTTTTGCTTATTTGCTTCAACCCTTCGGGATTGTGCAAGATGATGTTTTTTTCCTCCAACCTGATTAAACCATCCTTCTCGAAAATTTTCAGAAGTTTGACTGTGCTTTCAGTTGACAAACCTGCAAAATCAGCAATATCCTTTCTTGATAAGCAGGTAAAAACCCCTTCATTTTTAAAAGCATCAGAACCGAGGTATAACAATGTGCCGGCAAGACGTCCGTTCATCTGTTTATACATCATATGGCGAATGGTGTCATATAATAAACTATTCTGTTCACTGTAACGCTTGATCAACCCATAGGCAAACTGCCCGTTTTGCCTGATCAGCCCGGTAACAGCCTCTTTCTCGATCAGGCATGCAAGCGTCTCTTTCACGGCAACCACAGAATAGTCATACACATTTTTTTGAAATACGACTGAAAGCCCGGTAAATTCCCCCTGTGAAATAAGGCGAAGGTTGAAATTTCGTTGAGCGCCCTCCTCTACATACTGTTTCGCCA
>Ga0247840_10012320_pt1 | contig 10166 bp, 13 predicted proteins | sample LaCruzMarch2015__FD_192404 | JGI IMG/M metagenome (GOLD analysis project Ga0247840, IMG submission 192404) | Freshwater microbial communities from meromictic Lake La Cruz, Castile-La Mancha, Spain - LaCruzMarch2015_17m | ecosystem: Environmental > Aquatic > Freshwater > Lake | place: Spain...
CGAGATGGCGCTCTTCGGACAGAGCACGAGGACGGGCAACCCCGCAGCCGCGAGGCCGGTGCGTGTCTTCCCGAGGCCGAGATCGTGCGCGACGATGCACCCGCTGCGCTGCGCCGCCCACGTCGCCGTCTCCCGCTGATACGGGCGCAGCTCGCTCCACCACGCGGGGTTGTGCTCCTGCATGAATAGACGGGGGGCCGTGAGCTTGTCTGGTTGGGAGTTGACACGCTCACGGCCCCCAAGAAGCGGTAGATGCGTCAGGTGCAGGCGCATCCCCGCGTGGTGATTGGGCGGGGAGGAAGTCGCTCGGTTCAAGCCTACCCTCGACTCGATTTTCACACCCGCTTCCCCCGCTAGTATTGCAGGGTAGTCTTGTCCAGACGGTGTGTCAAACGAAGGCTCGTAGAGGAACCAGTCGTTCCCGATGGCTTGGAGATCGAGATCCTCGAACATGTCGAGCGCCTACACCGACGCCGTGATCGTGTCAAGAAATTGCGTCCTTCGAAACGGCGGAGCGAAAAAGTTGACGGGGCTGCACTCGCCTGATAGAGCCGCGGTACATGGGGGCGCATCCCACAATCGATGTCGCTCTCGCAAAGGTGCATGTCTACAACTTGGGCTAGGTACCGGTGATGCAAGAATCGCCGTCGGAGCAGACGCTCGACCCGACGCCGGAGTCGGGGACCACGCAAGCCACAAAAGGTGTGCTGCAGGACATCCCTAGGCCGCTTGAGTCATGGCACGTCGAGGACGCCGAGGTGCTCGCCTGCATCCCCAAGAGTGGGATCATCCACGACTACATGGAATACTGCCCGACGACCTGCGACGGACCCCTGTGGTTCCAGCTCGCGGGCATCCTCACGACGCTCTCCGTCGTCGCGGCGAAGTGCGACTACCGCGTCGAGTCGGAGGACGGCCGGTACGAGATCGGCGGCCTGCACATGTGGAGCGCGAACGTCGGCTACACCGGCACGCGGAAGTCGCAGTGCATCGCCCCCGCGATCTCCATCCTCCGAGCGACGAACAGCAAGGCGTTCCTCGCCACCGACGGCAGCATCGAGGCGATCCACGACACACTCGCGAGTCCCGACCGCGGCGGCATCGGCCTGCTGCACCGCGACGAGATGAGCACGCTGTTCGCGCAGGCGAAGCGCAGCTACTCTACGGGGTTGATCGGGTGGATGTTGGAGGCGTACACAGGGGGGCCGACCGAGCGCGTCACGAAGGCGGGCGGATCCGTCGAGATACCTCGCGTGCGCCTGTCCGTACTCGGAAATATCCCCCCATCGACGCTACAGCAGAACACCTCCAGAGAAGATTGGCGCACTGGCTTCCTGCCGCGCTTCTGCTTCTGGGGCGCGCGGCGCACGAGGTACATGCCCGTCGCCCCCAGCGACCCGCGTATCGAGGCGATCTTCGCGACGTACCTGAAGCGGTTCCTGCAGGGGAGAGAGATCCCCGTGATCATCCCACACGCACTCGCCAAGATCATCCTCGATTGGCACCGCAAAGACATCGACGCCAAAGGGCACCTGATGCCCGACGAGCTGTACTCCGCGCTGCTGCGCCTGCGGAGCAAAGGCTTTCAGCTCGCTTCTCTGTTCGCACTCTCACGCCTCAACCACCTCGTAGCCGACGGCAAGGGCATCCTCGTGGAGCGCGAGGACGTCGAGAACGCGCTCGCCGTCATAAAGCTCCTGCGCCGCTCGACGTCCGAGCTGTTCACGTTCGTTGGCGGAACGGAGGAGGCGACGCAGGAACGCCGGGCGCTCATTTTCATCGCCGCGACGCCGATGGCAACGACCTCCCTGCTCGCCGCGGACCTCGGCATCTCGGTGAAGGCGTCCACGGCGATCTGCCAGACCCTCGCCTCGCAGGGGTTGATCGAGCGGATGGCCGTCCAGAGCGGCACCCGCGGCCGTCCGAAGGTCTTCTACGTCATTCCGTAGCGCACAAATACTGCAATCCCTTAAGGCGGTAATCGACGATTTTGGCGACATACACGTCGTTTACTGTGTGGATCCCGCGCGCGTGAACGGGAAACCCCCTATTTAATTTCCGGTGGGCGAAAAAAGAAATAAAAAGAAGCCCAATGATTTCATGTAGCTACCTATTTTTTATTTTTTGGCAGAAAACAGGGCCTCTCCCCCTCTCTCCCTACCCCCCTCCCCTCCCCCCTATCTCTTTTTATATAAAAAAAATAATAAATATAAATATATAAGACAACCATACGGAATCATTGAGGTTCTTTTTTTGGAAGCAACCGGAAATTAAATCAATTAAATGCTTAAAAACAGCCTCATTCCTCAATCATTACGGGCGCTTGTATTTAATTTCCACCCTGTTTTATGCCACACACGTCACTCTTATCGCCTGCCGGAGACCATCCGAGACCTGCGGCAGGATCTCCGGCGTCTGAGGGCGGTCTGTGGTAGCTCTCAGAGTAGGAAGAATTTTCTTGACGACCTCTTCCAGAGGGTGTATCGCCTCTCACGATGGGCAGGATTCAGCAGCGAGAGAGTCTCCGAGGCGACCTGAGAGCCGTGGCCTACCCTGCGGCAGGTACGGGAGCCGAGGAGACGACCCGTTTCTGGGCCTGCCCTGACCAGACGGAATCCTGAATGTTTTCGGGCATTTGCGAGCCCGTCTGGTCCTAAAAATTTTTTTCGGTTCGTCAAGAATTTTCTGAATTCTAGAGGGGAGGCTCTGTGCTTTACACCATCAATGTGCTGACGGCGAAGACACTGCCCGAACCGTGGTACTCGATGAACGCCGTGCTCGGCGTCCAGTACAAGACGCCCGACATCCACCCGCTCCCGGAGAAGCCTGACCCCGACGTGATGATGGCGGCACAGGAGGCGCGGCACGTCCTCGGCACTCTCCTCGGGGAGGACAAGGTGGACGCGAGCGACGCCGTCACCGTCTACTGCGACGACCTCGGCTGCGTCCACGCCCGGCGGGCGGGCACCGACGCCGAGCCGGAGGTGAGCCTCTCCCACCTGACGTGGCGCAAGGTCGGCTCCTACTACCTCCGCGTCGAGCTGCAGTACGAGTCGGGGAGCAACTGGACCGAGATGCTGGCGGCGGCACTCCCCCGCGGCAGGCGCATCGCCAACCTGCTTCTCCTCCGCCGCTGCGGGCGCTGCCGCTACTTCGACCGCGACGGGGCGCGTGAGTGGCGCTCGAAGGTGACGCACGCCTTCGGGGGCATCTCCGGCGGCATCAACGTCGGCATGAGCGAGTCGATGAACGACGACATCGTCAAGATCGAGGCCGCCAACCATCGCGCCCCCGACTTCCAGAGGGGTGAGATGGGGTACTGCCCCAAGCAGGACTGCGGTCTCTCCGCATCGCTCATGGCGTGCGGCGCGTTCAAAAGAAGGTGGTTCTGATGCCCTTCGACATCGGTGATGCACCCTTCAAGGATCAGGCGGGCTTCGGCCTCCTTACGAGGCAACAGATCATGGACCGCGCCGAGCAGGTCACGCGTGACGGCACGACCGGCGCACCGCTCGTGATCATCCCGAAGGACTCCGAGCTGGGCGGAGTCATCGAGGCGCAACAGATCTGCGGCTTCTGTCGGAATTGGGATCTCGAACTCGGGCAGCAGTCGTGCCATAACGAGAAGTTCTGGCAGCGGATGCTGCGCGAGGAGCGGTACCGTCAGGAGTGGTTCGACAACCCTTCGACGTACGGGCTGTGCCACATCTTCGAGGGGCGGCTCATCCCGTCCCTCGCGCCCGCGGTGTGCATGGCGGTAGACCTCGACTCCTCGCTGCGAGGGAAGAAGGGCGAGCTGGACAAGAAGGCGTGCCCGTACTTCCGCGACCGGCGCAAGAGCGGCGGGCGGCTCATCTTCGGTCGCCACGCGAAGACCTCGGAGACCTACTGATGTTGGAAGACGATCAGCGGTCACGCAAGGATGATTTCGGCGAGCGCCTCGCTCACAGCTTGGTGTTCGACGCCTTGCTGTGGGGCGTGGTGATGCTCACGGGGTTCGCGGTGCTCGTCCACGAGCTGTTCTTCTGAGGGGATTGCCACTCGCGCTACGCGCTCGTGGCGGGAGCATGGAGGGACGAATGCAGATAGGGTGGGGGTCCGACTATCACGGTTCTGCTGCTCTTCATAGTCCTCGCATTCATCGGTGGTGTACGCGCGGATATGACAGTGCAGCGGAGTATGAACTGGTCGCGCCTAGTCGTCGGCGAAGTCGAGGATGTTCACTGCTCAGAGAAGGGCTGCTCCCTCCTTGTGCGTCGAGCTGACAGCTCGACCGACTGGGTGTGGGTACCCCCGATAGAGACGGTGAAGGAGAAGGTGAAGGAGAAGGTGAGGTGATGACCCGATCATTCTTGGTGTGGTTCGAGCCGGTCGCGAGCGGACTCTTCTACGTCTCGATGCTGATTACCGCGTGCTCCGCGATTGCCCTTCTGATCTTGGTCATCGCGCCGGGCATCGATAACAGAATCGAGTCGGAGCAGGAAATCTGGATCAGGAAGAACACGATCAGGATGCTGGTGGTCTTCATCCTCTTCTCTCTCGCTGCGGTCGCTCTCAACCCGTTCACCGATGGTCCGAAACTCTACGACGAGGCGTGCAAGACCTCGTTGTGTGAGTAGGAGAAGAAGTGATACTGCGTCTGCTCCGACAACTGTGGCACTTCATCCGGGACATCTTCGCGGTCTTTGGGGAGGCGCTGCTGTACGACGCGCAGATGGACGAGTGGCGACGACAGGTTCGTCGGTGCCTCGTGAAGCAGACCTGCCCCCGATGTGGGCGTGAGCAGGAGTACGCCCTTGAGCGACACGTCGGTGCTAGATTGCTCGCGGGTGAATACCTGCGAGACGTCTCGTGCGAGTCCTGCGGAGCTACTCTTCGCGTAGAGAACCTCACAGCAAGCGGTGAGTGGGCACGGATTGACCGCGCTGCCCATGAAAGGGTGTTCGGAAAATGATCTCTTTCGCCGAAGCCGACTGCATCCTCGACGGCGTCAAGGTCTGCGACGTGCAGACGCATCTGCGCTGCGGAGTACGGGAGGAGTACGATCCGGTGCATGAGGAGGCGTGTCGGGTCTGCCTTCTGGACTTCTTCCACAAGAGGTTCCCGAAGGAGACAGCGAAGGTCAAGAAGACGGAGGCTGTCTTCAGGCAGAGGGCGGGTATCTACAACCTGTATGTGAGGCACCTGCGCGCCTTCTTGGGGGCGAAGAGAGATCTGTACAACGCAGCCGTCCGCAGCTACGGGCACGCGCAACTGCACGGTGTGCTCGACCCATACATCGACATTGAGGAGCTGGACCGTCAGTCGAGCTTGTTCTGCGTGCAGGCGTACGCCAAGGGCGTCTTGATTGAGTGGTATGGGTGGCAGCGCAGGTATGCGCTGAACGTCGAGGCGGCGACAGCCAGAGCTTTGTACTCAACCAAGAACATCAGCAACGACGTGTTTTAGGAGTGGTGATGAGGATGGACGACGCCACACTCAACGACATACAGCAATTCGAGGACTTCTTCTCACGGATGGGTGTGCCCTACGAGAGGAACTTTGGCATCAATGATGAGTACTGGCTCAGCAGGAACAAGTCGGAGGAGTGGTTGTCCGTCTCTCAGGTGCACTTCCAGTTCTTCGATAGACGGTTCGTCGGAGTGAAGTCCGACGAGACGGACCACTTCCAGCCGCGAGTGGAGACACCATGATGCACCTCAACGCCATGAGTTCGACGCTGCTCCTCCAGCTCGTCGCCTTCGCGTGCGGCATCGGCTGGGTTATCACCGGCAGCAAGATCGGCAAGTTCATCCGCATCGGGTGGCACTGCGCGCTCGGGTGGTTCCCGCAGCACTACCTCAACGCGCTCGTGTTCTGCCCTCCGTGCTGCACATGGTGGTGCGGCTTCGCGTTGGGGCTGAAGGTGGGCGTGCCGTTCCTCAATGTTCTGCAGATCGCGTTCACCTCGTCGCTGCTCATGGCGCTCTGCAACGCGCAGTGGCAGCTCGACGCGGGTGACAGGGAAGAGATCGAAACACTGCTCTGGTCCGAGCACAACGAGCGGCCCGACGAGCAGGAGGAGAGTGAAAGATGACGAAGAAGGACGAAGCAGAGGCTCTGGGAAACGCGATGCTCAAGACGGTCGCGGCGGCGACGCGCGAGGCTGCGGGCGAGAAGCTCTCCGGCAACGCGAAGGTGCTGAACGATCTGCTCGATGAGGTCGCGGGGCAGCAGCAGCGGTTGACGCTCCGCATCTACCGCAAGGGGTTCGGCGTGAACGCAGGGTCGGAGGAGTTCATCGCGCCGCTCTACAACATCGACCCCGAGATGCTGCGCGAGAGCGGCATCGAGCCGACGATCCAGCAGTACTCCGGCGGCGGCAACTACCGCATCGTGATCACCGCGCCCGGCGTGCCGATGCGGAGCATCAGTTGTACCATCGCGGGAGAGCCGCTCCCGCCGAAACCCGAACGCGACCTCCGTGCGGCGGCGGGAGGTGCGCCGATCCCCCCCGGCTTTCCCTTCCCGATGACGGGTGCCGCGGGCGTCGGCTTCAACGCAGGCGCTCCCGGTGCGGCGCAGTACCTCGGCATCCCCGGCCAGTTCGGGCAGGGGCAGTCGCAGTCGCACATCACCGACACGATGCTGCTCACGCAGATGATCCTCGGGATGCAGCAGCAGATGAAGCCCGCGGCGTCGGCGGACAGCGACGAGGTCAAGGTGATGCGAGAGCAGATCGCCGAGCTGAAGGCACAGACCGCACGCGCCGAGCAGGAGAAGCTCCGCATCGAGAGCGAGCACAGGGCGGAGGCGCAGATCATCGCGCTACAGGCGCAGATGGAGAAGCTCGCCGCGCCGAAGGAGAACCTCTCCGAGAAGTTCCTCGCGCTCGCCGGGGCGCTCGGCCCGGTCGTCGTCGGCTACCTGCAGTCGAGGGAGCAGGCGGCGACACAGGCGGCGCAGGCGCAGGCGCAGGCGCAGCAGCACCAGACCAACATGATCGTCGCGCTGATGGGGTCGCAGAAGGACGCCAGCAAGGACAGCATCGACATCATCAAGACGATGATGCTCCAGCCGAAGGAATCCGAGACCGACCGCATGAGAGGCATCATGGACATCGCCGCGTCCTCGATGAGCACGACGATGGGTCTGTCGCAGGCGATGATCAACCAGATCCAAGCGATGCAGCCCGGCGAGCGTCCGTGGTGGCAGGACGCGCTCATGAACGTGATCGAGAGTGCGAGCCAGCTCGGGCAGGCGGCGCTCGAATCGCGGTCGCAGAAGATGGCCGGTGGTGAGGAGCAGGAGGCGCAGCAGATCGGCCCCGTGGAGGTCCGCCAGATGCCGGACGCCGTGCAGCCGAGGGGCATCGAGGGCGCGGCGGCAGCGGCGGCAGCGGCGGCTCAGGAGAGCCTCAGCACGCCGGACGGGATGGTGCCAGAGGGCGACGCGCGCGTCGCGGGCATCGAGCAGCCGGTGGAGGAAGAGGAGATGGTGCTGCCCGACTTCTCGGCGGGCGCGTTCAAGATCATCTTCGAGCTGATCTCCTCCGAAGAGGGCAACGTGCACGAGATCGCCTTCCGTGTCTGGAAGCACGCGTCGTCGGGCAACAAGGACGCGCTCGCGTGGGTGCAGAACCCCGAGGAGTACACGTTCATCGTCCTCGACGCCCTCGCGCAGCGGGGCAAGCTGCTCGTCACCGCGGAGCGCATCCACCAGATCGCGGCGGCGATGTTCGAGCTGTTCGATCACTTCCGCGGAGGCCTCGACGCGGTGGAGTACGTCAAGAAGCACAGCCTATCCATCTCGCTGCCGAAGCGCCTCGTCATCGTGCCGCTGCCCCCGAGGGAGCCGGGCGAGGTGGACTACCCCGAGGACGAGGAGGACGAAGCCGAGGGCGTCCAGAGCAATCCTACAGCCGACACGAGTGCGCTCGTGGAGGTCATGGACCAGACGGAGACGCCCGCGGTCGTCGTGCCGGAGCCCCCGAAGGAGCCGCCGGTCCCGACGCCGACGTACGGCAACGGGGGGCCGTCCAAGTAGCAAGGCGGCTGCGGCGGCGGGCCTTGGTTGTCCCCCTTCGCCCGCTGCCGCAGCACGTCTCCTCCCTCCCTGCCTCCTCGCTGCGAGCGCGAAGCGCGAGCAGCAAGCCTGAAAAAATCGTCCAGAGGGGTATGTCCAAATTGTTGACGTACCCCGGCTAGATTTCTAGCATGGACACGATGAGTACAGGATTCGGACAAGTTCGTGTCTACAACAACGCTAGCGACGTGAAGTCGATGATTCGGCTCGTCGCGAAGCAGGTGGACGCGAGCGTCCGCGATCCTTGGACTCGGGCGTACGCCTCCGAGATCGTTCGTGGCTCACGGCAGCACGTCGTGGCGGGCGGGCCTAGTGAAGAGGACATGATCGCTCGCGTGTTCTGGCATGTGAAGAACAACATCCTCTACGTTCAGGATCCCCGAGGCTACGAGTGGATCGGCACGGTGAAGCGCACCGTGCAGATGGGCGCTGGCGACTGCGACGACCACGTTGTCCTCGTCGCGAGTTGCCTGAGCGTTCTCGGCTTCGCGACCGGCGCGCGGGTCATCTCGACGGACGGCAGCAACTGGCACATCTACGCCCTGTGCGGCTTCGACCCGATCTACTCGCCGACGCGGTACATCGCGCTCGACACCACACAGAAGGAGAGCTACCCCGGCTGGGAGCCGCCGCCCGCGCTTCGCAGGAAGCAGATCGACGTCGGCTTCACCGACGGCAAGGCGTACCTCAAGAACGGGAGGGAGATCTGATGGCGCGGCGCAGGAGGGTGGGTGCGCTCGCGCCGTCGGCGTTCGGGACGATTGCCTCCTGCGTCGGGAAGCACACGCGCAGCGACCCGAAGGCTGTTTGCGACATCATCGAGGTGGCAGGGAACGAGGCGTGGTGGGCGGAGAGATCGCAGCGCACGCCCGTGTCGATGCGACCGAAGTTCGACAGGCTGAACCGTAAGCTGCTCCGAATGGCCGACGCCTGCAAGGCGGCGTTCGAGGCGAGGAGATAGACATGAGCGACCTACTGAACTTCGGGTTCGATCCGACCGGCAGTGCTCTCGGGAGTGAGGGTTCGCCCTCGATGCCAATGGAGCAGCTCACGGGGATGGAGCACCCGATGGAAGCGACCGAGCAGATGCTCGACGACTTCGTCGGGCAGACGCAGCGCCGGTACGGCAACGTGAGCGACCCCGGCGGGTCCATCTGGGATCCCCGCGGCATGAACGCGATGTCGTCGGAGACGTCGGACTACAAGAACAGCGACCTCATGCGGCCGGACGAGATCCCGGTTCGCCTGAACGCCTCCGACGATCAGCTCATGGGCGGCGACCCAGTGCTCGCGCAGTACGTCCCGGACAGCTCGGGCTTCGCACAGGCTCTGTACAACGAGGACATCGGCTTCTCGGTGCAGGGAGCCGCGTCGCTCGCGAACTCGCTGCAGTCGTACGACCCACGGATCCTCGACGCCATCAGGATCCCACGGCCGGTCGAGCCGAGGGTCACGAACGAGCTGGGCATCGCGTCGAGTGGCGGTCTGCCGGACGCGTTCTTCGATCCGAGCATGGGCACTGTGAAGCAGGGCGTGCCCGAGATGGTGGACCGGGTCATCGGGCAGTCGGCGCAGTACCAGCAGGTCGATGAGAACGGCGTGGTGAACAAGTACTCGCCCGGCACGTCGCCGTACGACGCCGTGTCGAAGGGCATCATCGCCGGGGCACCGGCTTCGAGTACGGCTTCGTCCTCGGCGGTGCCCGTGACGCCCGCGCAGGTCCGCGCGTTCCCGAAGCTGCTGTCGCTGAAGAAGGCGACCTACCCGTCGAAGAGTGCGGCCTCGCCCGCGGCGACGTCGAGTTACACCAACGAGGCGAGCACCTCCACGGTCGGCGGTGGGACGCCGGTCGCCGACCCCGGCGGTGCGGACCCGATCACGACTCCGGGGCGTGCGCCGGGCACCACGAGCGGCGGCGGGTACACCGCGGACTCGACGGACTACACCTACGGCGGTGCGCCCGCGGCGGGTGTCGAAGAGGGCGGCTCGAAGTGGTGGCTGTGGCTGCTGGTCGGCGGCGCGGCGGCGGGCGGCATCTACCTCGCGACGCGCAAGAAGTCGAAGCGGGGTCGGAGGTAGTCATGGCGAAGTACCGAAGATGT
>Ga0247840_10012325_pt1 | contig 10164 bp, 11 predicted proteins | sample LaCruzMarch2015__FD_192404 | JGI IMG/M metagenome (GOLD analysis project Ga0247840, IMG submission 192404) | Freshwater microbial communities from meromictic Lake La Cruz, Castile-La Mancha, Spain - LaCruzMarch2015_17m | ecosystem: Environmental > Aquatic > Freshwater > Lake | place: Spain...
AGAAACGAGAACAGGGACAGGATGACGCGCACGAAATACCCCGCGGGCTAGGTCAGACAGGCCAGGTCGGGATGGTAAGCCATCTTCTGAGGAATGCAAGCCAAGGCCGCATTTTCGCAGGGCTTCAACGCGATCCCGAAGGCCAGAGTCCCGTCGGCGCTCCGGGCGATGCTTCAGCCACCCAACACCAGGATCGCATCCATCTCCACCGCCGCACCCTTGGGCAGGGCCGCCACGCCCACCGCCGCCCGCGCCGGGTAGGGCTCGCTGAAGAACTCCGCCATGACCTGATTGACAAGGGGAAAGTGGGTGAGATCGGTCAGGAAGACGTTGAGCTTGACCACCTCGCCCAGACTCCCGCCCGCCGCCCCCGCCACCGCGGCGAGATTGCGCAACACCTGCCGGATCTGCGCCTGCATGTCCCCCTCCACCAGGGCCATGGTCTGGGGCACCAGCGGGATCTGACCCGAAAGATAGACGGTATCCCCCACCCGGACCGCCTGGGAGTAGGTCCCGATCGCCGCCGGCGCCGCCTCGGTGTTGATGATCTGCTTCGACATCTGGTCACTCCGCGTTGGGTTATGGGTGTTGGGCTTGAGATTGTCGCGCGCCGCTCAGTCGGCCGGTCCCCGGTCCGCTGTGCGGACCAATGATCTGCGGGTTCGCGTTGTCGTTGTCGTTGTCGTTGTCGTAATCGTGGTCGGATTATTCGATTACGACAACGACAACGACAACGTACCCGGGATCTCGGTCACCACATCAGTTCTGAGCGCACCCTCGCGCGGGACCCTGGCCGGTGCGCAAGCCGATATACTGTCAGCCCACACGACCGGGGAGCAAGCCATGTCCGCACTCTTTGAATCCAACCTCCGGGGCCTGCCCCTGCTCGGCCGCGGCAAGGTCCGGGACCTTTATGCGGTCGGCCCCGACCACCTGCTGGTGGTGACGACCGACCGCCTGTCCGCCTTCGACGTAGTGCTGCCCCAGCCCATCCCCGGCAAGGGCGAGGTCCTGACCCGGGTCTCCAACTTCTGGTTCGCCCGCACCGCGGCCCTGATCCCCAATCAGTTGAGCGGCATCCCGGTTTCCCACGTCGTCACCGACCCCGACGAACTGGCCCAACTCGGCGAGCGTGGCCTGGTGGTGCGCCGGCTCGCGCCGCTGCCGGTGGAGGCCATCGTGCGCGGCTACCTGATCGGTTCCGGCTGGAAGGACTATCAGGGCAGCGGCAGCGTCTGCGGCATCGCCCTGCCGGCCGGGCTGTGCCAGGCGGACCCCCTCCCCCACCCCATCTTCACCCCCTCCACCAAGGCGGCGGCCGGAACCCACGACGAAAACGTGGATTTTACCCACATCAGCGGCCTCTTAGGCGCCGAACTGGCCGCCCAGGTGCGGGATGCGAGCCTGCGCATCTACGAGGAGAGTGCCGCCTTCGCCCTGCGGCGCGGCATCATCATCGCCGACACCAAGTTCGAGTTCGGCCTGGACCAGGACGGGCGCCTGCACCTGATCGACGAGGTGCTGACCCCGGACTCCTCGCGCTTCTGGCCGGCGGACCAATACCGACCGGGCCAGAGCCCGCCGAGCTTCGACAAACAGTTCGTGCGCGACTATCTGGAGACGCTCGACTGGGACAAGACCGCCCCCGGCCCCGAACTACCCCCGGAGATCATCGCGCGCACCGCCGCCAAGTACCGGGAGGCGGAGGAGCGGCTGACCGGCGCCTGACGCACATGCGTATCGAGATCGAGCACGAGACGACCTACGACTACAGCGAGCCGGTACGGCTCGGCCCCCAGACGGTGCGACTGCGGCCCCGCCCGGGCGGGACCCTGCGGGAACTGGACTTCGCCCTCGCTGTCGACCCGACACCGACGCTCCGGCTGGAGTGTCTGGACGTGCCGGGCAATCGGATCGTGCGGCTGCGCTTTGCGGAGACGACCAGGCACCTGCGTCTGGCCATCCGTCTCGTGGTGGAGACCGGCGCGCCCGTGGACTATGTGCCGTTCCTGGAGCCCGGGCAGGTGCGGCTGCCTCCCGACTACGCGGCGGAGTCCGCTGCGCTCGCCCCCTATCTGGCCGGACCGCCCGCCGAGCCCGCCGTAGCGGACCTGGCCGGGCGGCTCCAGGATCAGGCGGGCGCCGATCCGCTGGTCTTCCTGGAGCGCTTGACCCGCTGGATCTACGAGCGCATTACCCCCGAGATCCGCCCCACCGGCGCCCCCCGGACCCCGGCCGAGACCCTGAGCCGGGGCCGCGGCGCCTGCCGCGACCAGACCGTGCTGTTCGTGGCCCTGTGCCGCACCGCTGGGCTCGCCGCCCGCTTTGTGAGCGGCTACCAGGACCGCTCGGCCATGGAGACCGACCGGCGCTATCTGCACGCCTGGCCGGAGGTCTATCTGCCGGGGGCGGGTTGGCACGGCTATGATCCGACCCGCGGGATGGCGGTGTCGAACGGGCATGTCGCACTCGCCGCCGCGCTCGATCCGGCGGGGACCCTGCCGGTCGAAGGGAGCTATTTCGGAAGCGCGGCGTCGCGGATGGGATTTGCGCTGACGATTCGCGCCCAGGCTACCGCGACGGCCGGGTGAGCGGTGTCATTTTCAGGTGTCGTCCGAAGCGAGCGACTGGTGCTGGAACAAAGCTCCAAGATCGAAAGTCCCGCGTCGCGCTCAGGAGCGGCTTAGTCGGCACCCGCGGTGCCGACTTGGGTCCAAACCCGCCGCGAGCGCTCCCGCCAGGCACGTGGCCCCGTCAGGGACCCGTCCGCACCGAGCCGCACCTCAATGGCGCCGCTGACCCCGGTGTCGAGCGCCCGGATGCCGCGCGCCGCCACCCGCTCGCGCACCTCCCGGGATGGAAAACCGAAGTGGTTCGCATAGCCCGAGGCGTAGAGCACCCAGCGCGGCGCCACCGCGTCGAGAAAGGCGGCGCCGGTGGAGGTCGGGCTGCCGTGGTGACCGGCCACCAGGACATCGCTTGCCAACCCTGGTCCCAGGCGCTGCACCAGGCCCGCCTCCGGGCGCTGCCCCAGGTCGCCGGTGAGGAGGACCGAGCGCCCGCCGGTCTCGACCCGCAGCACACAGGAGGCGTCGTTGCCCCGCGGTGCGGCGGACCCGTCCGGCGCCACCGCGGGGTACAGGATGGCGAAGCGTACCCCGGACCAGGTCCAGCCGTCCCCGGCCCGGCAGGCCTCAACACCCGCAACCCCCAGGGCCGCGGGCTCGCCGCTGCGGACCAGTCCCACCGGCAGGCGCTCCAGCAGGGCCGGTGCACCGCCGGCGTGGTCGCGATCGGCATGGCTGACCATCAGCACGTCCACCCGCGCCACCCCGGCCGCCGTCAGGAAGGGCGCGACGACGGCGGCCCCGGCCGTGAAGCCGCTGTCGAACGCCGGGCCGGTGTCGAAGACCAGGGTACCGTCCCGCGTCCGCAGCACGGCCGACAACCCCTGCCCCACGTCCAGCAGCGTCAACCACAGTTCGCCCGGCCCCGGTGCCGGCGGACGCACCAGCACGAGCGGCAGGAGCAGCGGCAGACCCAGCCAGCGCCCCGGCAGCCCCCGTGGGGCCAGGAGCAGACCCACCCCCAGGAAGGCGAAGGGCCAGACCCAGGGGGGACCCAGCGGCAGGGCGACGACCGCCCAGGGGAAGGCGGCGATCCAGGCCAGTGCGGCGAGGCACCAGTTGAGCAACTGCGCCGTGAGCACCAGGGGCAGGGTCAGACCCGGCACCAGGCTGAGCAGCGCGCTGCCCAGGACCAAGGGGAACAGGATCAGGGTAAAGAGCGGCTCGGCCACCAGGTTCACCAGCGGCGAGATGGCCGACACCCGCCCGAACAGCAGCAGCAGCAGCGGCAGCAGCCCCACCGCCACCGCCCATTGGGCCCGCCCCCAGCGACTCCAGAGGTCGCGCCGCGGCAATCGCTGCCCCAGGTTGAACAGCAGCACGGCAACCGCGGCGAAGGACAGCCAGAACCCGAAGGACAGGGCGGCGCGGGGGTCCCACAGCAGGACCCCGGTCAGGGCCAGGATCAGGGCGTGCCAATGGCGCGGGGTGCGCTCCCACACCAGCACCGCGAACAGCACTGCGGCCATGATCAGGGCGCGTTGGGTCGACACCGAAAAGCCGGCCAGGGCGGCATAGGCGAAGGCCGCGCCGAAGGCCCCGAGCGCCGCCGCCCGCGGGGCCGCCAGGGTCAGGGCGCAGGACGGACAGCGCGACCAGAGGGCGCGGATCAGAAAAAAGGCGACGGCGGCGATCAGACCCAGGTTCAGCCCGGAGATTGCCACCAGGTGGCTGGTGCCGGTGCGCGTCATGGCCTCCCAGTCGACCCGCTCGAACCCGGACTGATCCCCGGTCACCAGGGCCTGCACCAGCGCCAGGGAGCGCACCGGGCCCAGCACCGCGGCCAAATGCTCATTGAAGTTCTGGCGCAGGCGCATCAGCCGATAGGGGCCTGGTCCGGGATCGAGCCGCTGGGCTCCCGCCCCCCGGCGTACCGTGCCGGTGGCCTTGATGCCCTGTTCGAAGAGCCAGCGCTCATAGTCGAAGCCGCCCGGATTGCTGAGCCCATGGCGCGGTTTGAGCCGCACCGGCAGGCGCCAGCGCTCACCGGCGCGCAGCCGCGGGGCCTCCTCGTACCAATTGAGCCGCACCAGGCCGGTAAACGGCAGAGACCCGCCGTCCGCCGTGTCCGCTTGCTCGACCTCGAACAGGAAGCGGCGCGCCTGACCCAGGTCAGCGGGCAGCGAGGCGACGCGCCCCACGAGTGTCAGCGGCGCCCGTGCCAGGCGCTCCGGAAAGGGGTTGGCGAGTTGGACCGCGGTGTGGACCTGGGCATAGAGGACGCCGACCAGCAAGGCCGCAACCGGGCGGCAGAGCCAGGGCCGCCGCAACAGCGCCAGGATGGCCGCCGGGACCGCATAGAGCGCGGTCGTCCACGTCGGCGGCAAGGCCGGCAACAGATAGAAGCAGGCGACCCCGAGCGCGAAGGCCAGACCCAGGGGCGCGAGCCCGGACCCGGCCGGCACCCCTGAAGATGGCCCTGCGGACAGGGCATTCGCCTGCTCCATCACCGGATGACCACCTCTGGAGGACGTTCTCACGAACCGGGCGTCGTTGTCGTTGTCGTTGTCGTGATCGTGATCGGATTATTCGATTACGACAACGACAACGACAACGACAACGACAGCGTACCCGAAATCTCGGCCACCACATCAGTTCTGATCGCACCCGACGACCAAGGTGTCGCCCGGGTGCGTTCGCTCCGCGAGGCGATTGCGGCCCGGGCCTGAGACGTGAAAATCGCCGGGGCGGCGGTCTGAACCGCGTATCATGCCAGGTTCCAGAGGGAAGCCATCCCCAGAAGCCCCCGGATAGCGACGTGAAAAAACTGCTCAAGCGGATCATGCCCGATCCCAGGACCATCCAGGAGAGCCGCCACCTGTCCGTCTTCGGCAAACGCATCCACGACGCGAACCTGTGGCACCTGAACCGCCGCTCCGCCTCCGGCGCTGTCGCCGTCGGGTTTTTCGTCGCCTATATGCCGCCATTCGCTCACATGCTGGTGGCGGCGGCCCTGGCCATCGCGCTGCGCGTCAACCTGCCGGTCACCCTCGCGGCGGTGTGGCTCAACAACCCGCTGACGCTCGCGCCCATCTCCTATTCGGCCTATGCGGTGGGGTCCGTGGTGATGGGGGTGCGCCCCAAGGGTTTCGACCTGGACTTCTGGATCGACCCGCACAATTGGCTCGGGGTGCTCACGCCCTTCCTGATCGGCAGCCTGGTGTGTGCGCTGCTGTGCGCCGCGTTGGGCTATTTCGGTGTCCAGGCCCTCTGGCGCTGGACCCTGCGGCGCGAGATCGCGCGGCGGCGGCGGCGGTATCAGCAGATGCGCGCTCAGGCGCTGGCCGCGGCCCTGGTGTCGGCACCGGTTGTCAGCACCCCGTCGTCCAGCCGCCAGACCTGATCCATGCGCGCCGCCAGCGTCGGATCATGGGTCACGATGACGAGCGCAGTGCCAAAGTCCGCGTTCAACTCCAGCATCAGCTCATAGACCTGGCCCGCCGTGTGCCGATCCAGATTGCCCGTGGGCTCGTCCGCCAGCAAGCAGGCGGGACGGGTCACCAGGGCGCGGGCGATGGCCGCACGCTGGCGCTCGCCGCCCGAGAGTTCCGACGGCTTGTGGGTGCCGCGGTGCCCGAGACCGACCCGCACCAGGATCGCCTCCGCCTTGATCCGCGCCTGCACCGCCGAGTCACCGCCGATCAGCAGCGGCATCGCCACGTTCTCGATCGCCGTGAACTCGGCGAGCAGGTGGTGGAACTGGTAGACGAAGCCCAGATGGCGGTTGCGCAGCCGGCCGCGGCGCACCTCCGAGAGCTTGCCGACATCCTCGCCCAGCCAAGAGACCAGGCCGGTGGTCGGCCGCTCCAGCCCCCCGATGCAGTGCAGCAGCGTACTCTTACCCGAGCCCGAAGCGCCGATGATGGCGATCCGCGCCCCGGCCGCCACCGCCAGGTCCACCCCACGCAGCACCTCCACCGCCTGCGGACCCTGGGTGAAGATCTTGCCCAGACCAGCGACGGCCAGCACCGGCGCCGCCGGATCAGGCGCGTTGGAGGCGTCCCCCGGCGTGGCGGTGCTATTCATAGCGCAGCGCCTCCGCGGGCTGGGTGTTGGCAGCGCGCCAGGCCGGATAGAGGGTGGCGACGATCGACATCAGGAAGGCTGAACCGGCGATCACCGCCACGTCCTGCCAGTGGACATCGGATGGCAGCTCGCTGATGTAATAGATGCTCGGGTCCAGGAAGCGGACACCGAACAGGGTCTCGATGCCGACGATGATGGGCTCCAGGTTGAGGGCCAGGAGCACCCCCGTGACCACCCCGAGCAGGGTTCCGATCAGCCCGATGGCGGTGCCCTGGACGATGAAGATACCCATGACGCTGAGCGGCGAGGCCCCCAGGGTGCGCAGCACGGCAATGTCGGCACGCTTGTCCGTGACCGCCATCACCAGGGCCGAGACGATGTTGAAGGCGGCCACGGCCACGATCAGCGACAGGATGACGCTCATCATCCGCTTCTCGATCGCCAGGGCGCGGAAGAAATTGGCGTGGACCTGGGTCCAGTCGACCAGCCGGTAGAGGCCGCCCAGGTCATAGGCGATCTCCCGCGCCTGCCGGGGCGCCTCCCACATGTCGGTCAGCTTCAGACGCACCCCGGACACCGCGTCCCCGAAGGCCATCAGCTTGGCGGCGTCGTCCATCTGGATGAAGGCGGCGCTGCGGTCATAGTCCGCCATCCCGACGGAGAAGACCCCGCTCACGGTAAAGCGTTTGAGACGGGGCATGACCCCCACCGGGGTGGCACTCACCTGGGGCGTGACCACGGTCACCTTGTCCCCCGGCACCACGCCCAGGAACTGCGCCAGGTCCCGCCCCAGGACGATGTTGAAATCCCCGGCCTTCAGATCGTCCACCGAGCCGTGCACCATATCCCGGCGCAGCTCCGCCACCTGGTCCTCCTCCACCGGCACGATGCCCCGCACCAGGGCGCCGCTAACGTTGGAGGGACCCACCAGCATGGCCTGGACCTCCACGAAGGGCGCGGCGCCCACCACGTCCGGATGGGCGCGGACCTTCTCCAGCACCGCGCGCCAGTCCACCATGCCGCCGCCGTTGGGGTCGCTCAGGGTCGCGTGCGAGGCCATGGACAGGATCCGCTCGCGGATCTCCTGGTGGAACCCGTTCATCACCGACAGCACCACGATGAGCGCCATGATGCCCAGCATGATCCCCAGCATGGAGATCAGCGAGATGAAGGAGATGAAGTGGTTGCGGCGCTTGGCGCGGGTGTAGCGCAGGCCGATGTAGAGCGGTATGGGATGAAACATGGCCCGCATTTTAACCACAACGGGCGTCGCGCCGTGCGGATTTTGCGTTGGCAAGCGATCGACTGCTGTTACTCTAGGCAACTGAAATCCGCCACCTCCAGAGCAACCCCCTTGTCGCTCGACCCCGCCTCCTTCGCCGCCTTGTCAAGCGCCGCCGCCGTACGCAGCGTGGGCATCGTCCACCGCGGCGAGCAGTGGGAGGTCTGGGTCCGTGTCGGTCAGACCCTGGCCGAGTCCGCGTCTCACCCGATCCACACCAGGCCCGGGGAACGGCACCAGTGGTCGAGCATCGACGCCGCCTATACCTTTGTGCGCAACCAGGGGTACCGGGGCACCGTGGAGGTGGACGATGCCATCGCTGCTGCCGGTGATAGTGCCGGCGCGGCCCTCGCCACCACCCCCACCCCCGAACCCCTGTCGGCGCCCCGGCAGGTCGTCCCGGCCGTCTCAGGGCCGCCAACGCCCCAGGGTAGGGACAAGACGAACACCCGCTCCCCGCTGACGCTGACCACACCGCCGAAAAAGTCCACGACCACGCCCGCCAGGGCCACCACGAGCCGCCCCCGGCCGCTCAGCGGTCCCCATCGTTCCACCCGCCCTGGTACGCGACCGGCGCCCAAGGATCCCCAAGGTTGAAATCGGTGCGATGAGGTCGTTGTCGTTGTCGTTGTCGACGTTATCGTAGCGCATCGAATTCTCTCGTGCGCCATATTGCATCGCTTCTCGGATTATAGTCCCGGAATGTGACATCCGGACAGCAGCAAAGAATGTAAGCACATGTATTACAAGTAAAATATTTTATGGCCTAATTTTTTAAGAATACGGATGGCAAATAAGAACGCTATACGATTATGACAACGACAACGGGGACAACGAGCCATTGGGCCTGACCCCGTCCCTCCCCCACCCCCAGATCGCCCGACTCCGCCGCCAGCGCGCTTGCCCGGTGTCGTTGGAACGGCTAACATCCTGGCGATACCGGGTTTCGGACGATAGAACTTCAATTCGGACGGCGTTCCCCCCGCGCCAGCCGGCGAGCAGGTGTGGGGGGCGCACAAGAGGCAACTATGATCGGCACGGCAGGCGTTCGCCAGCTGCAGGTAGACTGCATCGTCGGCATCTATCCCCATGAGCGGGCAGCGGAACAGCCGGTGCTCCTCGACCTCGAGATCGACTACGACTTCGCGGCCGCCGCGGCCTCGGACAGCATCGGCGACGCCGCCGACTATGACCTGCTGGTGTCGTCGGTCACGCAACTCATCAAGGCGCGGCAGTTCCAGTTGATCGAGACCATGGCGGAAGAGATCGCGGCGCTGCTGCTGAGCCGGATTGCGGCGGCGCAGACTGTCCGGCTGGAGATTCGCAAGCCGACAGCGGTGCCGACCGCGCAGTACTCCTTCGTGCGGCTGGAGCGGCGGCGTTCATGAGCGCACGCCTGGTTGCAGTGGTCACGGGCGGCGCGCGGCGCCTGGGCCGCCATCTGTGCCTCACGCTGGCGGCGCGGGGCTATGACATCATCTGCCTGTATCGCGCCTCCGAACTGGATGCCCGGACGCTCGAGCAGGAGATTGCCGCCGCCGGGGGGCGCGCCCGCTGCCTGCGCACCGATGTCAGCCGGCGCACCGAGGTCGCCGCCGCCTTCGAGAACATCCGCGCCCAGGAAGGGCGGGTGGATCTCCTGGTGCACAACGTCGGCAACTACAACCCGCAGGATGTGACGCGGCTCGACCCGACGGTGTGGGACGACACCATCAGCGCCAACCTGTCCGGAGGCTATTACTGCTGCTATCACGCCCTCGGGCTGATGCCGGACGGCGGACAGATCATCAGCATCGGTACGGCCGGACTGGAGGGTATTCGCGCCAACCGCCGCGGAGCGGACTACTACGTCAGCAAGACGGGGCTCCTGGTGCTGACGCGCGCGCTGGCCGCCGGGTATGCCGACCGGAAGATTCGCGTGAACATGATTTCGCCCGGGCAACTCGACAACTCAGTCGACCTGCCGGGCCCCGACGAGATCGGGTTGGAGGTGCCGCTGGCGCGCCCCGGCACGCTCGGCGACATTGCCCAGGCGCTGGTGTATCTGCTGGAGGCCGGGTATGTGACGGGCGTGAACCTCGACGTGGCGGGCGGCTACCGCCTCTAAACCGCGTCCAGAGCGGAACGTGTAGTTTTTGTGCTAAGGTTGAGCCCCGCACCCGGAATTTTCGTCCGGCGGCGAGGCCACCCACAAAGCCAGGCGTTAAGTGTATGCTGAAATTGGATCTC